>Ga0306924_10001287_pt1 | contig 22746 bp, 36 predicted proteins | sample sta12Can44000111_FD_203756 | JGI IMG/M metagenome (GOLD analysis project Ga0306924, IMG submission 203756) | Lab enrichment of tropical soil microbial communities from Luquillo Experimental Forest, Puerto Rico - statanox.12C.anox.44.000.111 (v2)... | ecosystem: Environmental > Terrestrial >...
GCCGAGCTTCAGAACGGCGAAGCCCCAGCTCAAACAATAGATTCGGAAACCGAGCCGACGACCGGCTAGTATCGACTCCGCCGCTCGTTGCCCCCGTTTGGGGACGGCCCGCGGCCATGGTGAGTGTAGTTCAGTTGGTAGAGCACCAGGTTGTGATCCTGGGGGTCGCGGGTTCGAGTCCCGTCACTCACCCCACAGGTCAGAGGTGGTAATTAGCCCCTCTGACTTTTCTCTTTATAGGGGTGCCGTGCGATTAGCATGCGACTCACCGCGCTCCCCGGGCGGCGTGGCCCGTAACAGAACTTCTCCCATCGCCTAGACTTCTGCGTTCGGTCCACTAGTGTCACTTCTGTGATGGCGTAGACATCACCTGATTCCCCACAACGGGCTATCCACGTTCGTCCGGAAGTGCACCTCCCCCAAAACCGTGGAGGCATGCACTATGAGGAATAGGTATGCCAGAGACACGGAGGAAGTTCGATCCTGAGTTCCGGGAGGGGGCGGTCCGCATTGTCCGGGATACCGGCAAGCCGATCGCCCAGGTGGCTCGGGACCTGGGTATCAACCAGGGCACCCTGGGCAACTGGGTCGCCAAAGACCGTGCCGAGCGAGAAGGCACGCAAGGTCTTTCGACCGGCGATGTGGCCGAGTTGAAGCGGCTACGCGCGGAGGTGGCCGAGCTGCGGATGGAGCGTGATGTCCTCAAGCGATCCGTGGTCCTGTGGGTGAAGGAGGCGACGAAGTGAGCGTGGCCCGCTTCATCGCCGACCAAAGGACCTTCTACCGGGTGCCACACGCGGCGTGCTGCGCCATCCTGGGCGTGAGCATCTCCTGGTTCTACAAGTGGGCACACCGCGAACCCACCAACCAGGAGTGTCGCCGCACCGAGCTGGACACGCGGGTGGCCAAGCTGTTCGCGGCCTCCAAGTGCAGCTACGGTTCGCCGCGCATCCACGCCGACCTGCTCGAGGAGGGCTGGAAGGTCAGTGTGAACACCGTCGCGGAGTCCATGCGCCGGCAGGGCCTGCAGGGTCGAAAACCAAAGCGGAGTAAGGGCTTGACCCGACAGGACAAGAAGGCGGCGAAATTTCCTGACCTGTTGAAACGCGACTTCACTGCCGCGGCGCCGAACCTGAAATGGTGTGGCGACATCACCGATATCCCCACCGACGAGGGCAAGCTCTACCTTGCCTCGGTGTTGGATCTGTGCGGACGCCGGCTGCTGGCCTGCCCAATGTCGGAGCATCCGGACGCCCAGTTAGCCAGCGATGCGATGAAGATGGCCGCCGCGGTGCGCGGCGGGCGCGCCGTGATCGATGGCGTGATCTTCCATAGCGACCGCGGATCTACTTACACCGCAAATGAGTTCATGAAGCTATGCCGAAGGCTAGGGGTACGGCAATCCATGGGACGCGTCGGGTCGTGCTTCGACAACGCCGCTTCCGAGGCATTTTTCTCCACCCTCGAACACGAGGTGCTGTCCCGGCACCACTTCGCCACGAAGGCAAAGGCCCGCGAGGTCATCACCGCCTGGTGCTACGACTTCTACAACACCCGACGTCGGCACAGCTCGGCCGGGTTGCTACCACCCGTCGACTACGAGAAGATCGCGACCATCCGACCGGAGGCCGCATAAAGGAAGCCTCCACGTTTTCGGGGGAAGCCCAAAGTAAGACACCCACACACTGTGATCACCCCTGCACAACTACCCCCCAACCCCGACATCAAGAAAACTGCCGAGTACTTCGATGTCGATGTCAAGACGATTCGGCGCTGGATCTCCCAGGGCCGGCTCACCGCGTATCGCGTTGGCCCCAGGCTGATTCGGGTTGACCGCGCATCAATCCTGAAGCTGGCAAGCCCGATTGGCGGCGCGGCGTGAAGATTCCCTTCTATGAGCATCCGCTACACCTGCAAGCCGACGAGGTACTTTGCGACCGGACCATGACCACCGCGCCAAAAGCACTCGCAATCACGGCCCAGCTGCTGCTCAGTAAGGGTGCGGGTGATGATGCCAAAACGCTATTGGAGCTGATCCCGACTTTGGATGACACCGAGCTGGCGGAGGTGGCGTGAGCGTCTTCAACCCATGGACGCGGCACTACCAAGCCGTATGGGAAAACCGTGCAGCAAGCCACAACTTGCCCATGTGGGCGCGGGTTTTCTGCCTCGCCTACGGCCGCCACCAGGCCAACGGCCACGCGCTGTTCGGCCGCGGGGAGCTGACATGGATTCTCGGCACCCCGCCCCGCGACGGTAAGCCATTCCAGCGTGCCAACAGGCAAGCTGTCCACAGCGCGATAGCCACTGCCGTGAAACATGGGTTTCTGGACGGGGGTTCTTGTTTAGAGTGCCTAGTGGTGCCTGGGCATGCCATTCAAGGCCCCCAGGGGAAGGCCGACGCTCCGTGCCCGGTGCATGAACGCAAGTACCGGGAGAAGCGGGCCAAACTGAAGCTGGTCTCGTAAAAACGTAAACCTGGGAGTTGACGTTTGGACCTAAAACGCGAGTAAACGTCAACTCCCAGGTTTACATACGTCAAGCTACAGGTTTACATGCGACTCTTTGACCAGCGGTTTTTACAAGCTCTCTTGATTCTCTCTTACGAGACCTCTCGGCAGGAACCAAGGGGGCTAGTGAGTAAGCCACAAACGCAGGCGCGTACGAAGGAAGCGCCCATTACCCAACTTTCCCCACTCCAGAACTTGCCTGGAAGGGACAGAGTGACCAATAACCCCAGTTGTCGAGTGTCCGTCGCTTTATCGAATTGGTTCGTGGTGACCGGCTGCGAACGTAACCTTGCGTTTCGCAACATGGAATGTGCTGCCCCGGTGCCAACCGTAAGGTTCCTTTGCGAAGGTGGCCGGTGATTCCGGCTTCGCCGGGTTCCAATGACATGCCAAGGTGATGAGTCCACGTCGCGTTGACAAACTCGCCGTTACTCGGAAAGCCAGGGTTACTCATCTCCTCCGGGCTAAAAAACCCCGGTAAGTAACGCGCTGTTGACAACTCCGTATCTCAGGCTCCCGCGTTATCAACTTAAACCCACTTAGTACGAGGAGTCACAATTTGACTGAACTCATGACGCCGGCCCAGCTGGCGGCGCAAATCCACACCCCGTACAAGACGTTGGAGTATTGGCGTTCCCACGGTAAGGGTCCGCGCTATGCGCGTATAGGAAAGCGTGTACTTTACCGACGTAGTGACGTTGAAGAATGGTTGACCACCACTTTCGAATGTGCATAGTGTGAGATTCATCACACCATTCTCTGCCGTTCTTTCATTTCCCCTGGTCGGCCATTATAAACCCCGAACCGATGTGATACTCTTAAGTAAGACCCGGTAAAAACCGGGTCGCCGATGGTCGAGCCGGACTCGCCAACACAAAATCGGAAACTCTAAACAACTACACAGCGTAGGGAGAATTTGCGACTCAACCAGATCAGCGCAGCGGACGCCGACATACTTCGCAAGATACTCAAGCTGGCACAACAACTATCCGCCCCACTCGAAACCTTCACCGCAGCCATCGGCGCGATACGTGAACAGGAAATGGGTGTACCCGGCCGCTCTCGCCACAGACAGGAAACGGTAGAGCGCCGCCGATAAACTTTAGACAGGTACTTTGACCGAAACAATCAACGACGCCCTCCGCCGTCAACTGACGGTGCACAAACAAATGAATGGTGACGTAGTTCTGCGCTGGCCCAGGGGATTCCTGATCCTCTCTCAAGCGGAGGTTGACCGGATGTATGCCGTCACGAATGACAAGGCCCGTCTGCAATGCCTCCCAGCGCCCCTCAGCGGCCCGGAGACGGACGATCTAAGCCTCCCTGGGTGTCGTTTCTTCCAGAAGTCCTGAAGGTACGCGACCAGATCGATGATCCCCCCGCGCACCATGTCGGCGTCGGTGATCTCGCGCAGCGATTCGGCCCGAGCCCTTTGGTGTTTGGGGTCTTTTGCCGGTGACGCCGGAATGCTCACTCATTAGTCCCTCGGCATGTCAGGGTCGATGTGCCAGATCCAGTTGCCGGCGAGGGGCCTGTCGAACGCAAGAGCACCGAGGGGAGCGATGCCGAAGATAGAGATTAACGCCCATATTGTTGTAGCCATGCTGTTGATGGTTCGCCGCCCGACCGGCGTTCAGTAGCGGGCTTGATGTTGTGGGGCTACAAAGCTCCGTTGTGCCGTCCTTAGCTACGCCAGCGGTGACCAACCGCGCCTTGGCAACTGCACCGTATCCAGTGGCCCCGCAACGGCCCCCTGGAAGCGCTTCCGTGACGCGGTGTTGGCGACGCTTCGGGCGTCAGCGCAGGGAAGGTACATGTGCGCGTCGCGGGCCGCGCCTCCGTAACCGAACGCTATCTGTGCGCCATGCGGCAATTTATTTGGCTTGTGTTGAACGGTTCGTTTCCGCGTAGAGCAGTGAGATGCGACGATTGCGTCATGGGTTACCGCGAGGCGGCCCAGGCCGTGGAGTTGATCCGCGCGTTGCGGCATCAACTGGACAAGATGACCAGCCAGTTGGCCTGGGTGAAACGCCAAGATGTCACCGCCAGGAACGGCCGGGCATGCGCGATGCGGCTGGAAGCAGCCGCCCTGCGCCGAGACATCCAAAAGGCACAGGCTCTTATCGATCAGCTACAGTTCCGCTACCTCAACGGCAACGGGGAGACTGGGACGAGTGATTCGCAGCCATCGAGCAGTTCGGCCGGTTCTGCCCGTTGGTGACGCGGAACCGGATCGGCCATCCTTACTTCGCGGCTCACCCCGATCACACAGCGGGGATAGCATTCGGACACGCCCGCCAGGCGAGGTGGCTAGTGGTGGATAGCGGGGACGGGTGTGGAACGCCCACATGTCACGACCCGCCCGTGCTGGTGTAGTTGGAATATTCTTCCTGGGCTGCGAAGAGGAATGCGCCAGGGTCGGTCCGCCAGATCATATTGTCCTTATCGGCGGTGACGCGGATGGGGACATTTCTCTCCGTTCCCTTCTTGGTGCGGATCGTAGCCAAGCCCTGGTAATCGTTGCCGAACTCGGGGATGACCGAGACCTTCTGAACGGAGAGGTGATACTGCGCCAAGTCCTGGTCGGTATCCAGTTGGTGCTGCACGGATTGCATGACCCGACCGGCGAGGTCGGGCATGCCGTTGTCCTCCCATGGGCGATTAACGATCAGGTAGTAGCCCAACAACCCCAAGGCCAACACCACGCCCGCCGCGATGAGCGCGCGTTTCGGTAATTTGCGTAGCTCATAGGGCCGAAACTGAAACTTATGGGGCCGAAACCGAAAGTCGCGTCCAGTCATGGTGGCTTTCGTCCTTCTTCATTAGTGGTTCGTGTCAAGCGAACGGTAGCCCGAAGGGTGCTGGCGCTGGTTGCACGGTTGCGACTAGGCGAATAGAGAGGCACAAGCATTCCTTGTGGCTCCCTCGAAATCCGTTGGGGGAAAGAATGATTGGGGGGTCGGGTCAGATCCCTCCGGCACCCCCTCCGCCAACCCTTGCGGGCCAGACGTCGAGAGCGGATCTTAATGCTAATTAAATTCGGTCAACCTGAGTGACCAAGCCGGGCAAGGGATTTCGAGCCCACCGCACAGGGGAAATCCACTGTGGGACAACGCTTTTGAGCTTCAGCATACAACCATGATACACAGGAGAAACCGCCGATGTCCACTGATCTTGATTTTGAGCCGCCACTCCCTTTGACCCTCCCCGCGAGGCGCCATTGGGACCGGATCTCTCGGCAGATACACGGCCAGGGACGCTGGGCTGTCATCTCGCATGACCTCCTTGCCTCCTTCTGCCAAGTCCTCGCTGTCGGTCAGGAATGCCTAAGCCAGATCCTGGCCGATGGCGTGATGGTGACCGGCTCCCGCTCCGAGCGTGATCGGGTGAGGCATCCACTGTGGACCCCGTACACGCAGTGTCAGCAGACTTTGATCAGGGTGGCGAGGACCATTCCGCTGGTTGACCCGAGGGCTGACACCTCCGGGGCAGCTCTCGACAGTTGGCTTGATGAGATGGTGGCCAGTTGAGTAACGCCATTGCCGAGCGCGCCGCGGCGATCCGCGACTGGCTGCGTGACCACCCTGATCGCGCCGCAGTGCGTAGGTACTCGTTCGTCGCGGCGCGGTTTGAGGAGATGAAGCTGGCGCAGATCGATGGCCGCACCACACCGGACGAAGATGCCCGGTTTCGGGAGGTGGAACAGATGCTGCGAGTGCTGACCGACAAGCTCGGCCTCGGTGATGACATCACCGGGTGGAAAGATTTCCTCCCTGGCGATCCCCAGCGGATCATCTCCGATTCGTGGGTTGAGTCCGCAAGGATGTGGTTTCCGTGACGCCTACACAACACGCGAATCGCGAGATCGGTCGCCGCTTCTCGCGGCTGACCCGAGCCGCGGTCGACCAGCCAGCCGCGGTCGACCGGAATGGGCTTCTAGAGGCCGCTGCCGATTTTTTAGACGCTGCCAAGGGTGGTGACCCGGCGGGGCTGTATTTGTCGCGTGCAATGGCGAATGCGGCCCTTGATTGGTGTGTTTTCGGTGGCCCCGAGGATTATGTCAGACTTTCCCGTGCTGTGCAGTGTTTTCACCTGTACAACCAACTCGCGACATGACTGTCAGCGGCTGGATATGGACCGAGATCGAGTCCGAAGAAGGGCCAGAATCGTTGCTTATCGTAGACGCGGAGAAACCCTGCGGGAAAAGACTTGAGCGTCCCGCAGACGAACTAGAAGAGGCCGAGATTACGCCAGGCCAAAGCCCGCATAGGGCACTAAAGACTTAAGTGGTCAATTTGACCACTTTCGGCCGAGTCGGCCCGCATTGCCGCTCACCGTTGCCGCTTCCCTTTCGGAACCCGCCACATAGGTGACCCGCAACCCGGCAGATAACGCCGCTGACCCCACCACTGGCCCCACCACTGGCCCCACTGGTCCCGCCCCTGATATGGCCCCACCAGTCCCGCCTATTCACACGGTCCCGCGTTGTTGGTCGCGTCAGATATGTAATCGCCCGCGAGGCGCAAACACATCATCTGAAAATGAAAGTAAGAATGTGAATAAATCACAAATCGAGGTTCGCCAAAAAGCGAATAACGAGCTGGGCATTTGGGTTAGTAACAAGATGGCCGAGCTTAAGAAAAAAGGCTACAACGAAGCGCAAACCTTGGCCCAATATAAGGCCAAGATCAACGAATGGTACGAGGAGCAAGATGTCCTGGACCGCGCCCGCGCCGGTAACGTCAGCGTCGAAGCTATGGTCAGCAAAATGGGCGTTTGCGCTGGCGACCTAGGCAATGCGAATCCCCCATCGCCCACTAAGCGCATGAAGGGCCGCGACGCCTGTCCATTGGCCTTCAAGGAGTCCGACTTCAGGGCTCTTCATGCGGCAATGGAAAAGGGGCAGAACATTCGCATTAAGAGTGTTGGTGATGTCTCGACGAAAGCATTTTCCACAGCTGAATCGCTGTTGCCGGCTCAACTGTACCCCGGCATCATCGGGAAGGTCCACGAGCATCGGCTACTCGACCATCTGCCCGTAATTGGCATGAATGCACCTAGCATGGAATTTATCGTGCATTCCTCGTCATCGGGTGGACCCCCGGCGATAACCGCTGAAGGCGCGACCAAGCCCGATATTACCTTGACCCTCACGCAAAACACGATCACTGCACAGAAGATCGCGGCAACCTTTGGGCTGTCTTGGGAAATCCAAATGGACTTCCCGACGCTCTTGACATATGCGCAAGGGGAGATTTTCAAGCAAGTGATCGACGCCGAGAATACCGCGCTCATTAACGGTAGCTCCGGTATCGTTGGGTTCCAGCAGACTTCTGGAATTCTGACATTCGCCTACTCGACGGGTAATTACCTCGACACGTTCTCTCAGGGTATTGAGAACCTGAGGACAGGTTCGGCCCTAGCTACTGCTAATCTCATTGTCATTCATCCTGGCACTTTCGGCGCCGTTCGGAGGCAGAAGGATGGGCAAAACCGGTACATTCTGAATCCGGATCCCGAGATGGATCAAGCTAACCAAATTTGGGGTGTGGAGTGCCTTCAGACCACGGCGCAGCCGGCCGGAACGGCGCTGCTGCTGGATACGGAGAAGTTTGGTTTCGTGGCATTGCGCCAAAATCTTGAGATCATGTCCGGTTTTACGAATGACGATTTCCAGCGCAACATCAATCGCTGGGCGGTAGAGGAAAGGCTGAATATCGCCGTTGAGCGTCCCTCGGCTGTTCTGAACATTACCGGCTTGCCGACTAGCTGATTGGAGATTGACATATGTCTGTTTGCGATAGTGCTGGCAATGCGATTGTCCAGAATACGTATGGGTTGGCGCCGGCCGTTTCTCTTACCGCGGTGTCGGCTACTGGTGGCGGCACTGCGTTAGACGGCTTAGTGATCCGCACTACGGCCGTCATGGTGGTCGTTTCGTCGGCTGGCGTTTCGGCTGGATCGGTGCAAATGCAGGGAAGCCTCGATAATGTCTCGTGGTTTAGCCTCGGGTCTGCGGTGAGCACGACGACGGCTAATACCGTTTTCACGCCGGTGGTTGTGACGGGTACTGCTTTCCGGCTGCTTCGGGCGAATGTCGCCACCGCCATTACGGGCGGGACAATTAGCGCGACTGTCGGTGTGTCCGGTTGATTCCCACGTCGGGACCAAACGTGAGCGGCACGCCTCCGTTCAGCGCGGGTCATCTTCACGGCTACGGGGGGGATAGCGGCGTTATGTTCTTGAATGACGTGGCCGAGCCCCGGGAACGCGAGGAGCAGGCTTGGTCCGATTACCGGGTGCCCCTGAAAAGGGTCCGCATCCTGCCCCCTTTTATGTGCGCTCACGTCGGTACGCAGTATCTACCGAACGCGATTGCGGAGGTGCCGGAGGCCATTGCCGATAACTGGATTCAAAATCAGTGGGCTGTCTCCGAGGAGGTGAAGAGTGAACCTGTCAAAGAAACGCGTAAGCGCGGTCGTAGGACCGAGCCTGAGTGATCCGGGTGAGTTCGATGTCATTTTGAGCAATGACACCCTCGACAGGGACGGAGAAGTGTTGCTTTCTACGCGATGGAAACAACCATTGCCGGAGAGCATTCAGTTCAACGTTGATCATTCCGATCATGTTCGTGATATTGTCGGTTCGGGTGCTCCGTTTATTGATGATGCCGGCAATCTTCGGGTGCGCGGTAAGTTCGCTTCTTCTGAGCTGGGTCAGCATATCCGCGGTCTTGTGAACGAACGCCACCTCCGCTGGGTTAGCGTTGAGTTTCTGAGGCATAAGGACGGTACACATGAGCTGGTGGGCGGGGCGTTTGTGAAAATCCCGTCTCATCCGACTGCGCGTGTCTTGGCGTCTAAGGCCGCTAATGGTGATGCGGCGCTGATTCAGGCTGTGCACGATGCGGCTTATTGGCTTGGTGCTGCGTGTGCGGTGATGGATGATGGCGTGGTGGTTGAAGACATTGACCTTGCTGATGGTGCTGCTGATGGTGCCAATAAGGCGGCTGTTCTTCGGCTGTTGAGGTTGAAGCTCCGCTCGTAAACTCTTCCCCCATAACCTGTTCCAAAGTGCGGGCGGGGGAAAGCCGGTGGGCTTGGCCATAGTACGCGACCGGCGACCCGCGGCCGGGGGCCATCCTTCCCCCTCATTTGCAGGCCGTGGTTCTGGGCGGCGGGATGGGGTTTTATCCATTTCCCCATCCCGTCGCCCCCTTAAACTGGTACTTCGCCAGCAGCGCCCGGTGTCGGTGCGCGCGGCGAGGGGCGCGGGATTCTAGTCCTTTCACCGCGCCCAACGGCCGGGGCGAGATTTCCACTCCTGGGTCTCGTCCCGGCTTCAAGCCCCCTACAAAAATACAAGCCCTCGACAAGCTCAATTGTAGGGAATCGGTCAGGCGCCTGACCGAACAGCCAGGGGGGCTGAGCGCCCGAGCGTTGCTCGGCCTCTCTGGCACCATTCTTTTTGGGTCACCAGCTCTTCACAGGGCGACGTTTGGCCAGGGGGTTAAGTCAAAATTATACCCAGGGACAATAGAAAAGCCCCCAGTTTTTACGCTGGGGGCCATTCTGTGCATTTCCGGTCCGCCGGTCACAACTTACCGATAAACCGTCAGACCTCGACTGTCTGGGCGATGTAGGTCTGCGCCGTGGCCAGCTTGCTCGCCCTGAGCGCGAGGGCCTGAAATTCGGGATCGTCCTCGATGGCCTGCCGGACCTTGCCGAAGTGGATCCAGTCCTTGACGGTCGACATCACGCTGATCGTATTGGACGGAGCGCCGGTCACCATCGACAGCACGGTCACGTTCTCGGCGCCGTGCTTAGTGGCCAGATCGCACGCCTCGCGGATCACCTTCTGGATCTCGGCGGGGTCGGCGCCGGGCAGTGGTTGGCCCACAGTCATCGAAACAATGGTCATCTCCATACCTTCCATTCGGGGGGATTGGCCGAGTGCCCATCCATCCACACGTGAGTGTGAATTCGCGCGTTCGCGCGGGCATAGAGCGTTTCGGCCTCGTTGGGCAGAGTAAGAAGTCCCATGGTGATCGGTAGGAGATTTCCAGGTGATCGGTAGGAGATCGGTACGAAGCGCCCCGCGCCTCCCGCGCGGTTGCCTTACGGGGTACCGGCCAGCTCCGACAGTTTCTTGGCGATAGCGGCGTCCCGCTCCTGGGCCGCGATCTGATACCGCATCGCCATCGCCGGGGTGGTATGCCCGATCCGACTCATCAGCTCCTTGGTGGTCGCGCCCGCCTGTGCTGCCAGCGTCGCGCCCACATGCCGTAGGTCATGGACGCGCATGTCCGGCTTGCCCACGCTGGCGAACCCGTTCTTTACCGTCTTGGTGAATGCCGTCTTGGACAACCGCTGACCCCTGGTGGTGGTGAACACGAACGCCTCCTGGCCCGTTCCGGTGTGCGCCTTCATGTGTGCCTTGAGCATCTGCGCGACGTGGGGCGGGACTGTCACATCACGGACGCCGGCCTCGGTCTTGGGCATCCCGGTAACCAGCTTCTTGTCGACAATCGTTGCGGCCCTGCGGATTTTGAGCACCATAAGATCACCAGATACGTGAACGTCTTTGCGGCGCAGCTCGATCAGCTCCCCGAACCGCAACCCACACCACGCCGCGACAGCCACCGCGGCCCGGTAATGCTCGGGCACTGACTCAGCGACCTTCACCAGTTCGGCCGGGGTGAGCGGTTGCACGTCGCGGGGCTTAGGGGGCTTGCCTGCCGTCTTGATCTGGCAGGGGTTCTCCGTGATCAGCTTGTCCTCGCGGGCCGTGTTGTAAATGGCCTTGAGAAGCTGGTAGGCGTGGGTATTCCGCGTGGGGGTCTCCTTACCTAGCCCAGCCCACCAGGCCCGCACAGTGGCCGGTGTGACGGCACGGAGGGTCTCATCCCCCAGCACCGGCAGAATCCGGCTATTGAGCAGGTCGCGGTACAGGGCGCGTGTCTTGGGGGTCAGGTCGCGCTGACACAGCCATCCTTCAGCAAACTCACGCAGCGCGACACCGGCTAGCGCCTTGGCTTGATCGCGGCCCTGCGGGGGTGTCCACTCCCCCTGGTCGATCAGCTTGCGTTCATCGCGCAACCAGCCCTCGGCGTCCATCATCGTTGAAAACGTATGCGGCGCTGTGTAGCGGCGCCCGTCATCATGGACGTAGCTTGCTTGTGTGTACCCGCTGGGCAGCTTCCGCAGGTATCCCCAGGACCGCCGTGCTGTCTTCTTGCGTGTTCGTGCCATGCCGATCACCATACTCCCGTGCGATCAGCGTGCGATAATCGTTCCAGAACATGCCTGCTTATCAGGGGTTTTGTCCGCTTGTGTCCGTGAAGTTTGCTGACAGGAAATAGGCTCTTAGCTGCACAAACATGGCTTTTCTATGCTCAGGTTGTGATCCTGGGGGTCGCGGGTTCGAGTCCCGTCACTCACCCCACAGGTCGGAGGGTATTTCCGCCCCTTTGGCCTTAACTTTCCCTAGTTGTCGAGGTCCCCGCGGCACCCGCGATGAGTGGCTGCGAAGGCGGTCGGTCACTGCTGAATAAATCTTCTTGTGCTGTGTGCCGAATCGACCAGCAGCAGCACCGAAACCGGCTGACTTTATTAGGATCTCGCCGGCCACGGCGGGGGCGGGGGACCTGTTCTCCCTCGCCCCCGCCCCTAGACTTGGTCGTGGGTCAGTTCGCACACCCGATGACACGGCACGTGGGGTTATCCCTCGGCGGTGGGGGATCCGTTCCGTCGTAAAGATCGCTGGGCAGCCTGCCGTCATAGGGAACATTGCCCTTCCCGTTGACCCAGTAATAGGTGTGGCAGATATTCCAGTCCCAGTTGTAATGAGGGCCCGGCCCCGTCGGGTAGTAGATGGATTCCCCTGGGCACCAGTGGTGTGGGCCGTATCCTTGTGCCTGGGCGGTGCCTGCGCCCAGCCCGCTACCGGCAAACAGCAACATAGCCGTTGCTAGCCCTGCGATTCCTCGTCGTGGTGCGCAGGTGGTGTTCATGTTGCGTTTCTCCTTTGCTCATCGCGGCCTCCCCCGGCCTGCTGCCTGTCTCAAATATGCACCGCCTGCGTTGCTACCGATCCCAACATCCCGCGCTCGGGCGAGCACCACGATCCTGAATCGGGCCGCTTTTCAAACTGACCCGCTCCCCTAAACTTTCAATTTTTGCCGCAGCGCCGACCGGGGTGTTACTAACTTTCTTCCCGGTCTAAGCAGCAGCGGTAAGTGGGCGCTGTCTCCCCCTCCTCTTTATGCGCAGCGCCCACGGCGGGGGTTCGGGGGTATCACTCGGCCCGGCGCTCAGGGGGTGAGGGGTCGCTGAGACGGAGGGGCGTGCCCCGTGGCGAGTAACAGTGTGCCCGCTACCAGCAAAGCGGCGAACACGACGATTATCAGGACGACCATGACCCACTGGCGCGGGTGTCATCATGGTTCAGAATCCTCGGGCCGATGGACTTGAGCGTCAAGCCGTGTGACCAAGCCATCAAACTTCCCGCCATCATCCGAGGCAATGAAGCCTGGCGGGGTCAGAACGGTTATGCGGGTTAGCGCGCATAGCGTTCTGAGACGCGAATAGGCCGGGGTGGCTACAACCATTGCCCCGGCCTATTTCGTCGTTCTGATATTAGCTCGTTGGCCTTTTACTTACCTCACAGCAGCGCGACGAGACTCCAAAAGGCGAACCCCAACAAAATCGGGACCCAGCGCCCGTTCAGCCTCTCGGCGGCCCCAACCGTCCTCAAGCTTTTAAGCAGCCCCGGGCCCGAGAGGCCGCTTCAGGGTGCAGACGATGCTCCACTCGAAATAGTGGTCCCCGCCTTTGTCATAGTCGCTGAAGCCGTGGGCGACCTGGGCGCGTTGCACCGAGGACCCGACGATCTCCCACCCCTGTTCTCCATAGACTTTCGCCTGACGGCTCGCCTCATCTACCACGGCCGGCAGAGACTCGTTCGTGTAATAGACGAACATGCACTCCCACCGCTGCGGGTACCACTGGCCGTCTGACGCCAGCCACCAACCAGGCCCGGGCGAAGGAGTGCTCATGTCGCGGCACCTTACAACGCTGAGGCCCTAGACAAGTGAACGAAAGATGACCGACGCACCCGAAATCACCTTACGTTCACTTTCGGTTTGTGATCCTGTGCAGGGCGTACGCCATCGCCGCCGAACTCGTCCGACACCGAGAGGCACAGCAATGTCGAGCAATCTGACCGAGCAAACCATCACCGAAGCCGTCCGGCGGACCTTCGACACGTCGACCGATGAGCGCTTTCGCGAGCTGTTCGTTTGTCTGGTGCAGCACCTACATGATTTCGCGCGTGAGGTGCGGCTGACCGGCGACGAATGGTTCACGGCAGTGAATTTCCTTGAGCGGCTTGGCAAAATCTCGAGCCCAACCCGCCAGGAGGTGGTGTTGCTCTCCGACATCTTGGGGCTGAGCATGCTGCTGGACAAGATCAACCAGCACACGGGGTCGTCGGCCACCGACTCGGCGCTGCTTGGTCCGTTTTACGTCGAGGGGCGTCCGACGGCCAACAACGGGGCCGATATCTCCGATGGCGTGGCGGGTACGCCGATGTTCGTCACCGGTCGAGTTGTCGACGAACGGGGCAGGCCGATTTCCGGTGCGCACGTGGACACCTGGCACAGCGACGGAGTCGGCTTCTACGACGTGCAGTTGACCGAGAAGCTACACGGCGAGTTCGCCATGCGCGCGCTGCTGACCACTGACGACGACGGCCGATTCTGGTACCGGTCGATCACGCCTCGCTATTACCCGGTGCCCACCGACGGACCGTGCGGGGAAATCCTGCGTGCCGCAAATCGATCCATCATGCGCCCGCAGCATGTGCACTTCTGGTTTCGCGCCGAGGGACATCGGCCGCTGATCACCCAGCTGTTCTTGCGCGACGACCCCTACATCGACCGCGACGCCGTCTTCGCCGCGCAGGATTCGCTCATGGCAGATTTCGTGCGGCATGACCCTGGCATCGCCCCGGACGGCACCACCGTCGAGGACGCCTTCGTCACCCTTGACTGGACCTTCGTCCTCGCCGCCCAGCCAGCCGGACAGTAGTTGGAAGCGAGCCGATATCGGGCATGCCCCTCACCGGTCAGGCGTTGCGTTGCCCGCTTTCCACACCGGCCAGGGGACGTTCCAGTCGCCCAGCCCCTCGGTGCCCGGGAGCGTTGGCCCCACGGTGTTGATGATCTCGACGATGTCGCCGCTCTTGCTGTGGTCGTAGAACCACTCCGCGTTGCTGGGGCTCACATTCAGACACCCGTGGCTGGTGTTGGTGTGGCCCTGGGCGCCGACCGACCATGGCGCGGAGTGTACGAAGACGCCGCTGTAGGAAATCTGCGTGGCCCACTCGACGTCGGTGCGATACCCGTTGGGCGAGTTGACGGGCACCCCGTAGGTCGAGGAGTCCATGATGATGTGCTTGTACCGTCCACCGACGATGTAGAAGCCATTGGCCGTCGGGGTGCTGTTCTTACCCATTGACGTCGGCATCGTCCTGACGACTTCGCCGTTGACCCGCACGGTCACGATCTTGGTGGTGTCGTCCGCGGTCGAGATGACCTCGTCGCCGATGGTGAAGTGCGTCTTGACGTTGTCCTCGCCGAACATCCCGTCACCCAAGTCGACACCATAGGTGTTGACCGCCACATCGACGGCCGTGCCCTGCTTCCAGAAATGCTCCGGGCGCCAACGTACTTCGCGGTTGTTCAGCCAGTAGAACGCGCCCTCGACGGGAGGATTGGTGGTGATTTTGATCGCCTTTTGGGCCGCGGCGCGGTCCGCGATGTTCTCGTCGAAGCGGATCGCGACCGGCTCGCCGATGCCCACAACCTCACCGTCGGCCGGAGCGACGTAGGGCATCGTCAGGTGCGCAGGCGAACTGGTCTGGAAGGTCATCTGCCGGTTCGCCGCGCCACCCAGCCCGAGCGCCTTCGCGGCCAGCGTGTAGCGCCTGTTGTAGCCGAGCTGCTCGGTGGTCGACCAGCGCAGCCCGTCGGGACTCAGCTGACCGCTTATCGCCTTGCCGTTCTCGTTGACCATGCTGACCGACGCGAGCACGCCGTCGGCGACGCTCACGGTCACCGGTGCATCGACCGTGACACCGACAGCCCCGTCGGTCACCGAGGAGGTGAGCTTGGGCACGAGCAGATCGGCGAACGGCGTGCCCTTGTCGAAGATGACCTTCGTCGGCGCGGCGGTGTGGGTGCTGCTGCAGGCAACGCCAATCACAGCAAACATGATCAGCGCAGCAGACAGCAACGATCGACGTCTTCGCAAAGGCGCCATCAAGTGACCTTCCCCGACATTCTGCTTACTCTGGTCACCACTGACCCTTAATGGATTGCGAGCATTTTAGTGGGTTGGACCGATCATTGTGCCAACATCGCCTGGTTTATCAGGTCGTTTGGTCCGATAGCGATCAACGTCACACCAAATCGCGAGCCTCCGGTGACCCTAAGCCGACCGCCCCGCAGGCTCTAGACTGGAGGAGGTTTAGGGATTTCGTTCAGCGACAGGACGCCTGTTATTGTCGCAAACGCGGTCTCGGCCGACCATGCGCCGTTAGCTCAGTTGGTAGAGCAGCTGACTCTTAATCAGCGGGTCCGGGGTTCGAAACCCTGACGGCGCACTTCAGCACCCAAAACCGCAGGCAGAGCCGGGTTTTCGGCATTCGGTGTAGTTTGCTTGCGAACCGATTTCGGCCCAAATCGGCGAAAAGCCTCCATAAAACCTCCACGCAGCGGGGAGAGCTTCGTCACAGCAAACCCGCGCTGCTTGGCACGTCGACGTGACTTGTCGGTGAGTCGAACTGCCGTCGGGCTATGGCGACCTACACCTGGTGCGCCTGGCTCGGCCAACGCTGCGTGCCTGCGTCGGCGTGGCCTGGCGCGCGGACGGGCGACTGTCACCGGCCGCGACCACGCTCGTCGCGCTGCGCGAACACCGACCACGATAGAGGCCCGGCATGGGACATCGAACCCCTGCATTTCGACCCCGCGGTGCGGCGCATCTCCGGCATCAATGCCCGCACTCAGCCGGCATTGATGCGGGCAAGCGATCAATTCAGTGGCGCCTCTCGCGTGAGACCATGATCCATGTTAACTTGATGGTTGTGTCATCGGTTGATGAATTAGCTGTGCGGCAGGATCTCGTGGCCGCGGCCATTCGTGCCGCCGAGCAGTGCGGCAAAGACGTTGCAGACGTGCCGTTGAGCACGATCGCGCGAACAGCCGGCATTTCACGCAGCACATTGGCGCGACGTCTGCAGGGGTCGCGGCGCGCATTGGACGAGGCCGTGCGGGCTGCCGGGATCGACCCCGGTGGTCGATCAGTGCGCGATCGCGCGATCGAGGCCGGGGCTTGGCTGGTCAGTGAGCGCGGCCCGGCGAGAGTGACGCTTGACGCTGTCGCCGAGGCCGCAGGTTGCTCCGTGCACAGTCTGTATTCGATATTCGGCACCCGCGACGCGTTGTTCGGGGCGATCTACGAGCAGTACAGCCCACTTGACGATCTGGTGAGACTGTCGACTGAATCGGCCGATTTCGAGCAGACCGTCGCGTCCTTATACCACACGATGGCCGTCGCTCTCACACGCGAGCCGCGGGTGGCGACGGCGATGCTGGCAGATCTGTTCGGCAATCCGGACGGCCCGACGGCGCGGATCTTCGCCCGGTACTTCCCAATTGAGCGCGCAAGCGTGGGTGGATGGCTTGAGAGACAGGTAGAGGCGGGCCGAATCCGCGACATCCCCGTACTTCTACTGATGCAGCAGATGATCGGCCCCCTGTTGGCACACGCGCTGGTGCAGTCCGCGATGACGCGCGAAGCGCACTGGGACGAGTCAGAGCTCGAGCGAACCTGCTCGGTCTTCGCGTCCGCCTTTATACGTGCCGTCGCCTTGCCCGCGCGCGGCGGCGATCCGCCAACCAATCACCGACTCGATGATGCGAAAGGTGGCTAGACGATGCGAACTTCAACGGCAGCGGCCGGCTCGACGGCGTTCTTTCTGGTGGCCCCGGGCACAGTCGTGGGTGTGATCCCATGGCTGATCACTCGATGGGAGATACCCGGATCCACGTCAGGCTGGCGGGCAGCCCAGGTCCTCGGGGTGGTACTGATAGTGGCGGGACTCATCCCCGTGGTGCACGCATTTGCACAGTTCGCCAAGGCAGGCGGCACACCGATGCCGCTCGCACCGACCCAACGTTTGGTGGTCAACGGATTTAATCGATACGTCCGTAACCCGATGTACGCGGGCTTGCTGATCGTTATCTTGGGTCAAGCGTTGCTGTTCGGCAGCCTGTGGCTCGTGCTGTACGCCATCTGTGCGTGGATCATTACCGCGTCATTCGTTCGCTGGTACGAGGAACCCACCCTGGCCCGAACCTATGGGAGCGAATACGAGGCATACCGGCGCAACGTGCCTGCGTGGCTTCCCCGCTGGCATCCGTGGACACCCGGCGTTGAGAGCGGGACACGGCGATGACCGAACTCGGAGATATACCATGACGACTTCATCCACCCATCGGCCCGCACACATCTCTGGCGCCACGACACGGGTTGCCGCGTACTGGATCAGCACCGCCATTCTCGGCGCCGAATGCCTGGGCGGAGGTGTGATGGGCGCATTGCGATTGCCGCCATTCATCGACACCGCAACGCATCTGGGCTATCCGGCCTATTTCATGACCATTCTCGGTGTGTGGTACGTGCTGGCCGGCATCGTGGTCCTCGCGCCGCGCTTGCCACTGCTCAAAGAATGGGCTTACGCGGGTCTGATCTTCAACTACACCGGAGCCGCGTTTTCCCACGTCTGGATGGGGGATAGCCTCGAAAAGCTGGTGGGGCCAGTAATTTTCATCGGCCTCACTCTCACGTCATGGGAACTGCGGCCACAATCGCGTCGCGCGTTCACGCCGAGTCCCCTCCCGACCGTCGGCTTTTCGCGTAAGCGCCTCGTTGCCTATTGGATCGCGACGGTGCTTGTCGCCGCCGAACTTGCCGTCGGTGGTGTGTGGGACCTACTACGGATTGACCTCGTCCGCGACGTGGTCGAACACCTCGGCTACCCGACGTACCTCCTAATCATCATGGGCGTCTGGAAGTTACCCGGCGCGGTGGCTCTTCTGATGCCAGGCTCTCGGCGTATCAAAGAGTGGGCTTACGCCGGCGCAGTCATCACCTACGCATCGGCCGTTGCCTCCCACGTGACCGTCGGAGACGGAATCGGGCGGGTGGTCGCTCCGACGGTGCTCCTCGCGCTGACGTTGGTTTCGTGGGCCCTGCGCCCGCCCCGCCTGATGTCGAAGCGGCCGAGAGCCCGTACCGACGAGCACAGGCCGTAATAATGCCGAAACCGTCAGATGCCTTGCGGTGAGCCTGCGACGAGCGCTACGTGCACCGTGCTGGGGCGCTCGTTGCGTTATCAGGAAATCCCCGCCGATCTCGTTGCTCAGCGGTTCGCCGAGTTGGGCTTGGGCGAACAGTTCGGCTTGGCCTATGCGTCGTTGCTGGCCGCCAGGTCGGGCTGGAGGCGGTGGTCACCGAGGATGTCGAGAAGATTTTGGGTCGGCCCGCGCAGACGTTCGAGCAGTGGGTCGTCGACCACCGAGACCTGTTCACCCAATCGGCAAGGGGCAGGCGGGAGAACCCGCTCGTTGAATCGCTCGAAGTTGCTGATCGCGATCGGCTTGCCCGGCTGGTCTGGCTGCGGGTTGAAGTCGTCCCGCGGTGGCGGGCGCGGCGGTGCCTAGTAGGCCGATGCCCAGGATTCGGAGAAGCCCCGCTAACCGCGTCGCAGAGCAGAGCCCCCATTTATGTCAAGACGTGAGCTTGGCGGTCGGTATTGGCGGGGGGAGCGGGAAAAGGCGGCGGAAGGTTTCGATGATCCCGCGGTTCCCGGCTAGCCGGAGGTTGCCGGTGGCGAGCGCCTCGTCGAGTGGGCGGTCGGTGCGCAGCAACGAGAGCAGGGTGGTCTGATCGGTTTGGAGTGTGGCGTCGGGATCCTCGATCTCACCGCGAGCGACGGCCAGTTCGCCGTCGGCGATGCGGATCTGGAATCGCTCATCACCGAGGTGCAGTGCGATGGTGGCGTCGAGATCGGCGGCCGCCGAGCCGTTAAACAGTGCTTTGAGCGAAAGTATGAGGGAATCCGTGCCTAGCGGGGCGTCGTAGCGCATCCCCGGTGAACGGCTGGCCCAGTGGGCTAATCCCACCACGATCGGCGCCAGCTCGGCCCCCCATGGGGTTAGCTCGTACACCCAGGTCGCCGCGGGTGGGCTGAGTCGCCGGCGACGCAGCACCCCGGCGTCGGTGAGCTCCCGCAGCCGCTGGGTGAGCACATCGGGGCTGACCCCAGGCAAGCCCGCCAGCAGATCGGTGAACCGCTTGGGGCCCAGCACGAGGTCTCGAACCACCAACAACGCCCAGCGCTCGCCGATCAGATCGAGCGCGTGAGCCACCGCGCAGCCCTGGTCATACTTGCGTCTGCCTGCCATAGCACCCAGTCTACCAGCAGAGATTCGATAACCCAATTTAATACTTGTTTTTTCCAAGTTTCTAGTAGTACTGTCGGAGTGGTCAGGGCAACCACCACAACCCAAGGAGATGAACCCCATGCCCGTGTTCACCATCGACGCACCCTCAGGGGTCCGCCAAGACGCCAAGCAAAAGATGATGAAGCAGATCACCGAGGCGCTCGATGAAGCCTGGCCCATTCCCGACACCCGCGGCTGGTTGCGCGAGTACCCGGCCGAAAACGTGTCCCAGGACGGGCACATCCAGGCCGAACCGGTACGGCCGGTGTGCTCGCTGGAGGCCCCCGAGCTGGCGAACCTGGACGTCAAACGCAAATTGGTGCAAAAAATCGAGTCCGCCATCGCCACGGCCTACGCCGGCATCGCCAACACCGAGGAGGTGCTCGTGTTGATCAACCACTACCCCCTGGAAAACGTGGGCTGGCAACAAAGTCTGCAATCGGACAAACCAGAGATCGTCGCCGCCATCGCACAAATCAATCGGTAGACACTCCGAGCCGGGGCGGGGCGCCCACCGCGCACACCGCCCCGGCTCGGCGGCGCTGCGGCATTCTTCAGAAGCGGCGAGGTTATCAAACAGAACCAAGCCCACGGGAATTGCCGCCGCCCGCGCCGCTGGCGACCGCGCTGAAAAGTCCTAACGTTCCTTGCACTTCGGACCATTTGTTGACGACGGGAGATCGAAAATGCGCACAATCGTTGCGGGCGTGTTCATGACGCTCGACGGGGTTGTCCAAGATCCCGGTGGTTTCTGAATGGCCTATGCGCTGCAAAGAGTTTCGTCGCCAGTCCGGGGTGACGGTTGGCCGGACGCTGTCAGCGATTCCTGATTCTGCGGACCACCACAACGACGACGACCGAGGAAATCCCGGCCAACGAGACGATCACCACGGGCTTTTTCACGAATTCGATCGCCCTGGCCCTGAGATCGTCGGCGAGGCGACGAGGATTGGCGCGCTCAGCAAGCGAATCGACGGTGGCCGCCAGCTGGTCGCGGGCGACGTCGATGTCCTGCTTGATGGTCTCGGGATCCCGATCCGCCACGTCTTCCTCCAAGTCCGCCTGATGCACCTGACGCACTACCCTAGACCCAGAAAGGAGCCGACTTGACCGAGACCACACGGCTGGCACCGGGCGACAAGGCGCCCGCGTTCAGCCTGCCCGACGCCGACGGCAACAGGGTGTCGCTGGCCGACTACAAGGGACGCCGAGTCGTCGTCTATTTCTATCCCGCCGCCTCGACACCGGGATGCACCAAAGAAGCGTGCGGCTTTCGCGACAATCTGCACGACCTCAACGACGCCGGCCTCGACGTCGTGGGCATCTCCCCCGACAAGCCGGAGAAGCTCGCCAAATTCCGGGACGCCGAAAAGCTCACGTTCCCGTTGCTGTCCGATCCGGACCGCAAGGTGCTGACGGCCTGGGGCGCCTACGGCGAGAAGCAAATGTACGGCAAGACGGTCCGGGGCGTGATTCGTTCGACCTTCGTGGTCGACGCAAAGGGCAAGATCGAGGTCGCACAGTACAACGTCAAGGCTGCACATACGACAACATTTATTCAGAAGATCATCGCCCAGGTAGCGACAACCGATTAATCCCGGATCATCGACGTACCATTACATAGTCGGTGTGTGCGGTGCGGCGAGAACCGTTGTACTGCCGAGGTTCTCCGTCGATGCTGTACCACTTGACTTGACACCCGTCCGGCGTCGGAGCACAATCTCGCGACGCCCGAGCGTATCGCCGAAATTCGAGAGGCCGCCGCCATGAGTGCCGCCGAAACCCCCCAATCGCTGACCATTGTCCGCCCAGGCGAGGGCAGGGCGGGCAACCTGGGCTCGATCGGGGTGGTGTTCAAGCTGTGGGGCGAGGACACCGGCGGCGCAGTGGCCATCGTGGAACACCCGTTCCCTGTGGGAGCCCTCGTGCCGCCACACCTGCACACCAGGGAAGATGAGTACTCGATCGTCACCGAGGGCGAAATCGGCTTCCGCTCAGGCGACCGCGAGGCCGTGCTGGGCGCGGGCGGCTACATCACAAAGCCGAGAGGCGAACTGCATACCATGTGGAACGCGGGCTCCACGCCTGCCCGGATGATCGAGGTGATCAGCCCAGCGGGCTTCGAAAAGTTCTTCCGCGACCTGGCCGACCTGACGACCGACGGCGCCCCACCCTTCGAGGCCATAGCGACACTCGCAGAGGCCTATGGACTTCAGTTCGGCGAACCCCCGTGGCTACCCGACATCATCGCCCGCTACAACCTCATCCCGCCCGGTTGAACGTTTAGCCGCGCCGTCTGTCTCGCTCGCGGAACCAACCGGAGCACCACGTCGGCCTCGACCTAAACCACGTCGGCCGTGTTCAAGGCGCCGTGCGTGTTCTTCGTGCAGAACAACATCAAGGCCACCGGCCACGTCGCCAAGCTTCGGCGCGACCTGTCGATCTAGTGTAGTGAGTCATTAATTCGGGTGCAGTAGTTGCTGATGCTGGCCAGGATTTGGTCGGCGGTCTTGGTCCACACATAGGGCCTGGGGTTGTCGTTCCAGGTGTCGATCCAGGCGCGGATGTCAGCGTTGAGTTGGCGCACCGAGGTGTGAGTGCCCCGGCGCAGTTTTTTGGTGGTCAATTCGGCAAACCAGCGCTCCACGAGGTTGAGCCAGCTTG
>Ga0306924_10001289_pt1 | contig 22731 bp, 23 predicted proteins | sample sta12Can44000111_FD_203756 | JGI IMG/M metagenome (GOLD analysis project Ga0306924, IMG submission 203756) | Lab enrichment of tropical soil microbial communities from Luquillo Experimental Forest, Puerto Rico - statanox.12C.anox.44.000.111 (v2)... | ecosystem: Environmental > Terrestrial >...
GGGCTGCTCGGCGTCGCTTACGTCCGGATGAAACCGAGACCATGACAGAACATGGATTTTGCTGTTGAACGGTCGCCTTTGCCTCAGCGGCTGGTGAGGTTTCATCCTCCTCATGATTCGGAGTGAATATGAGATCGTTTATTCAGACCGCAGCACTGATCACGGCGTGTGGTTCCGCTGTATTTTGGTTCGCGTCGGCAATGTGCCACTTGCCCAGCATCAAACCGAGCATGGACCAATTGGATAAAGTGACTGAACTATCCAATCGGCTGCAAAGAAGAGCACGCGGAACTTTTGGGCCGCAGGACTGATGGGCGTAACCGCGCTGCTGTCAGTGTGGGTTAGATTTCTCGGATGATTTTCAAAGGCGACGAACACGCTGGATTTAAAGCGACAGTAGGTCATCTCGTTCGTGCGTTAATCTTAATAGCGGATCCGCCTACCGACTTCGGATTTATTAAGCGCGCAGCAATACGAGCCGCGTTCTAAGTACCGCGCCGTCAGTTGCTTACGATCAAGTGACGGGACGGTTCCGTTGATCAACGATTGGACAGAGCAGTGACAGCGGTTCCATTCGCGGTCCGATTCCGGCGTCGCATTGACGCTATGGTGGCGCAAGGCCAAGAGCTCTTGCGTACATTTCGTCGGCTGGTTGAGAGCAAAATTTCTCGCAGAGGAACATTTGGGCTTGTTGCCGCGGCAATGCGCCATCGAATTGGTACTATATTGCCACAGGGCGAAGTCGTCGTAAGCACCATCCATCATCTGCTGGGCAACTTCACTCCACGCAAGAAGAAGATGGCGTTTGTTGTCGCGGGGGTAGTTGGACTGGCTCTCGTTCTCCTCTTCCTCGAAATTAGCGTTAGGAGGGAGCTTGCAGCAGAGGCCAGAGATGTAGCGATACACACCGCCTCTGCTTCATCGGCGAGCGCGCAGGAAATACAATTTGAAGACCGATTCGCTATTCAACCGGCCGCGTCCACTTTGTTGCAGCCTGTGGACCCATCAGATGCATTAGGGACTATACCGTCCTCGGAATATTCCCAGACGTTTGCACAACCCTTTGGGGAGCCGGTACCCGTCCCCAGACGTCGTAAAAGTCGGTGAGAGATGTCTATGCAGGCTGCGCAACGCGTTATTACAGCAGAAATTTGGGATACTAAAGAAAGCCCCGCTGCGGGCGGGGCTTGAGGTTGATGGAGTGAGACACTTGAAGTCTCCTGTCTCACCTTGGATCGTAACGCGCAGCATTGGATCCGGTTCCAGGCATTCCGCACCTGAGAGCGTGCGCTTGATCAGGCGCGATCACGTCAATTTAGGCTGATCGGGTGAACCACCACGGTATGTCCTGTAGAAACAATCTCGTCCTACCGCGCTGGAGCTGCCGCAACTGTGCATCGGCCTGCGCCGATTATTGTTGTCGCAATGCCATCTTTCATCGTTGACCCTGCATAGCTCAGATTGCCGTTTTGGCGATCCAGCTCGTAGGACACGTCGCCGCTCACAGCACTAATCCAGCGGTCATCAACGCGGCGGACATTGAGCTTCTTCCCATCCGCGAGCGTGATTGTTTTTGTCGCCTCATCAATCCAGAAGCCAAGACTCTCTTCGGTGCTGGATGAAGTAGTTCGTTTCGGCGCGTCTACTATAACGACCTTTTTGCTTACGCAGTGCAGGTAGTCCTGAGCTGCCGCGCCTTCCTCTAAGAGGGCGAACGTCGTCAGGGCGAGCACGCTCACTAGAACAGCGCTTTTAATCTTGTCTCGCGAGCCTTTTGCGGCAGGGCCTACCCATGGTGACCTCCTTCAATGGGATATGGGAATTGGGTCATCCGGTCGTCACAGCGGAACCGGTGCTTCCGGTCGAGTTATGACAGCGGGTGCAGATCAATTTTAGATCGAAAATTAGGGAACCAAAAACTCGCATTTGAAGGACGGAAAAGCTGAGCGCGGGCGACGCCAGCGGGCTGAACTTTTTCCGTAGTATCGTCACTTTTTCTCGCGGCTGGCGCCCTGAATTCGCCCTGAGGTGGCCGTTGGAATCCGGTTGCCTCGGAGGGGGATTTCATGGCGGGCGAGGGTTCCTACTTCTCGCGTTTCTTCGTGAAGTTCATCGAGGTCGGCGCCGCCGGCCTCGCGAGCGCGATTTGCGGCTATCTGCTGGCGCATTTCGGGGGATTCCTGCCGGCTCCCGCGCCCGCTCCCGCCGTTCAGGTCGGCCCGACCGCCAACGAGACCCCCGAGAGCCGGCGCGCCCAGCCAAGCCCGCCCGTTGAGCAGCGCTCCGCGCCGCAACGGGATACCGACGCTGCCGTGGCGCAGCCCGCGCCGAAGAGCGTGAAGGATGCCAAAGCGGTTCCGCCGCGCAAGCGCACAAAGACCGATACGAGCGTGACCGAGAAGGAGCCCCAGCAGAAATCGGCTACGAGCGTGACCGAGAAGGATCAGCAGAAATCGGGGGAAGCCCTCGCCCGGGCCGCACTCGCCAAGGTCGATGCCAATCGGCCGCCGCCTGACGGACTGATCGGACCGGGCCTCACCGACGCTCCTGCGCCAGCCGATATCCAATCCCATCCGGCGGACGTGCCGCCGCGCCAGGCCGATGTCGGGCCGCCGCAGCCGGTGGCCGCTCCGCCCCGCGCCGGCGGCGTGGAGGCGGCCCCACATGCGGCCGACGTTCGGCCGCAGCCGGCGGAGATCGGTCCGCCGACCACCCCTCCCGGCATCCAGTCGCGGCCAGCCGCCGCCGTCGACCCGCTGGCGCCGAGAGCCGAGCCACCGCTCGAGATTGGCGCGCCCCAGCAGCCGCCTACGGCCGACCAGGACAAGGGCGTGTTCTCCGCCCTCAGGCGGATCCCGCCGCCGCCTACCGGTGAAACCCCGCGTCCGCCCATGCCGGTCGGGACGGCGTCGCCTGAAATGAAATAAGCGGTTTCGGAAATTGACAATCGGACGCTGCGCCCAGCCTTGAAGTCCGGAGGTCACACGGCTGGTTCCGCCGCCGACAGACACTGATTCCCGTTTTCTGCGACAGGTTCGTCGATTTCCGCTCGGATCAGCGCCGCTTAGAAATGCCCCCTGTCGGTGCTACGGCGTCCAGCACTCCGGCAATGAAGATAAGCAGCGGCAACGGCTGCGGCGCAGCGCGCTGCCTTAGCGCCGTCGCCAGCCGAATGCGCCGGAAGTTGATGGCGTCAGTCTGCCGTCGATTGTCAGAATGAATATTGCGCGGGTTTAGCTGTGCGGATTAGGCTGTCATTTCCTGATCGAACTCACTCCCGACGCGACTTGGCGGCCATCACGATCGCGACTGCCTGTGCAGCGAGGTGCTGATGCTGGGCTGGTTCAGGGCCTTGATGCCCAGGGAAGAGCGTTTCTTTGATCTTTTTACCCGACACGCGCAGGTGACTCTTGCCGGGGCCGAAGCTTTGCGCGCCTTGCTCAAGGGCGGCGATAACGTGGTGCAATGCTGCCGCGAGATAACCCAGCGCGAGAACGAGGCCGACGAGATCACGCGCGAGGTACTCACGGCGCTACGGCGGAGCTTTATCACCCCACTCGACCGCGGCGATATCAAGGATCTGATAACGTCCATGGACGATGCCATGGATCAGATGAATCAAACCGCAAAGACGATCGCGCTATTCGAGCTTCGTAGCTTCGATGCGGCGATGCAGGAGATGGGTGAGATCGCCGTGCGGGCCGCCAAGCTCAACGTTGAGGCGGCGCCGCTTTTAGGCTCGCTCGCCAAGGAGTCGGCCCGGCTCAATGGTATTACCGAGGAGATCATACGCCTGGAGGAACAAGCCGATGAGCTGCACGAGCGGGGCCGCAAGCACCTCTTTCAAGCTCACGAGGATGCCATCGCCTTCATCATCGGCACGGAAGTGTACGATCATCTCGAATCGATCATGGACCGGTTCGAGGATGTCGCCAACGAGATCAGCGCAATCGTGATCGAGAACGTTTAGAGCATGGTTCCGTTTTCGCAAAAGGTTAGCTCAACCGGAACAGCAGAGTAGCCGACGAGGACGAGAGTCGTCCTACTTGAGCGTTCAGGATCAGTGCTCCGATGGAAGCCACGCTAAGCTCGTTCGCTCTCTTCGCGCTGATCGCGGTCGCGCTCCTTTTCGACGCCTTGAACGGCCTGCACGACGCCGCGAACTCGATCGCGACGGTCGTGTCCACCCGCGTGCTACGGCCGCACTACGCCGTGGCCTGGGCCGCCTTCTTCAATTTCATCGCATTCCTGTTCTTCGGGGTTCACGTCGCACAGACGGTGGGGACCGGAATCGTCGCCGCCGAGGTCGTCGATGCGGCCGTGATATTCGGCGCGCTCATGGGGGCGATCATATGGAATCTGATCACGTGGTGGCTGGGGATCCCTTCGAGCAGCTCCCACGCTCTGATCGGCGGACTTGCCGGCGCCGGGATCGCCAAGGCGGGGCTCAGCGCCATCGTCTGGAACGGTCTCGGAATTACCGCGGCCGCGATCGTTCTTTCGCCCTTGCTCGGCTTTTTCCTGGCATTGCTGCTGATGCTCGCAGTCGCGTGGGGGTTCTCGCGCTCGACACCGTCCGCCGTGGACAATTTCTTTCGCTCGGCCCAGCTGCTCTCGGCGGCGCTCTACTCGCTCGGGCACGGGGGCAACGATGCGCAGAAGACCATGGGCATCATCGCGGTGTTGCTCTTTTCCCAGGGCCTCCTCGGCGAGACTTTTTACATACCATTCTGGGTCGTCCTGATCTGCCAGGCAGCGATGGCGCTTGGGACGCTGCTCGGCGGCTGGCGCATCGTGCGCACCATGGGCTCACGGATTACCCGGTTGCATCCCGTACAGGGCTTCTGTGCCGAGGCAGGCGGGTCGATGACGCTCTTCCTGGCGACGTTTTTGGGCGTGCCCGTCTCCACCACGCATACCATCACCGGCGCCATTGTCGGGGTAGGCGCCGCCCGCAAGGTCGCAGCCGTGCGTTGGAACGTGGCCAGCAACGTGGTCGTTGCCTGGATCGTGACGCTGCCCGCGGCGGCAGTCTTCGGCGCCGCCTTCTATGAGCTCTACAAACTTCTTTCCTAAGCCACATTTGAGCCAATAATGCCGTTGATTCCACCGCCGCGAGACGGTGGAACCGGCGGGGATCAGCGGGAGTGCGTGTCATGAGTAACGGGAGCAAGCGACCGAGCGCAAGGCGGCTGCAATACGCAGCCCTGCCTTACAGGATGAGCAAAAAGGATCGGGCAGAGTTCATGCTGGTGACCTCGCGGGAAACGCGCCGCTGGATCATCCCGAAGGGCTGGCCAAAAAGGGGCAAGTCGCCCCATCGCTCCGCGGCACGCGAGGCGTTCGAGGAAGCCGGCGTCCTTGGCGCCGTCGGCAGGCGGCCGGTCGGCTCATTCTCCTACGCGAAGCGCCTGAAAAACGGCAGATCGGTCGAGTGCGAAGTGCGCGTCTTTCCGCTCGAAGTGAAGCGGCAGTGGAAGGAATGGCCGGAAAAGCAGGAGCGTCAGGTCAAATGGCTCTCGGCGCCGAAAGCGGCTGAAAAGGTCAAGGACCGGGCGATAAGCAAGATGATACGACGGGTGGCGTACAAGTACGGCTGACGACGGCTCCGGCCCGGCTACTCTTGTCCTCATTCGAATTTTGAGGTGTTGTCATTTGTTGGAATGACTTGGGACGAGCTTATAGCCGAGCTGGCGATCCAGGAGGCGCATGATATGGCCCGAGGGGCCATGCGCTACGCTGTGGCCTCGCAGCTTCGATATCGCAAACAGTCCGCTCGCGACTCCGATCTCATCGCCCGTTCCCTCGAACGGATCAACGCCAGCCAGGACCGTTTGGCCACGTTAGGCAGCCGCGAAGGCGTTCCTTGATCCGCCTCGAACGTGCGGGATTGGCCGCGGTTATTCTTTCTGCTGCCTGCGCTTGCGGAATGGCGCGGTGAAGTTCGACAGCCGCTCCGCAAACTCATAGCTGCGCGCGAGAGCGAGCCAGCGCTGCTCCATGTCGAGAAAATCGGCCTTGCCAGCCTCGGTCTTGGCGGCCTCTGCCAGCCGCCTGCATTTCCACCGCCCGCTGGTGGCACTCGCGGATTTCTCGACTGAGGTTTTGCAGCATGGCGCACTCCGAACCCTTGCAAACGGGAGCGCGACCGGTCTCCTAAGTCCCCGACGCCCGAGGCTTCTGGTCGTTGATGAACGTACCGCGGGTGATCGCTCAGCGCGAGTCAAAACCGCACAAAGGGCTTCGAATTGGCGCGCCGCGCAACGAGAGGGCGCGGCAATCAAGGCAGGTCATATGCTGCTCGCGACCGCTGCTCGGCTTGCCAAAGCACGGGAGAAACGCAAAAATTCGTGCCGGTTCGGAGTTCATTCGGAGAATCTCGGCTATGTTTATTTTCTCTCTTAGAACTGTTGTCCTCGCCGTCGCAGTGTCTGCTTCGTCTCTTTCTAGTGCAGCTCCTTTATCCGAGCAGTCGGAATTGTTGTGTAGCCCAGAAGGCTTAATGCGTTTAATCCCTCAGTTTAATGTAAACGGGCAATTCACAATTCCTAATCCCAATACTGACTTGCAGACATTCCTTTCAGCGCAACAAGGTCTTTCAAATGCTATTGATATGATCTTAGCTCGAGAAAACATAAGCCAAGATCCGTCGAATGTCGGAAGCCTTCCATCTCGGCCGTTAATATTTGCAAGCAACTGGCTATCTAGCGAAGTAGGAATAGAGACGGATGGAACAAATTTAACTTCTCCTGAGTCAGGAGGAAAATTTGGTGGTTATCGCGTGCAATCGTTTTTGAACGGACTGACTCCTGTGCCGTTATCTCAAGGAAGTATGTATGTAATTAAGCAATCAAACCCGACCTATCCGGCACTTGTTTACCCGATGCCCACGAGCCACCCTTGCGTGAACAGGCTTGTTTTAGCCGCTGGCGATACGACTGGCCTTTGGCCGACCCCGACATACGCTCTTGGTAGATATCAGTTGGATAACAATGGTCTCCCAATGCGCGATAAACCATTGAGTACCTACTTGATCGTCAATATTTGTCTCGATCTTGGCAAGCCAGCGGTTATCAATCAAGAATCAGTTTTACGTCCAAACGCGATGATCATTCTGGCGCTTCATTGGCCATGTGAGGGCTCAGTATGCGCCGATAATGGAATTGGCCATCAACATTGACTACCCCTATGCAGGCAGGCAGGCGGGCTGGCCCGCTCGGCTAATTGGTCAAGGCTATTTGCGTAGAACTTGGAGAGCGGCCTCGCACAGCTTCTTGGGGTCACGCTCGCCGTCTTCCCGGGCGATTTGGATGATGAGCCTGGCTACCGCGGTCGTCATGGGGTCCTTGCGATCCACCAAGCCGAGCGTTTTCAACGTGGCGTCGAATACTGCCGCCAAGATCGCAACTTCCTCCGGTCCGAATACCGGACCGTAGTCGGTTTCAAGAATCGCCCGGATAGGCACGGTCAAACCCCTTAACCGCGCGGCGCAACCGAGAGATAGCATGATGCTGCTGCCGCTCGAGTCGGATGGCCGACTCAATTCACGTCAGAACAACGCGGTCGTCTGTGTGATGCGGGGACAAAGCGATGTGATGTCTCGAAGCGGCAAGGCCAGTCCTGTAAGACCGGTCCATGGCTTTAGCGGACCCATTGGAAAAGGCGGCGGACTGCGAACGAGCGATTAGGCTCACATTTGATCCAATACAGCGTGAGATGTTGAACAATATTCGGGAGTTCTGGATCGCGCTTGCGCAAGAGAGTCGATTTCTCAGCGAGGACAATTTAGCTGCAGAAATCGAGAACATCGGCCGCCTTCAGGACAGGTTGACTTCGCGGGGCGCGAGCGACCTTCACTGATGCTCTTCTGGTCAATTCGGACTAAGCCGGCGGGGTAGGCGTGCACTCATCGCTTGGAGGCTCGATGCTCCACTCGATCGTTTCCGCTTCGTGGCAGCGCTTACAATAAAACTCGAATACTTCGGGTGACGATCCATGCCGCGGAATCACGCCGGCGAGCTGCATCGCTTTTCCGCACTTAGCGCACAGGGGAGGTGGCGGTAAGCCGTTTGCCATGCAGCCCAAAGCCTACATGGTGAGAACGGTAGACGCTTCTCCGCAATTATACCTAATGAACTAGTTTGATGGGCCGCTGACGAATCGAGTTCCTATTGGCGGCAGCCCGACGGCCGCTCGCACAACAGATCGGGGTTATGTTCACCAACTCTTGGCGAGGCCGATGATGCGCTCGGCGAGAAAGTTGTTTGCGAAAGGCTACTTGTTTGGGGACGGCGGAGGCGGGGCGCGTGGAGGGTGCCCTCGTCAGTCTCCGAACAAAGCCCCGCCTAATTTCTTCAATGCGCCTTCACATAAAAGATCGGGATTGCGCTCGCCGGCCTCGGCAAGTTCGACGATTCGCCTGGCGATGAGTCCGTCGGCGAACTTGTCAACAAGGCCAAGGGATACACGCGTCCTTTCGAGCGCGATCCCCAGAACCCGCTTGGTTTCGAGATCGGCGTCGAAGTCGTCTAGGTAAGTGGCGATGGCCATGCAAGCCTGACCTGCTGTCGCTGCCGCGATCCGCAGCAGCCTATCTTGGCAAAAGACGATCGGCGTGCAAGATGATTATTTTGATGGAAACAATAAACGACAGTTATACCCATGCGCAGCCTCAATCTCGATCAACTCAGAGCGTTCGTCGAAGTGATTGAACGCGGCAGTTTCACTGCGGCGGCGAAGGAACTGAACCTGACGCAACCTGCAGTGACGCATCAGGTGCAGGAACTCGAACGGCGCTTCCAGGTGGCGCTCGTGGAACGTTTCGGCAAGCGCGCCCACCTGACGCAAGCGGGCGAGAAGTTGATCGAACATGCTCGAAACCTTCTGGAAGAAGATTCGCGCACGCAGGTGATGATGCGTCGCTTCGGCGATGGATGGCTCGGCCGGGTACGCGTTGGCACGAGTATGACCATGCTTATGTATTTGCTGCCACCGATCTTACGACAACTTAAGACGGATCATCCCCAACTGGAAATCAACCTCAAAGCGGGTTTGACGGCGACGACTCTGCAAATGCTAAAGACGAATGCGCTTGACCTGGGTCTGTGTGCACTTCCAATCGAAGATCCGGCGTTTGAAACGGTCCCGTTGGTCAAGGATGAGCTTGTCGCAATCTTGCCGGCCGAGCTGGGGCCTATCCCCAAAAAGGTGACCCCGGCTTTTCTATCCCGATGTCCGCTGATCCTTGGCAGCGAGAAATCGGCGCTACGTCGAACGATAGCCGAGTGGCTGGCACTCGCGGGCCCGCCTCCGAGACCACTGATGGAGTTCGATAACGTCGAGGCGATGAAGAGTGTCGTGGCCGTGGGGCTTGGGGCTTCGATTGTTCCCAGCCTATCCTTGGGCGCCGGACACATTCCAACGGCGAATATGCTTGTGCGACCACTCACTCCACGCGTGAGCCGACGGGTCGGATTGGTCCGGCTGCGTGGAAAACGAAGCACCGAGGGTATGGAGCTAGTCTCTGCGGCATTATTGTCCTTACGGCCTCAGCGCCCGTCGTCCAGATCAATATAGATGAGCGTCCATCCTTGGCCAAAGCTGCAAATGCTTTTGCGCCGCAGCCCGTCAACCGCCGAGAAGCTTGTCGAGAATGCTGCCGCCATTGGCCCAGAAGACCAGCACCACACCCATGAGCGAGCCTCCGGCCACCACGCCCGACGCCACCGGCAAGGTGAATTCTTCGGCGAGCTTGGGTTTGCGTCTCGCGGCCAGGAGCGCAATCAGCGCGCCCAGGAAGAACAAAAGCCCGTAGTACCAGTGAAAGACCCAGGCCAGGCCGAACGCTGACGCAGAGGGAAGATACGCCTGGTATTTCGGGAGCAAGACAGGCGCGAGCGTGAGCACCGATCCGACGACAGCGCCGAGGAATATCAGCCACAGCTTGACCGGCTCGAGCGAGGACAGACCCTGGCCGAGCGCGATGGCGACCGCCGACCAGGTCTGAGCGGCAGGCGCCGGGAACTGGTCGGTGCCAAGCACCTGCGCGTCGGGCACCAGAACTGCAAACGTGAGCACGCTGACGAGCGTACCGACGAAGATGCCGGAGAACTGCGCCAGAAACTGCTGGCGGGGGTTCGCGCCAAGCAGGTAGCCGCTCTTCAAGTCGGTCAGCAGATCCGCCGCCGACGTCGCCGAGCCGGCCGTGATGTTGGCACTCATCAAGTTGACGTTGACATTGCCCGGCCTTAGCGCGCCGAAGATGAGCTGGGTGACTTTGCCCATGGCGCCGACCGGCGTCGTGTCGGTCTCGCCCGTCACCCGGCAGGCGACGAGCGCCAGCCAGAAAGACAGCGCCACCGCGATTGCAGTTTCCCACACCGGCATGCCGAAGCTTGCGTGCCCGAGCCAGGCAAGCGCAACGAACGAGACGATCTGGCCGGCGCCAAACCAGCTCATTGGCGTCTCGATGCGGTCTGCTTCGCTCGCAGCCGCCGAGCGGAAGGCGAGCAGTCGTCCGAGATCGCGGAACGCGCTCAATGCCGTGCGCCAGCTCAGTACAAAGCTCAACAGTCCGGCGGCCAGCATGCAGGACGCGCCGAACCAGAGCGTCCACTGCACGAGGACGGCAAAGCCCGCACCTTCGATGACGCCCTTCGTCTCCAGGATTGGCACCACCACGGCCCAACACAACGTGCCCGAGACGAACATGGTCGCGCAGACGCGCATGCCGGTGATGGCGCCGGCGGCGACAAATATGAAATCCCAGGAAAAGACCACGGTGCGGCCCGACCAGGCTTCGTAGTGACTGCCGAGAAGCCACTTCTGCAGGTCGGTCAGAAGGGCCCCGCTGGAAAAGCGTTCCACCCTCGCGCTCAAGCTCGGCAGCCCTTCAGCCCAGACCTTGTCGATCGCGGCAATGAGGCCGGCGAGACCGAGCGCCTTGGCCGCGCGCAGACCCTGCGCGCTCGTGGCATGCAGCGCGCGCAGGGTTTCCGCCGCCGCGATGCCGGAAGGGAAGCGCAGCTGCTCGATATTGATCATCTGCCGCTTCATGGGGATGGCCATCGTGACCCCGAGCACGGCGACGAAGAACACCCAGGCCAGCATGAGCGGCACGGACATCGACTGGTGATTGACGATGATGTAGGCCGCAAAGGCCGAGATCAGGGTGCCGCCGGTGGAGTAGCCCGCGGCACTGGCGGTCGACTGCATGCAGTTGTTCTCGAGGATGGTCATCGGCGTGCGCGCGAGACCGACTTTGAGCAAGCTCGTCCAGATCGCATAAGACAAGATGCTGGCCGTGATCGCGACGCCGAAGCCCCAGCCGGCCTTGAGACCGATGTAGAGATTGGTCAGCGACAACACGCCTCCCAGGCATGAGCCGATCAGCACCGCGCGCCAGGTCAGTTGCGCCATGCTGTCGCCGCGGCCGCGATAGACCTGCTCGTACCATTGCCGCTCGATCTCTTCGGGCGTGCCTTTGAAGCCGGCGACAGGCAGCGGCCGGTTTCGCTGATCGGTCGCTTCAACAAAGAGGTCCATCGACGGCACTGATCGTTCTGGAGGGGTTTGCGGCACAAAGCGACTTAACGAGGCGTCTGCCTATTTGTCCACTTTTGACCCGAAGGAGACGTTTGGCTGTGCAGTGCAATTCACTAGGTGGCGGCCCCGCTGACTGACCTCCGCGAAATGGATACCCCGACGCGGATGACTCGGAACGGACTCAGGCCCCTTCTCGCTTCCCGGTTTTGCCCATTAGTATGGCTCAATCTGAGGAGCGACTGATGCACCGTCGCTTTGCTGTCGCCGCTGCGGCGCTCGCGATATTCACCGGCGCGCTGCCGGTTGCAGCGCAGGATTATCCCACGCGTCCGATCACGCTGGTGGTGCCGTTTCCCGCCGGCGGCGGCAACGACGCAGTGGCGCGCGTCGTTGCCGAGAAGATGTCCCGCACGCTGGGCCAGCAGATCGTGGTGGAGAACCGCGGCGGGGCCGGCGGCACCATCGCGACGCGGGCGGTCGCCAGGGAGACGCCCGACGGCTACACCATCCTTCTCACCTATACGGGCACGCTCTGTATCAATCCGACGCTCTATTCCAATGCCGGCTACGATCCGCGCAAGGACTTCGCCCCGATCGGGCTGATCGGCTCGCAGCCGAGCGTGTTGACGGTGCATCCGTCGCTGCCGGCGCGCACGCCGACCGAACTGGTTGCCTACGCCAAGGCCAATCCCGGCAAGGTCAACTATGCCTTTGTGCCGGGCACCATCGGGCAAATGACCGCCGAGATGTTCGCCCGCGGCGCGGGCATCGAATTCACGCGTATTCCCTATAAGGGCAACGGTCAGGCGATCGGCGACCTGATCGGTGGCCATGTCTCGATGATGGTGCTCTCCCTCTCGACCATCCTCGGCAGCGTCAAGGCCGGTCAGCTGTTCGCGCTCGCGGTGACCACGCCGGAGCGCTCCAAGCTTTTGCCTGACGTGCCGACGATTGCGGAATCCGCCGTACCGGGTTTCTCCGCCGCGATTCGCTATGGTCTTGTGGCCCCTGCCAGTACGCCGGCGCCGATCGTCGAGCGGCTCTCACGCGAACTGCGTGCTGCAGTGATGTCGGAGGAGGTGCGGGAGCGACTGCTGAGCGAAGGCGCCCAGCCGCTGGCCAGCACGGCGGCGGAATATGCCGCTGAGATCGACTCCGAAGAGCGAAAGTGGTCGGCGTTGGTCAAGAGCCTCAACTTAAACATGCAGTGACAGCGCCGACGACGGGCCAATCATGCACGTTTTGATATCCGGCGGATTCAGTGGCGCGTATGAGCAGCTGTTGCCTGAATTCGAGCGGACGACCGGCATCAAGGTCACAACCGGATCGGGTGCGTCGCAGGGAGCAGGGCCGCAAACAATTGCCGCGCAGCTCGCCCGCGGCGTGCCTGCCAACGTGGTGATCCTCTCCCGCGACGGCCTCAGTGAGCTGATCGCCGCGAAGAGGATCGTCGCCGGAACGGACGTGGATCTCGCGCGAGCACCCCTCGGCGTGGCGGTGCCGGCGGGCACTGCGAAGCCCAACGTGAGTACCGTCGAGGCTTTCAAACAAGTCCTGCTCGCGGCCAAAACTATCGCGATTCCCGGAAGCACCGGCGGTATCTGGCTTACGAACAATCTTTTTCCGCGGCTCGGCATCGCGGAAAAGATCAGCGTCAAGGCGACGCCGCGCGGCACGGATGCAACCGGCATGGTCGCCGCAGGCGGCGCGGATCTCGCGGTCCTGCCGGTCAGTGAAATTATGCACGCGGCGGGCGTCGACTTCGCAGGCACCCTCGCGCCGGAGATCCAGTTCGTCCAGACGTTTTCAGCCGCCGTCGTGGCCGGCTCGGGAGACATTGAAGGTCCTAAACGGCTGATCGCGTTTCTTGCCTCCGCGCGCGCTTGCGAAGCCATCAGGAAGAGCGGAATGGAGCCGGTCGCGGCGGCGCGTTAGTCCGCGTATGCTCAAGGACCTCGCACCTATTTGAAGCCCAATTTCGCTTCCCCGGATGGTGGGCTAAGCTGTCAACTATCGACGAGCGATCCGGGTCACCGTCAGGCCTCTCGGCGCCGGAACCGCAGGAAGGATGACCATGGCAGGGCAAATCAACGGCATCGCGAGGTTCTTCGCGCCACTCATCGTGGGCGCCGGATTGATCGGCGCAGCCCACGCACAAGACTGTCCGCGCGGTGATCTCGACAAGGCCTATTGCGATCGCAACGGTGATCTCGTCGCCGATGCGCCGACGGATCCGAAGCAGCTGGTCAACCCATCGACCCTGATCTTCGCCTATACCCCGGTCGAGGACCCGGCGGTTTACGCCAAGGCATGGGATGGCTTTATCAAGCACATGGAGCAGGCGACCGGAAAAAAGGTCGTGTTCTTCCCGGTACAGTCGAACGCCGCCGAGATCGAGGCGATGCGCTCCGGCCGGCTGCACATCGCGGGATTCAACACCGGCTCCAATCCGATCGCAGTCAACTGCGCGGGCTTTGTGCCGTTCGCCATCATGGGCACCAAGGACGGCCAGTTCGGCTACGAGATGGAACTCATCGTGCCGGCCGACAGCCCGATCAAGACGCCGGCCGACCTCAAGGGCAAGAAGGTGGCGTTCACCTCGCCGACCTCGAACTCCGGATTCAAGGCGCCGTCGGCGATCTTGAAGGCGGACTTTAACCTCGAGGCCAACCGGGATTTCACCCCGGTGTTCTCCGGCAAACACGACAACTCCGTGATCGGCGTCGCCAACAAGGACTATGACGCCGCCGCCATCGCCAACGAGGTCATGTTCCGCATGTTCGACCGCAAGGTCGTCGATCGCGCCAAGATCCGGTCGATTTACAAATCCGAGACCTTCCCGACCACGGGCTACGGCTACGCCCACAACCTCGATCCGGCGCTGGTCGAGAAAATCAAGCAGGCGTTCTTCACCTTTCCGTGGGAGGGCTCGGCGCTCAAGGCAGAGTTCAAGAGCGAGGACCGCTTCATCCCGATCACCTATCAAAAGGACTGGAGCGTGATCCGCAAGATCGATGCGGCGACCGGCGTCAAGTACACCTGCAAGTAAGCGATCGGCCGAAAGTCGGGGCGCAGCGAATGCTTCGGATTAAGGGGCTGACGAAGCGCTATCGCACCGGCGACCAGGCGCTCAAAGGCATCGACCTCGAGGTGCCCGACGGCCAGGTCATGGCGCTGATCGGTCCGTCGGGTGCGGGCAAATCGACCGTTATTCGCTGCATCAACCGCCTGGTCGAGCCGACCGCGGGAACGATCACGCTCAACGACACCGAGATCACGACGCTCGGCGGCGCTGAATTGCGCCGCGCGCGCCGGCGCATGGGGATGATCTTCCAGGAATATGCGCTGGTCGAGCGGCTCACGGTGATGGAGAACGTGCTCAGCGGACGGCTGGGCTACGTCGGCTTTTGGCGAAGCTGGCTGCGGAAATTTCCGCAAGCCGACGTCGATGCGGCATTCCGGCTGCTTGCCCGCGTCGGCCTCGATGACATGGCCGACAAGCGCGCCGACGATCTGTCCGGCGGTCAGCGGCAGCGAGTCGGCATCTGCCGCGCACTGATTCAAGACCCCGACTTGCTTCTGGTGGATGAGCCGACCGCCTCGCTCGATCCAAAGACGTCGCGACAGATCATGCGGCTGATCAAGGAGCTGTGTCTGGAGCGCAAGCTCTCGGCCATCATCAACATTCACGATGTGATGCTGGCGCAGATGTTCGCCGAGCGGATCGTCGGTTTGCGCCTTGGCGAAATCGTCTATGACGGCCCTCCGACGGACCTCACACCCGAGGTGCTGACCAAAATTTATGGCGAAGAGGACTGGTCGGCCACGATCCACAAGGTCGATGAGGACGCCGAAGAAACCGAGGCCAGCAACGTGATCTCGCTGGAAAGCCGTCAGCCGCATCGCGACCGCATGGCCGGATTGACATGAGTGTCGTCGCGACCGCGGCGCCTCGCCGCTGGAAGAAAGCTCCGCTCATCAAGCGCGCGTGGCTGCGCTGGATGGTCGGCGCCGGTGCCATCCTCTATCTGGCGCTGGCGCTGGGCACCACCGAGGTGAATTGGGTCCGTGTGTGGGAGGGGCTGCCGCGCGGTGCACGGTTCTTCGCCGCGTTCTTTCCGCCCGATTTTACCAGCCGCTGGAGCGAAATCGCCGAGGGCATCCTGGAAAGCCTCTGGATGACTGTGGTCTCCACGGTGGTCGGCATCGCGATCTCGATTCCGGTGGGCATCGGGGCTGCAAAAAACGTCGCGCCGGCGCCGGTCTACTATTTCTGCCGCGGAATCCTCGCCGTATCGCGAAGCTTCCAGGAGATCATCCTGGCGATCTTCTTCGTCAAGCTGTTCGGCTTCGGCCCGTTCGCCGGCGTCGTCACGCTGTCGTTCGCCACCATCGGCTTCTACGGCAAGCTCCTGGCCGAGGACATCGAGGACATGGACCCGTCCCAGGCGGAAGCCGTGCGTGCCACCGGCGCCGGCTGGCTGCAATGGCTCAACTATGGGGTCCAACCGCAGGTGATGCCGCGCATGATCGGGCTCGGCCTCTACCGTTTCGACATCAACTTCCGCGAATCGGCGGTCGTCGGCATCGTCGGCGGCGGCGGCATCGGCGCGACGCTGAACACGGCGTTCGACCGCTACGAATTCGATTCCGCCGCAGCCATTCTGCTGATCATCATCGCCATCGTGATGCTGGTGGAATATTCGTCCGGCTACCTTCGCCGCTGGGTGCAGTGATGGCGATCGAGCTTCGGCACGGAACGAAGGTCTGGCATCGCCGGGAACGTGGCGCGCAGTTCGCGACCTGGGCGGCGTGGCTGGCGGGTGCGGCGATCTTCATTTATTGCTGGGAATTGATCTCCGACAAGACAATCTGGGCCTTCGTCGCCGACGCGCCGACGCAGGCGGTCGATCTCGCCGTGCGCATGGTGCCGCCGGACTGGAGCTTCATCCATGCACTGTGGCGGCCGATGTGGGACACCATCAACATCGCGACGCTGGGCACCGCGATGGGGACCATTCTGGCGGTGCCGGTCGCCTATTGCGCGGCGCGCAACACCACGCCGAGCGTTGCATTCATCCGGCCGGCGGCGCTGTTCATCATCGTGTCGTCGCGCTCGATCAACTCGTTGATCTGGGCGTTGATGCTGGTCACCATCATCGGGCCGGGCGTGTTCGCCGGCATCCTGGCGATCGGGCTGCGCTCGATCGGTTTCTGCGCCAAGCTGCTCTACGAAGCGATCGAGGAGATCGACGAGACCCAGGTCGAGGCGGTACGCGCAACTGGCGCGAGCGGCGCGCAGGTCACGGCGTACGGTATCGTGCCGCAAGTTCTGCCGACGTTTGCCGGCGTTTCGGTGTTCCGTTGGGACATCAACATCCGGGAGTCGACGGTGCTGGGGCTGGTTGGCGCCGGCGGCATCGGCCTCCCGCTCAACGCCGCGATCACGACGCTCGCCTGGACCCAGGTATCGCTCATTCTGCTCATCATCATCGCAGCCGTCGTCCTCAGTGAATGGGTTTCGGCCAAGGTGCGCCACGCGATCATCTGATATCGTGAGACTCGCGATCCAAACGCCCGCCAAGTATGAACTCGTTATCCACCTCAAAACCGCCAAAACGCTCGGTCTCGACGTGCCTCTGCAGCTTCAGCAACTCGCCGGCGATGTGATCGCCGGGCAGGGGGGAGCGTGATGACGGTGCGATGGTCGATGCGTCCCGGCACCTTTGACCGCATGATGCGCGGCAGCAATCAGCGTCGCTATTACGGGGATAGCGGCTATTTCAATTTCGGGTACTGGGGCGCAGGGGCGAAGTCGCAGCATGAGGCGAGCGAAGCCCTCGTCGATCAGATGGTCGCGCGCATCGCCGCCAAAACAGGCCGGATTCTGGATGTGGCTTGCGGACTCGGAGGTTCCACCAAGCGGTTGGCGCAGACTTATGCGCCCGGGATGATTACCGGCATCAACGTTTCCGACGCGCAGATTGCCGATGCGCGCGCACTGGCTCCCGGCTGCACCTTCCAGGTCATGAACGCGACCGAACTGGATTTTCCCGACAACCATTTTGACGGGGTGATTTGTATCGAGGGAGCGTGCCATTTCGACACCCGCGACAAATTTCTCAAAGAGGCGCATCGCGTGCTCAAGCCGGGCGGATCGCTTGCCATGGCCGATATGTTATTTCCTAGTACGATCCTGTCGGAGTTCGGCCAGGTGCCGCGCGCCAACCTGTTCACGAGTATTGCCGAGTACGGCGCCCGCCTTGGCGCGGCCGGCTTCGTCGCAATCGAGGTGACGGACGCGACCGAGGATTGCCTCGGCGGATTTCGCGCCAACTTGGCGCGTTGGCCGGGCGCGGAGCGCCGCGCCGGACGCATGGGTTTATCGCGAAGCTTTGCCGCGGGGGTGATTTGCAAGCTATTGGCCGCCTTTTTCGGTTGGAGCTGCAAGACGTATCTGCTGGTCTCCGCGCGCAAGCCGTCATGAGCGCAACGATCGGGCTACGGTACTGCTCGCATGTTCATTCGGATGGGGATAAGATTTAATGCGGATGGCGCTTATACCTTTTGCTTGGACTTCGGCATTCCAGCGATCACGGGAGGTCTCGATGCATAGGTCGCTCGTTAGCGCAACACTCCTGGCTCTTATGATCACCGTGGGAACAGCCTTTGCACAGGCCCCCTCGGGTCAGACGGGCCAAACAAGCCCGCCTGACAAGCAAGCAATCTCCAAGGCCTGCTCCTATCAAGCAAATGCCAAGGGCCTCCATGGCAAGGCGCGAAAAAAATTTCGATCTGAATGCAAACGCGCGGGCGGCAAGGCTATGTAGCCCCTGTGACACCTCGGTGAGCTAGGCGCGCCCGCTCACCCTCATTCATCGCCGGGCGATGAAAACCAAAGGGGTGTTTTCGAGGTCCAGGGATTCCGGCGATAGCGATTGTGCAGCAGCAGGTAGGCTGCCTTCGACGTCTGGGTATCCTTTTGTCCGTACCGCGTTGCCCGCACCACGAGGTAGAGCGCCTCTGGCACCCGTGGATCCCGCGGCTGTGCGTTGGCCCAGGCGAGAATAATGGCTCCGAGATAGGCGGGGGCTCCGGGAAGCTGGCGCAAGCGTGCGACGTCATTGCGTGCGCGGTCGCGATCCTCCGCAGTAAGGAAGGCCGGCGGGGCAAATTGCAGCGGAAGGGCACAATCGCTGCAAAGCGTGACATCGTTCTGAGCGTCGACTTGATTGTCGGCGTCCGCATGCTCCCACCAGCGCGTCGCAACGAGTCCGATTCGGTCGCGCATGTAAGGGTAGCCCAGCCCGGAATCCGGCCAGGGGCTTGCGCCGGGCAGCCGTAGCAGCACCAGCGCCGCTTCTATTTTCTTTTGCTGCGGCGTGGCGGCGCTCTGATAAGCCCTCCAGCCGGCGGCGTATTGGGGAAAATGACGCGCAAGGGTGGGCGTGACGGAATTGGCAATCTCGGCATCGTCGAGCAGCACCGCGCGCGTCCACACCGCAAGCGCCATGTCGCGCTGCATGTTGGGGGGCAGCCGATCGGATTGCGCGACCCGCGCCATCAGCGGCAGCGGCATGACGAACGACATGGCCGCTGTCCCATCCGCGTCGAAATAGCGAGGATTTGCCTGAAACAACTCCGTCCGCCACTTGAGTATTGCGCCGAAGTCGTATGGGAGGTTCGTCGACGACTTCAAAGGCGGCGCCGTCGCGTCGAGCTTGGTGCGCGGGTCTGGAAGGTACATCACGAATTCGCCGCGTCGGAGCGCGAAGCGGACAAACTCGTCGAGGTCGCGCGCCAGCTTCATGCGGTGATAGCGCATCAGGTTTTCAACCCCTTCCGGCAGCGGGCGGCCGTCAAGGATTTGATCGAGCTCGGCGCGGGCGTCGTCCTGCTTGTTCTCGCCGATGAGCAGGCGCAGGCGATGCCAAGCCAGCGTGTAATAGGCGGGCGAGCTCGCCTCGATCGCGCGCGAGGCGGCGATCGCAGCGGCGACATCCTCGTCGCCGGGGGAAAGATGCATCAGCGCGGCGACGAGCCACGGCAAGCTGCGCTGCTCACGCCATCGGCTCAGCACATCCGCCTTGGCCGCGGCCACGTCCTGCTCGCGGCCGGAGGCGTCGGCGGCGGTGAGAACGTTGATGTCATAGATCCACGCTCCGAGATCCGTGTAGCGCTTGCCGGTCCGCTCCAAGAGCAGCAAATCACGCAGCTCGACCGCCAGCGTGGGAGGCAAGTCGGAAGCAAGCAGCGCGCGTTCCAGCTCCCGCGCCCGTTCCTGCGGGCGGGTCGCGAAGGCGAGCAATGCGGCCAATTTCGGCGCGTCGGCGCGATAGTCCCCGAGCTCCGGATCCGTTGCGAGGGCGTCGATGGCCTGCTGCGCATCGGCGATGAGCTTTGGCGTCTTCTCCTCGATCGCCGCGTGAACCGCGCAGCGTGCAACGAGATAGCGCGCGGTTTTCTGCCATGGCGAGGAGGTGTCGCGGCCGATCTCGGCGAACAGCTGTCCCGCGCGGGCATAGTCCAGGCGATAGAAATAGGCGGCGGCGATCTGATAGGCGAGGTCGGCCTTGAGCCAGGGCGGCGCATTCGGCGGCAGCTCTTCCGGCAGGGGTGAATCCTCATAGCAATTGAGGAGGACGGCGTCCTGGCCGATCACCCAGTCGCGCACCAGCGGGCTGTTGGCGCCGTGTTCGGCAATGCGCGCGCGCAAGGTCGCGGCGGAATTGCGATAGGCGTTCGGAAAGCACGAGACGTCGAAAAGCTGCATGTCCTCCGGCCGCCGGCGGTACCCGCCATACCTCATGTCCCTGGCAGGCGGAACGCCGGCGACGCGCTTGCGCAGATCGTTCCAGCTCGTCTCCACGTCGGAGAGGATCTCCGGAGCATCGCAGCAGCGCGCGAGCAATTGCCTGGCCTGCGCTTCCGAGAAACGCCCGCCCAGCATCATGCGGTAGGCGGCGTAAAGCCGATTGTCGGTGAAGGTGGGACGCAGGATGCCGAGATGCCCGCGGAAATACGCAAGATCATCCACCGGATCCTGGCCCGAGCGGGTGAAGAACCTGATCTCCGGCCCAAGCGGACCGGTCGCCAACGCGGCGGGCACAAGACCCCAAAGCATAACGGCAAGCGTCAATAGCGCCGCGAAGCATCTGACCATTGACGTATCCTCTCGCGCAGCGTGGCGTAAGTTTCGGCGTTCCAGCCTCGGGGGCTGAAAGCGTAAATGCGTCGGCCGGACGGTATCGCCGGCGGCAGCTCGTCGGTCGCGACGCCGATGCTGGTCCGGCAGTTAGCCGAGCGAAAATCTCCCCCGTCGGCGAAATACTCCCGGATGCGCCGGCGATCGGGGCCCATGCGGAAGAACATTGGGACCACCTCGTCCACGGTCAGCGCTTGCGTCCACCGTTCGTGCAGGCACCACGATGTCAGTGCGGTGGCCGAGAGCGTTGCATCGGGAAGGCGCGCTCGCAACGCCGCAACCGCGTTCACGAAAAAGGCGCGCTGCGACGATGTTGCCTCGAAGTCGATCTGAAGAAATTCTCCCGGACGCGTCTCGCGCAACGCGGCCAGCGTCGCGGCTAAGGCGTGCGCTTGCGCGTCGCTCACGACCGGCGGTTCATGGCGATCCACCTCGACATGCGCGACCGCGATTAGGCGAGTCCCTCTGGGAGGAGCCAGCGGATGATGGCGCGGCGTAAGGAAGACGCTCTCCCCGCGCAGGATGACGGTGGCGGCGAGATAAGCCACCGCCGTGTCGCGACTATCGATGAAGCTTAAATCGTCGTCGCGGTCCCACGCCCAGAGGACAAGCGCAGGCGCATCAAAGGGCATCCGGGTGCGAGCAGATATATTTTGATCGCCGACCAAGAAAGCCAATAGAAGCAAGGGAGCAAATGCAATGCAGCGTTGGAGCAGAGGGCGCATAGCAGTCGGCTCGACTGACAAGGTCACTGCCATTCAAGCTGCACTTTCACTGCGACTCAATGGGCCGGAAAACCAGTCGCAAGGGACCAGCGCATTCAGCGATACACCAAAACGGGCGTTTTCGTGTGCGTCAGGACCTTGGTTGTCACACTGCCGAGCACGACTGCGGCCAGCCCGCCGCGCCCGTGCGATCCCATGACGATGAGATCGCAACCCTTGTCCGAGGCCGCTGCAATAATGGCTTGATAGGGTCGCGCGTTCTCCACCTGCATCGTGTCGCAGGGCACACCGGCCTGCTTGGCTGCATCGGACGCGCGACTCAGCACACTCGCGGCGTACTTCTTGACCTGTTCGAGTGCATCAAGTGCTCGCCGCTGCGCCGCTCTCGTTTCTGAAACGCTGACCCAGTCGAACGGGTCCTCGGCGATAATTACGGTCACTTTGGCTCCCACGGCTTTCGCCAATGACAATCCATTTGTCACTGCCTGCTCCGCCAACTCCGACCCATCTGTTGGAATGAGAATATGCCGGTACATGCTCCACCTCTCGATTGCTCGGGCAATTGCTTCGGATATCCGCACCGTGCGTGCAATTTCTTGAGCAAAATTAATTTATTCGTCAATCGCGCCACTAATGCCGCCTTCGGGTCGTTCGCGCTCGATCGATACACCACGGGGGTCGCATAGGCGCCTGCAAACGGGCGGCTAACTACTGTCATAGGCAGAGTCCCGGCGGATCGCGGGCCAACATCGCGACCCCTGCCCAGAATTGCTGACCGTTAAGAAATGCTACTTCCGTGAGCGGCCGCCGCCACTGATGCCCATGGGCGCATTCACTTTCGGAGCCGCGCCCGAGGGTTGGATTGCACGGGTGGGAGCCATGCCCTTGGCGCAGCCCTTCGTATTATTACACCCAGTGTTAGTGCCGCCGCCGCAGCCCCCGGCGTTAGTACACGAAGTGTTGTCACGGTTGCGGACGGCTGCCTCTTCGAAACTACCCTCGGGTCTTTGCGCGGAGAACGCGGTCCCGTTGATGAGCACCCTTCCTTCAGAGTCCATTACGACATCCGAGGATCGTGCAAGCGCAGTTCGCGCGGCAGCCACCGATGTTGCCGCCCCGACCGCAAGCGCCGCTTTTTCCAGTAATCCGCGCCGGCTAACGCCCTCGTCGCCCTTGCTCATGGGGTCCTTGGACATAGCGCACTCCCAAGTTGACCATACACTCAGAATAGGGAAAATGGCTCATCGGTCAAGCCGC
>Ga0306924_10001291_pt1 | contig 22722 bp, 27 predicted proteins | sample sta12Can44000111_FD_203756 | JGI IMG/M metagenome (GOLD analysis project Ga0306924, IMG submission 203756) | Lab enrichment of tropical soil microbial communities from Luquillo Experimental Forest, Puerto Rico - statanox.12C.anox.44.000.111 (v2)... | ecosystem: Environmental > Terrestrial >...
TCATCGAGAACGTCGGTGGCGCCGGCGGAATGGTGGGCTCGGCGCGCGTGGCGAAGGCGGCCCCGGACGGCTACCAATTCGTGCTCGGTAGCAGGGCCGACGCCATCAACCAGACGCTTTACAAAAACCCGCTCTACAATTTCGCTGCCGATCTCGCGCCGGTGGTGCTGATCGCCGATCAACCCACGCTCTTGGTTGCGCGCAAGGATCTCCCCGCCGACAATCTGCAAGAGTTCGTCGCCTATGCGAAGGTGAACCAGGCGACGATGCAAATGGCTTCGGCGGGAGCCGGCTCCACCGGTCACCTCGACTGCATGCTCCTCAACGCGGCGATCGGGATCAATGTCACCCACGTTCCCTACCGCGGGGGAGGCCCGGCGATGCAGGATCTGATCGCCGGCCGCATCGATTACTTCTGCACGCTGAGCGCGACCGCCAAGCAGCAGGTCGAAGGCAAACTGGTCAAAGCCATCGCGATCCTATCGCGCGATCGCTCGTCGATGCTGCCGGAGCTCGCCAGCGCGCAGGAGCAGGGGCTCAATTTCGAGGCCTCGACCTGGTTCGGCTTCTTTTTTCCCAGGGGCACGCCGGAGCCGATCATCCAGAAGCTCCATGATGCCACCGTCGCGGCGATGGACACGCCCTCGGTGCAGGAGCGGCTCAAGGAAGTCGGCGCGGTGACCGTTGCGCCCGAGCGCCGCTCGCCCGACTATCTGCAAAAATTCGTCGCGAGCGAGATCGAGAAGAACGCCGCGCCGATCAGGGCCGCCGGCCTCGCGATCGATTGAAGCCGCTTGGCGGCTGACCAAAGTAGGCGCGTCGCTCGGCGCTCCTTTCGCGCGAACGGAGAGAAAGCCGATTCCCAGAACTTATCGGAAACTCCTTAGATCCTGCCCAGAAGGACGAGGATGAGAACGATGATGACGACCAGCCCGAGGCCGCTCGACGGATAGTAGCCCCAGCCGGCGCTATGGGGCCACGTCGGCAGCGAGCCGATGAGAATCAGGATCAAGATAATCAGCAGAATGGTTCCGAGCACGGTCATCTCCCTAGTTTCGTCTTGCCGGATTTTCTCTGCGGTCTCACATCCTTCTTCAGCGTGATGTGAATGATCCGCCTCCCCGACGGAATAACCGAAACGCCAAGCAGCAGCGTTGCGTCCTCCTCCGGTTGGGATTCCACGGCGTGAGAACGCTGTTAGCGCGGGTATGTTCCCGGCTCGACCTCATTCCCGTTGGCGCCGGTCGGCGGCGCTGCCGCAAGCTAAAGAGGGGAGGCTCAAGGATGCATCCAACGTGCACTCGAAATAGGCCGAACGACCCGTTCGCAATCCCGTCGTCCAAGGAACTTAAATCTAGGTTTGCACGTTGCCCGCCGTCAGGACGACGCAGAGCTCGGTCCCATGCGTCCTGCGCCAAGGTGGAGTGTGCCATGATTGGTCGCTTTATCGACCAGCCTCGGCAGCGATTTCACGATTTGGTTTGCGCGTAGCAGACATCCCATCATCGCCGAGCGGCGCCGAAACGATTCCATGTCGGTAACAGCAAGGCGGGTTCGTCCCGCTCCCGCGCCCGATCCGAAACAGCCGCGACTCATCCGCGTGCTCGGCCCGGGGCTCATCACGGGAGCGTCCGACGATGACCCCAGCGGGATCGCGACCTATAGCCAAGCCGGCGCCCAGTTCGGCTTCGCGATTTCTTGGACGATGCTGTTCAGCTACCCGTTGATGGTGGCGATCCAGCAGATCAGCGCCAGGATCGGCCGCACAACGGGGAAAGGGATCGCCGGCAATCTGCGCCAGCACTATCCCAACTGGCTGCTGCAAGCGATCGTTGCTCTGCTTTTCGTCGCCAACACGATCAATATCGGTGCCGACCTCGGGGCGATGGCCGACGCGCTGCGATTGCTGATCGGCGGACCTTCCTTGATCTACGTGATCGCGTTCGGGTCGTTGTGCGCAGTCCTGCAGGTGTTCATGGCCTATGCTCGTTACGTCGCCGTGCTGAAATGGCTCACGCTCGCCTTGTTTGCCTATTTCGGTACGGTGATGGTCGTGCACATTCCTTGGGCCGAGGCGGCGCGCGGCTTTTTGATTCCGACATTCCTGCCGGACGCCACATTCTGGACGACGGTCGTTGCCGTGCTGGGGACCACCATCAGCCCGTATCTGTTCTTTTGGCAGGCCGCGCAGGAGGTCGAAGACATCCGCCTCGAGCCCGAACGCAAGCCGCTGGTGAAGGCGCCCCGCCAGGCTCCGGACGCCATCGAGCGCATCCGACTGGATACGTACATAGGAATGGCCTTCTCCAACCTGGTGGCGCTCGCGATCATCGTCACCACCGCGGCGACGCTTCACGCCGCCGGCGTGACCGACATCTCGACTTCGAGCCAGGCGGCCGAGGCGCTGCGGCCGGTGGCCGGCCCGTTCGCATCCACGCTGTTCGCCCTCGGAATCGTCGGGACCGGCCTGCTCGCAGTCCCGGTCCTGGCGGGATCGGCGGCCTATGCCATCGGCGAGGCGCGCAGGTGGCCCGTCGGTCTTGGCCGCAAGCCGGGAAAGGCCAAGGCGTTCTATGCGACCCTCACCATCGCGACGATGGTCGGGATCGCGCTCAACTTTTCGCCGATCAACCCGATCAAGGCGCTCTATTGGAGCGCGGTGATCAACGGCGTGGTGGCGGTGCCCGTCATGGTCGCGATGATGCACATGACCGCCAATGCAAAGGTCATGGGGAAATTTCCCATCCATGACGGCCTGCGCCTGGTCGGTTGGATGGCGACGGCGGTCATGGCGGCAGCCGCAATCGCGATGGGCGTGACTGCCATTGTCTGAGCGTCGTGGCTCGGCGCCCTGACCGCGGAACCTTAGCGGCGGCATCATCGTTCTCCGGTCACACCGATTGGAGAGATCAATGGACAAGGATCGCATCAAAGGTTCGGCTCAACAGGCCAAGGGCAAGATCAAGGAGGTCGCCGGCAAGGCAACCGGCGACAAGAAGCTCGAAGGCGAAGGAAAGGCCGACAAGATCGGCGGGAAGATCCGCAACGCCGTTGGCGGCATGAAGGACGCGCTGCGCGGCAAGTGAGGCGCCGGCGTCGCGTTAATCCGTTCGGATTGCGATGCCAAATCTGACGACGACGTGGACGAGTTCGCGCCCGGCCCAGGCAGGATGCCTCGTCCCGTCATCTCCAACTTTCGTGGGACGCCAGCGGGGGCGAAGCGGCCGGCGGGCAATGATGCCCAGCAAGATCGGCGAGAAATTAAGCAGCTCCTATCTGGGCGAGGGAACGTTGCCACCGGCACGGCGTTCAGACGATGCAAAAGTGTTGAGAGCAACGTGAAGAGGAGAACACCATGGGCCGCGGGCTTCTGCTGTGGCTGATCGGGATCCCGATTCCGATCATCCTGCTGATTTGGCTGTTTGGCGGACTTCACTAGATGTCCGAGCTCATCCAGTTCGTCGTGCTGCAACGGAGCAAGAAGTGGGTCGTAAAGTCCCGCGAGCTGGAGCGCGCATTTGGCGATAAGCGCAAAGCTATTCGCTGCGCGGTCGAACTCGCAAATGAAAGCGGCAAGAACGGAAAGCCGGCGCTGGTATTGGCCGGCTCCCGCCGCCGTGAATTTGCTCCGGTTTGGACGTTCGGCAAAGATTCCTACCCCCTTGTGAGATCCGTTTCTCACCGGCGTGCCAAGACCGACCGCCCCAAGATCGACCACCCGAGCCGTCGCGCGGGTTGAGCAAGGGCGCAGCTCGCAGGCGGTGGCGGATCACTCCACGATTCGCAGTAGGAGTTTAAAACGCCCGGTACTATCGAAGGGCGAGCGTCGGGAGACGACGAGCGGGTTCGCTCGCAAAAATCCCCAAGGCAGGGGAGCGGCTCAATGTGAGAGGTGCATCGCTGGAACCGAAACGCGTCACGATCGTTATGAAAGTGCGGGAGGTTCTCGAGGTGTATCATGCCCATCCTCCTGTGGGTCGTTTTCCCTTTCGCCGTTTGGTCGGCGTGCATGGATCAGACGCTTTCCACGATCACGACGAGCGACATGCCAAAAGAATTCCGCGGCTGAATGCCCCGAACCCGTTCTCGGCGCATTACTCTAATCGCGATATCGGCGTCTTCCTTGTGCGGCGGCGCGCCCGTCACGGCCCTCAGCGCGACCTGATCGGGGCCTAAGCGGGTTGTTAATCCCCCGCACAAAAAGCCCCGCCAGGGCGGGGCTTAAGTCGAGACGAAACGTGGGATCGTCAGAACCCACGGGGCGAGAGTTTGCAGCGAAGGGTGTCGGAATTAGGACAGTGCCGGCCTATGTCGGCAAGCGTACCGACGGCGAAATGGGGGTTGCACTAAGCTTGCCGCGTCATCGGCCTCGGTTGGGAGGCGATGATGGGGAAGGCCGCTGGCTCCCGCCCTGCAAAGCAAACAAATCGGGAGCCATCGCCATGCCGATCCGTCGCTTGCTGGAAAATCATGTATTTGGACCGGACGAGATCCGGGTTCTCACCACCGCGTTCGAAGACACCTTGCGCACGTTGCGCCTTGTCGATCGGGCCGACCCCGCAACGGGGATCATCGCCAGGAAAATCATCGAGCTGGCGCAGCAGGGCGAGCGCGATCCCGTCCGATTGCGTGAACGCGCGATTCAATTTCTGTCGCAATAGGGCGGCCCTCTGATATTCCGCGCTAGGTGTCGGCCACTTCGGACCTGTGCCCGTCAGACGCTTTCCGCTACGTTCGCGGAGACATGACACGTGAGAACGACGGCGGATCGCGATGACCCATTCAGACTCGAGCGCGGGAGCTGCACTTGCGAGCCAACGTCATCTCTTCGAGATCCCGCACGACGTCGCGTTTTTGAACTGCGCCTACATATCGCCGCTGCCGAAAGTCTCGCTGAGCGCCGGTGATCGAGGACTGCGGCGCAAGGCTCAGCCCTGGACCATTGCAGCGGCCGATTTCTTCACGTCGAGCGAGACGGTGCGGAAATTGTTTGCCGACCTCATCAATGCCGACGCAGACGATGTCGCATTCGCTCCAGCGGTGTCCTACGGCATGGCGCAGGCGGCGCACAACATTCCGATCCGAAGGACGCAGCGCATCGTGACGCTGTCGGAACAGTTTCCATCCAACGTTTACCCGTGGATGGATCTGGCCGAGCGAACCAGGGCCGCTTTCGTCTCGGTACCGCGCCCCGGCGATGACGATTGGACGTCGGCGCTGCTCTCCTTCATCGACGGGTCGACCGGCATCGTGGCAGTGCCGCAGTGTCATTGGACCGACGGCGGGCTCATCGACCTCGAGGCGATCGCGGCTGCGTGTCGCCGCGTCGGCGCCGCCCTCTGCGTGGATGCCACCCAGTCGCTCGGCGCGCTGCCGCTCGACGTGAAGCGCGTCGATCCGGATTTTGTCAGCGTCGCCAGCTACAAATGGCTGCTCGGGCCGTACAGTCTTGGATTTCTCTACGTTGCACCGCGCTGGCAACGCGGTCGTCCCATCGAGCACAATTGGATTGCGCGCCAGGACTCCGAGGATTTCGCTGGCCTGGTCAACTACAGCCATCACTTTCAACCGGGCGCGCGGCGTTTCGACGTCGGGGAGCGCAGCAACTTTGCGCTGATGCCGGTGGCCGAAGCCTCGCTCAAGCTGATCTCGGAATGGACGGTGCCGCGTATTCTTGAGACGCTGCGGCTGCGCACGAACGCCATTGCCGAGCGGGCGCGCGCCGAGTTCGGCATCGCCAGCGTGCCGGCCCACCGCCGCGCGGGCCACTATCTCGGACTGCGCTTCAGCGGCGGCGTGCCGTCCGATCTGCCGAAGCGCCTTGCCGCGGCCAACGTCTACGTCTCGGTGCGCGGTCGGGCCATGCGCGTGACCCCGCATGTGTGGAATACGGACGAGGACGTCGAGAAACTGTTCGCGGTGCTGAAGGCGGAGCTCTCGTGACCAGCTCCAATTGCTATTGCACTCGAAAAGGCCGCACGCGGCGATCGACCCCAAGCCAAACTCTGAAATTGGCAAGACGTGTGCGAATGTTGCGCCGATCCCCGTTCTGACCTAGATAACACCTTGGTCGTGATCTTGCCTGGCGGCCATCGCGCAGATTCGCGAATTTCAGCAAGGCTCAAGCCGCCCATACGCGGGCAACACATTCCCGAAAACGGAGGAGAGCGATGGCGTTGCGCAAGTTCATCATCGAACGGGATATTCCTAAGGTCGGCACGTTGGAGCGCGAACAGCTGCGAGGGGCGGCGGCAAAATCGAACGAGGTCCTGCGTCAACTCGGTCCTGACATTCAGTGGGTCGAGAGCTACGTGGCCGACAACAAGACCTTTTGCGTCTATCTCGCTAAGGACGAGGCCATCATCCGCAAGCACGCCGAGGTCAGCGGCTTTCCGGCGACCAAGGTCACTGAAGTCAAGAAGATGATCGATCCAACAACCGAGGCCGCGTGAAATTCTCGCGCTTCGGCGCATACCGCAAATGCCGAAGTCATGTCGCAGGCTCGGCGCGCGAACGGCTGGCGACACTGAGCGTCAGCGCGTCAGCCGGCGCGGCTAGCTCGTTCGCGGTCCGCGATCACGCGTGCGCAGCGGAGCCCTGAGGCCTCCGCACCGCGGGCTCCCCAGGCGCCGGATCGGGGCGGTCAGCGGCTCGCGGCGGGGCACAATTCGGGCCTGTTGCAGCGCACATCATACTTTGTGTTGAGGGGCTCGCGCCGCGGTCGTTTGCCGCGGAACCTTATCTTCGAGGCCACGTTTTTGTCAGGTGTGCGATAGGGGGAAGCGGGCCGCGCCTGAGCTGACGCGGCTCGCGCGTTGAGTTCACCCCGTTTGTGCGGGGGGAAAATCGGGTTGGGAGAGCGGCACTCGTTCGGGGGGTCGGAGCGTGGTTGGCCAAAATTCGTGAAGGAACCCGTGATGATCACAAGGACTGAACTGCTCGAGGCGCTGCCGGTGCGGTCTACACGACCGACGCCCATGGCCGCATTATCTTCTACAACCGCGCCGCAGCCGAGCTGTGGGGCCACCATCCCGAAATCGGAAGCAGTCAATGGTGCGGCTCGTGGCGCTTGTATTGGCCTGACGGCCGGCCGCTGCCCCGTGGCGAGTGCCCGATGGCGGTCGCCCTCAAGGAGGGCCGGGAGGTGCGCGGCGTCGAGGCCATCGCCGAGAGGCCCGACGGCACGCGCGTGCGGTTTCTGCCCTATCCGACGCCGCTGCGCGACGCCTCTGGGCGGCTCGTTGGCGCCATCAACCTGCTGATGGACGTCACCGAGCAGCACGACGCCGAACTCGAATCGGCGCGACTGGCGGCCATCGTCGTTTCGTCGGACGACGCCATCGTCAGCAAAACCCTCGATGGCCGCATCACCTCGTGGAACGCGGGCGCGACGCGCATCTTCGGGTACGAGGCGAGCGAGATGATCGGCGAGTCGATCCTGCGGATCATCCCGCCCGAATTGCATGGCGAGGAGAGGGAGATCCTCGCGCGGCTGCAACGCGGCGAACGCATCGATCACTACGAGACCGTGCGCGTTGCCAAGGATGGCCGCCGCGTTGACGTATCGCTGACCGTGTCTCCGCTGCGCGACCGATCGGGAAAGGTGGTCGGCGCATCGAAGGTCGGCCGCGACATCACCGACCGCAAGCGGGCCGAGAAAATGCAGCGCGTTCTGACCGACGAGCTTGCGCATCGCGTCAAGAACACGCTCGCGACGGTGCAGGCGATCGCAAACCAGTCGCTGGTTCGTGCCAAGAGCCCAACCGATTTTGTCTCGAGCTTCGCCGGCCGTATTCACGCCGAAAACGTCGCGTGGGCCTTCATTGCTCGCACAGCCGGACAATCGGCGCACCCTTCAAGGCAAGCGGATCCTCGTCATCGAGGACGAGCCGCTGGTGGCGATGGACGTGGAATCGACCCTAGCGACGGCGGGGTGCGAAGTCGTCGGGCCGGCCGCCACCCTCGAGCGCGCGAAACTGCTGATCGAGGAGTCAGACTGCGACGCGGTTCTGCTCGACGTCAATCTCGCGGGCCAGCCGGTCGATGAGCTTGCGACCTTGCTGACACGGAAAAACCGTCCGTTCGCATTCGTGACCGGATACGGACGAGAGGCTTTGCCATCCGGATTCCGCGGGGCGGTCGTGCTCGGCAAGCCGTTCGGCGCCGATGAGCTGCTCGCGACGGTCGAAGTCTTGCGCTATCAGCCCGCCAGCGTCGTCCAGTTCAGGCAGAAAAAAGTCTAGCTGCGCCGACTGCCCGCGACGCCTACGCTTCCAGGTCGTCCCGCGCTCGACGCGTCAAGTCCGGGGCGGTTGGAATCGCAGATCAGTTCGTCGGTGCGATGTTCGCGTCCTTGGCGAGCTTCACCGTCGCGGCGAGATCATCCCGGACGAACTGTTCAAATTGCTCGACGCTCATCGGCTGCGGCAGGACGCCGAGCTTCGCCAGTCGTTCCTGAATGGTCGGCATGTCCAGCGCCTTTTGGGTCTCGTCGTGCAGCTTGTTGACGGTGGAGCGAGGCGTCTTCGGTGGCACCGACAATCCTCCCCAGAACACGTATTCCGCGTCGGGGTAGCCCGCTTCTGCTATCGTCGGCACGTTCGGCAAGGCGGGCGCCCGCCTCGGCGTGCTGACCGCCAGCACCGTCACTTTGCCGTCCGCGATCACCGGAACCGCCGGCGCGATCGGGACGAAATAAAAATCGATGCGGCCAGCCATCACTTCAGCCATGCCCTCCGCCCCGCGAAACGGGATGTGCTGGACGTTGATCCCCGCGGCGAGGCGCAGCCGCTCGGCCGCCATGTGCGAGGCGGAACCGATGACCGCGGAGGCATAGGTCAACGCGCCGGGTCTCGCCTTCGCGGCCGCCACCAGGTCGGCAACCGTTTTGAAGCCCGTCGACGGCGCAGCCACCAGCACGTTGGGCTGAATTCCGAACACGACCACCGGCGCAAAGTCGCGGATTGGATCGTAGGGCAAAGTCCGGTGCAGCACGACTTGCGAGCTGAGCGAGGAGGAATGCAGCAAAATGGTGTAGCCGTCCGGCTCCGCCTTGGCGACCATGGCAGGACCGATCGTCCCTCCGCCACCCGGCTTGTTCTCGATGACGAATGGCTGGCCGAGCTGGCGCGAAACCTGGTCGAGGACGACGCGCGCGACGGTGTCGTTGGCGTTGCCCGCGGTGAACGGGCTGATGACCTGTATCGCCCGGGTGGGCCAAGCCTCGCCTTCAGCCGCCGCCGCTGCGGCCACGAGCGCAAAGGCCGCGATGGCGCTGCACAAGCTACGACGTGACGTCATTTGAACCTCGCTGGGATGGACGGGTCGCAGCGACACCGCCGACAGTACTCGTTTGTTTGTAGAGTCCCGACAAGCCGTCAGCAACAGGGGCCAGCTCCCCCGTTGCATTGTCTTCGTTGATCACGACCTCATGTGCGGCTATGAGAGGCCGATCTTGCGCACCACCTTGAGCAGGCGATCTGTGTCGGAGTCCAGGAACCGCGCGAATTCCGGCCCATCGAGGTAGGCGACCTGGCTTCCGGCCTTCTCGAAGCGCTCGATCACGGCCTTGTCCTGCATGAAGGGGCGGATCGCGTCGCGCAGAATGCGCGTCACGTGCGCGGGCGTCTTTGCCGGCGCAAATACGCCGGTCCAGAGGATATAGATCACGTCCTCATATCCGGCCTCCTGCAGCGTCGGCGCGTGCGGAAAATTCGGCAGCCGCTCGGTGCCCCATTGCGCCAGGATGCGGACGTTTCCGGCATCGATCTGGCCCTTGGCGGTCGACTCGAGCGTGGGCACCACCGGCACCTGGCCCGACAACAGCGCGTTGAACGACGGGCCGCCGCCCTGATACGGCACGTGCACCATCTTGAGCTGCGCCGCATTGAGAAACATTTCCATCGCCAGATGCACGGTGCCCAGATGCCCCGACGTGCCATAGGGTATCTGGCCGGGCTTCGCTTTGACCGCCGCGATGAAATCTTTGAACGAATTCCACGGCGATGAGTTTTTCACCGCCAGGATGGGCGGATCGGCAAACATCCGCGCGAGCGGCACGAATTGGTCCATCTCGTAGGGGACCGGCTTGCCCGCCAGCCGATTGCCTTCGGGAATGACGGCAAGCGAAGGCAGCGCGGTCATGATCGTGTGGCCGTCGGGCTCGGCGCGCGCGACGTAAGCGTGCCCGATCCCGCCTCCCGCTCCGCCCTTGTTCTCGACGACGACGTTCTGTCGCAACGTGTCGGAAAGATGGGCGGCGAGCGGGCGGGCCGCGAAGTCGGCGACGCCGCCGGGCGGGAAGGGGACCACGATGGTGATCGTGCGCGTCGGCCACGGCTCTTGCGCGTGCAGCCGATCCGACTCGAGCGAGAGCGCTCCCGAGGACAAAGGAAGCCCAAGCGTCAGCTTCAGGAATTGCCGGCGATTTGTCATGCCCCTCCCTCGTCCAGATGGGCTTGCTTTCGAAGCCGCAGGGCCGTGGTCACAATGCTATTCGTGGGATACGATCCGAGGCGAACGGAGGACCGCGCATCATAACCAAAGCGCCAAAGGATGCCACCGCCTTCTTGTCGGTCGCGGAGTTGCTCTCTCGTTATCGGCGCAGAGATCTCTCGCCGGTCGAGATGGTTGACGCCGTGCTCGAGCAGGTCGATCGGGCGAACGGCGTGGTGAACGCCTATTGCTGCGTGGATCGCGAGGGCGCGCGCAGGAGCGCAAGGGAGGCCGAGGCCCGTTGGATGGCGGGCGCGCCCAGAGGTCTCATCGATGGCGTCGCGGTTGGCGTTAAAGACAACCTCCTCGTCGCCGGCATGCCCGCGCGGTTCGGATCCAGGCTCACGTCCGATGCGCCGTCGACGCACGACGCGCCGGCGGTTGCCCGTCTGCGCGAGCAAGGCGCGATCCCCATCGGCAAGACCACGATGCCCGAGTTCGGGTGGAAGGCCGTCACCGATAGCCCGCTCACCGGAGTGACGCGCAACCCGTGGGACACGCGCAAGACGCCGGGCGGATCCTCCGGTGGCGCCGTGGCCGCCGTCGTTCTCGGCATGGGCAATATCCATCTCGGAACCGACGGCGGCGGATCGATTCGTATCCCGGCCGCGTTCGGCGGCAGCTACGGCATCAAGCCGACGCGCGCACGCGTGCCGGCGTGGCCGGCCTCGCCGCTCGGGACGCTCGCGCATGCGGGCTGTCTCACGCGATCCGTCGCTGATGCGGCGCTCGCTCTGACCATCATGGCCGCGCCCGACATGCGCGACGTCTACGCCTGGACGTCACCCGCGCCTGACTTCCGAGCCGGTCTCGACGACGGCGTCGCCGGCATGCGGGTCGCGTACTCGCCGCGGCTAGGATATGCCGAGCGCGTCGACGCAGAGATCGAGACGGCGGTCGCGGCCGCGGTGCGCGTGTTCGAGGAGCTCGGCGCCCGCGTCGATGAAGCCGATCCGGACCTTGACGGCGACCCGATCGCGGCCTGGAACGCGTTGTGGTGGCCAGCGTTCGCGATGCTCCTGCAGCCCCATGGTGAGCGGGCCCGCGACCTGGCGGACCCGGGCCTCGTCGCGGCCGCGGCGCAGGGGCGCGAGACCTCGGCGATCGACCATATTCGCGCGCAGCTCAAGCGCGCGGAACTGCACGCCGTGTTTGCCCGCTTCTTTCAGCGTTACGATCTCCTCCTGACGCCGACCATGCCGCTGCCCGCGTTTGAGGCGGGCCGTCTGATGCCGCCATCGGGCGAGTGGGGCGGGGCGTGGACGAATTGGTCGCCTTTCACTTGTCCATTCAACCTGACGCAGCAGCCGGCGGCGTCCATTCCCTGCGGAATGACGCGCGACGGGCTCCCGATCGGGCTGCAAATCGTCGGCGCGATCGGGGCGGACGCCCTTGTTCTGCGGGCAAGCCGGGCGTTCGAAGCGGCGAGACCGTTTTGCGCGCTGAAAGATCCTTGCACGCACTGAATTCAGCACCACGTTCGCGGCCTCCTCCCCGAATGCCGAACCGTGGATCAATCGAGGCCGAGGCGCGAGTCTTTGTCGGTGCGAGGTCATCGCGGCGGCCGCCAATTGCACGCGGCGTTGCGAACGTGCGAAAATGATGCGCTGTCCAACTGCGCCGTTGTCGGAAGGCACTTCCCGATGACCGACGTCACCACCAAGCCGCGCACCAAGGTCCGCCTCAAGACGGAACGGCCGCGCCTGCACAAGGTCATTCTGCTCAACGACGACTACACCCCGCGCGAGTTCGTCGTCACCGTGCTCAAGGGGGAATTCCGCATGAGCGAGGATCAAGCCTATCGGGTGATGATGACCGCTCATCGACGCGGGGTATGCGTGGTCGCCGTCTACACCAGGGACGTCGCCGAGACCAAGGCCACGCGCGGAACGGAAGCCGGCCGCCGCAAGGGCTATCCACTGCAATTTACCACCGAGCCGGAGGAATAAAGTACCTCCTCGATCCGGCCGACGTCGCCGGCGCTTGCGCTTTGCCGGCCGCGACGTTCAAAACAGAACGAACGCTTTATGCAATGGCTTTGTGACGTCGAGAAAAGCTCAAGCCTCACATCAGCGTGATGCCGCTCGCGGCTTTGTGTCTGGCCCGCGAGCGACGAACCGGCGACTCTGCGCGTGTTCAGCACGGCTTCACCGCTCATTCCCGCGAAAGCGGGAATCTATTCTGTCACTCCCAATCTTGGTCCCCGCGTTCGCAGGGACGAGCGGAGTGATTCAAATTCCTGTCGGCGCGAAACGGGAGAAGTGCATCATGGCGAGCTACGGTCCAGAACTCATCCAAACCATGCGGGCGGTCCTCGACGAGGTGGTGACCAAAATTCCCGTGGACCAGGTGACGCCCGCATTCAAGGCGCACATGGCCGAGTTCATCTTGAAGGCCGCCGCGGAGGGCCAGACCAGCTACGATGGCCTGTTGGCCTCGGCGTCGGACCAAATCCAGACGATTCTCTCCATGCTGACCTGATGTTCTCGCTTGAGCGGCGTCTCAGCTCAAATGAGACACTGCTGACCGCACAGCAAAACTCCGTTCATTCCCGCGAAAGCGGGAATCCGGGGCGGAGGGCTGGGTCCCCGTGTTCGCGGGGACGAGCGGAAGAGAAAGTGTTGAGACACTACCGATCAAACTGAGACACTACCCTCGCTTGGGATCGCGCGGCAGCTCCGCCACCGAAAGGCGGCCGCTGGAGGACGCGCCCGTGCTACATTCGCGCGCCGACCGACACGAGAGGCACGACAACACGATGCTGCCGTCGCAACGCGCGCTGTTCGATATTCCGCGCGAGATTTGTTATCTCAACGCCGCCTCCTGGAGTCCCTTGCCCATTGCCACCCAGGAGGCAGGGCGCGCCGGCGTCGCACGCAAGGGACAGCCTTGGCTGATCGATCCGGCGCATCCCGCCGCGCAATATGAACGCGCGCGCCGCGCGGCGGCGCGGCTGATCAACGCCGATGCCGACGACCTCGCGTTGATTTCATCCGTGAGCTACGGCGTGGCGACCGCTGCCAAGCTCATGACCGTGCCGGCGGCTTCGCGCGTGCTGGTGCTGGAGAACGACCATTCGTCGGCGGTGCTGGAATGGATGACCCGCGCGTCGTCCGGACGGTTCACCGTCGACGTCGTGCCGCGGCCCGCCGACGGCGATTGGACCGCCGCGGTCCTTGCCGCGATCGAGCAGCCCGGCGCGTCTCCCGTCGGCCTCGCCTCGATCTCGTCCGTGCACTGGTCCGACGGCGGGGTGGTGGATATGGACCGCGTTGGCGCGGCGCTGCGCCGGCAAGGGGCGATGCTGCTGGTCGATGCCACGCACGCCGCGGGCGTGATGCCGATCGACGTGCGCAGTCTCGACCCCGACGTCCTCGTCTTCCCCACTTACAAGTGGCTGCTCGGGCCGTACGGGCGCGCCTTTCTCTACGTCGCGAAACGTCGCCAGGACGGCGTGCCGCTGGAGCAGACCAGCTACGGCCGCCGCGCCATCACGTCCGAGCGCGAGAGCTACTATCGCGATACCGAATTCGTCGCCGGCGCGCGGCGCTTCGACATGGGCGAGCGCGATCATTTCATCTCGCTGGAAATGGCGTCGATCGGGATGGAGATGATGGCGCAGTGGGGCTGCGATGCGGTGCAGGGACGGTTGCGCGTGCTCACGGCTCGGCTCGCGGACGGACTGCGCGACGGCGGTGTGACGATTCCCGATGCCGCGGTGCGGGCTCCGCATATCCTGAGTTTGCATTTTGCCACCGGCATGCCGGACCGCTTGATCGAGCGGCTGGCGGCGGAGCGGATCTACGTCGCGCCCCGCATCGGCCGCGTGCGGATCAGCCCGCACGTCTACAACGATGACGAAGACATCGACCGCTTCGTCGCAACCTTTCGCCGGCTGGCGTGTTCGTGAGCTGGTCTCGTCTCGATCACAATGAGGTGAGCGACGGCGAAATCGATCTGAATCGTCCTGAATCGTCGTGAAAATGTGATTCCCATCACAGCGCGGCGGCGCCGGCGTATACATGTTCCATACCGGTAGGCGCGGACCGATCGGTCCTGCGCCGATGCAAATCAAGGACGATGGTCCAAACATTGGAGAGATGTCATGAAGATGCTTTTCGCTGCTCTCGCATTGGCCGCGCTGATTGCGGTTCCGACGTTCACCCCGCCTGCGAACGCGGCGCCGGTATCCGCGGCGAGCTCGTCGTTCGGGTCTAACGGCTACTGATGCCTATTCGTGTGAGGTGGACCCGCACGAGCGACGAACTCGGTCCCAACCCTCTCCCAGCCGAAGTCGGGCTTACCCCGACTTCGGCCCCTTTTAAGTGCGGAACTCGGGCAAGCCCGAGTTCGGGTGGGGAGAGGGAGCGCACCGAGCGCGCGGGTTGTGTACCGATCGAATTCCAAAATAATCTGTTGGTCATCTGTGCTCCGCGAGACGCGACGCGCCCTTAGAGAGCGGATGAGCGATGACCTGGACTGAGACTTACACCTCTTGGCAGCCGCGCGTCTTGAGCGTGCTACGCATCATGACCGGCCTGCTGTTTCTGCAGTATGGAATGGCCAAGCTGCTGAAATTTCCGGCGGTGCCGGCGTTCAAGGATGTGACGCTGTTTTCGCTCTATGGGCTCGCCGGAACGCTCGAGCTCGTCGGCGGCGCTCTGATGATATTGGGTCTCTTCACCCGTCCGGTTGCGTTCATTCTCGCCGGCGAGATGGCGTTTGCCTATTTTCTCGGACATGCCCCCAGGGGTTTCTTGCCCATCCTCAATGGCGGCAATCTCGCGATCCTGTTCTGCTTTGTGTTCTTGTACCTGTCCTTCGCCGGCGCCGGGCCTTGGAGTCTCGATGCCTTGCGCAAGAGCAGAGAAGGGCAACTCGCCGTCAGCGGCCGAGCGCTGCAGGATTGATGCCGAGCGTCGCCGCACCCCGCGTCGGCCGCGCGCGGATCAGGGCGCGCGTCCACAACGACGAGGAAGACATCGACCGCTTTGTCGCAACCTTTCGGCGGCTGGCGTGTTCGTGAGCTGAAACCTCGTCGCCGCGGGAAATAGGCCGAGGAGAGACAGCAAAAGGAGCCCGAGGATGACGGAGGAGGATCGGCACTGGCCGGCGCTGCCGCTCGAGGCCTGGGAGCCCACCCGCGCCACGCTGCACATGTGGACCCAAGTCGTCGGCAAGGTGCGGCTGGCGCTCAGCCCGTACATGAACCATTGGTGGCACGTGCCGCTCTACGTCACCGCGCGCGGGCTTACGACCTCGCCCATTCCCTACGAAGGAGAAACGTTCGAAATCCTGTTCGATTTCATCGCGCACAACCTGCTCATCCAGAAAAATGATGGAACGGCCGAGACGCTGCGCCTCGCGCCGAGATCGGTGGCCGAATTTTATGCCGACGTGATGGCTGCGCTGCGTTCGCTGGGCATCGCGGTGAAGATTTGGACGATGCCGGTCGAGATCCCAAATCCGATTCCGTTCGACCAGGACCGCGCTCACGCTTCGTATGATTCCGACTACGCCCATCGCTTCTGGCGGATTCTCGTTTCGGCGGATGCGGTCTTCAAGGAATTCCGCGGACGGTTCATCGGCAAGGCGAGCCCCGTGCTTTTCTTCTGGGGTACCTTCGATTTGGCGGTGACGCGCTTTTCCGGCCGCCGCGCGCCGGAAATTCCTGGCGCCGATCGGATCACGCGGGAGGCCTATTCGCACGAGGTGAGCAGCGTGGGTTGGTGGCCGGGCGACGCGACGGTGAAGGAGCCGGCGTTCTTTTCCTACGCCGCGCCGCAGCCTTCAGGGTTTTCCAAAGCGCCCGTTCGCCCGGCGGCGGCGTCCTACAATACCGATCTCTCGCAGTTCCTGCTGAGGTATGACGACGTGCGAAGCGCCGCCTCGCCGCGCCAGGCGCTGCTCGACTTCTGCCAGAGCACTTACGAGGCCGCCGCCACGCTCGGCCAATGGAATCGCGCGGAGCTGGAACACAACGCTTAGCCGGCGGTGATCGACTTAGGGCCAGTTCGATCTGCGCGCGCTTCGTCAATGGCCAAGCGTCGCAGGATTGATGTCGAAACCGAGCGTTGCCGAGAACCTCGCGCCGCACAGGCTCGAGCGCAATCCGAAGGGATTGTTGCCCGGATTGGCTACGCCGCCCGGTAGCGCCCCGAGGTCGCCGGTCATCACGTAGCAGTTCTCTTTCGAGAGGTTCGTGTCGGTGTAATTGAGGCCGAGCTTGAATACGCGGTAGCTGAACGTCAGGCCGGCGTGCCAGTTGGTGAAGTCCGGCAGCGGAAGCCCGCCGCCGGCGGCGCTCACGCCGCCGCCGCTCGAGGTCGGGCCGAACAGCCAGCGCCCGAAATCGAAGGACAGCGACCAGCCCACGTCGGCGGGAAGCAATTCGTTCGGCAGATCGAGCGAGAGCGTGCCGGCGAAATAGGTGCCCCAGGCGCCGGTCTGCCAGACGTTGGGCGCGTAGGCGAGGGTCGGTGCCAGCGTGATCTTGTCGGTCAGCTTGTACGACACCGTCGCGTGCGCCTCCCAGTAGTTCGACAGCTCAGGCCCGAGCTCGCCGGGATAATAGTAATAGGCCGCGCCGATATCGAACTCGAACGGACCGAGCGTCGGCCGCGCGCCCACGGCCATCGTCAGCTCGACGGCCGGGCTGGTCGAAAACCTCACGCTGTTGAAATTCGTATAAACGTAGAGCCAGCCCTGCTGGGCGTCGACATAGGTGCCGACTGACGGCTGGCGCGCCGAATAGCTGAGACACAGCGAGACAGCGTAAGATTATCTTTGTGTTGCAATGACTTGTTATTTCCCTGCTATTCTCGGGAAGCGCCAGGGAAGATTTGTTTGCGAGAGAAGACGAGAAATCTTTCCGTCGAACTTTTCTTTTTTCTTCCTCTTTTTTGAAATCGGGTCCGGTGCAAACCGCCATGGGCCACCGGTGAGGAGGGGGCGGTGGCATCGAAGACTCTGTCGCCTTCTCAATTGGGACCCGTTTCCTGAGACGGGGCCCGCAATAGAGCTATGGGGACCCGCTATTGGTATGGGTTGAATTGCTATTCAATTGCTGCCGGCGCCACTCTCGCGATCCGACGTAGACGCGATCATCGACCTCGGCGCTGGTCATCAGCTCGCCCCACGGGCGGTGAGCGACTTCAAAGATCGTCACCTTTGCCAGTACCGGCGCTTCGGCGTCCACGGTATTTCTCCAGACAGATCACGTTCGGTGATCGGAACCACCGATAACCACCATTCCAGGGAGCGGACGTGTGGAGGTGGCGATCTTCCTCCGGGAAGGTCAGCTGTTGCCAGAATTGGTCGCCTTCCTCTTCCCAGATAATTTTAGAGTTCACCACGCTCATGATCCTACCTGTATATATACAGACTAAGCATAGACACAGAATAGACTAAGACCTGTTGCACCGCCGTGGCTCAAGATGGGCGAAATCTTGGGCCATGGATGGCACAAGCACTTGCACCGCCGTGGCACAAGGGGCGTATCGTATCCTCAATGGCCCGAAATGAAGACTTGTAACGGGCACGTTGCTCGGCGATCCGCGCGTGAAGGACGCCTCGGCGTGCGGTCTCCGTCACGCCGTCCGCCTTCGCCACATTTTGTGTAACCGTTTAACCTGTTCTTTGATGTGCTCTTGCAGAAACCCGTCCGCTGTGACGTTCTTGTATATGTGCCAGACCATCTCTTTCTCGAAATCATCGCGTGATGCACCGGCCGTTTTAGCTTCCCTTATTGCCTGCTTCGCCCGCTCCTCATCCATGGGCTGCGAAGCAAAAACGAGATCTTCGTCGCCAAAACATGCGGGAACACGATCTCGCCAACCCACTTTTCAAGTCTCCATCATCCTCGCTTCACTCAGCCCCAATCTTCTTCGGCTTGCTGAGCCCGAGTAACTCGAATTCGCAAACCACGATCAAGGAGAGGCCTCAACGCCACAAGCACTTCCTTGATAGCTCCGCGCACTTCTTGGACGTTAGAGCCTTCAATGCGATCGATGATGACGGTCAGATTTTCCATTGAAGCATCGCCCGATGCAGCTGGCGCCTCCGGGGCCTGCAGCCGATACTTCGCATAGAGATGCTGGAAGCCGTACCATGGCTTCCCATGCATTTCGACCTCGCCATAGAAGAACAGCGCGCGGACATCGGACTCACCGCCAGGCTTCATCACGAGCCAGCGTCCGTGGACTTCTTTGATATCCGCAATGGCTCGATCGTTTGGAATTAGAAAGCACACCACCGTTCCGCGCGGTTCTGGCATGGCGAAGCCGATAAAGTCTTGGCAGCCTTCGAGCACGACCGGCGCGTCGGCGTCGTACGGGTTGGGGCCGATGGCTTTCGTGACAAGAACACCATCCATGCTCGTACGGAGCCGGATCAGCTTGCCGTCGGAATCGCGATAGAGCTGTTGGATGGAGCCGCCACGGGCAGCGCGAGCGCCGCGGACCCGCTCAAGCGGCTTGCCGTACTGCCGAAGGAATTCAGCCCGCAGCCGCCCATTTGCATTGGGATTTCGCATAGCAGCCCCCCCTTTGAATAACAGTGGGTGTTAGCGAGCATAACGTAGGACGTTCGGGCTTCACCCCATCATTTTTTGGACGCCGCGTAATCGCGCCAAATCGTCGGCCGCCATGCCAGTTACGGGATCGTAGCCGCTTGTTCTGTCAGCCATTGTGGCCTCCTTTGATGGGCTGAGTTTTTAGCAGTGTGACGAGTGGGGATTTTCGTGGCCGCCGCTCGACCTCGATCAGCTTTAACCGTTCGAGTTCGCCGAGTGCGCGCCACTTGGACCGGCGGCTTACGCCGGCGTTAGTTGCAAAGGTGTTGGTTAGTGAGATTGGTCGTCCGCCGTTCTTCCAGTATTGGTGGAGCAGATGCAGCGCGAACTTGTACGTGCCGACGTGGCGCGCGGCCGCGAGCCGATCCGACCAGCTCCGGGGCACGATGGTGAATTGATGTCGCGCGCGCGGCGCCGCGGCGGCCTTGCCGGTGTAGGCCTTTAGGTCTTCCGGGCGGAGGCGGAACTTCTCCAGGTCAAAGGGATCGTCCGTCTCCATCACGCCACCGCCTTTGCGTCCTGGCGGGTGATCAGCGCGAGGGTCCGCTCCCACATCACCCGACCGCGCTTGTCCATGTATCGGTCCGGGTAGCGGACGACGGCCGCATCGGTGCCGAGTTCGAAGCCGTCAAGCACGATCCGGGAGGCTTCCACCATGGCGGCGCGCATGCGCGCCACGTCCTTGTCGAGGCGGTCGAGCGGCGCGCAAATCAGCACCGCGTCATGCACCGGAGCGCAGACTTCGATCGTACGTTCGGTTGCGAGACAACAGGCCAGGCGCAGCATTTCGGCGCCGTTTGCCTGCATCGGGAAATTCCGCAGCGATCTCGGATTCGAGTTTGCGTTCACATGCACGTGCCATCCAAAAACGGTGTGCAGGGATCCATGGAGCATGGCGTGATCGACCGCGGCGTCCGACCAACTCCAAAAGGTCCGGTAGGCCTCGCGGTGCGCGCGCAGCAGATCGCGGGCGACGACGGGCGGCTGGGCGATGCGCAGCGCCAGGCTCTCGGCTTCCATGCCGTACATGACTGCCAGCGCGCATTGTTTGAATAGTTCGCGTTGCGTTCCGTGGGTTTCCTTGGTGGCGTCCTGCGGGATCGCGCCGGCCTGCTTGGCGAACGCCAGATACGGATCGCCTGATCGATAGGCGTTTTGCATGGCGACGTCGCCGGAGAGCGCTGCCGCGATCCCAAATTCTTGTTGCGCCCAATCGACGTAGGCCACGCCGTGGCCCGGCGGTGGTTTGATCAGCCCGCGCAGCCAAACCGAGGGGCCGAAGATGTATTTCGAATTGCTCGGCTGGTTGCGCCCCGTGCGCGATCGGAATGCCGATAGGATCGTTCGATTGCGCCCATCCTTGCCAACAGCAAGATCGTTGAGACGCAGATCGGAAAGGGCGCTGCGCAGCTCGCGGTAGGGCGCGACGGGCGGATAGGTTTTCGCAGCCTGGCGGAAGGCGTCGTCGCTCAGATCAAGTTGCCCGCTGTCCAGTACCGGCCACGGGATATTCTGCGCGGCGAGGAAGTGCGCCCACCGATCGAGTTTGAACGTACGACCGTCATAGATCCCGTGCTCGTCCACGGCGCGGATCAGGTCGTCCTGAATTGCGGTCCAGCGTTCCCGCAAGAGCTCGAGCACCGCGGTATCGATCGGCACGCCGTTGTGCTCCATCGCCACGGCCGCGGCCATGTAGCGGCCACGCAGCAGCGCGCGCGGCAGATCGATACGCGGCAGCATGGCCGGCAGGAGGCGGGCGAGCGCCGCGGTGTCGCTCTCGCAGTAGTCAAGGATCGCGGTCTGCTCGTCGGCCGACCATGGACCGCCCGCCAGGATCCGCGTCCGCAACTCGTCTTTTTCTTGGGAGCCGATCGTATCCAGCCCGAAGAACGTCAGAGCGCCGACCAAGCCGGCGCCGGCGGGTGTCTCCAAGCCGTTCGTACGATCACGAAATTCAATAAATAGATCGAGGATGTTGGTCGGCCGCGGCCAGCTCAGGGCGCGGAAGCAACCGAGTTCGGCGCTGGCGTAATAGGCCACGAGCAGTGCATCGGGCCCGATCGGGAATGGCGGCAGGGGTCCAAACTCACCCCGCCACAGCCGCCAGGTCTGCCCGCTGCGCAGCTCGCGCGCGACCATGCAGACCGGGCGCGGCCGTTCGCCCGAGCGGCTCGCGGCCGCAAAAGTATCGTGGCCGCCGAACTCGAACTCGAAGTCGACGGCCACAATCGTACGATAGGGCAACGCATCAAACATGACCACGCAGTCGCTTGATGACGGCGTGGTCGAGGCTGCCGACGTAGCGATCGCGGAAGGCGATCCGCAACAGCTCGTTGAACGGCAGCGTGGGCCATTCGGGATCCGGGATGGTGCTCTGTGCCTCGAACATTTCGTAGGCGCCCAACGTCATGTTGGCTTTCATGCGAACCCATTTCCGCATGGCCAACTCCGCCGCTTCCGCCGCCGATCGGTGCCACTCGATGATCCGACCGTCGGGCGGCGGGAGCTTGACGGGCCATAGATGGACGACGCCCGGACGGGTGATCGTGGTGTAGAGCGTCGCCATGACGAACTCGCCCGGGAGCTGGCGGGCGATGTCCGGCGTGAGGAGGTAAATTTCCCGATCGTCACGGAGCTCAATCAACGCCAACGCCGCGCGGTATTCGGGATCAGCGTGCACGCGGACGAAGTCTTGAGAGTGCGGCCGGCGTACCGGAACGGTCGTGAGCAGTTTCTTAACCCCCGCCGTCTCGACGAAAGATTGGTCGAGGCGGAGAACGTTCAGATCGAATGGGTCCGATGCTGTTGCTTCCTCCGGCCGGCCGTCGTCCGCGGCGCTCGACTGCGCCTGAAGCTTGATAGTCGCCATGTTGCATTCCTTTTGTTGGGTTGAGGCACGCGGCGCCGCGGCATCAGTACGGGAGCTCGTCCGGTTCTTGGGAAGGCAGTTGCTTTTGTTCCTCCCACACGCCCTCGCCGGCCGCCTTCCAGTCGACGATCTTGAAGACCGGTTTTGACTTGCGCCCGTACCGCGTGTGCATCGCTGTTGCTTCGAGCGAGACAACCGGCAGTGCCTTGGGATGAGCCGATCGCATCCGGGCGATGGCATCACCGAGATTGATCACGGCTTCACGTCCGCCCCACGACGACGTGCTGAAGGTGAAAGCCTCAGCCGTGTCCGGGTCGACGAGATAGACAAGGCGCGTCGACTGCCAGGGATCCCGCGGCGTCTTGCCGTCCGGCCCCATCTCCCATTGGCTTTGGTCGGTGTTGCCGAGCTCTTCGCGATCGGGCAGCGGTTTGCCGCTTTGCCGCATTCGGTACTCCACCGGTTTGCCGCCTGCCCACCGCGCCCATGCCGCGGCGGTGCCGAGTGCGACGAGCTTGGTGCCTTTCTCGACCGGCTCTCCTTCTTTGTTTTTGCTCCAGTTCCAATCGTTGAACCTGAGCAAACTGCCGCGAAGCACGCGCGCGTTTGCTTCTGCGGCTGCGTCGAGCCAACCGTCATCGGTAGTCGTTAGATCGGTACTCATGTTTGTATCCTCGTTGATGTTGCATCTTGCTGCCGCCGGGAAGTCCGCGCGCGCGCCGGCGGCGAGCACGCGCGCGCGGGTTTTGGTTTTCGCTTGGCGAGCCGGCGAATGGCTTCGATCCTG
>Ga0306924_10001294_pt1 | contig 22708 bp, 18 predicted proteins | sample sta12Can44000111_FD_203756 | JGI IMG/M metagenome (GOLD analysis project Ga0306924, IMG submission 203756) | Lab enrichment of tropical soil microbial communities from Luquillo Experimental Forest, Puerto Rico - statanox.12C.anox.44.000.111 (v2)... | ecosystem: Environmental > Terrestrial >...
GGAACCGTGGATGTCCTGAAACTCGTATGCTTTACGGTTATGGAATAGTGGCCCGGCTCGAGAGACGTCACGGTGTAGTCGCCCGTGCCCGTCGTGCGCGTCACATGCTGGGTGTTTCGTTCGACGTTGGTTACAGTGACCTCCGCGCCGGGAACTCCTGCTCCCGACGGGTCAAAAACAATGCCGGTGACACTTCCCGTACCAATCTGCGCAGAAACGTTCTCCGCGCCTAGCCCACCTACCAGCAAGCAAAGTCCAAACAAAACGTGGATTCGGCTTCTCCGTCCGATCATAGTTTCACCACCCGTTCCGGAAGAGATTTTGGCCCCTCGAACGAAAGCGATGCACATCCTTAACCCGATTCGGAAGACTAGCGAGGCTAACCCCTGTACCTTGGGCAGAGCATACCTCCGTTCAGGCCTCTCTGCACACGTTTGTTTTTGTGGTCACTGGCTTCGCAGAGAGCGCCAGATTGTGGCCGAAGGGCTCTCGCCGAACCTGGTCCGGTATTCCTTTGCGAACCGGCCAAGGTGTAAGAACCCCCAGCGAGTGGCGGTATTGGTAACCGTGGTGTCCTGGGTTGGATGCCTTAGGTCGTTCTGCACTCTTTCAAATCGGATCTGTCTGAGGAATTCGAGAGGCGTGTAGCCTCGGTGCCGATGAAAAGCATATTGAAGACTTCGGGCACTCGTACAGCCCACTGTGGCTAAGTCTCCGAGCGACAGAGGCTGGTCTGTGTTTTCCAGAATGAATTCCTCCACCGCGCGGACCTGCCAAAGAGAAAGCATCTTTTCCGGTGCGACGAGGAACTTCGAATAGTTGTGCTGCAAACCTTCGAGAACGACGGTCACGAGCAGCCGTTCGAGGTGCCGAATCCCTCCGTTCTCTGATCCACGACTTTCTGTCTCAGCTGGGATACACAGTTCTGCAGGCCGCAAACGGCTCCGATGCGATGTACCTAGCGCAAAACCACAAGGTACCCATCGACCTTCTATTGACGGACATAGTGATGCCGGGAATGAGCGGACGGGAGCTGGCTCAGAATTTCGTAATCAAATACCCGGCCGCGAGAGTTTTATACATGTCGGGCTACACGGATGATACGATCGTCCGCCACGGAATCGAAGAAGGCGCCGTGGCGCTCCTTACTAAACCCTTCACCATGGAAGCGATCGCGCGAAAAGTACGCGAAGTGTTGAAATAAACGTCCAGCCCGCAGGTTGTCAACGAGCGACTGATCTCGGCGCTTGTCGATCTGACTCATTTCAGTCTACTAACACCAAACAAGGGCTACCGACGCGGTCGGCAGCCCTGCTGCTCCTATCCTTTATATATATGGCTTCCCGAGGGCTGCCTGGTTACCGCTTCAATGCGGCGCGGACTCCATCGCCAGTCTCGAGCGCGTCTCTTCAGTCTCTCGTGCGTAACGACAGAGTGGAATCATCCCGGAATCGGCCAATCGTTACGCTTATGATAGGGGTAGATGCCCGGAAGGAGGATCAATGCCCCCTAGTACGTGTGGAATTTTGGAATCCTCTTTGTACGTTGGCGATGTGCCACGTTCGGTTCACTTCTACGAAGAAATCTTTGGCTTTCACGTGATCAGTGATTTTGGCGAACGCGGCTGCGCATTGCACGCGGGCGCACATCAAGTTCTGCTGCTCTTTAAAAAGGGAGCGTCATGTACCATTCAATCGCCGCACGATGGTGATGGCGAGCTACACGTCGCCTTCGCCATGCCAGCTGGTGAAATGACTCACTGGGAGTCGTGGTTGCAGGCGAAGGGAATAGCTGTGGAGGAACGGCGGCAGTGGGAATTGGGCGGCTGGAGCCTCTACTTTCGAGACCCGGACCGTCATCTCCTGGAACTGGCCACGCCAGGAGTTTGGTCGGTGTATTGAGATGTAGTCGCCTATTTTTTCTTGAGCCACGAGCTTGAACCCACGTCAGGCAGTTCGTATTTTCTGGTTCTTAGTCCAATCCATTCCGTGCTGACCTTCCGGCAGTGACGTTTCTTTCCACCTATCCTTATTCTAGGCAGATCCGTCACGAACATGCACTGGCTGCCCCAGCGAGCCGCAAAACTTCCCCGCTGCTCCGACGTTCCGGGAACCCGCGCCGTCTGAGGGTCTGGGGGCGCAGGCCGCCTTCGATTCCGGCATCGAGCAGGGTCTTGTGAACGTGCCGGTAACGAACGCCAAGTTGATTTTCCATTTAGGCGCGGCCATAACCTGCCAGAGGGCGAAACTGTGATCATGCTACAGGGGAGAACGAAAGATAGCTCGAGAAGCCTTTTGCCGTCTGCGAGGAGGGTCATAGATCTGTCGCCAACTGAAAACACCGGCCGCGACCATCGCAAGAAATCTAGCGCGGCGACTGGAGTTCGTCCCGGTGCAGTTCAGCGAAAGAAGGACGAGACCCGCCCGCAGGGTCTATTATAAAGGTCAAGAGACGTCGGCACGGGATGGCTCGAAATGAGGACTCGCTTTTACGTCCGGGCTCGAAAGAAGATGGTCCTCGGCGTGGCCGGGGCCATGGCCGCTGTCGCGCTTGCTGGGATCATCTGGTCGCCCGCCCACCTCCTTGTTTCCCGATGGATACATGGCCGCGTCGATTTCAGTCGCGATATCCGGCCGATTTTCAATCAAAATTGCGTGGCCTGCCATGGCGGGGTGCGGCAAAAGAACGGCGTCTCCTTTATCTTCCGCGAAGATGCTCTGGGCAAAGGCAAGTCCGGGCGGCGGACCATCGTACCCGGAGACCCCGATGCCTCCGAGCTGATTTCCCGGGTCACTTCGAAGGATCCGGATGCGCGCATGCCCTACCACGCAGCCCCACTGCCGCCAGAAGATATCGCGTTGCTGCGACGCTGGATTGCGGAAGGTGCGCAATGGTCAGACTACTGGGCCTTCGTTCCGCCCAAACCGCAGCCGCTGCCCGTTGTGAAACGTCCAGGGTGGGTTCGGCAACCCATGGACCGTTTCATCCTGGCGCGATTAGAGCGCGAATCCCTTTCGCCCGCCCCTGAGGCGGACAAGTCCGAGCTCCTGCGACGCGTTTCCTTGGATTTGGCTGGACTGCCACCGACAGTCACCGAACAGGCGGACTTTCTAGCCGACAATTCGAGCAACGCCTACGAAAGGCAAGTCGACCGGCTGCTTTCCTCTCCGGCCTACGGCGAACGGTGGGCCTCCATGTGGCTCGATTTGGCGCGCTACGCGGACTCGATGGGCTACGAAGCGGACCGCCGCCGCCCCGGCGTCTGGGCCTACCGGGACTGGGTGATCGACGCCTACAATCAGAACCTGCCCTACGATCAATTCGTTATCAAACAGCTCGCCGGTGATTTGCTTCCGAACGCAACATTTCAGGATCGCATCGCCACCGCTTTTCATCGCCAGACCCCCAACAATCAGGAAGGCGGCACCGACGACGAAGAGTTTCGCTTGGTAGCGGCGATGGATCGCGTGGCCACGACCTGGTCGGTCTTGAATGGCGTCACGATGAACTGCGTGCAGTGCCATTCGCATCCTTACGATCCCATCCGACACGCCGACTATTACAAATCGCTTGCGTTTTTCAATACTTCGAATGACGCAGATCGCGACGACGATTTCCCGACCGTGCGCTTTCCGAAGGATCCTTCCTGCCTCCCCGAGGCTACGGAGCTACAGCAGGAGACTTTCGCTCTCTTGCGCCGGCTGACCGTCGCGGATCGGCAAGCGGAGGAGAACGCTCAATGGCGTCCCCTTCCGATCGAGTCCGCTGCGGCGAACGAGGTCATGGCTCTGGTGCCGCGGCTGCGCGAGCACCGGGCCTTCCTGCTCAAGATTCACAAAAACAAAAAATTGTTGCCCAAGGAAAAGGCCGAAGACATCGCTGATCAGCTGGTGACGATCGAAATCACCAAGAAACGGCTCGAAAATGCCATCGCCAGAGGCAAACCGGCCATGACCTTCAGCATTCAAAATGGGGAAGTGTTTGCCGGCCCGGATACTCCTCCGGAATCGTTCTACGAACTGACTTCGACGAGCAAGCTTCCTCTGGTGACAGCCATCAAGGTCGAAGTATCCCCGATGGATGCGGAAAAGGCCCGCATTAATCCCGAGAACGGCTTCATCGTGTCGGAGGTTCGAGCTTCCGTTGTATCTCCGGACGGACATAAGGAGCGGATTCCTTTCAGCACGTTCCTACACGATTCCGAGGCAGACTTGGAAGAGGCCGCGACCCCGGTGCCGGCCAATAAGAAAACGCCCGCCAAGAAGGAGGTTGCTGACGGATTCTCGGCCAATCCCAAGCTCTTCCGCACCCACTGGATCGTAGGAGTTTTAAGCAAGCCTCTGGCCATTGCCCCGGATGCGCGCCTCGAAGTCGCCCTGAAACAATTGGGCCAGATCGACTCGAGGCCGGCTCTCGTGCAACGCGTTCGTCTCGCCATAAGCGGCGATACGCGATGGACGTCCTTCGGCGTGGAACCCGAACGCACCGCGGCAGTCGCCCGCCTCAAATATCTCAAGCGGGAGCTTGTCAAGATGCGCGCCGTCGACGTTCCCGTGATGTCTGAAGAGCAGCCTTACGAAAGGCGAACCACCAGGGAATTCGAGCGCGGAAACTTTCTCAACAAAATCGGCGGGGACCTCACGCCCGATGTCCCCCGGATCTTCCCGAAGTTGCTCGACGGCGAGCCTCCGAACCGGCTCACTTTCGCCAAGTGGTTCTTTTCTCCCGGTCAGCCGCTGACCGCGCGGGTCGCCGTAAACCGATATTGGGAACAGCTGTTTGGAACCGGCATCGTCGAAACGCTCGAGAACTTCGGCAGCGTTGGCGAGGAACCAAGTCATCCCGAACTCCTGGACTGGCTCGCCCTCCATTTCCAAAACGATTTGCACTGGGACATGAAGGCCCTCCTGCGCGAACTGGTAACCAGCGCCACCTATCGTCAGAGCGGCAAGGCATCGAGCGCTCTGCTGGAGCGAGATCCTCACAACCGCCTTCTCGCACGCGGGCCTGAGCAGCGGCTTACCGCCGAGATGGTTCGCGATCAGGCTCTCCTCGCAAGCGGTCTCTTGAACCGGACCATGGGCGGACCCCCGGTCATGCCTGCGCAGCCTAAAGGCGTCTGGAACTCCGTCTACAATCGGGAAAAATGGAAAGATGCGGCCGGTCCCAATCGCTATCGCAGGGCGGTCTACACGTTTGTCAAACGCACCAGCGGTTATCCGAGCTTCCTGATCTTCGACGCTTCCGACCGCACCACTAGCCTGGCTCGGCGAATTCCGACCAACACTCCCTTGCAGGCGCTGGTGACCCTGAACGACCCGGTTTATGATGAGGCCGTAGAAGCGCTCGCGAATCGTGCGCTGCGCGAGGTTCCAAAGGCAGCCGGGCGGAATCCCTTGGAGGCGCGCATCACATTCGAAGCGCGCCTGGTGCTGTCGCGCGACCCCACGGCCAAGGAACTCACGGTGCTAAGTGGGCTTTTTGAAAAAACGGTTGCCGGTAGAAAGCAGCCGGCGCTGCAGCCGGCCAGTATGAGACTAGGGGGAGGCTCGGAATACGAACCCGTAGCGGCCTCCAGCCAGCTGGATGGATTGAAGGCTGTCGGCAGCGCGCTCCTCAACCTGGACGCAGCTATGAGCAGGTGAACCCGATGACCGACGTGATCAGCAAGGTCTCGCGAGAGCAAAGCGTGGGTCTCCAGAGAGGGACGGACGCTGAACGAGTGCGTGCTCTTCTCGAGGCTCAAACCCGCCGTCATTTCCTCCGTTCGGCGACGGGCGGGTTGGGCGCCATGTTCCTCGGAACGCTAGCTTCGCCTTTGGCCGTTATGGCCCAAGAGGCGTCGACGGACGGCCCTTCTCGCATCGAAATCCGGCATGATCCCAAGGCTCCGCAAGGGGTCCTGCCGCCGCAGTTTGCTCCTCGGGCCAAGCGCGTCATATACCTTCATATGGCCGGTGCACCAAGCCAGCTCGAGCTCTTTGAGCATAAGCCCGAGCTCACCCGTTTCGACGGCCAGGACTGTCCGGCCTCGTTGCTGGCAGGAAAACGATTTGCGTTTTTGACCGGCGTACCCAAACTCCTCGGCGCTCAATATCCGTTTCATCAGGCCGGGCAGAGCGGACAGTGGATCTCGGACCGCCTTCCGCATCTCGAAAGGCACATCGACGACCTGTGCGTCATACGGTCGATGCGAACCGACCAGTTCAACCACGCTCCCGCGCAGTTGCTGGTGCAAACCGGGAATCCGCGCATCGGCTACCCTTCACTCGGCTCGTGGGTTGTCTACGGGCTCGGCACCGAGAACCAGAACTTGCCCGGGTTTATCGTGCTCATTTCAGGTGGCAACACTCCGGACGGAGGAAAGCAGCTCTGGGGCACGGGTTTTCTGCCCAGCGTCTACCAGGGCGTGCAGTGCCGTTCTCACGGCGAGCCCGTCCTCTACCTGAATCCCCCGCCGGGGGTCAGCGCTCCCGAACGACGGAGGGTTCTCGACGCCATGGAAGAGATCAACCAGCAGCGTTATGCAGAATTCGGGAACCCGGAAACCCTGACCCGAATTGCCCAGTATGAAATGTCCTTCCGCATGCAAATGGACGCGACGGATGCGATGGACATTCGCAAAGAGCCCGATTCGGTTCGCGCCAGCTACGGCTCGAAGCCCGGCGAATCGAGCTTCGCCAACAACTGTCTCGTGGCTCGGCGCCTCGCCGAACGCGGCGTCCGTTTTATCCAGCTCTATCACTGGGGATGGGACAGCCACGGATCGAGCGCCCGGGAATCGCTAAATGTGGGCTTTGTCGAACGCTGCCGCGAAGTCGACCAGCCGATCTCCGCATTGCTCGCCGAACTGAAGAATCGTGGGATGCTCGAGGACACTCTGGTTGTCTGGGGCGGTGAGTTTGGCCGTACGTCCATGCGCGAAAATCGCGGCGGCCAGGTAATGAAATTTGTGGGCCGTGACCACAACCCGGGGGCCTTCACCATTTGGATGGCCGGCGGGGGCGTAAAACCTGGAATGGCCTTCGGCCAAACCGACGAATTGGGATACGAAGTCGTAAAGAGTCCGGTCGAGGTGCGCGATCTGCACGCGACCATGCTCTATCTCCTGGGTTTCGATCACCGCAAACTTACCTATCCCTTTCAGGGCTTGGAGCAGAAACTGACCAGTGTGAAGCCCGCTCGGGTGGTTGCGGAAGTCCTGGCATGACCTTGCGCCATGAACCTGCTTTGATCCGTAGGATCCTATGATTCCATGACTTCCTCGTTCCGTAGTCTCTTGGGGCGCTTCAGATTCGGAGTTGTAGCTGTTGCGATCTTGCTGTTCTTGACGGCCCTCCTGCTGCTTGCGCCACCCGACGGAGTTGAGCGTGCGCCCCTGATGCAGTTTGTCGGCCGCTTCCATCCGCTCTCGGTGCACTTTCCCATCGCGGTGCTGCTCATCGTTCCGCTCTTTGAGATTCTTGGCCGAAAGCGCAGTTCCTCATTCCTATTGGCTTCCGTGGATTTCCTGCTGCTGCTGGCCGCTTGTGGAGCCCTCCTGTCAGCTCTTCTCGGGTGGTGTCTCGCGCGAGGAGGCGGCTATTCGGGCCCGCTCGTCCGCCAGCATATGTGGGGCGGCCTTCTGGTCGCCGCGGCGGCCTCGATTTGCTGGTGGCTGCGCTCTCGGCAAGATACACCGGACACAAAACGACTTTACGGTGCCCTGCTGCTCGGGGCGATCATGCTGGTTTCGTTTACCGGGTATCGAGGCGGGCAGCTGGCTCACGGCGAGACTCATCTTACGGAACTCTTGCCTTCGCCCTTGCAAACGTTGCTTGGACCGTCTACCTCCGAAACCGGCGTCGTTTCGGTGAAAGACCCTTCGAGCTTCTATGATGTCCGGATTCAACCTCTTTTCGAGGGACACTGCATCACCTGTCATGGGCAGAGCAAGCACAAGGCTGGCCTTCGCCTCGACAGCTACGCCCTGGTGATGCGTGGTGGAAAGCACGGCCCGGTCATTAAGCCCGGCGATCTCAAGGGCAGCGAGCTCGTTCGCCGCATCACCCTTCCGCGGAGCGACGATGATTTCATGCCGGCCGACAACAAGAGGCCTCTGTCCGCAAGCGACGTGAAGTTGATCGAGATGTGGATCGCAGAGGGTGCTTCGCGCACTCTCCGAGCGGAGGTCTCAGCCGCGCTCCCAGGTAATGCCTCGACCGAGACAACCGTCCGCGAAGTGACCTTTCCGGCCACTGATCCAGCAGCCGTCGCCAGAGAACGCACGGCGGTCTCGTCGATTCTGGGGCGGGTTCAGCTGCGCCTCCCCAATGTCGTGGAATATGAGTCCCGAACATCCGCTAATCTCGTGGTCAACGCGTCGTGGCAGGGCGCAAAATTTGGCGATGACGAGCTCGCCGAACTGGCGGCGCTTGGCCCGTCGATCGTCACCGCCGATTTCTCTGGCACCGCGATCACTGACCGTTCCGCCCGGGTTATCGCGGCGATGAAGAAGCTGCGCAACCTGCGAATGGCGCACACCGCAATCACCGACAGCACCATCGAGAGCCTCGGGCCTCTTGATCAGCTGGAATTGTTGAGCGTTTTTGACACCCGAGTGACCGACTCGTCTTTGCCGATGTTCGAGCACCTGGTCAGTTTGCGGAAAGTGTACGCTGGCGGGACCAAGATTCCCCAGGGTATCGCCATGTCTTCGCCGGTCCGGGAGAAGCTCGTATTTTGAACGGCGCTTTCTCACCGATCGTCGAAGAAAATTGACCCAAGCTAGGCTCCATTGAAATCCTGGCTCTATTCTGAGCAAAGCAAGTTCGAACGGCGGAAACCCGGTGTCGCTCGAGTCGCTGGCTTCGGTGGAAACGGTTCAAATGACGTCGGATTTGAAAAGCCCCGTCTGAAGTAAAGATTTGTACAAGAAGCCGCAATTCGCGTCATCACTGATAACGTGGCATCTATTGAAGGGAGGAAGGGGGGTCCTTTCGAAGGTTTCTAAGGCGTTTTGAATCCGGTTGTGGTTCCCGCCTGCGCGACTCGAGTTCCGTTGCGTAGATCCTGGCGCACTCGCAGACTCGCGCATTTTGGATCGCAACGGCGGCAGAAACGGCGAGGTTCCTAGCAAGGCGGAGATGCTCAGTCGTAAGGGCCGCAGGTTGGTACGCGCAGAGTGAGAGGATACCGATGACTGTACCAGCGGCGGTTAAGGGAATGCCCATCCAAGAACGGGCGTCGTCGAATGGGACAGTGTCTATCCAGCCGGATTCTTTATCCGTGTTCGGAACAAACACAGGCTCGCACTCAAAGAGGATTTTGCGCAAGTATACACTCTCTGATGCACTCAAGATAAAACCGACTCTGGTGACATTGCATCGATTTGCTTCGCGAGCGACCATCAAATGCGCGGAGTCTTCCACAAAGAGCACGCTTCCTCTGTCAAACGGAACAAGTTCGCCGATGCATTGCAAGAGTGTGTCCAGGAGTGAGTCCATCGCCAAATTTTGGCCCAATGCCAATGTAGCTTTCAGCAGGGCTTCCGCCTCGGCGCGAGCCGATTCTGTAGCTTCCAAGTGCTCGGCGCTCTTTTCCTCAGCAGCCTTGCGCGACGTTATGTCCTGCGCTGTGCCGATGATCCAATGACCGCGGTCGTCATTCGCGCGATGGGCCTTTACCCACAGCCAGCGGATGCTTCCGTCAGCATGGACGAATCTAAACTCCTCATCAAAGAGTCCAGTCGAGACGACTTCTTCAAGTCTGGAGAGAACGCGAATGCGGTCCTCGGATGTATAAGTCCACTATGAGAAGAAGGGTCCCGGTAAAGTGATTCGATAGTATGACCCGTGATCGTTGTATAGGCTGGATTTATGTAAACAACCTGCTTAGTGTCGGCGTTCATCTTCCAGATGATTTCTTGTATGTTGTCGGCTACGCAGCGAAAGCGATCTTGGCTCTCGCGCAAGGCTCTTTCAGCTTTTGTGCGTTCCGTCGGATCACAGAGGATGAAGAGGTGACGTCCGGCGATATAGTTCGTCGCCGCAGCGAAATCGACGAAGACCGTGTCCCCGTGACCAACGACCAATTCGGCTCGATTGCAGTGCCCCGTCCGTTGCAAGAAGCCTTTCCATTCCTGAGCAAAATTGTCGCATTTCGCCAATAAGGCACGGATATTCTTGCCGATGAGGTCCTTTTGCGGAACACGAAGGATAGATGCGGCTGCGGGGTTCGCGTCGAGGCAGTTCGCTTCGTTATCCAGAATGAGGATTCCATTCAAGACATTCTCGAACATTGACGTGAACTCACATGATGTTAAAGAAAAGGTAAGGTCCGCCCTTCGATGCGCGATCCGCAAATGGAAAAGAGCGCGAGCAGTCAGGCATATAGCGGTGCTCAAAGTAAACAGAACAGCTGAAATCAGTGCCTTAGAATTCGGGACAAGCGAAGGGACGTCAACGATCAACGACGCCAAAAACAGGAAACTTGCCATTACCAGAACCATCAAGGAGCTAAAACGAAGCCAACCAGGTGTAGAGCGAGAATTCACGGTCGGGACACACATTGTCAGGGGATGGCATCCTCTTAGACATTAATTGGATGCCATTCGGAGTTTCTTGAAACTATTAATTCGTATCTGTCTGGGATTAGAGACAGAGACACGCGGATAGGGTGTACTCTCTTCGGTGGATTGTCTTATCGAATTTTAGTGTATTGGCTCGAGCAGCTTAGCGGGCTTTACGCGGAGACCGTGAGCAAGCTTGACAATATTTACTAGGCTAACGTTTCGCTCTCCGCGCTCGACTCCGCCTACGTAATTGCGATGCAAATCCGCCAGCTCAGCCAGCCTTTCTTGAGACAGTTCCCGATCAAGACGAAGGCGACGAACTTGTCTTCCGAAGAGTATGCGTGGATCTGAAGGCAGCACTCCGCAATGATGAAAATATGACCACTATGAGTCTACACACGATGAGTGTGATACTATTCAAGGATAGTGATGGAGCCCAGCGTCCTCTCGGGAAGTTAAATGCTCATGAACGACGCAAATTCGTTCCCGCTCGCTCGTTTGCGCCTCCTTTCGAACGCTGGTGACGATAAACGCGCAACTCAGACAGGCCCTGTCGTTTGCGTTGACTCGTCCGACGACATTTTGCTTGAACGCATAGTCAGTGGCAGTAACGAAAGCCTGGCGATCCTCTTCCGACGGTATGCTCGTGTGGTCTACAGTTTGGGCCGGCGAATCCTTCGAGACAACACTGAAGCGGACGACCTGGTCCAAGAGGTGTTTCTTTATATCCAGCGCAGAGCCAGTTTGTTTGACGGTACCAAGAGCAGCGCACGGTCGTGGATTTTCCAAGTTGCTTACACACAAGCATTCCTCCGTCGACGACAGCTGAAAGCGCGCGGTTTCTACTCGTCTGGGATTACAGACAACGCGCGTGAAACGGGAATCCAGGCGATTTCGGGCGCAGACTACGATCAAACGGTGGAAGGCCTGTTCGGGAGAACCGGATGGCGCAAGATGTTTCTATCGCTCAGCGAGGAACAGCGGGAGACGTTGCGATTGCATTTTTTTGAGGGATATACGTTCGCGGAGATATCCGAAAGACTGGGAGAGTCCTATTCCAACGTCAGGAACCACCACTACCGCGGTCTCGAGAAGCTTAGGAAGTACCTCGCCGAAAACCCTTTGAACCCGCGATGAACGGTGTGCTACAAGCTAAACTCCCTTGGGAGTAGGGGCGTTTGACGTATGGTACATGAGGAGTTTTTGCGGCTTTGTGCGGCCGCGACGGCAGGCGAACTGAACGCCTCCGAGCAGGCCACGCTCGAAGAGCACCTGGCTGTCTGCGGCGAATGTCGCCAGGTGATGAGGGAATACGAAGTCGCTTCGCAAGGCGGGGCTGCTGCGTTAGCGGCCGCGTTGGCGCCCGAGGAGGTCGAGGCAGATTCGTCCTGGTCCGTTGAGCGCGCGCAGAGGGAGCTCTTCAAACGGCTGGATGCCGGTAAGGCCTCCGCAGAAGCTCAGTATGAGGGCAGCAGGCAGGGCCATCGGTACACCTATCAACCCTCACAGATTCGATGGAGCGAAGTGTGGATGCCTTTCGCTGCCAGCATTCTTTTGGCCCTGGCGCTAGGGATCGCCGTTTATCGGTCCGGTGTCGAACGCAGAGGGGACATCGCCCAAAGGACGCTGGAGCAGACTCGGACCTCTACCGTTTCCTTGGAAGAGCAGCTCAGTGACGCCGGGTATGAGCGAACGCAATTGCTTTCAAGGCTGGCGGTGCAGGACAGGACCATAGCGGATCTACGTCGCAAGCTCGAGGAACAACAGAAAGCAGTGAGTGCTTTGATGAGCGCGAATGGAGACGAGGGCGCACCTCGCGGAGCAGGGAATTCCATCGATTCGGCAGCCCATGAGCATCAGGAGCTGGCGTTAGCAAAGGTCGAGCTAACTCGACTGCGGAATACGATCGACACCCTAACCACAGAGCGCGACGAGGCGGCGTCCCGTGCCGGAACTCTCGATGCCAAGGTCAGCGAATTGAAGCAGCTTGTGATGGATCGTGAACGGGATCTCGATCGGAAGCAAGAGGAAGTAGCGAAGCAGCAAGAACTGCTCGACCGAGACCGCGACATCCGGGAGCTGATGGGGGCTCGCGACCTTTATATTGCGGAGGTGCACGATGTCAACGGCAAGGGCGAAACCAGCAAGACCTATAGCCGGATCTTTTATACCCGCGGGAAAAAGCTGATCTTTTACGCCTATGATCTCGACAGTCAGCCGGGGCTACAGAATGCCGAGACCTTCCAGGTTTGGGGACGGAGAGGGCCGGACAAGCGGAGAGCTCGCAGCCTGGGAATATTGTATGAAGACAACATGGACAAGAAACGATGGGTCCTGAAGGCCAACGATCCCCAAACGCTCGAAGATATTGATGCAGTTTTTGTGACAGCTGAACCCAACGGCGGAAGCCAACATCCAAGCGGCAGGCAGTTGCTCTTCGCCTCTCTTCGAGTAAGCCCCAATCATCCATGAGCGAGTTTTATGGAATCCTCTTACACAAACAACGTGTGGAGTTGGTCCGTCGGTTCATGCTGGGCCTGCTGGGCCACCTGGTCGCTTGCAAGACTTACGTGGCAGAGGTGGCTCGGGAACGAACCGAGCCTGTCGAAGTCCTTGATTCGGACGTCCTTATACAGCTCCCTTTCGCGCGACCGCAGTCGAGGCTCCGGCAAATGGAGCCGGCGTTTTTCGGGGTCCCTCTGGTCCCTCAGCAGCATTCGAGTACTGAAATTGGACCGGGACTTTGCCGTCGACCGAAGTTAGTCCAACCTCTTTGAAGACCTTCGTCAGAGGATCAGCTTCGCTAACCGGAAAATCACCGCACTCTTCGCCGTCCGCAGATGTCCATCCGAGAAACTTTATTGCATCTGGGTCTTTGCCAGCCCGGATAGCGTCTTCTACATCTGGATCGGTCCTGGCTTCATTCAACTCGTGGTAGAAGGTCGCAACAACATTTTTCCACGGTTCATTGAACACCGGGATGCCATTGCTTGTGCCATTTGGAAGTATTTCTGAAAAGACTCCAACCGCGTAATAAATCACTCGTTTGTTGCTGCCGGCCCCAACGTGGATGGACCCATGGAAGCCTCCCAAACCATGGGCGGAGTCTTCTTCTTCATGCGGAACTCCCTGCGCCGCTTCAGAACGACTTTGCTCAAGGTGCGGGGAGATCTTGCTGGCTGTTGGTACCTCGTTAGTGTTTAGGAGAGTTCCACTGGGCAGAAGAAAGTTGAATACGGTAGAACCGAAGTCGAAACCATCCAGAGCACCACTACGAAACAATGAGAGGACCAGGTTTTCGACATCTCCTTGTGAAACGGTTTCCGGAGGCGGTCCGGCCAAAACCTGAGACCCTTTGAATGTCGATGTAATTTGTCCCGTAGGGTAGTACTGCGACATAACGTTATTTAGGTCTTGATCGGCCATAGCTAAAGCCAGCGATGTTTCGATGGATTTTCTGTCACTCGCGCTCCACGCGCTCGTACCACCCACGAAAAAGTTCGAGAAAACAAGATCAGTAATAGTATTGCCGCCATGAAAGACGAGATTATGGCCGGGAGTTCTGGGCAAACCTGGAGCGATGGCCGACGGAGCCGGCATGGACACGCGCGCTCGTAACGTTTTCTCGGCCCGAGTTCCGCGGCCAAAGGCCACGCGCAATGGCCTTACATAGGTGCTGGTTTCCTGATCAGATTTCATTTTGACCTCCTCTGGTGGGGCCCGCCAAACTGCCTGCACGTTGCGGCTGGAACGGCAGCGGGTGAAGTACCGGGACTTTTACTACCAGTTTAAGTAATTGTCAAGTCGTGACTTATCATCTAGTTTATTACACCGCGCAGCTGGATTCCTGCGTTCCGCAGATCGAGAATTGGGCTGCCTGCACGCCGTATTGAGGAACTCATATCGCTCATCATGACCTACCCAGAAGTTCCGAATGCGTCCGCGTACGGTTCTGGTGCCGAAGCAGCGCGAACAAGCGCATATAGCGGCAAGCAGGCAATCGCCTGCTGTCGCGGCGTTACTTCCTAGCACTGTGTTTTTCTTTGATAGCAACGAGTGTATATGCTATCATCTGTAACGCAAAGTTTGCTACTTACCGGTGAATGAAAACCACCATCGATTTCAGAAGGGTTATGAGGCAAACGGCATGTCCCGGACGCTTGGACTAAAGTTCAACGAGGTGATGAACGGTGGTTTTGTACTTGGAGCGACCGATCCCTCAACTGGCGAGACGGAGGGGAACCGCCAGAATAGCCGGCTTGCCTTGCATTGCAACGTTACCATCGACGACCTCCAGCGTTTTGTGCAGGACCCGCAGCATCCCGGCCACCTCGCATGCACCGTCGATTTTCCGCCGTTCGGCACTGGCATCCCTTGCGACCCTGGCATCTTTAATCTCTTCCGTCCCGGCAACACACCCAACGAGCGGTGGATGGTCTACGAATGCCGATTTACTGCGAAAGGTCAGCGCTATTATCTTGCCGGGAAAAAAATTGTTTCGAAGGGCCACGCCGCCGAAGTTCTGCAACAAATCACGACGCTCTTCACGCTCCTCCTCCAAGGGAACGATGCTTCCGGAGCCCTAGAGGGCGCCGGCACGCTCCAACTGGGCGTCAAGAGCATCGCCGACATGGCCAAAAGCCTGCACGTTACCGGCGCGCAAAACCATCTGGAAGTTCTGAAAGGCCTGGGATTGTATTTGGAGCTGTTTCTCGGCGAGCTCTGGCAAACCTATATCTGGCCATGAGTGGAACGACGGTGCTCACTGCGTGCCGAGATCATTCTGATGTGAAACGTTGGCGCGACTCTCTGCACTAATTAAGAGGCCATCAAATGTCCGCGTCCCAGCCAAGACCCCCGCAAACCGGCTTGTACGCCGCGAATACGCGAGGTCCGCGCCGCCGCAGAACGCGTGCGGACCTTTTACATCTGCCGCGATCCGTGGCCGTGTCCCATATGCGCCGCGCACAGGAAGCCGCTTCCGCTCCGAATTTTCCGCCCGCAGCCTTTTTTGCACCTGCCGCCATTTTGAAGTGGGCCCGCCACTATCTCGCGTATGTGATCCGCGAGAAGCATTTTTTCCCGCACCACACTGCCTCGCCGCAGAACGCTATGTACGATCTTCTCGACGAAAACGGGTCCGATCACGTGCGCATCGCTCTCGCCGGCGACTGGGGCACTGGAACCGATGAAGCGGCCAATGTGGCCAAGCAGATGCTCACGTTCGATCCGCACTTCACGCTCCACATCGGCGACGTGTATTACGTCGGGGATCCCATCGAAGTGAACGAGAACTGCCTGGGAATCTGCAATCCCATTAACAATTACAATCCCGTCCTCTGGCCCGTCGGTACCCTGGGCAGCTTCGCCATGAACGGCAACCACGAGATGTACGCCAACGGCATCGGCTATTTCGATGTGTTTCTCCCTCGACTGGGGCTTCGCCGCGACGGCCTTATGCTCGGCCAGCAAACCAGCTTTTTTTGTCTGCAAAATGCACACTGGCGCCTGATTGCCGTCGATACGGGTTACAACTCCACCGGAATTCCGGTCCTCGAACAGATCCCCTTGCTCAATAAGCTCTCTTTCATAGGTGGAAACTGCAGGCTGCCCAAACCCTCGACCGACTGGCTCCAGGAAATCGTCATTCCGCATCCAGAGGAACCCGACCCGCGCGGCATCGTGGTTCTCTCCCATCAGCAGTATTACTCCGGTTTTGAGAGCGACTTCCGCAAGCCGGCGCGCCAGCTCTTCGCCGCTGGAGTCAAAGGTCCGGTCCTATGGTTTTGGGGCCACGAACACCGCTTCGCCGGATACGATCTCTTTGGCAAGGACCAACTCAAGGCCTACGGACGTTGCGTCGGCCACGGTGGAATGCCGCTCGGCATCAGACGTCCTTCGCGTAATCCGCAACCCAAATTCTGGGATGGAAGAAAGGGCTTGGGAGGACTTGGCGTCAATGGCCACGTCAACCTGGAATTCAAGGGGCGTGAACTCCATGCTGACTACGTCGATTTGAACGGCACAAAGCTGGTTGAGGAAAGTTGGGCAGCTCCCGGCGATGGCACGGTCCAATTGCTCGCGTGCAAAAAGGTGATCAACGACCCCGATTTTCACGGCCCCTTGTAATCCAATGAGGTGCGTCCATGTCCATAGCCGGGCAGGTTCTCGAAAAACTGTTTGAAAACCGCTACAACTTCGTCGCGCCGGATTCCGGCCCTCACAAACTCCCTTACACCTGCAGCTTCCACTGGTTCCACACTCCGGATGGTCAATTAGTTGGCGTTGACGTGGTGCGAAGCGACGACATGGGCCGCCGCGCACTTCGCGTCTTCGCGCTCCAGCCGGGGAGCGACACGGTTTCTTCTTTGCTCCTGGAAGGTCCCACGCCCGACTGGGAGCCGTTTGCCACCGACGCTCCTCCCAGCATGTCCCAAGGCAAGCCTGTCATGGGCCGCGGAGAAAATTGGCTAGCTGCTTCCGCTTCCATAGAAGGCCAATCCATCAGCTCCGTCTCTTTCCTTCTCAATTTCAAGGTCCAGGTTCCCGGCAGAGGGACCGGCGAAAGTGGACTCTTACTGGCCCACATGACGGCGATGGACTATCTGCGCATGGAAATTTCCGGCTGGATCATCCTCAACGGCCAGCGCATGGAGCTAGACCGGGTTACAGGGTACGCGTCCGTACATTTCGGAGATTTTCTTCCCGACTACGCCGGCGTCGCTAGCGTGCCTCCCCAGCAAACCGCCGGCGAGGGTATCCTCGTCAACGTCACCGACTCCGACGATATCAAGCATGGTGCCGCGCTCATCGCAAACAAATCCGTCATCTATGGCTATGGCTGCGGCCAGCTTCCGGGCTTCTTCCTTACCGTCGGCGCACTCACCAGAAATTCTATTCCGCTCGGCGGCGGCGCACGCCTCGAACTCTCCGAGGTGAAAACCGTCCCGCATTGGCTGCTGCTGCGCCCGACAACGACCGCAGTGGCCAAAGCCACCTATGTTTCAGACAATAGCGACCGCATCGAAGTAGGCGAAGTCATTCTCGATTTTCGCGGGGGAGGGTATCCGGCACTGCTGGTGCCTTGACTGGCTGCTGAGCCGGCGGTTCTGATTCTTGGCAAACGGAGGCTGGACCATGGATTTCGACGTCATCGTCATCGGCAGCGGTTTTGGCGGAGCTATCACCGGCTGTCGCCTCGCACAAAAAGGCCAAAAAGTTCTGATCCTCGAGCGGGGCAAGGAGTGGGACAAGGGCTCCTATCCACGCGCTCCGGAAGACGAATGGATCTGGAGCCAGACCAGTCCGGAACATCACCATGGGTGGGTAGATCTCCGGGTCTTTAAAGGTATGTCCGTCATTCAGGGAGCGGGTGTCGGCGGCGGCTCGCTGATCTACGCCAATATCTCCCGCGTTCCCCCGGAGATTGTCTTTCAGAAGGGCTGGCCGCCAGAAATCACGCTGAAGAGCATGGCCAAGTACTACGCCGCTGTCGGCGAAATGCTTTGCGTGAGGCCCATTCCAGAGCACCAGCTGAATCCGCGCATAAAGCTCATGCAGGACGCCGCCAACAAGATCGGTGACGGCAACCGCTTCCAGCAAGTCGACCTCGCCGTCCATTTCAACGATGACCCCGAGTTCAAAGTCGACTTCAGCCAAGAGCCGGACATACGAAACTCCAAACCTGGCGTCAACAAGCATGGTGCGCAGCAGGGAACTTGCGCGCACCTCGGCGAGTGCGATATTGGCTGCCGCGTCTACGCCAAAAACACCCTAGACAAAAATTATTTGCCCGAAGCAGTGAAGGCTGGCGCGCGGATCTGGCCTCTGCACCTGGTCACGAATATCGTTCCAATTGATGGCGGCTACCGCGTGGAACACGATCAGTTGACCTCCGGCCAGCGAATTTCCGGAACCACGACTGCAAAGCGCGTGGTCGTTGCGGCCGGTTCGATCGGCTCGACCGAACTTCTGTTGCGCTGCCGCGATAAGGGCTCGCTTTCAAAGCTGAGCCCTTTCCTCGGGAAAAACTGGAGCAGCAACGGTGACTTTCTTACCCCGGCTTTCCATTTGCTTCGCCGCCTTTGGCCCGATCGTGGCCCCACTATAGGCAGCGCCATCTCGTATCTCGATGGCAGTGACGACGGCCTGGTATATTGGATCGAAGATGGCGGAATTCCCAATCTGATGAACAAATTCTTTCAAGGTCTGACGACTCAAATCGCCGCCGCTCCCGACGGCCCGTTGGCGCAAGAGTTCAGTCCTCATTCACTGCTCCAGCATCTCACTTCATTCGCCGCGCATCTCGACGGGTTCGAGCACATCATGCCCTGGTTCGCACAAGGGGTGGACGCGGGCAATGGAGCACTGTCCCTTAAGAATGGCGCGCTTAATTTGGACTGGAATATCAGCGATTCTCTCCCGGTCTTCGAAGCCATCGCCAAAAAGCACAAACAATTGGCGGAGAGCACAGGCGGCATTCCAATGCCTTTGCCTGGCTGGACGCTTGGCAAGGAACTTATCACGCCGCACGCGTTGGGCGGCTGCAACATGGGCACCTCCATTGAGGACGGCGTGGTTGACCATGCCGGCAGAGTGTTTGGCTATGACAATCTTTACGTTGCGGACGGCGCGATCGTTCCACGAGCATTGGGTGTCAATCCTTCGCGCACCATTGGCGCCCTGGCAGAGCGGATCGCGGATCTAATCCAGTAAGCTCAGCCTCCGGTTCCGACTGTCCCATTGCCGACCGACATTCCGTTCCCTCGCTCCTAATCGAATTCAGACTCTGGAGTAGCGGCTGTAAGTACATACACGGATAGCATCTAAGAAGAACGCAAATGTGGCCTGACTGTGAAGCCAAATGCAGGAAGGTGGTATGCCTTTCATCAAACTCCATCGCGGCAATGACACGGGTGAATCAGTTGGTAGAGTCTTAGTGAACCCGGAACAAATTATCGCAATTTCGGCCGGGCAGATGCGACGGAGTTACAGAAGTCGGATGGGCGAACGCTTTGGGTAAAAGAAACGCCGGACGAAGTAGCGGTACCGGCAAACGAGGCTTAGCAATTGCTGCATGTGCCCTGCAACTTTGGCGACAGTAGATTCAGAGAATACGCAGCAACTCTGCATAAAACCTAACGCATTTCGCCTAGCGCCTTTTCTCTTCCTTTCTGCTCGCCTCCAAGACCATGTCCACGGCCTTATTCCCGGTGTCAATTGCGCCGTCCATGAAGCCTTGTTCGTCTGCAAGGTGTTCGCCCGCGAAATAGACGCGATCGTGAGGCTCCAAGAGCGCCGCGCGGACCGGGAACCACTGGCCCGGACGATAAAATGCGTAAGCACCCTGTGTGTATTTGTCTTCCTGCCAGGCATATCGCATCACAGCAATTGGGGCCGTGTCTTCGCCAGGAAAAAGTCTGGCAAGGTCACCGCTGATGAGCGTGGCTAGGTCCTCGGTCCCGCGCGAGGCGAGGTCGTCGGCCTTGTCTCCGATCGCGTAACTGCAAAGGATCCCTTGCTCTTTGTTGCGAAACTGGCCCAAGGAGGCAGCAAAAATAAAATCGGAAGTTCCGTCAGTAAAACACGAGAACTTTTCCCCCATGCGCTTTTCCCAGAAACGCGTCTTAAACAAGAGGACCGTCTTCATAATCCGCGCGTATTGGAGGTTTCTCGCGGCCAACCGTTTGTCGGGCTCCAGGGGCGGTTCCCACTTGATTGAATTCAGCGAGCGCGCGGGTACGGTGCAGATGCAGAACGCGGCTGCGAATTCCCGCTTTTTCGTCGGTAACCTTCTGCGGGCAGCCTTGCTCCTCGGTTGTGGAGCGGGGAAGGGTCTGGTGCGGACGTCCTCGGCTTCAACGGTCACCCGTTGGTCAGTTTGGGTAACGCTTTGAACTTCCATATCGGTGTGAATGGCTTCCAAGCCGATGCGCTCGGCTAGAGCGCTCACCAATCGGCTGTTTCCGCCCTCGACACGCAAATCCATCTCGTCCGTTGCGTTGCTGCCTTCTCCGTAATATTCCGATGCCGCGGAAAATGCGCCGGCTTGGCGGATGGATTCTCCAAAATCAGTGCTGTCCATCAGATCGCGTCGAAGGAGGTCCTTTTCGGGAAATCCCAAGTTGTGCAGAAAGGTCCACCAGTCCTGCTCGTCAAATTGCTGTTTCTGAGGGAGCTGTTGCTTGGTATCAGGCAAGTTAAGGATCTTTAGAACCTCTTCGCGCAATTCGTCTTGGAGGTGCTTTGCGAAGGGCCACTTGCCTGCCTTGAAGGTTTCTCCAATGCGCCCCAGTTCGGCGAAGGAAAGGTCAAAACGATGTGGAATCAAATCTAAGTGGAACTCGCGACACAGCTCTTTCACTTCAGTGTGGTGGTTGCCCACCCATTCCCCGCCAAGCTCGCAGTACAGGTACGGGTTCTCGCGAAAGTGGTAGGTGAAGACCCGGCCGCCGATTCGGTCGCGGGCTTCGACTACGTCGACTTGCCAGCCGCGCTGGCTGAGTTTATAGGCGGCACTTAGACCTGCGAGTCCCGCACCGATTACGACGCAGCTGTTGTGCGGAGGATCGTCTTTGCTTTTCTGTTTAGGCACGTTTGCCTCAGGAGGGTACGGATTTGTGCTGCGCGTGATTGGCCCAATCGTCGAGAAAGACCTTTTCGTAGTACGCGGCGGCAGTCGCGTTCTCGAGTACCACTCCTGCGTCACGATTGTTTAGAACGCCCTCCCCCGACCAATTCATCGAGGAAATAACGACGATTTTGCTGTCGAACACGAATCCCTTGTTGTGAACGTTGCTTTGAATTTTGACCTTGTCAAGGTTGATGCCGGCGGCCTGAAGGGCGTCGAGACCGCCCTTCAAGGTCTGAAATTCACTGAGGATAATTCTAACGTCCAAACCTGCTTCTATCTTGGCGGCTACTGCGTCAATTAGATCCGTGAATTTGGCTTTCGCGGGGTCGCTCGAGGGGTGAATGTATTGAAGCTGAATGTAAATAGATGTCGTTGCCGAGTTGATGAGCTTCAGCATCGTTGGCTGATACACGCCCGGATCGGGTGTGAGAAGGGGTGTAATCGTGACAGGTTCATTGATCAAAGCCGGTTTGGCAAAAGTGAACGTGCCGATTGCCGAGGATGGAGAAAACGGTTGAGGCTGCTGGATTTTAGGAGAAAGATTCGCTGCGTGGAACGTCGCGACCTGGAAGTCTTGGTCGAGATATGCTTCAAGCATTTTGGCCAGTTCAGCGGATTGGACGATTACATGCCAATCGCGATCGCTCTGTTGCGCCTTTTGCTGGTCGCTAGGCTGTGGATTACTCGTTGGATCGATTTGCGGTTGATTCGAGTTGTTTAAGTTTCCGCTGGACAGCCAAACGGTGTCGCCATCGCGAACCATCACTTTGATGTGATACGCGGTCGGAAAAATCCAGCTATCGGCCTCAGGGCTTGATCGCACCAGAGCCCAGGCGGATGAGAGTTTCGCGCCGAACTTTCCAGCTAGATTTTGTACGGTTTCCGGATCGGCCTGATCTGCCGTGCGGTTGCGCGGAGGATCGTCCAAGGTCATCTGGACAGCCTTACCCGCCAGTGCGGTTTCAAACAGCTTCAGTACGTGGTCCGAAGTGAAGTCGTACATGCTCACCTTGAGCCGCTTTTGCGTGCCCGAAACAAACTTCTGAAGCTCCGCCCAGCCGGCATCCGGACTTACGTGGCAAATCAGTGGAATTGTGCCGCTGACCGGCACAAGAGGGACGTTCGGAGCGACGTACTGAACAGGAATTTTCGTTTGATGCGAAGCTGCGACCTTTGGCGCGATCGGCGCTCTTACCGCTTGGGCTGCAGGATCGAACTCGGGGAGAAGACTGGTTCCCCGGAGTTCGGCCCGATGATCGGCCAGTTGAGAAAAGCGCTCCGGATTGTCGTGGCTAAATTGTTCGACTGCAGTGGCCGGACGCACCTCGACTTGTGTTCCCTCAATCTTGGAAGGAAGCTTCGGTTTCTTTTTTGCCTTGTTCGAAGTAACTGCGACGATCGCCTTTTCTTTGGTCGGCCAGTTGTTTTCTATGCAAAAGCCCGGACGGACAAACAAGACGCCAGGCTGATCGAACTTCGCGAGGTTGCGCTTGATTACTGGAATTAGCCCTTCGAGCGTGTTC
>Ga0306924_10001295_pt1 | contig 22684 bp, 19 predicted proteins | sample sta12Can44000111_FD_203756 | JGI IMG/M metagenome (GOLD analysis project Ga0306924, IMG submission 203756) | Lab enrichment of tropical soil microbial communities from Luquillo Experimental Forest, Puerto Rico - statanox.12C.anox.44.000.111 (v2)... | ecosystem: Environmental > Terrestrial >...
CCGCCCGATCCGTCCGGTTTCTCACATTACATGGCTGCGACGGGAGCCCAAAAGCTGACCTTCTCCGACATCGTCGCCGGCATGGTCGATTCCGAGGAATTTGTTAACCGCTACCCGTACATGAAACAGCCCGACTGACCGTCTGACACGGCTTTCCCCCCGACTCTTCTTCACTCGCTCGGAAATTAACTTTCGGAGTTCTCCCTTGGGAGAAGGAAAATGACCTGTCATCAGTATCCTATCGCGGTTATGTCATTTAATCGCCCGGACTATTTGGAAGCTGTCTTACAAACGCTTGTGAGGCAGGTCGACTCAGATTTAGATCAGCGGCCCATCGCGCTGTTTCAGGATGGCTGCGTCAATCCGTCCAGCGAGCAGCGACGCGCTCGGGAAGAGGACGTTATCCGCTGTGAAAAGCTTTTCCGGGAATATGTCCCCTCCGGTGCCGTACATTCATCCCCCGATAATCTCGGGATCGCGCTCAATTTCGAGCGAGCAGAGAAACACGTTTTCGAAGAGCTCGACGCCGAGGCCGCGATCTTTCTCGAAGATGACCTCATTCTTTCGCCCCACTACATAAACTCGCTCGATCATCTTATCGCAGTTGCCTTAGCCAATGATCGCATTGGACACGTTGCTGTCTACGGCGATCACCGTACCGCGCTTTCGGAGCAGTCCAAATCACCGGAAGCTTACGTCTTGCTGGAGCACAATTGGGGGTTCGGTCTCACTCGCCGCCAATGGGTGAAAAATAAGCTCTACGTCGATCCATATTTAAATATCATCAGAAATACCGACTATACACTTCGCGATAACAATGCGATCCGAAAGCTTTACGCGTCTTGGGGCATGGGCCCCCCCGGCAATTCCCAAGACGTTACGAAAACGCTCGCCTGCTGCCTCACAGGGGCGGCGAAATTAAATACACAAGCATGCCTTGGTAAGTACATTGGTGCAAAAGGAATTCATATGAATCAGCAATGGTACGACCGCCTCGGCTACGCAAACACAGAGCTCTATCCGCGCCCAATCACCGTGTTCGAAGATCTAAGTGATGAACGTTACCAGCAGATCTTCAGTGCACAGATGCAATGGGCAACCGGAAAACCGTATTCCTGACTTGAGAATCATTGTAACCGCGTTACCTTACAACGATCCACTCCTCAGTGGCAAAAGGCACATTAAATTATACCGCCAGTCTGGGAACACATTGCTATTCGGCATGGCTATTAGATCGAGTCGGTGCTCGGAAATATGCGGGACCATTCGACTGGCTATTCTCTGATCTTGGCATGATAGCGCACTGTATTGAAGATAATTTTCGGCTCTTTCTTGATCCAACCAAGTATGTGATATTGGATGAGCATGGCCACTGTGGTCACAGCTTCTATGGTCCTCGTTTTGACCGGTCGGTCATTTTCAATCATCATGACATGATGCAGGCGAAGGATTACTCACATTTCGTCCGAGCCGTCGAACGTTTTCGTCGTTTGCTCTCCAGCAAAGGGGCAAAGATCTTTTTATGCGTTTCCGTGCCATCGCGCGCCACCGACGAGCGAATCAGGGCTCTTTCAAATGCAATCTCTGCCAGGACAACTGATGCACAAATATTGATCGTGTCTGTGCAATCAAACACTGCATCACGAACCAAAATGGCGGACAGCCGTCGAATAGGGATCGCAAAGATTTTCGATTTCTGGGCTACATCGGACATGATGAACGGCTTGTCGTTCCGGAGCGATGCAGACAATCGTGCGATCGCGTGTCTTTTTGATCCGTTCCAGTTCGATATTAGAGATCCTTTAGTATAAGTGTTATGACATCGATCGAGTTCAAACGCGCAACCAGGGTCGATGGCCGTTGATCATCTGACTCTTTATCAGCTTGGATCAAACAACGAGCTGAGCAAATCGAGCGCTAGAGCACGATTATTTATTTTATTCCGTTTTTTCAACAAAAACAACGTGCCCGCCGTTCGCTGCGTGTCGAAATATTTCTCTGCCACACTGTAATTGTGGCGGAGTCCGTAGTCATGAACAAGAACTCGACAGCCGTCGGGGGCACATAAGGCCGCCGTCAAGAGACACGGGACGCGGAACCGGCCATCGATCAGTATGAGATCGAATTCCCAATCGAAACGAAGGTACGGACTGCTATAGTATTTGGGCCAGGAACGAATTTGACTTTCTCCACTTGGGACACCCCACTCGCCTACCGCGCCGAGATCGACGTGAATGAAATGCAGGCGGCGCGAAGCGACCGCCTTGCTGACTATATCGTTCTTTTTCAGCTTCTCGATCCACGAGAGGTCCGTGTCAACCGAGGCGATGAAGTGCAAGCTATGCTGGATGGCCGGCAAAGTGCTTCCGCCGCAGCCAAACTCGAGGAATGCACGCGATGTCCCAAGAAGAGAAGTAAACAGCTCTTGCTCTGCCGAACTCATTCGTACTGGAAAATCTGTATCCGCCATGGGAACCTTCGCGTTAAAGCAGCGGACTTAGACTAACCCGGTTCGGTTAACCTCACCCTACCGCGGCCAATGAACACCGCGAGGTGTTCGACGTAGCGCACACCCTTTGTCGTCGGGTCGTAGAGCTCACGGATGCCGCTTCCCGATCAGGATTGCCCCGCCTCATAAAGGGCCAATTTTCGCGGTATGATGGTGCTCGTCAGTGGATTCATTTTATTTGATTTTGACGGAGCGGAGCGATGTGTCTATTTCTATTGTGGTGCGGTGCCGTGGTGGGACGAAGCGGAGGCCCGAACATTGTCGGCGGTAATTCCCGTAGTTCCCGGTTCGGCAGATTTACTTCCCGTTTAGGCCGGTGCGAATTCCCGGTTCGGGTTGCTACGGGAATTCGCCGGCAAAGGATTGATTTGCCTTCCGTTTTTCTCGGAGAAACGGCAGTTGCGGGGCCAAAATCGGCGAAATTCCCGTCTGAACGGGAAAAGCCGGGAATTCTCCTACCCGCGGAACGCCCATGGCTCAGTGTCCGGAGATGCAACTGCTTCACCACGGCCGTTGGCAATCGCGCGGAGCCGGTCGACGTAGCGCGCGCCGGTGATCCTGGGGTCGTAGAGCTCGCGGATGCGGGCCTTGCCGGCCTTGCCGAACCGCTCGGCGAGCGCAGCGTCAGCGGCGCTTCTGCGTATCGCCGCTGCGGCTTGTTCGATGTCGGGCTCGGCCCAGACTTGGCCGCTCGCTCCGGGGTAGTCCCCCGCCCCTACCGGCACCAGCTCGTAATCGACGAGGAGCGCCGTCTCCGGCGTCGCGAAATCAGCCGTGCCGGAGTAAGCGGTCGTGATCACCGGCTTGCCGAGCAGCATCGCTTCGGCCGGGCCGCGGCCGAAGCCTTCGCAGCGGTGCAGTGACAGAAAGCAATCCGACAGCGCGAGGAGCGCAATCGCGCGGCGACGGGTGAGTTCCCCATCGATCAGCAGAATCCGCGGGTCGCCGCCTATTGCCTGCACGAGAGTGTCGCGATCGTCCGGTTTCCAGTCCGAGCCGATCGACTTTAGCAGCAGGATTACCGGGGCGTCGTATCGTGGGAATGCGCGCCGGAAGGCCTCGATCGCCGCCAGCGGGTTCTTGCGAGCGACGAAGGAGCGAAAATCGAAGCTGAAATAGAAGATGAATTTGTCGTCGGGCAGGCCGAAATCGGCCCGCTCCAGGCCGGGCTCGGCGGGAGGGAGGGCGACGGCCATCGGCATCAATAGCACCGGCTTTGCCGTTGCCGGCGCGATTGCATCGTAAGTGAAGCGGCTCGCCACCCAAACCTCGTCGACAAAGGTAAAGGACGAGGTCCATTCCTGCGGGAATTTGGCCAATTCCCAAGCCCAATAGCCGATCGTGTAGCTCCGCTCGAGGCCCCGCTCGCGCAAGAAGCCATAGTCGAAGAATGCAGTGTCGGCGTTGAGGTGCAGGAGGTTGATGAGCGGCGGCTCGGCGAGGCCTGCGGCGCTGCGCCCATCCTCGGTGGTAATGGCGCCGGAAAGGCGGTCGAGCACCGCACAGCGCCGGCCTTGCCGGCGCAGTGCCAGCACTGTCATGCGCAGATCTTCGGCGCGGCCCGAGGCCAAACCGGCATAGCCGACCAGACACAGATCACGCTTTACGGCCGGCCTGCCAACAGGCAGAGACACCCGCAGTTTGGAAGCCGCCGCACCAATATCATCGAGCTGGAACCGCTTCGCTCCTTCGGCAAGGAACCAGTCGAGCAAAGCCGCGCGGCCCTCATGCGTGGCGAGATCGCATCGGGTCTGCAGGTCCGCACATAGTTCCCTCAATCCGAGAGCCAGATTGCTGAGCGGCACAAAGGCGTCGGACGCGGCCGCAGCAACGCTCGACAGCCAGCGCAACGGCCGGTCGACAAAGCTCCGCGGCCAGCCGAAACGCCGCCGCATCGCGCCGCATGCCCAGATCGCGACACCAAGCCTCGCCTGCCGAGTGTGCCGGAATTCCCGTGCACTGTCCGGATAGAGCCCGTCATAGAGGGGTGCCACAATCCGCAATAGGCGAGTCAGCGGCGGGCCATCGGCAGAGGACTGCCCCACGAGATCCGGATCCGGGGTATCGAGAAAGCCGGCAAGGCCTGGCGCGATCAGCTCTACCGCAACGCATCTGTCGCGGATGCCTTGCGTCAGGCACCAGCCGAGATAGGTCAGGACCTCCGCCCGGGTCCGGTTGGGGAAGTGCAGATGCACATCCTGCCGCAACTCCCACAGCAGCGCCAGTGCCCGCGGCATTGGGACGCCGTCGGGGGGCGCCCCGAGATCCCAGGCGATCGGCTCCGCCAGCCAGGCATCCACAGTTTCGTGGCAGCGCGCCATCGGCATTGCCGACTGGACTGGCCATCGCGGCAGGACGCGGCAGAGCGAGCTACCGCGCCGCGCCAGCGCGACGGCCGCGGCGACCGATTGCCGGTCGAGGCCGAGCGCCTCTCCCGCCTCCTTCAGCCAGAGCGCATAATCGCGGCGCCGCAGCGGATTGCTCAGCTCGAACCTCGCGCGCAACGACGGATCTTTCCGCCATAGCTCGAACATGCGGCGGGTGATGGCCGGCGGACCGAAAATCGCGAGGCGGGGCTCGGGCTCGTCGAGCGATGCGTCACTCCCGAGGGAGTGAGCCATTCAAAAACCCTTAGAGGCCGGCAGCAGCGAGCGGAGCAAGTCCAGATAGGCCGGAAGGCAGACCGTATTGACATCGTACTGTCGCAGCACCGTCTGCCGGGCAGCCGCGCGGACGCGGTTGTTGACGCCGTCATTATCGCCAGCGAGGGCGTCGGCGAGACGGCCTGCCAGCCCGTCGACGTCAAAGAAATCCACCAGCTGTCCGTTCTCCGCGTCGCGTATCACCTCCTCGATCGGCGGCGTGCGGGAGCTCACGACGAAACATCCTGCCGCCATTGCCTCCAGCAACGACCACGAGAGCACGAACGGGTAGGTCAGATACACATGCGCCCGGGAGATCTGCAGTACGGTCAGATATTGCTGGTACGGCAGGTGCCCGAGGAAATGCACCCGACGCAAATCGAGCTTGCCGTCGAGCTCGGTGAGCAGCTGCGCCGAGTAGCTGGACGCCTTTTCGGGTCGGCGCCCATAGCTGACGCCGTCGCCGCCGACGATCAGCACTTGCGCCCTCGGCCGCTGTTCGAGAAGCTTTGGCAATGCCCGCATGAAGATGTGGAAGCCGCGATAGGGTTCGAGATTGCGCGCGCTGTAGGTGACTACCTCGTCCGCCCTGGACAGGCAGTGGCCACTGCCGAGCCATAACCGCGCAGTCGGGTCCGGCTTTACGAAGGTGGTATCGACCCCCTCGTGGACAACAGTGATCCGATCCCAATAACGCCGCGGGTATCGCGACCGCTGCCATTCGGTCGGGCTCTGTCCCCAATCGGCGGCGTCGAGCCCCAATAGGTTGATCGCGTTGCGGGTGCGCAGCCGTACTGGGGTGTCAGGTTCCGGCGGGAATTCGCGATCGAAATCGACATCCGAGCCGCGCGCACTGTAGAAGAATTCAAAATAGCCGAGCAATGGCGTGCGCGGCCACACATCCTTGATGTAGAGGATTTCTCCCCAACCGTTGTGACCGATAACGACATCCGGAACAAACCCGTCCCGGTCGAGCCATTCGCACAGCCGCGCCACCGCAAGGCCGTTCGCTACTCCGCCCTCCAGCTCGCGCAGGTAGGCGTGCCCATATGACGGCGGCGGATCAGGCTGATATTCGAGCTTGCGCACACCCGCAATTTCGGCATTGCGCGGCTGGGTGATGAAATTCACCTGGTGCCCCGCCTGCGCCAGATAGCGAACGATATGGACAAATTGGCCGGGAAAATTCTGATGGATGAAGAGAAACTTCATCCTCTTGCCTCCCTCGCTGCAGGCTTGCACGCGGTTGCCCAAAGGTCGAACGAGTTGCCTTGGCGCACCGTGATGTCGGCAAACCCTGCCACCGCCAGCACCTTGTGCAATGTCCGCACCGTGAAGCCGGTGCGATGCGCCATGAACGGGTTCCCACGCGCCAACGAGGGAGTGTGCCCGAAGATCATATCGAGTGGGGTAATGGGACCGCTCTGCGAGGTGTATGCCGTATCTTCGAGGCGATCCTCGACGACGAGCTGCGCCACCTGCCGCAAATCGGGAAGCGTCAGGAGCAGGAGCCCTTGGGGCTTCAGCACGCGGATGAATTCCGCCAGGGCCAGCGGCACTTCGTGACGCTGCAGGTGCTCGAGATTGTGCGAAGACCAGATCGCATCGACCGAGTCGGTTGCGACCGGGCTCATATCCGTGATCGAGCAAACGATGTCGGGTTGGACGGCCGGGTCGAGATCGAGCCTGATCTCCCGCCACTGGGGCCCGTGAAAATGCCGGTGCAGCTTTTGCCGCAACGGATAGCCGCAGCCGACATTCAAGACGGTCTTGCCGGCGGGCGGTGTTGCGGGGATCAGATCAGGTTCAGGCGACAAACTAGCCCCGCCGGGCAGAAACGGCTCGGCCATCGATTAGGATCGCTCGTTCGAGCTGCGGCCGACAGCTAACGGGCGGCGCGGCGGCTCACCCGCACGCTCATAGCCTCCAACGGGTCGTCGGCGATCGGCGCAACGCACAGCTCGCCGTTGCGGTTCGGGCCGATGGTACCGCTCTCGAAGAATGCGCCTTGGTAGACGACGTCGAACTGCTCGCCGACATGCGGCGCCAGACGTATGGCAAACCCGGTCAACGGCATCCCCTGCCCTCGCGTGCCGCAGAGTTTCGCATCGGTAACCCATGGCGTCTGCCTGCGGTTTGGACCCAGCGCCTTGAACTCGATGTCGCGCGCCATCAGCGTGTCGACCGGGCGGATGCTGAAGGCTTCGATGCGCATCTTGCCGCCGCGATTGCCAATCCAGCCTTTACCCGGAAACCGCCGGTCGCCTTGCCGTTCGATATGCAGAACGACCTCCGTCTGGACCTCCTCGGGCTCATCGGTTGCTTGAAGCGATCGCAGCCCTACACCGTTTGACCGCGGACGATCGAGGCGCCGCACGTCGATGTCAGGCACGGGAACGATTTGTGCGGGAAGCCCATAGGCCGTCACAAAGACACGCCCGCCGCCGGGCGGCGACTTGATGACGACCGTGCCGCCCTCATGCCCTAGCCATATTTCACCGCGTCCCGAGGTATTGATGATTTCCACACCTCGATCACGATCGTGCGGTGGCGCCGAGACCTGTACGATCGGCACTCGCAGACCGGAGAACTGGCCTCGTGGACACGCGGTTTCCCCGATCTCGACGGCGTAAAGCCCCGGTTCGAGTTGCACGAGGACCGCCGTTGCAGAGGGGTGGTCCGGGCTCGGCGTCCCCATCACCGGCTTTGTCTCGGCTAACCTGTCGGATTCGACCACGAATTCGGGTTCGCTCGTGTCGGCGACCCAATTCATCGGATCTTCTTTGGTCTGCGTTGTCTCGATCACGATCGTCTCGGATGCGGAAGGGGGCGCAACTGCACTTAGCGCGCAGGTCACCACCTAGCCTATAAAACTAACATCTTCGTTAACTCGAATTGCTCTCGATCGCACTTATTCTACGGCATATGAGTAATTAACCTACAATTTAATGCAGATGATCAAGCGCTTGAAAACACCGCTAATGTGCAAACGCTGTCGTAAATAGATCAGTTTCAAACTATTTCTGCTTGTGACGATTTGCAAGACGCGGTTATACCCGGTCGCGGTTGTAACCTGGACTGACCGGGCATGAGCGCTGCGACCACCATCATATTTGCACGAGAGGACCTTTCGATACCCGGAGCCGCCGAAGGTGCCGGTCTCGCGTCGCGTCACGCCCATTCGGTCCAGGCCCATTTTTTTGAGCTCGTCAGCCGCAGCAAACCCGATGTTATCGTTCTCGATCTCAGCGGCGCGCCGGCCGACGGCACCGATACGATCCTGACAATTCGCCGGCGAACCGATATTCCGATCCTGGTCGTGGGCGACGCCGAACAATCATTGCTCGACGAGTACCGGATTGCTGGCGCGGCGGGCTGCATCGCGGCTCCGGTCGATATCGTCCGCCTTAACGAGACGATACAGAAGATTATTCGCGTGCGCGGTAGGAACCGAGCCTCCTCGATCGGCGCTCCGGAGAATTTCTCTTTCGCCGGAATGAGACTTTATCCGCGCCGCAATCTGCTCGCCGGGGAGAACGGCACCACAGCGGATCTGACGAGTTCCGAGGGTCGCCTGCTGGCGCATTTTGTCGCCAAGCCCTGGACCGTGTGCTCGCGCGCCGAAATTGGCGAACTGCTTTATGGTCCCGAGCACGCGATCGGCGATCGCGCGATCGATGTCATCATCAATCGGCTTCGCAAGAAGCTCGCACTCGTCGGCGGCCAGGAAGCCGAGCATCTGATCAAGACCGAGTTTCGCCGCGGCTATCTGCTGGTGACCGACGTTGCGACCTTGCCGCGCGAGGCATCTGCCCAGCCGCGCTCCCTCCTGGAAGCGGCGAGCTGACGTTCACAAAATCATGAGCTCTGTCGACCACCTTCAAACTCGAGTCCAAGCCTCGGCCGCGGGAAGCTTGATGCTCGGCGCTCTGGTGATCGCGGCGCGGCATCGGGGAATTCACCTCAGTCAGGCACAGCTTCGCCGCGACCACCGGATCGGCCCGGACGGTCCCTCATGTGACGAACTTCTCCAAATCGCTCGCGCCGTCGGCATGCGAGCCGTCGCGACACGGCTCAGCTTTGACGAATTGATGCGCCTTGGGGGCGCGCTGCCGGCGATCGTGCTGCTGAAAAACGGCAGTGCCATGGTCGCCCTCAAGGCTGAACCGGCGGCGCAGCCACCGCACGTGGTCGTCCAGGACCCCGTCGCCGGAGAAGAGACGCTTCTGAGCCTCGATGAGCAACGGCTGGGTTTGGGGTGGGCGGGCGACGTCATTCTGATCAAGCGCGATTACCGGCTCCGTGACGAGGATCAGCCCTTCGGGCTGGGTTTGATCATCGCCCAGCTTTTGCGCGATCGGCGCATCGCTCGCGACATCGCGGTGGCGGCGATAACGCTGAGCATTCTGGCGCTCGGGCCAATCATGTTCTGGCGATTGTTGATCGACCGCGTCGTCTATTATCGCAGCTTCGACACGCTAGCCGTACTGTGCGTGGCGATGCTGGTGCTGATCGTTTTCGAGACCGTGTTCGGCTATATGCGTCGCTTTCTGGTTCTGCACGTCACGGCGCGTGTCGACACCAAGCTTTCTACTTATATGTTCAACAAGGTCTTGAGTCTGCCTCTCGATTATTTCGAGCGTTCATCGACCGGCGTGATTACCCGCGATATGAACGAGATGTTCAAGATCCGCAATTTTCTGACGGGACAGCTGTTCGGCACGGTGCTCGATAGTTTTGTGCTGCTGGTGTTCCTGCCGATCATGTTCTTTTTCAGTGCCATCCTCACCGGGGTGGTGCTGGGGTTCTGCGGCCTGATTTGCCTCTCGATCATCTGGATGCTGCCGGTGCTGCGCCGCAAAGCCAGTGCAACCTTCCGAGCGGAGGGAGCCAAAAGTGCATTTCTGGTCGAAACCCTGCAAGGCATCCGAACCGTCAAGTCGCTAGCGCTCGATGCCCGTCAGCGCCACGAATGGGACATACGCGTCGCTACGGCGGCGCGGCTGCGCCTCGACGAATTACGCGCAGCCAACCTGATCCAGACCGTTGTAACCCCGCTCGAGAGGCTAATGGTGAGCGGCGTCTTCGCGCTCTCAGTGTATTTGGCGATTGCGACCAACGATCAACTTTATGTCGGCGCCCTCGTTGCCTTCATGATGCTGACGCAACGGGTGGCCGCACCACTCGTCCAGCTATCGCATCTGTTGCAGCAATATGATGAAGCGCAGCTCGCCGTCAAAAGCATCTCAGCACTGGTCAACCAACCGGCAGAGGAAGGGCGCTCCCGGGCTGGCATCCGCACCCCGCTGGTGGGGCACATTGAGTTCAAAGATGTGAGATTTCGGTATCGGGGCGCAACGGTTCCGGCACTCGACGGCGTCTCCTTCACGGCGCCGGAAGGAACCGTCCTCGGGATCATGGGGCGCAGCGGCTCGGGTAAGACCACCGTTACCCGCCTTTTGCAGATGTTGCACAGCAATTACGAGGGCTTGATCAAGATCGACGGTAATGATCTGCGAGAGTTCGACGTCGACCATCTGCGGTCCAGTCTTGGTGTCGTGCTGCAGGACAATTTCCTGTTTAGCGGGACGATCCGCGAGGCCATCGCGGCGGCAAAGCCGGATGCGAGCTTTGAGGAGATCGTTCATGCAGCTCGCCTGGCCGGTGCGGAAGAGTTCATCGAGCATTTGCCGCGCGGCTACGAAACCCACGTGCAGGAGGGCTCCGCCAATCTCTCCGGCGGCCAGCGTCAGCGCTTGGCGATTGCCCGCGCGCTGATCGGCGATCCGCGTATCCTTATCCTCGATGAGGCGACGAGTGCGCTGGACGCTGAAAGCGAGGCGATCGTCAATGCCAATTTGTTGCGGATTGCCAAAGGCCGCACTCTCGTCATCATCTCTCACCGGCTCTCCGTGCTGGTAAAGGCCGACACTGTGCTGGTCCTCGAACGCGGCGGGGTCTACGATGCCGGTCGGCACGACGAGCTGCTCGAGCGCTGCGATATCTATCGCGGGCTGTGGCACCAGCAAAATCAGCATCTCCAACCAAGGCCGACGCATGGGCTTGTTCCGCTTCGCGCTGGGACCGCGGCGTAACGCGTCGCCTGATGCGCTAATCCGGATCTTCCAGTCCGAAACCTCAGAGGTCCGGGAAGATCCGGAGCCGGCTCAGCTCCGGCTCACCCTGTACGCGGTTGCCGGATTGGTGATCGCATTGGTCGCGGTCACTTTTTTCATGCAGATGAACAGAGTGGTAACATCGAATGCGGGCGTGATCGTAACAACCGAGCCGACGATCGTCCTGCAGGCGCTCGATCCCTCGATCATCAAGAGCCTTGATGCGCAAGAAGGCGAGCGGGTCAAAGGAGGTCAGCTCCTGGCAACCCTCGACCCGACCTTTGCCGCTGCCGATGTCAGCGCCGCGACGTCGCAGATTGCGAGCCTTGAAGCACAGATTGCCCGTGCCGAGGCAGAGCTCGCCCATCGGGACTTCGACCCGCCATTGGGAACCACCCCGGAAGGCGTCTACATGGCGCTGCAGAAAGCCTATTTCATCCAGCGCAAAGGCCAATTCGACGCCCAGCTGCTCGCCTATAACGAGCAGATCGCACAGAACAAGGCGACGATCCGCAAGCTCAAAGACGACCTCGACCATTATGAGGACCGGGTAAAGATCTCGCAGCAGATCGAAAGCATGCGCGCGAGCTTGGCCGCAAACCAATACGGCAGCCGTCTCAATCTGCTGGTGGCCACCGATCAGCGTCTCGAAATATTGCGCACACAAGATTTCGATCGCAATGGTCTGGTCGAAAGCGAGCATCAGCTCGCCTCGACCATCGCCAATCGTGACGCCTTTGTCGAGCAATGGGTCGGACAAGTGAGCCAGGAGCTGGTGACAGCGCGCAACGCGTTCGATGCCGCCCGACAGCAGCTAAACAAAGCAGCCAAGCATCAGGACCTGGTACGGTTGGAAGCACCCGAGGAAGCGGTCGTCTTAAAGCTGGCCAAACTGTCCGTCGGGTCGGTTCTGAAAGAGGCGGACCCCTTTATCACTCTTGCGCCGCTGCATTCGCCGGTCGAAGCCGAGGTGCACATTTCGGCGCGTGAAGTCGGTTTTGTCCGACCTGGCGACAGCGCAACGGTGAAGCTCGACGCATTCAACTTTGTCGAGCACGGCACCGCGTCGGGGCCCGTGCGATGGATAAGCGAAGGCGCCTTTACCCAGGACGACAACGGCAACTCCGTCGATCCCTATTACAAGGCGCGTATTGCGCTAACCAAGGTGCAACTCACCGCGGTTCCGGACAGTTTTCGGCTTGTCCCTGGTATGACCTTGACCGCCGATATCAATGTCGGGTCGCGCTCGGTCTTCATGTACATGCTGAGAGGCGTGATCCGCGGCGCCAGCGAGGCAATGCGCGAGCCGTGATCCCGCTGCCGGACATTGGGCTTCGCCGCTCGCGGTCTGCGGTTGAACGCGGGCGTGAGGCATACGAACAGGCAAATTATGCCGCCGCGCTCAAAGAATGGCGTGCCGCGGCGATGGCAGGGGATGCCGAAGCTGCTTATCGGCTGGGACTACTTTACGCCCGCGGGCATGGCGTTCTCGCCAATCTCGCTGATGCCGCTGCTTATTATCGGCAGGCGGCGGAAGAGGGCCACGGCGAGGCACAACACCAGCTCAGTCTGCTCCATCTCGGCGGGGGTCATGCCAAACGGTGGACGAGTTTCGTACAATGGTATGAGACGGCTGCCCAGTGTGACAAGGAAACCGCCGAGTGCAATCGAGAGCTTCTCTTTCCGAACGGCGTCGACTTGCCACAAGATCCTGCCGAAGCACTGCATTGGAGCCGGGCCGCCGCCGCGCAGGGCATCGCCGATGCACAAGCGAATACCGGGCTTATTTATGCGCGTGGCGTCGGTTGCGAGCCGGATCATGAAGAGGCCCGCCGTTGGTACGAGCTCGCTGCCAAGCAGGGCAGTGCTGCTGGCGAGCTTGGCCTCGGCATCCTCTACGCTAATGGTCATGGCGTGGAGATCGACCTCCCGACTGCAGCGAGCTGGTATCAGAAGGCCGCCGAGAAGGGTAACAGCGCGGCGCAAGTCGCGCTCGGGCTCATGTATCTATCGGGTCAAGGACTCGAGCGCGATACAGAAAAGGCTGCCCTGTGGTTCAACAAGGCAGCCGATCAAGGGAATGCGCGGGCGCAGTACAGTACAATCTGGCGCTGCTCACCCTAGAGGGCGCCGGGCCGCGCAATGAGCTTGCTGCCGAAACGCTATTGCGGCAAGCGGCGCGGCAAGGGCTGGTTCCGGCGATGCGGCGCCTCGCCCATTTGTACGAGACCGGCCAAGCTGCGGTTCCGAACCTGATCGAAGCGGCGAAATGGTATCGTACCGCCGCGGAAGCCGGAGATGCCGAGGCGCAGTTTTGTCTCGGACGCCTTTATGCGCGTGGTGAGGGCGTCCCTCAAGAGTTCGGCGAAGCAGCAAGATGGTTCCAAAGGGCGGCGGAACAGGGCATTGCGGCCGCCCAAGTCAATATTGCCGCGTTCCACATGCAAGGGACCGGTGCCGCGCGCGACGCGGCGAAGGCGGCATATTGGTATCGTCGCGCAGCCAAGCAGGGGCTGACAGCCGCCCAGATTCGGCTCGGGCAGCTCTATATTAGCGGGGAGGGTGTGCGTCGGAACCCCAAGACGGGCGTGGCATGGCTTTGGCGTGCGGCCGAGTCTCGCGACCCGGAGGCCCAAACCAGCCTCGGTGTGCTCTACGCCCGAGGCGAAGCCGTCGACCAGGATTTTTCTCGCGCTGAATTCTTGCTCCGACAAGCCGCTGAATCCGGACACCCGCCGGCGCTAGTTCAGCTCGGGCACCTCTATACCCAGGAGCATGTCAGTGAACCCAGTGAGGGCGCAGCTATGCGCTGTTACCGCACGGCTGCAGAGACGGGCCACCTCGAAGCACAGCGCATCCTCGCCTGGAATTATCTCGATGGCCGCGGTGTCGCCAGAGACGCGGCAGCGGCGGCGCTGTGGTTTCGCAAGGCCGCCGAACAGGGGGACGCCGGCTCGCAATTCCAGCTCGCGGCAATGTACTGTACAGGGATCGGTGTCGTGCGCAATCTAGGGGAGGCCGTCACGTGGTACCGACGCTCGGCAACCCAGGGAGATCGCTATGCGCAGTACAATCTCGCTGTCATGCTGCTGAAAGGCCAAGGCACACCCTCAGAGCCGGAACAGGCCTTCCAGTGGTGCTGCGATGCGGCCGAGCAAGGCCTCACCGAGGCCCAGCTGCAACTGGGCGATCTATACCGAGCGGGCCTGGGGGTAGCAGAAGATCTCGCGCTTGCCTGCGCATGGTACGAGAAAGCTGCCGCTGACGGAAGCGGAGAGGCAGTAGCCAGGCTCCAGAGCTTGCGCGCCAGCCGGGCCGGGTAACGGCTAATACGGCAAAGCCAGCCGGTCGATATTAAGCCGGAAGATCACCGGAAAGAACGGGGATACCAAACGGTTGTGGCGCGCCTCCGCCTCGGAAGCCGCCCAAATCTGGCCGCCGCCGTCAAACGATATGCCTTCGATGCCGCCAGGAACAGGATAGCGGCGCCCGACGCGGCCGCTGGCAAGATCGAGTTCTTCGAGAACGCCCCAACCGATCTCGCTGCGCGAGACCCATAGCTTTCCGGAAGCCGCAACGGCGGCGCCTTGTACGTAGCTCGGTATTATTGCTGCGACCGACGCCGATCCCTCGCTCAGCACGGCCCGGTTGGGCAACCGATCGAGAACGCCTCGATCGAACTTGAATATTTTGCCGGGCCGGTCTTCCTCGTAATTACCAATCCATATCTCGCCCCGTCCAGAAGCGGCAAGGGCACCCCGCAACTCGGGCCCGAGCGGGAAAATCCGGAATGCCGGGACCGGGTCGGTAAACGCGTTTTTCAGATCGACTTCGAATAGGGTGTGTGTGTCGGTGATGTAGAGCTTCCCTCCGCCGTCATAGGCAAGACCACCCGCATGCCCGCACGGCGGCGGAACGTCGAAATGGCCGGTCTCCCGCCCGTTCCCAGGATCGACACGAAACACTCGGCAAGGTCCGCGGTTCGCGCCGAAACGATCGCTTTGGTAGGCCGATATCAGAAGGCTGCCCTCGACGACCGCCAGCCCCTGGGGGTTCCAACCGTCGTCGAGCCCGGGAACCCATAACAGCGTACTCATCGCCGCGAGATTGGGGACTGCGCTGACCGTAGCGGGCCCATAGCTCGGTCCCGTTCCGAGGACGGCATGATCGCCACCATGGATGTCGCGCGAAATCGGCGAGATCCCGCACGCACCGATTGTTGCCAACGCGAGAAGCCTTCGCGACCAGCGCGGCATCGCGCACACGCGTCCTCATCAATGCAATCGGATGAACAGGCCCAACACGACAACCAAAGCAACCAACCAGGTCGCCTCGAGCAGCACACACACAACAATCTTCCACCGCGCGACTTCCTGCCGAGGTGGAAGACGGCGTATCTCGGCGTCTATCTCCCGGTTCCATTCCCGGACGACGCGTTTGCTGTCCCGTTCCATCGAACCATTCTTGATCGAGGCTGGACCCCCGATGGATAGCGAGGAACATATCACGACCTGACGCCGAAGGTGTGACGCACGGTCTGGGTAGAATTACCACCCCGCATTTTCAACTGGATAACCTGCGATTTAGGGATGATTTCCACCCCCAACGTGGAGTTCTATGAGCGTTAACGAATCTTAATCGGTTTATAGCCGGGCACCACAAAACACCACGGCCCTCGCGGCCACTATCAACTGGGGGAAATTGCATGTCGAGGGGGATCTCTTGCCTCGTCTGGGGCATGTTTTTCGTTGCCAGCCTTTTCGCACCGACCAAGTCGTCTTCGGCGGCCAATTGCGCGCTATACGTCCGCGGTGAAACCGGCGTCGCCCTCTACGGCGCGGCCGGCGGATGGTGGGACCAGGCGGCGGGGCGGTACCAGCGTGGACAGGTGGCGGCGGTTGGTGCGATCCTCGTGTTCAAGCGAACCGGACACATGCGCTCCGGTCATGTGGCGCTGGTCACTAAAGTCGTCAGCGCACACGAAATCCTGGTCGATCACGCCAACTGGTACCACGGGAGCGTCACCCGCGGCATGCCGGTGATCGACACCTCGCCTAACCATGATTGGACCTCGGTTGCGGTCATGGAGTTGCGCTCCGGCAAATATGGCCGAGACAACCCGAGCTACGGCTTTGTCTATCCGGGGACGGGACCGCGTGACGCGCTCGCACTAGACGGCCTCGTCCGCTTCGCGGTCGGCACCGAGTATCTGGACAGCAACGCTCCCGCGTCAGGGGAGCGCAACCGCTACCTCCACCGGGTCCGCACCCAGTGGACCGGTCGCACACAGCGCGGACAGACAGCCTTCTCCGCCGATTGACAGCCGCGGCGCGAACGGGCCTATGCTGCCGTGCCCGCCCGAAGCCAAAGGAAAACGATGCCGTCCTCCAATACCGATCCGGCTTTGGCGCCGGCCCATGTCATGTCGGCCGAAATCGGTGCTGGTCGCCTCTCGCCGGTCGATATTGTCGATGCCGCGCTCGAAAGGATCCACCAGGCGGACGGGAAATTGCACGCCTTTGTCGAAGTATATGACAAGGAGGCCCGGCTCGCCGCCGAAGCGGCCGACAAGGCGATCCGCTCGGGGCACAGGATCGGCCCGCTCCACGGGATCCCGATCGCGCTCAAGGATCTGATCGAGATCGAGGGGCGGGTTACGACCGGCGGCTCGCAAGTCTGGCGAGAACGGCGCTCGAGCTATACGGCAACGCTGGCAAAACGGCTGATCGCTGCCGGTCTGATCGTGATCGGTAAAACGCATACGGTCGAGTTCGCAATGGGCGGCTGGGGCACCAACCAGCACCGGGGCACGCCATGGAACCCATGGGACCCGGCGGTTGCCCGCACCCCCGGCGGATCGAGCAGCGGCTCGGGCGTAGCGGTCGCCGCGGGGTTTACGCCCTGGGCGATCGGCACCGACACGGGAGGTTCGGTACGATTGCCGGCGTCGTGGTGCGGCCTGACCGGCCTCAAAACGACGATCGGCCGGGTCAGCACCTACGGAATCCTCCCACTGGCTCCGACTCTCGACACGCCAGGCCCGATGGCCCGTTCGGTCATCGATGCGGTCCTGCTCTACAATGCAATGCAGGGCCCGGATCCGCTCGATCCGCGGACCCGCGGCATTCCGCCCGATGACCCTATGCCGATGCTCGAGCGTGGACTGCGGGGGCTGCCGCTCGCCCGCATGCCCGAGGCGGAACGCAGCGGGGTCGATGCAGAGGTGCTCGCCGCCTATGATACCTCACTCGAGGCTCTGGCAGGACTGGGAGCCGAGATCGTAACCGTCCGGTTGCCCCGCCGGTTCGCGGATTTTACCGACCTGACCGGCCGCATCATCGGCGCCGAAGGCTATTTTCTAGTCGGCGATCTGGTCGATAACCCCGCCTTGCCGATCGACGATGCGGTACGGCCGCGCATCGGCTCGGGAAGAGGCGTTTCGGCGCGAGATTATCTGCGCGCGCTCGGTGAGCGCGACCAGGCGAAACAGGAATTCGCCGCGGCACTCGGCAATGTCGACGCTCTGCTGACGCCGACAACCCAGACCGCGGCTATCCCGCTCGACAAAGTCGACCAAGCCTCGACGCCGGCGCATTTCACCCGCTTTGTCAATGCGCTCGAACTCTGCGCCCTCGCATTGCCAAACGGGTTCACCACGACTGGCCTGCCGTTGTCGCTGCAGATCGTCTGCCGTGGCTATCACGAGGCCACCGCCTTGCGCATCGGCTGGGCCTATCAGCAGGCCACCGACTGGCACGAGCGCCGCCCGCCGGGTATCGCCTGACAGCCGCCCGGAACCCGCCGCCCATGCGCACGCGAGTCGCGATCATCGCCGCCGGGCCGTCGATCGAAAAGAGCATCGCGCCGTTGCGCAGCTTTGTCGCCGAGCCGATGCGGTCCGGCCGGCTGTTCCTGGCGGGCGATGCGGCCCATATCGTGCCGCCGACCGGCGCCAAGGGCCTCAACTTGGCGGCCAGCGACGTCCATTACCTGTCGCAGGCCTTTGCCGAGTTCTACCACTCGCGGTCGACGGCGGGTCTCGACGGCTACTCGGACCGCGCCCTCGCCCGGGTGTGGCAGGCCGAGCGCTTCTCGTGGTGGATGACGCGCCTCCTGCACCGTTTTCCGGAGAGCAGCGGCTTCGACCAGAAGGTCCAGAGGGCCGAACTCGAATACCTCGCAGGGTCGCGGTCCGCCCAAGCCGCGCTCGCCGAGAACTACGTCGGCCTGCCGTATTGACGGCTCCGCCGGCTCGACCGGCGGGGGCGAATTCGCGCTTTTTCCCGTTGTAACGGGATTTTTGTCGATTCTCGTCATAAAATGGCCGCCCGCCCGCGAAAACGGCAAGCCAAATCAAGCTCTTGCGAGCCAATTCCCGTAGCAGAGTGAACCGGGAATTTTTGCCAGCCCAATCGGGAATTAAATCGGCAGAACCGGGAATTACGGGAATTACAAAGAATAGCCAGGCTTTCGCGGCCGCCCCGCGCAGCCATTGCGATAACAGAATTAAAAAGACATACATATTTCACGATATTTAATAATATTGAGCCAATCAACCGAACGAGCTTACAACGCAAAGCGGCCTTTTCTGAGGCGGAAAGTGATGATTAGTGTTCAGACCTATTCAGAAGATTCACTTCACGATGGCGAACCAATGCGCACATCAAAAAATCCTGTCACACCGGCGAAGGCCGGTGCCCATGGCAGAACTGGGTCCCGGCCTTCGCCGGGAAGACGAGGAGGCGGCATGGCACTGACACAGCGTCTGCGCCGACTGATCGAGGAAGGGGTTGTCTAATCGCGCCTACGAAAGGCCCGGCGAGCGCTTAGACGCTGCAGCCGGGCCATGGAAACTGTCGCTGCTGGACGACCTTTTCCGACCCCAGGATAGGCCGTGTTCTCCAGCGTCGCAAGGTCGGAAACCTCGCGCGAGCGATAAACTGGGGGGCTTGACGCCTGGCAGCACGAACACCGCCATCGGCGGAATCAGAGGACTGTTGTCGGCGCAGGGATCGGGAGTTAGACTTCCGCGAGCCTTACCGGCTCCGTTTATCAATCAACAGGGGAAACTCGAAGCAATGACATATGGTCTGAAACGCGGCGTCATGCTGTTCCCGCTCATGGCATCTGTCCTCCTATCCGCCTGCGTCTCGCAGAGCACCTACGACCAGCTCCAAGCGCAATATCAGCAGGCTCAGCAGCAGAACGCGGCGTTGTCGGCGCAGGTTGCTGCTGATAAGGCGCAGATCTGTCGGCTCGCAGGAGCGATCAAATACACCGTCAACAGCGACTTGCTATTCTCATCGGGCGGCTGGCAGATGAGCGATCGAGGAAAGCAGATTATCGCTGGTATGGCGACGAAGTTGGCGCCGACGCAGCAGAACAAGATCCTCGTGAGTGGCTATACCGACAATGCCCCGATCGGTCCGGCGCTGCAACGGGAGGGCGTCACCTCCAACGAGATCCTGTCGCAAAAACGGGCTGAGAACGTGATGGAATTCTTGATCTCGCAGGGCGTTCAGCCCAACCTCGTTTCGGCGAAGGGATTTGGTGACGCGGATGCGGTTGCTCCAAACACTACGCCACAAGGCCGCGCGCAAAATCGTCGTGTCGAGCTGTCAGTTCCCGCTTCCGGCTGCTGAGAGTTCGGCCTTACGAATGGCCGTGTAAGTCGCAAGAAACGCGCCGCAGGTCGTCGAACCGGCCTACGGTCTGGCAGGTTGTTTCTCGGTTCGAGTACGGCGTTTGACGGCGTTCGTAATCGCAACACTTAGCCCGGGCAGCAACCGCTCCGCATGACCCCGAAGGCAATCATCCGTCGAAGGGGGCTGGCGCATATGCTCGCGGGCTTTGCGCCAGCGGCGCGGAGAAGGGACTTCCTGCTTACTCGGCAGGAGCTCGATGCCGCGACCGCCAAGGAGTAGGGAGCGGTCAACGAGATCGTGGAGCGGGACCAACTGATGGATCGCGCCCGCGCCATCGCCGCCAATCTCGCGGCGCCGCCACCACTGACCACGCACGACAACCGCGTCGCGCTGCCCCAGCGTCTGCGCCGGCTGATCGAGGAAGCGGTCGGCTAGGGCCTGGCGCTCGAAGGGATCAGCGCCGCGGAGGTCGGCCAGATGTCAACGGGCCTAGTCTTAGGGAGGGCAGCAATACATCCCTGGCCCGGCCACAGGGCTTAGCAAGGGGCCGGCGTCGGAAAATGCTTCACCTTGATCGTGCCGGATCGCTGCTCGGCCTGCCACAGATCATATTGCAGTTGCAGTTGCAGCCAGCTTTCCGGCGAACGGCCAAACGCTTTGGACAAGCGAATTGCCATGTCGGGCGAAATTCCCGCATGACCATTGAGCAGCGCCGAGAGCGTAGGGCGGGAAACACCGAGGCCCTCCGCGGCGGCCGTCACCGTCAGCTTCAGGGGATCGAGGCACAGCTCCTTGATGACCTCGCCCGGATGCGGCGGGTTGTGCATACGCGACATTGGTTCTCGCCTCCTTCCGGCTCAGTGGTAATCGACCAGATCGACATTCGTGACATCCCGACCCCCGAACTCGAAGATCACGCGCCAGTTGCCGGAGATCGAAACAGACCATTGTCCCGCGGGGTCGCTACGAAAGGGATGAAGCCGAGCACCGAGCAGCGCCATATCGGACGGTACGGAAGCCGTCGCCAGAGCCGCCAGCACCACGCGCAGCCGCTTCAGGTGCTCAGCGGATACCCCGCTTGTGTCGCCCCATGAGTACAGCCGCTCCAGCCCCCCAATGGCGAAAGCGCAGGATCACAGTGAGAGGTGTAACTTCTCACATTACACAAATTAAGATCGCAATTGTAGTCGCGAAATGGAAGATTTTTGCATCGTCGAAGGCCGTTGATGAAATTGGGCTTTTTCGATGCAAATTTCTGATGCACAATTCGGGGCATGATTTACGGCTACGCCCGCGTCTCGACGGCTGCCCAAGACGAAACCGGACAGGTGCGGCAACTCAAGGCCGCCGGATGCGAAAAGGTGTTCCGCGAGAAAATCACCGGCACCACGGCCGACCGGCCGCAGCTTGCCAAGCTGATGAAAGTCCTCGCCCCCGGCGATGTTGTGATCACCCCGGCGGTTGATCGGCTGTCGCGTGACACGACCGACCTTCTGGTTATCGCCCGCGACATGCAACGCGCCGGGGCTGGTATCCGCTCACTGGCCGAACCGTTCCTCGACACCACGTCCGATTTTGCCGAGATCATATTCGCCATCCTTGGCGTCGCCGCAAAGCTAGAGCGCCGCCGCATTCTGGAGCGCACCGCCCGCGGCCGGGCCGATGCCAAGGCAAACGGCGTCAAGTTTGGCCGGAAGCCGATCCTCACCGCGCACCAGCAGAAGGAGGTCCGCAAGCGCCTCGAAGCGGGCGAGACGCAGCGCAGCGTCGCTCGCAGCTGCAACGTCAGCCAAAGCACGATTTCGCGGCTGATCCGGGGAGCGGACGGAGGCCCCATGATGAATCGCGCCAAGACGAAATCCGAAGCTCTTTTTGAACAATTCCTCGGCATGCATAATTTGCCATTCGAGCCTATCCCTGTATCGAAATCACGCACGCCTGACTACCTTGTGGCGGTTGGCGAAGCAGAAATCATATTCGAGGTAAAAGAATTATCTAATGACGAAAATCTCAAACGCACGGAGTTTAACGTTAGCACGCGTATTGTTGGGGATCATATACGAAGTAAAATCTCAGAATCAAAAAAACAGATTCAATCTGGTGCGAAGCAGGGGCGTTCCACAGTGTTGCTTGTTTATAACAATATCGATCTACGATTTGGCACCGAAGATCGCGACTTTATCGCGGCAATGTATGGTGAGCATACTGTGCGAATTCACCGTGAAACTCGTTCCATAATGGCAACGTACAGAGGTCGTAATAAATCGATGGCGAAACGCAAAAATACGTCATTTAGTGCATTAGGGAGGCTGTTGAAGCATCCAGTGACCCACGAGATAACCGTTACGTTATTTGAAAATATATTTGCCAAGATACCATTGATGTATGGCAACTTGCCTGCCTGCTTCGAGATTAACCGCTTCGAAGTGGAAAATGGCGTGTGAGATTTGTACGAAAGCCGCGATTTGAGCGGATGGTACGGGTCGACATTGACCTGTACAGCACGGATCAACTGCGCGGCAAGTACCACGCTGCCAAAGGCGGCTACGACACCGGCATCCGGCTACGGAATTCGACTCTACGCCGGGACGAGATCGCCGCCGAAATTCGCTGGCGCGTACACCGGGAAGAGTGCCGCTTTTGGTTACTAGCGATGATGGCGTTTGTGGCCGCCGTAGCAGGTTGTGTCTCCGTTGTCCTTGCCGCTCTATCGCGCTGTGCACAATGAAGAAGCTAATCATTCGCCTATCCGCGACCGCCTTTATTGGCTTT
>Ga0306924_10001305_pt1 | contig 22631 bp, 18 predicted proteins | sample sta12Can44000111_FD_203756 | JGI IMG/M metagenome (GOLD analysis project Ga0306924, IMG submission 203756) | Lab enrichment of tropical soil microbial communities from Luquillo Experimental Forest, Puerto Rico - statanox.12C.anox.44.000.111 (v2)... | ecosystem: Environmental > Terrestrial >...
CGCGGCCATGTAGTTCGCCTGGCCGAAGTTGCCGATGAGCCCGGAGGTGGAGGTCATGTGCACGAACACCCCCGACCCCTGCTCCTTGAAGATCGGGGCCGCCGCCCGGCTCACGTTGAAGCAGCCGGCGAGGTGGACGGTCACGACCTGGTCGAACTCCTCCTTGGTCATCCGGTGGAAGATCGCGTCCCGGAGGATGCCCGCGTTGTTGACCACGATATCGAGGCGCCCGAGCTCCTTCACGGCGGCGGCCACCATCCCCTGCGCGGCGTCCCACTCCGAGACCGAGCTGAACACCGCGACCGCCTTGCCGCCCGCGCGCCGGATCGCGGCGACCACCTCGTTCGCCGGGTGCTCGTCGCGCCCCTCTCCCCCGAGGGACGCGCCGAGGTCGTTCACCACGAGGCTCGCGCCGGCCTCCGCGAGCGCCAGCGCGATGCCCTTCCCGACGCCGCGTCCCGCCCCGGTGACCAGCGCGACCTTCCCCTCGAGCAGCTTCTTCATGGAATTCTCCTCGACGCGAGTGACGTGCGAACCGTCTTGATGCGTCCGATACGCTAGTGTACTATGTGCCCTGATCGGCTGCAACGGACCGCTGCGCGCGGCCAGGCTCAGAAACCGGACGGATGGAATGGAGAGGCGCGGACATGAGAGGACTCCAGGGTAAGGCTGCTCTTGTGACGGGCGGCGGCAGCGGAATCGGCAAGGCGATCTGCCGGCGCCTGGCCGCCGAGGGCATGATCGTCGGGGTCCTCGACGTGCGGCAGGAGGCCGCGGCGGGCACCGTCTCCGAGATCACCGCGGCGCGTGGGCGCGCCATCCCCGTCGTCGCCGACATCACGAACTACGCATCCGTGGTCGCCGCCGTCTCCTCGTTCGAGGAGGCGGCGGGGCGGGGGACCGACGTCCTCGTGAACAACGCCGGATGGGACTCGCCCACGACGTTCCTGAAGAGCGGCGAGGAGTTCTGGAAGAAGGTCATCGCCATCAACTGGTTCGGCCCGCTGCACATGACGCACGCGGTGGCCCAGGGGATGGCGGCCCGCAACTCCGGCCGGATCATCAACATCGCCTCCGACGCCGGCCGGGTCGGCTCGAGTGGCGAGGTCGTCTACTCCGGGTGCAAGGGTGCGACGATCGCCTTCGCCAAGGCCCTGGCTCGCGAGGTCGCCCGCAACCACATCACCATCAACAACGTGTGTCCGGGGCCGACGGACACGCCGGCGATGGACGCCTTCGTCGGCACGGGCGAGCAGGGGAAAAAGATCCGGGATGGGATGGTGAAGGGCGTCCCGCTCGGCCGGATCGGAGTCCCGGACGACTACCCCGGCCTCGTCGCGTTCCTCGCGAGCGACGACGCGGCGTTCATCACCGGCCAGACCATCAGCGTCTCCGGCGGCCTCACGATGCACGGCTGAAGCCGCCCCTTTCACCAGCCACCCTGCTGCAGGAGCGAGGAGCACACGCCCATGGCGAAGACGTACAAGGACATCAAGTACGAGGTCGGCGCGAACGCGGTCCGCATCACGATCGACCGCGAGAAGGTCTACAACGCCTTCCGGCTCCAGACGGTCGAGGAGCTCATCGAGGCGTTCCGGCGCGCGGACGAGGAGCGCGCCGTCAACGCCGTCGTCCTGACCGGCGCGGGCGACAAGGCGTTCTGCACGGGCGGCGATCAGAAGTCGCACATGTCCGAGGACGGCCTCTACGGGCCGCGCGGCAGCGTCGGGCTGCCCATCGAGGAGCTCCAGACCGCCATCCGCGACCTGCGGAAAGTCTCGATCGCGCGCGTCCAGGGGTTCGCCATCGGCGGCGGCAACGTCTTCGCCACGCTCTGCGACCTCACCATCGCCTCGGAGAAGGCGACCTTCGGCCAGGTCGGACCGAAGGTCGGGTCCGTGGATCCGGGCTGGGGGACGGCCTACCTCGCCCGCCTCGTCGGCGAGAAGCGCGCGCGGGAGATCTGGTTCCTGTGCCGGAAGTACACGGCCCAGCAGGCGTACGAGATGGGGCTCGTGAACAAGGTCGTCCCGCACGACCAGCTCGACTTGGAGGTCGAGCAGTGGTGCGCCGAGATCAACGAGATGAGCCCCTCGGCCCTCGCCATCGCCAAGCGCTCGTTCAACGCCGACACCGACAGCATCCGCGGCATCAGCTTCCTCGGGGTCCAGGCGGTGAAGCACTACTACATGGGCGAGGAGTCGAAGGAGGGCGTCCGCGCCTTCAACGAGAAGCGCAAGCCCGACTTCAAGAAGCACTCCTGACCGAGCCGGGGCCGACGATGGACGCGAACATCCGGACCAGCGTCGACGCCGCGGGCATCCTGCTCGCCACGATCGACATGCCCGGGAGGGCGATGAACGTCTTCTCCTGGGGCCTCATGGACTCGCTCGAGCGGCTCGTCGGGCTCGCCGAGTCGTCGGCGGGGGTGAAGGGCGTCGTCATCACCTCCGGGAAGCCCGCGTTCGTGGCGGGCGCCGACCTGGACATGGTGCTCGGGTTCACGCAACGGGCCCGGACGGATACCCACGCGCAGCTGCATGATCGGTGCGGTCGCCTCGGGCGCCTCTTCCTGCGGCTGGAGCGGTGCGGGAAGCCGTTCGTCGCGGCGCTCAACGGGCTCGCCCTCGGCGGCGGGCTCGAGCTCGCCCTCGCGTGCCACGCCCGGGTCGCCGCGGACGACAAGGGCGTGCAGCTCGGCCTCCCGGAGATCAAGCTCGGGCTCCTGCCCGGCGCCGGGGGCACGCAGCGCCTGCCGCGCGTCGTCGGGATGGCACTCGGGATGAAGATGCTGCTCGGCGGGGACCCTCTCCCCGCCCGCGCGGCGCTCGCGGCCCGCCTCGTCGACGAGGTCGTGCCGCCGGCGCAGCTCCTCGACGCGGCGAGACGGCTCGCCGCGAGGCTCGGCTCGCCGCGCGCGCCGTGGGATCGGCCCGGGTGGCGCTTCGACACCACCCCGTTCGATCTTTCGCGCGCCGACGCCGCCGAGCTCATCGCGAGGGCGTGCGGGATCACGGCGGAGCGCCTCGGCCACTATCCCGCGTACCGCGCCATCGTCCAGTGCGTCACGGGCGGCTGGGACAAGACGATGGACGCGGCGAGCCACTGGGAGATGGACGTCTTCGTCCGGCTGATCCAGGACCCCGTCGCGAGCGGCATGGTGCGGTCGCTCTTCATCAACCGGCAGCGGCTCAACAAGCTCCGCCCGGCCGCACCCGGTGCGGCGGACGCCCGCATCGCCGTCCTCGGCGAGCGCGCCGCGACGGTCGAGCAGGTCCTCGAGAAGGGCAAGATCGCGCGGGTCGCGGCGGAGCAGCTCGGGCCGACAGACATCGCCGTCGTCACCGAGGGCGCGCCGTCCACGCCCGGCGTCCGGGTCGCGTGGCTGAACGGGGCGACGCGCGCGAGCGCTCGCGCCGTCGCGACCGCCGTGCTGTGGCTGTCGGAGCCGACGGAGCACGGACGGGCGGCCGAGATCGTCGCCTCGGACGACGCAGGCCGGGACGCCGCCCTCGTCCTCGCCCAGCGCCTCCGGGCGACGCCGCTCCTGTCCCGCGAGCTGCTGCTGCCGACGCTCGCGGCGGCGAAGGCGGACGCCGAGAAGCAGGGCTTCGGAAACGGGGACCTGCTCCTCGCGGTCGCGCTCGCGGCGGCGCGAGCATGGGCGAGCGGCGGCGTCGAGGATCTGGCCCTCGCCGACGCCGCCGCGGTCATCGCCGGGGTCCACCCGGCGTACACGGGCGGACCATTCAACTACCTGCGCGAGAGCGGCGAGGCGGACGTCCGTGCCAGGGCGGCGCAGGCGGCCGCGAGGAGCCCGGGCCTGTTCGCGGTGCCGCCACGGCTCCCCGGGCCTCCGCCCGCGGCGGCGTGAGGCGCCATGGCTATCGATCGTCGGCACGTAGGCTACGCATTCCCAACGTTCAAGGTCACGGTCGAGCCCGACCGGCTCGCCGCCTTCGCCCGCGCCATCGGCGAGCGGGATCCGGTCTACTCGGAGCGTATCGCGCCGCTCACGTTCATGAAGGTGCTCGAGGGCGAGCACGGGAGCTCGCGCAAGATCCTCGAGGTCCTCGGCGTCCCCCTCGCCCGAGTCCTCCACGCGGAGCAGCAGTTCGACTACGTGGCGCCGGTCCTCGCGGGGCAGGTCGTCACCGTGAGCCGGAGCGTGGTCGACCTCTACGAGAAGAAGGGCGGGGCGATCGAATTCATCGTCATCGAGTCCGTCTTCACGGGCGAGGGTGCCGAGGTCCTCGGCCGCTCGCGCCAGCTCGTCGCGGTGCGCAACCCCTCCCCGGAGGCCCGGCCGTGACCGTCGATCTCGTCGTCGCGCCCATCGGCGCCGTCGTCGCGGAGCGAGCCTTCGACGCCCTGACGCGCGAGGACCTGGCCCGCTACGCCATGGCGTCGGGCGACACCAATCCGCTCCACCTCGACCCGGCCTTCGCGCGGAGGGCGGGCTTCCCCGACGTGATCGTCCACGGGATGCTCACGATGGCGCTGCTGGGCCGCCTCGTCACGGAGAGCTTCCCGGCGCGGCGGGTGCTCGGGTTCAGCGCCCGCTTCGGCGCGCCGCTCGGGGTCGGTGAGGCGGTGACCTGCCGGGCCCGGCTCGGCGGCCGGGACGCGCGCGGGACGGCACTCGAGCTCGAGGCCGCTGCGGGGGACCGGGTCGTCCTCAGCGGGCGCGCGCTGCTCGCGCCCGACGCGACGCACGGATGAGGAGACGGAGCTTGCGGCGCGTCAGATCGCTCGTCGATTCGCTTTTCCCCGGAGCCCGGGTCTTCGCCCCGAGCATGGCCGGCGAGTCGGCACTCCTTCGGGCGGAGCTCGAGGCGCGGCCCGCGGCGGCCTGCGGCGTGACCTTCGTGTCGGTCCAGTTCCCCGGCATCGGCGGGGCGGACTGGCTCCGCATCCACCCGGAGGCGCGCCAGGTCGCGTACTTCATGTCGGAGGCGGTTCGGGCCGGGCTGCGCGACGGGCGCGCTGAGCTTCGCCCGCTCGATTACCCCGGGATCTTCCGCGACCTGCGGGACGGACTCGCGGTGGACGTCGCCTTCGCGCAGGTGAGCTCGCCGGATCGTGACGGTACGTGCGGGGTCGGTCTGTGCAACGACTTCCTGCCGGCGGTCTGGGGGAGGGCGGCGCGGCGGGTGGTGCACGTCAACCCGCGCTTGCCGCGCACGCACGGGAGCTTCCGGGTCCGGCTCGAGGACGTCGACGCCTGGGTCGAGGCCGATGCCGACGTGGTCGCCTACGAGACGCCTCCGCCGACGCCGGTCGAGGAGCGCATCGGCGCCTACGTGGCGCGCACGATCCGCGACGGCGACACGGTCCAGTTCGGGATCGGGACGGTCCCGCGCGCGGTCGCGGGCGCGCTCGCCAGCCACCGCAGGCTCCGTGTCCACTCGGGGTTCGCCTCGGACCCGGTCCAGGCGCTCTGGGACGCCGGCGCGCTCGACCGCGACGCGCCCATCGTCACCGGACAGGGTCTCGGGACCGCCAGGTTCCGGACCTTCGTCGAGGCGTGCGGCCGGTTCGAGCTCCGCGACGTGAGCCACACTCACGACGTCGCGGTGGTGGGCGGCATCGAGCGGTTCGTGGCCGTGAACTCGGGGATCCAGGTCGACCTGCTCGGGCAGGTGAACGCCGAGGCAGTGGACGGGACGCTGCACGCCGGCGCAGGCGGCCTCCCCGCCTTCGCGGCGGGAGCGCTGCGATCTCCAGGAGGGCGGTCGCTCGTATGCCTGCCCTCCACCGCCAAGCGGGGCACGGTCTCGCGGGTGGTCCCGGCGCTGGACGCCGGCGCGCTCTGTTCGGTCCCCCGGTACCTCGCCGACGTCTTCGTGACGGAGCACGGCGTCGCAGAGGTCCGGTCGCTGTCCCTCGACGAGCGGGCGCGGGCGATCACCGCCATCGCCGCCCCCGAGCACCGCGCTGGGCTCGAGGCGGCGTGGGAGGCGATGCGGCGGAAGCTGTAGGAACCGCGCCGCCACGAGCCCGAGCCGCTCTCGAAGCGCGACCTCAGGCCCACCCGCACGGGGCGGCCTCGCTGCTCCTCGAGGGAAGTCGAGGCGGACAGCAAGCACGCAGACGGTGCACTAGCGTACGGACCGGACGGCTGCTACGATCCGTCTTACTCTCCGACGAGTGTGCCGCGTGACCGCTTATCCTCACCTCCTCGCCCCGCTGGACCTCGGCTTCCGGAAGCTCCGCAACCGCGTCCTCATGGGCTCGATGCACACGGGGCTCGAAGAGGCGCCGGATGCCTTCCCGCGCCTCGCCGCCTACTACGGCGAGCGCGCGCGCGGCGGTGTCGGCGTGATCGTCACTGGGGGCTTCGCGCCGAACGAGGCGGGCCGGATCACGGCGCACGCCGCGAAGCTCACCGAGGTGGACGAGGTGGCGCCGCACCGGCTCATCGCCGAGGCGGTCCACCGGGAGGGTGGCGCGGTCTGCATGCAGATCCTCCACACCGGCTGCTACGCGGCGCATGCGGGGCTGGTGGCGCCCTCGGCGATCCAGGCGCCCATCTCCCGGTTCACGCCGCACGCGCTCCTGGACGAGGAGATCGAGGCGACCATCGACGACTACGCCCGGTGCGCCGTGCTCGCGCGCATGGCGCGGTACGACGGCGTCGAGGTGATGGGTTCCGAGGGCTACCTCATCAACGAGTTCTACGCACCGCGCACGAACGGGCGCACCGATCGCTGGGGCGGCACGTTCGAGAATCGGATCCGATTTTCCGTGGAGATCGTGCGCCGGATCCGACGTGCAGTCGGCCGCGACTTCATCCTCATCTTCCGGCTGTCGCTCCTCGATCTCGTGGAGGAGGGCGTCGCCGCGGAGGAGGTGCTCGCCTTGGCGCAGGCCATCGAGGCGGCCGGGGCGGACCTCATCAACACCGGCATCGGCTGGCACGAGGCGACCGTCCCGACCACCGCGACGATGGTGCCGCGTGCCGCGTTCACGTGGGCGACCCGGCGCCTGAAGGGCGTGGTCCGGATCCCGGTCGTCGCCTCGAACCGCATCAACGCGCCCGGCGTCGCGGAGGCCATCCTCGCGCGCGGGGACGCGGACATGATCTCCATGGCGCGGCCGTTCCTCGCCGACCCCGAGCTGGTGGCGAAGGCCGCCTCCGGCCGGGCGGACGAGATCAACACCTGCATCGGGTGCAACCAGGCGTGCCTCGACGAGATCTTCCAGGGGCGCCTTTGCTCGTGCCTCGTGAACCCGCGGGCGTGCCGCGAGACGGAGCTCCCCGCGGTGCGCACCGCGGCGCCGAGCCGGATCGCCGTGGTCGGCGCGGGGCCCGCCGGTCTGGCCTACGCGTGCACCGCGGCGGAGCGCGGCCACCGGATCACGCTGTTCGAGGCGGCCGACGAGATCGGGGGCCAGTTCAACCTCGCCCGGCGCATCCCGGGCAAGGAGGAGTTCGCCGAGACCCTCCGTTACTTCCGTACCCGGCTGCAGCGCCTCGAGGTCGACGTCCGCCTTGGGCGGCGCGTCACCGCGGGGGAGCTCGTCCGCGGCGGCTGGAAGCGGGTGGTGCTCGCGACCGGCGTGACGCCGAGGGATCCGGCGATCCCCGGCTCCGATCACCCGATGGTGATCGGCTACGTGGACGCCATCCTGGGCCGACGCCCGGTGGGGCGCCGTGTCGCCATCGTCGGCGCGGGCGGCATCGGGTTCGACGTCGCCGAGCTCCTCACGCACGCGGGCGTCGGGGATCCCGCGCGCACCTTCGAGCGCGAGTGGGGCATCGACCGCGACTTCGCGCGGCGGGGTGGGCTGGCGCCCGAGCCGGCGGCCGCCCCCGCGGCGCGGCAGGTGACGCTGCTCCAGCGCAAGGGGACGAAGATCGGCGCAGGCCTCGCGAAGACCACGGGCTGGATCCGGCGCACGCTCCTGCAGCGCCGCGGGGTCATGATGATCCCCGGCGTCGCGTACGAGCGCATCGATGACGCCGGGCTGCACATCCGGGTCGGCGGGGAGCTCCGGACGATCGAAGCCGACAGCATCGTCATCTGCGCGGGACAGGAGCCCCGGCGCGAGCTCCTGGATGAGCTTCAGGCGGCGGGCATCGCGACGACGCTCGTCGGTGGCGCCGACGTGGCCGGGGAGCTCGACGCCAAGCGCGCCATCGCGCAGGGCACGCGCGAGGCCCTCGCGGTGTAGGCGTGGCTCAGGCTGCGAGGCGGAACCGTACGACCTCGTCCGTCGCGTCGCGGGTGACGGCGCCGCGGCGCTCGAGCGCTTGCAGGTGAGCGACGGTCATGCAGACGACGTCCCTCACCATCACGGGCGCGGTCGCCGGCGAGAGCGCCTCGGCCACCCCGTACGCCGTCGCCGGGCCACTCTTCAGCGCGGACTGGATCCGTCGCTGGCGGTCGTCGAACCTCCGGAGCAGACGGTCGATCTCGTCGCGGTGCCCCTCGAACGGCCGGCCATGCCCCGGCAGCACGAGGCGCACGTTCATCGCCCGGGTGCGCACCAGCGAGGCGGCGTAGGTCACGAGGGGCTCGAACTGCGGCCCCGGGTCGAACCGGAGGTACGGGGTGACTCCCTTCAGCAGGTGGTCGTTCGCAAAGAGCAGCCCGTTCGTGTCGTCGAACAGGCACACCAGCCCGCGGGTGTGCCCGGGCAAGTGGAGCACCTTCGCGTCGAAATGCCGGAACCGGAGGACGTCCCCGTCTCGCAGCGGCGTGAGGCGGGTGATCGGGCGGACCACGTGGTTCGAGCGGACGGTCGCGTCCATGAATCGGCAGATGACGTCCTGTGGCGTACCGTGACGGGCGAGGAACGCCATGGCGTGATCGAGGTGATCCGCGCAGCGCGACCCGGTGGGATCCGCCTCGTCGAAGTCACCGGGGTGTCCGAGGACGGGGAGGGGTGGGTCGGCGGTCTCCGCGACCGCTTGCGCGGCGCCGTAGTGGTCCGCGTGGCCGTGGGTGACGATGATCCGGCGGACGTCGGAGAGCCCCAGGCCGAGGGACGCGAGGGCATGCCGCCGGGCGACGTCCGAGGCGGGGTCGTCCGCGCCGGTGTCGACGAGCGCGACGCCGCCCGCGTGTTCCGCGACCACGTAGAGGTTCACGACCGTGACGTCCGCGAACGGTGTCGGGATCGGAAACCTCCAGATCCCGAGGCGAGCGAGGAGGAGATCTACGTACGTGTCGCTCATCACGCCGTCGCCGGGGGCGCCCCGACTACTTCGGCGCGAGCTTCTGGCCGAGCTCCGGGAGGACCTTGAAGAGGTCTCCCACCAGGCCGTAGTCGGCGATCTGGAATACCGGGGCCTCCTCGTCCTTGTTCACCGCGACGATGATCTTGGAGCCCTTCATCCCGGCCAGGTGCTGGATCGCGCCGGAGATGCCCGCGGCGATGTAGAGCTCCGGTGCGACCACCTTCCCGGTCTGACCGACCTGCATGTCGTTCGGAACCCAGCCGGCGTCCACTGCAGCCCGCGTGGCACCGACGGCGGCTCCAAGTAGATCGGCGAGGGCCTCGATCGGCTTGAAGTCGCCCTTCGTGCCGCGACCGCCGGAGACGATGACGCGGGCCTCGGTCAGCTCGGGCCGGGCGCTCTTCACCTCCTCGAACGACACGTGCCTCGTCTGCAGCCCGCCCGCGTCCACCGAGACCGGCTCGTCGACGACCGAGCCGGCCGCGTCCGGCGCGGAGGCCGCGAACTCTGTGGGGCGGACCGTGAACACTTTCACCGCCGAGGCGATCTCGACCTCCGCAAGGACGTTCCCCGCCCACATCGGCCGGCGGAAGGTGACCTGCGCGCCGTCGCCGCCGAAGGAGAGGACCTCGGTCGCCATGCCGGCGTCGAGGAGCGCCGCGGCGCGGGGGAGGAGGTCCTTCCCGTACGCCGTCGCGGCGGCGCCGACGAAGGTGGCCCGGGTCGCCTTCGCGATCGCCACGACCACCGGGGCGTGCGCCTCGGCGACCGGCTTCTCGAGGACGGCGGCGTCGGCGACGTGGACCTCGGCGCCGTGCCTGGTGAGGCCGGCCGCCAGGCCCTTCACGCCGGCGCCGAGGAGGGCGACGTGGAGCTTGCCGCCGGTGCGCTGCGCAAGCTCCCGGCCGGCCGCGACCGCGTGGAGGGTGGCCTTGCGCAGGGCGCCCTGGTGCTGCTCCGCCACGATGAGGACGTTGGACATGGTCGGTCTCCGTTCGCTGTGGTGGAGCTAGAGGGCCTTCGCCTCGTCGTGGAGCTTCTTCCAGAGCTCCTCCACGTCCGCGACTCTCACGCCGCCCTTTCGCGCGGGCGGCTCGGCGAGCTTCTTCAAGACCACCTTGGGCGTGAGGTCCACGCCGAGGGAGGTCGCCGCGATCTCCTGCACCGGCTTCTTCTTCGCCTTCATGATCCCGGGGAGCGAGGCGAAGCGCGGCTTGTTGAGCCGCAGGTCGGTCGTGACGACGGCGGGAAGCCTCAGCTCCAGCGTCTCGATGCCGCCGTCGATCTCGCGGACCACCTGGATGGTCTTGCCGTCGGCGCCGAGCCTCAGTCCAGGCTCCTTCTTCGCCTCCGCCTCGGACTCGAGCGACTCCTTCTTGGACGCGAAGGTCGCCTGCGGGCGCCCGAGTCGCGCGGCGAGGTACTGGCCGGCCTGGTTCTGGTCGTCGTCGATCGACTGCTTGCCGAGGATGACGAGGTCGGGCTTTTCGGCCTCGCAGACCTTGGCGAGGAGGGCCGAGACGACGACCGGATCGAGCGGCCCGTCGTGCTTCACGAGGACGCCGCGGTCGGCGCCCATCGCGAGGGCGGCGCGGATCTCGGTGACCGACCGGTCGCCGCCGATGGAGGCGACGACGACCTCGCCGCCGTGCTTCTCCTTGAGCCGCAGCGCCTCCTCGACGGCGATCTCGTCGAAGGGGTTCATCTTGTAGTTCACCCCATCGGTCACGATTCCGCCGCCGTCGGGCCTCACCTTGATCTTCGACTCCGGGTCCTCGACCCGCTTCGCCGTGACCAGCACCTTGAGCGCCATCCGTGTTCCTCCGCCGTGACGTGACGAGCCGAGCTGCCGCTCAGGTCCCGCTCTCGGGCATCACCTGCTTGCCGTTCTGGGCCGACGACCGCGACTTGGCCGGCTTCTTCGCGATCTTCCCCTCGAAGAGGCTGCGGCCGATGATGTGCTTCATCACCTCGATGGCTCCGCCTGCGATCTTCACGACGCGTGCGTCCACGTAGGCGCGCGCGATCGGGTACTCCCACATGTACCCCCACCCGCCGAAGAACTGCAGGCACTCGTCGACCACCTTGCAGTGGAGGTTCGAGAGCCACATCTTCGCCATGGCGGCGTCGACGGCGTCGAGCTGGCCGTCCATGAAGAGCTGGATGCAGCGGTCCGTGAAGACGCGGCCGATGACCACCTCGGTCTTCAGCTCCGCGAGCTTGAACTGGGTGTTCTGGAAGTCGCCGATGGTCTTCCCGAACGCCTCGCGCTGGGCGACGTAGTCGACGGTGTACGAGATGACCTCCTCGGCGACCGCGGCGGAGCGGATCGTCTGCGCGAGCCGCTCCTGCGCGAGCTTGGTCATCATGATCCCGAAGCCGCCACCCTCCTGCCCGAGCATGGCGGAGGCGGGCACGCGCAGGTCCTCGAAGAAGAGCTCCGAGGTGTCCTGGGCCTTCATCCCGAGCTTCGGGAGCGCCCGGCCGCGCTTGAATCCCGGCAGGCTGGCGTCCACGAGGAACAGCGTGATGCCGCTCGCGCCGACGTCGGTCGCCGTCTTGGTGGCGAGGACGATCACGTCGCAGAGCTGGCCGTTCGAGATGAAGACCTTCTGGCCGTTGATGACATAGCTGTCCCCGTCGATCACCGCGCGGGTGCGGACGTTCTTGAGGTCGCTCCCGGCGTGCGGCTCCGTCATCCCGAGGGCGCCGATCGCCTCACCCTTCACCATGCGCGGAAGCCACGTCTGCTTCTGCTCCTCCGTCCCGAACGAGCGGATGTAGGTCGCGACCAGGTCGGCGTGGACCATGAACCCGGAGCCCGGACCCGTGAAGCCGCTGCGGGCCAGCTCCTCGAAGACGACGACGTCGAAGAGGTAGTCGAGACCGAGCCCGCCGTACTCCTCGGGGATCGTGCAACAGAGCAGCCCCGCCTCGCCGGCCTTGAGCCAGAGCTCGCGCGGGACGACGCCGTCCTTCTCCCACTGGTGGTGATACGGCCGGATCTCGCGGTCGATGAACTTCCGAACGGTGGCCCGGAACAGCTCATGCTCTTCGCGGAACAGGGTGCGCTGGATCACACGGCCTCTCTCTCGACCGGGCAGGAGCCGCTGGACGGGCCCGGTGAATTGCTATAGTACGCTACCGTATCATCTTCTGCAATACGGCTGGGCAGAGTACGGTTCGCTAGCGTAGCGCGTGGCGGGCACTGGAGGGGGTCGAAGCCTCGCCTCGGCTCAGCCCTCGCTCACGCCAGGCCGACCCCGACGCGCCGGCCGGCCTCGAACCCAGCGTGGATCGCCGTCATGGCGAGGCCGATCTTCCGGGCATCGCCGACGACTTCACAGGGGATCCGCAGCCGCTCGAGCTCCTTCTCCAGCGGGTTGTGTGGCCGCGCTCCGGCCGCGAGAACGACCGTGTCGCACGACAGGAGCGCCTCCTTTCCGTTCAGGTCGACCTTCACGTGCGTCGGCGTGATCTCCAGAGCCCTCGTCTTGGCGTGGAGGGTGACGCCGGCCCTGGCGAGGTCCTGCATGAAGGTCCACCGCGTCGTGATCCCGATGTCGGTTCCGATCGCGCCGACCATCTCGATGAGGACGATCTCCTTCGTGCCCTTGGTGGCGAGCTCGTACAGGTAGTCAGGGCGCTCCGCGCGGTTCACGAAGAGGAACTTGAGCGACTCGCCGGAGAGCGTCCCCTTCTCAGCGAGGAACAGCGCGGTCTCCACGCCTACGGCTCCTCCACCGAGGACGACGACGCGCCTGCCGACCGGAGCCAGGCCGGCGAGCACGTCCCACGCCTGGACCACGTGCGGCAGGTCGACCCCGGGGATCGGCGGCGTGGCGGGACGGGCGCCGGTGGCGAGGATGACAGCACCGGGTGCTTCCTTCTCGACGAACGCGAGATCCACCTTCTGGTGGTACACGATACGAACGTTCGACAGGGCTACCTGTCTCGCCAGGTCGGTCGCGAGCTCCCGGAACTCCGCTCGGCCCGGGGGCGATCCCGCGAGAGCCAGCTGCCCGCCGAGGCTCGCGCCAGCCTCGTAGAGGGTGACCGCGTGCCCGCACTCCGCGGCGGAGATGGCGGCGGACATCCCCGCGGCGCCGCCGCCCACTACCATCACGCGGCTGGGCCTCGTCGGACGGATCGGACGGCTCTCTCGCTCGCGGCCGACCCTCGGGTTGCACAGGCACTGCACGGGGTTCTCGACCATGAAGACGTTGTCGAAGCATCCCTGGCCGCACGCGACGCAGTGCACGGTTTCGTCCTCCCGGCCCGTCCTGGCCTTGCTCGGCAGGTACGGGTCGGCGATGAGCGGCCTACCCATGCAGATCAGGTCGCACATTCCGTCGCGGATCAGCTCCCGGGCGTCCTCCGCGCGGTTGATCCGGTGACCCGTCATCACCGGCACGTTCACGGCCTGCTTCACGGCCCGGGCGAGGTACGCGAACGTGTTGCGGGGCACCGCGGTGGTGACCTGCGGAACCCGAGCCTCGTGCCACCCCACGTTGACGTTGAGCGCATCGACGCCGGCGCTCACGAGCGCCTTGGCAAACGCGAGGAGCTCGTCGCGCCCGTTCCCACCATGCATGAAGTCGTTCCCATTCATCCGCACCGTGACGGCGTACCCGGGGCCGACCTTCCCCCGGATCGCCTCGATGATCTCCAGGCCGAAGCGCATCCGGTTCTCGAGGGATCCGCCGTAGCGGTCGGTTCGCTGGTTCGTGAGCGGCGAGAGGAACTCGCTGACGAGGTAGCCCGTGCCGCTGAGCACCTCGAGCCCGTCGAACCCCGCCTCCTTGACGCGGCGACCGGCCTCGGCGAACGCGTCGATGAGGCTCGCGACTTCGTGGAGCTCGAGCGCGTGCGGCACCTCGCGCGTCAGCCGGGAAGCCACCGCCGATGGCGCGAGGGCCTGTTTCCCGCCGATGGTCGCCGAGGGGGCGTACCGCCCGAGGTGGTTCAGCTGGATGAAGGCCGCCGCACCCTCCGCCTGGATGGCGGCCGCGACCCGCCTCAGGCCCGGCACGAACTCGTCGGCGTGCGCGCCCATGAAGTGGTGCCCGCCGGAGCGGTCGTCCACGGTGGCACAACCCGTGACCAGCATGCCCACCCCGCCCCGGGCGCGCTCCGCGTAGAACTCAACGAGCCGATCCGTGACCCGGTACTCGTCGCAGTAGTTCAGGTTCATCGCGGGCATGCAGATGCGATTCCTGACCGGCACCTCGTTGATCTCGATCGGCTGGAACAGAACGTCGTTCATGGGGAACACCTCGGTGCGTGCGATGCCGGTGCGAGTTCCGACGGGGCTAGTACGACTTCGGGAGGTCGAGCACCTTCTCGGCGATGAAGCACTGGATGAGCTGCTCGGTGATGGGCGCGAGGCGCGTGACCGCGACCTCCCGGAACAGCCGCTCGACGTGGTACTCCTTCGCGTACCCGAAGCCACCGTGGGTGAAGATGGACTGCTCGGCGGCGCGGTAGCCGGCGCGCGCGCCGAGGAACTTGGCGGTGTTCGCCTCGGCGCCGCACGGCTGCTCGGAGTCGTAGAGCCAGGCGGCCTTCATGGTGATGGCCCAGGCGGCCTCGAGGTTCATCCAGCACTCCGCGAGCGGGTGCTGGATCCCCTGGTTCTGGCCGATGGGCCGGTTGAAGACGACCCGCTCCTTCGCGTACTTCGCCGCGCGGGCCAGCGCGTCGTACCCGATCGCGATCGCCTCGGAGGCGATGAGGATCCGCTCGGGGTTCATGCTGTGGAGGACGTACTGGAACCCCTTGCCCTCCTCGCCGATGCGGTCCTCCTCGGGGACCACGAGGTCCTCGATGAAGATGGAGTTGGAGTCCACCGCCTTGCGGCCCATCTTCGGGATGCGGTTGACCGCGATCTTCGAGCGGTCGAGGTCGGTGTAGAAGAGGGTGATCCCGTCGGTGGGCCGCTTGCAGTCCTCGAGCTTCGTGGTCCGAGCGAGGAGGATGATCTTGTTCGCGACCTGGGCGGTGGAGGTCCAGACCTTCTGGCCCTCGACGCGGTACCCGCCCTTCGTCCGCTGCGCGAAGGTCTTGATCGCGGTGGTGTTGAGGCCGGCGTCGGGCTCGGTGACGCCGAAGCAGACCTGGTCCTTGCCCTGGATGAGGGGCGGGAGCCACCGCTTCCGCTGATCCGGCGTCCCGAACACGACGATCGGGTGCGGGCCGAAGAGGTTGATGTGGACGGTCGAGGCGGCGGTCATCCCGCCGCCGTGGCTCGCGACCTCGCGCATCATGATCGCCGCCTCGGTGACACCGAGGCCGGCGCCGCCGAACTCCTCCGGCATCGTGATGCCGAGCCAGCCGGCCTCCGCCATGGCGGTGTGGAACTCGCGCGGGAACTTCCCGTCCTCGTCGCGCTGGAGCCAGTACTCGTCGTTGAACGACTTGGCGAGGGCGGCCACGCCCTCCTGCAGCGCCCGGTGCTCGTCCGACATCGCGAAGTTCAAGGTGTCCTCTCCTCTGTGACGCGCACCGTGCGGTGCGTCGACCGCTCGTGACGCCGGGCGGCGCGAGCGGTCTCGGGGCTGCTTGCGCTCGCCGGAGTCAGCGTGTACACTTCCGAACTATACAGGAGCGTACTAAATCGATTCAAGCCTCACGGTGGAGGACGCGGACGTGGACCCGGTGCTGGTGGAGAAGCGAGGGAGCGCCCTCTGGATCACGCTGAACCGTCCGGACAAGCGGAACGCGTTCAATTCAGAAGTGCTCGCGGCGGTCGGGGAGGGGTGGCGCCGCGCGAGCGCGGACCCCGAGGTCCGCGCCGTCGTCCTCACCGGCGCGGGCGAGAAGGCGTTCTGCGCTGGAGGGGATCTCCAGCCGGGGCAGGCGTTCGCCTTCGATCACGCGAAGCCGAGCACCGACTACGCGGATCTCGTCCGAGCCGTCGCCCGCAGCACCGTCCCGTCCATCGCGCGCGTCAACGGCGTCTGCATGGCGGGCGGGATGGGGCTGCTCTGCATGACCGACCTCGCGGTTGCGGTCGACACCGCCGTCTTCGGGCTGCCCGAGGTGAAGGTCGGGCTCTTCCCCATGCAGGTGCTCGCGATGATCGAAGGGCTGGTCCCGCCGCGCGTGGTGCGCGAGTGGACGCTCACCGGCGACTCCTTCGACGCTCGCGCGGCGCTCGAGGCGGGGCTCGTCAACCACATCGTCCCCGCCGCCGAGCTCGACGCGAAGGTCGAGGCGCTGGTGAGCAAGCTCGCCGCCAGCTCCCCCACGGCGATACGCCGCGGCAAGTACGCCATCAAGGCGATGGCGGGGATGGGCTTCGAGGAAGCGCTCGCCTACGCCGAGGCCCAGATCGCGATCATGCCGCAGACCGAGGACGCCTGCGAAGGCCTCGCGGCGTTCAACGAGAGACGCAAGCCGTGCTGGACCGGCCGCTGAGGACAAGGACCATGAGCGAGAACGGGAAGGTGGTTCGGATCGGGTGCGCCTCGGGGTTCTGGGGCGACAGCGAGGTCGGCGCGCCCCAGCTCGTCGAGGCCGGAGGGATCGACTACCTCGTCTTCGACTACCTCGCCGAGACGACGATGGCGATCCTCGCATCCGCGCGGAACAAGAAGCCCGAGCTCGGGTACGCGACCGACTTCGTGGAGATCGCCATGCGCAACGTCGTCGCCGACGTCGCGCGCAAGCGGATCAAGGTCGTGGCCAACGCCGGCGGGCTCAACCCGAAGGGCTGCGCCGCCGCCGTCGCGAAGCTCGCCGCGGAGGCGGGCGTGAAGCTGCGCATCGCGGTGGTGGAGGGTGACGACGTGAGCGGGCTCGTCCCGTCGCTCCGGGAGTGGGGCCAGGAGGACATGTTCACCGGTCGACCCCTGCCGGACCGGATCCTGAGCGCGAACGCTTACCTCGGCGCGATCCCCATCGCGCAGGCGCTCGCGGCGGGCGCCGACGTCGTCGTCACCGGCCGCTGCGTCGACAGCGCGCTCGTCCTCGGTCCCCTGATGCACGAGCACGGGTGGAACGCGACCGACTACGACCTCCTCGCGTCGGGGAGCCTCGCCGGCCACGTCGTCGAGTGCGGGTGCCAGGCGACGGGCGGCTTGCACACCGACTGGGAGCGGGTCGCGGCGGGCTGGGCGGACATGGGGTACCCGATCCTCGAGTGCCACGCGGACGGGAGCTTCATCGTGACGAAGCCGGCCGGCACCGGCGGGCTCGTCATCGCCGAGGCGGTGGCCGAGCAGCTCCTCTACGAGATCGGCGATCCCTCCGCCTACGTCCTGCCCGACGTGGTGGCGGACTTCACGGAGGTGAAGGTGGAGCAGGCGGGACCGGATCGCGTCCGGGTGAGCCCGGCGCGCGGCCGGCCGCCCACCGACTCGTACAAGGTGTCTGCGACCTACGTCGACGGCCATCGCTCGTCCGGCTCGATGATCATCACCGGGATCGACGCCGTGGCGAAGGCGCAGCGCAGCGGCGAGGCGATCATCGAGCGCACCCGCAAGATCTTCGCGCGGAAGGGGCTGCCCGACTACACGCGCTGGCTCGTCGAGGCGGTCGGCGGCGAGACGCAGTACGGGCCGCACTCGCGAGCGCAGCACGCTCGCGAGGTGATGATGCGGGTGACCGTCGACCACCCGAAGAAGGAAGCCCTGGAGATCTTCGCGCGCGAGATCGCGCCGTCGGGCACCTCCTTCGCGCCGGGGACCGCCAGCCCCAGCGGCGGTCGCCCGGGGAGCTCGCCGCTCATCAAGCAGTTCGCGTTCACGCTCCCGAAGAAGGCGGTCTCGATCCGGATCACCGTCGGGAACGAGGAGCGACCGGTCGCGGTCCCCCTCGACGGCGGCTATGTCCCGGCGGAGCCCCGGCCGCAGCTCGCCGCCGCGCCGCCGCCGGCGGATGGGGTCGAGGTGCCGCTCGTGAAGCTCGCCTTCGGGCGGAGCGGCGACAAGGGGAACATCTCGAACATCGGCCTCGTCGCGCGCAAGCCCGAGTACCTCCCGATCATCCTCGGGCAGGTGACGCCCGCGGCGGTGAAGGCCTACTTCGCGCACCTCGTGAAGGGCGAGGTGAGGCGCTACCTGCTCCCCGGCATCCACGCCTGCAACTTCACGCTCCTTGAGGCGCTCGACGGCGGCGGCCCGGCCTCGCAGCGGATGGATCCGCTCGGGAAGGGGATGGCGCAGATGCTGCTCGACCTGCCGATCCGGGTGGATCACGACCTCGCGGTGCGCCTGGGCGCGGCGTTGGCCTGAGCGACGCCGGGAATACCATGAACGACGCGTCGAACGGCTACGGCATCCTCGCCACCGGCACCTATCTCCCGCGCCTCCGGCTGCAGCGGAGCGCGGTCGTCGAGCAGCACAGGTGGATGACCCAGGGACTCAAGGGGCTCGCGAAGGGCGGGCGGGCCCTGGGGAACTGGGACGAGGACGTCGTGACGATGGCGGTCGACGCCGGCCGGGCCGTCCTCTCGTCTCGCGCGTGCACGGCCATCGACGAGCTGACCGTGGTCTCCACCACCTTCCCGTTCGCCGATCGCTCGAACGCGGGCGTGGTCGCAGGCGCCCTGGCACTGCCGGATCACGCCCTCACGCTGGACGCGGCCTCGAGCGCTCGGTCCACCGCGACCGAGCTGGTGCGCCTCCTCGCGAAGCCCACCGCCGGCGAGAAGCTCCTCGTCGCGTCGGAGCGGCGCGCGGCGAGGCCCGCGAGCCCGCAGGAGCTGATCTTCGGCGACGGCGCTGCGGCGGTGGTGGTCGGCCCGGGCGAGCCGCTCGCGACCCTCGTCGCCTCCCGCGTTCGGAACGCCGACTTCGTCGACCACTTCCGCGAGAGCGGCCGGCCGTACGACTACGGCTGGGAGGAGCGCTGGGTCCGCGACGAGGGGTACATGAAGCTGCTCGTCCGCACCCTCTCGGACTGCCTCGCGGCGGCGGAGGTGAAGGCCGCGCAGGTCGCACGCTTCGTGCTGCCCGCGCCGATCCCGCGGATCAACGACGCCGTCGCGAAGAAGCTCGGCGTCGCGCAGGGGGCGGTCGTCGACGCCGGGTTCGAGAGCGCCGGGGACCTCGGGGCCGCGCAGGTCCTCGCCATGCTCGACCGGGCGCTTCGCGCCGCCGCGGAGGGCGAGCTCGTCCTCCTCGGCGCCTTCGGGAGCGGCGGCGCCGCACTCCTCCTCCGGCGGACGGGGAAGTCGCCGGCCCCCGCGCAGCCGACGCCGCCGAAGCCAGAGGGGAGCTACCTCAAGTACCTGTCCTTCAGCGGCCAGCTCACGCCGGACTGGGGCATGCGGGCGGAGATGGACACGAAGACGGCCCTCACCGCCGCGTACCGGGAGGTCGGCACGGTCGCTCGCCTCGAGGCGGGCCGCTGCAAGGCGTGCGCGACGGTGCAGTTCCCGCGGAGCCGGGTCTGCGTCAACCCGCGCTGCCTCGCGACGGACACGCAGGAGCCGAAGAGCCTGGTGGACGTCTCCGCCCGCGTGCTCTCGCACACGAGCGACTTCCTCGGCTACACGCCGGCGCCGCCGTTCCAGTTCGGCCACGTCGACTTCGAGGGGGGCGGCCGGATCCTGATGGAGTTCACGGACACCGACGCAGACGAGCTGCGGTCGGGGCTCCCGGTCCGGATGGTGTTCCGCATCAAGGATCTCGACCAGCGGCGGGGCTTCCGCCGGTACTTCTGGAAGGCGACGCCGGTCCGCCCGACGGTCTAGGAGCGATCGATGGCAAGCGGGATCCGCGACAAGGTCGCCATCCTCGGGATGGGGTGCACCCGGTTCGGCGAGCGCTGGGAGGCCGGCGCCGAGGACCTGATGCTCGAGGCGTTCACCGAGGCGATCGCCGACGCGGGCATCGGCCGCGAGCGGATCGAGGCGGCCTGGCTCGGCGTCACCCTTGAGGAGAACAACGTCGGCAAGACCGCGGTGCCCCTCGCCCAGGCGCTCCGGCTACCGCGCATCGCGGCGACGCGCGTGGAGAACGCCTGCGCCTCCGGCACCGAGGCGCTCCGCGGCGCGGCGTACGCGGTGGCCGCCGGCGCCTACGACGTCGTCCTGGCGCTCGGGGTCGAGAAGCTGAAGGACACCGGCTACGGGGGCCTGCCGGTGCGGACCCGGGGCGTGAACGTCGATCTCTGGCTCCCGAACGCGACGGCGCCCGGCGCCTTCGCCCAGCTCGCGACCGGGTACGCCGGGAAGCACGGCGTCGCGATGAAGGACCTGAAGCGCGCCATGGCCCATGTCTCGGTGAAGAGCCACGCCAACGCGGCCCTGAACCCGAAGGCGCACCTGCGCAACGCCATCACCGAGGAGGACGTCCTGAACGCGCCGATGATCGCGGCGCCCCTCGGGCTGTATGACTGCAGCGGCGTGAGCGACGGCGCGGCCTGCGCGATCCTCACGACCCCCGAGATCGCCCGGAGCTTGAAGAAGGACGCGGAGCTCGTGACGTTCAAGGCGCTCGAGCTGTCGGTGAGCAGCGGCGAGGAGGCGGCGTTCACGACGTGGGACGGCGCCCACCTTGCGACCACGCGCACCGCGGCGGCGCGGGCGTACGAGCGCGCGGGCATCTCCAACCCGGCCCGGCAGCTCCAGATGGCCGAGGTCCACGACTGCTTCTCGATCACGGAGCTCGTGCTCATGGAGGACCTCGGCTTCAGCGAGCCCGGGCGGGCGCCGGCGGACGTCCTCGATGGCGCGTTCGACCGCGGCGGGAGGCTCGCCGTCGTGCCCGACGGTGGCCTCAAGTGCTTCGGCCACCCCATCGGCGCCTCGGGGATCCGCATGGTCTACGAGGCCTACCAGCAGATCCACGGCCGGGCTGGCGAGCGGCAGCTCCGCCACGTCGATCTGGCGCTCACCCACAACCTCGGCGGCCACCCGCACCAGAACGTGAGCGCGGTCGCCATCCTCGGCCGCCAGGGCGTTTAGCGCCCCAGCCCGACACTCCGGAGACACGCGAACATGATCCCGACCGAAGACCAGGCGGCCCTTCGCGATCTCGCGCGCCGCTTCGCCCGCGAGAGGCTTCTGCCCGACTACCAGAAGCGCGAGAAGGTCGGGAAGCTCGACCGTGCGCTCGTGGTCGAGATGGGGCGCCTCGGCCTGCTCGGCCTGGACCTCGGCGAGGAGTACGGCGGCCTCGGCGCCAGCGGGGTCACCGTCGGGACGGTCATCGAGGAGCTGGGCTACGGCGACTTCAACATGTCGAACGTCGCCCTGAACGTCTCGCTGACGGGCGCCATCATCACGCGCAACGCGCACCGCGAGCTGGCCCAGGCGTGGGTCCCGAAGATGGTCACCGGCGAGAAGATCGTCGGCGTCTGCCTCACGGAGCCGAGCGTCGGCTCCGACGCCGCGAACCTGAGCGTCCGGTGCCGGCGCGAGGGCGACCACTACGTGATCAACGGCGAGAAGACCTCGATCACCTTCGCCGACTCCGCCGACGCGTTCGTCGTCTTCGTCCGCACGGGGAAGCCCGAAGACGGCGCAGGGGGAGTCTCGGCGGTCCTCGTGCCGTCCGACGCCCACGGGCTCGCGCGGACTCGCTTCGACGACGTCGGCAGCATCATCATCGGCCGCGGCTCGGTCTTCTTCGAGGACGTGAAGATCCCGGTGACGAACCGGCTGGGAGAGGAGGGCAAGGGGTTCTCCCAGGTGATGCAGGGATTCGACTACAGCCGCGCGCTCATCGCCCTGCAGTGCATCGGCGCGGCGCAGGCCTCTCTCGACGAGGCGTGGGCCTACACCAGGGAGCGGCAGGCGTTCGGCGGTCCGATCGCGCAGTTCCAGGGCGTCACCTTCCCCCTCGTCGAGCAGGAGACCCAGCTCGCCGCGGTGCGCGAGCTCTCCTACCACTCGCTGGAGCTCCGCGACGCGAAGCTGCCGCACACCGCCGAGGCGGCGATGGTGAAGTGGCTCGGGCCGAAGACCGCGTTCGAGGCCATCCACCAGTCCCTGCTCACCTTCGGCCACTACGGCTTCTCGAAGGACACGCCGCACCAGCAGCGGATGCGCGACGTGATGGGTCTCCAGATCGGCGACGGCACCGCCGGGATCATGAAGCTCATCGTCGCGCGCGAGCGCGTCGGGAAGGCCGCCGTCCAGTATGCGAAGAAGAAGTGAGCCGGCGCGCCGGTCCGCGCGCACGACGGAGAGAACATGAACGCGCCCCTGACCCTCATCCTGCTCGCGACCGGCCTCGGCCTCTTCGGGTGGACCCTCGCTCGGCGGCTGGCGCCGCTCCGGGTGCTGCGTCGAGAGGATCGCCTCGACCGGCTCGCCGAGCGCTTCGCGGCGCTGCTCCGGTTCGGCTTCGGGCAGCGCAGGGTCCTCGACCGTGAGGAGCTCCTCCCCGGCGCCCTCCACGCGGCACTCTTCGCGGCGTTCCTCGTCCTCGCCCTCCGGACCGTCACGCTCTTCGGGATGGGGATCGCCGAGGGCTTCCACCTGCCCGGGCTT
>Ga0306924_10001307_pt1 | contig 22620 bp, 17 predicted proteins | sample sta12Can44000111_FD_203756 | JGI IMG/M metagenome (GOLD analysis project Ga0306924, IMG submission 203756) | Lab enrichment of tropical soil microbial communities from Luquillo Experimental Forest, Puerto Rico - statanox.12C.anox.44.000.111 (v2)... | ecosystem: Environmental > Terrestrial >...
AGCGAGGCTCATTCCAAATGCACGTCTGGTGGCGGTCAATGACGGCCACCTTTTCCTTGTCACGAATGCTGAGGATTCTGCGAAAATCATTTCGGAATTTCTGAGCGACGCTGCGACGTGAACGGAGGAACCGGTCCGCAACCGGATTGCAAATATCAACATAAGGGAGGTGAGCGATGAGTCTGAAAACGTCTTTGGCGCCAAAGCCCGACTATTCTGTGCCGCCGGCCGATGGAGACTTTTACCGGATTGCCAACCTGCTCGACGACAGTGAAAGCGCCATCGTCAAACGGGTGCGGAATTTTATGGAGCGCGAGATCGCCCCGATCATCGATGATTATTGGGCGCGTGATAAATTTCCCCTCGAGATGATCCCCAAATTCGCCACCCTCGGGATCGGCGGAATAGGATACGGAGGGTACGGCAGCGCCGGCGGTAGCATGTTGCTCAACGGCTTCATCGCCATGGAGTTAGCACGCGTAGATTCGTCAATCGCCACGTTCTGGGGCGTGCATACCGGCCTTGCGGCCGGCTCGATCTATCTTTGCGGCGATGAGGAGCAAAAGCAACGCTGGCTGCCGCCGATGATGCGCTTCGAGAAAATCGGCTCGTTTGGTCTGACCGAGCCTCTAGTCGGTTCGGCGACATCGGGCGGGATGACGACGACCTGTCGGCGCGAAGGCGACTCTTGGATTGTCAACGGCGAGAAAAAATGGATTGGCAATGCAACTTTCGCAGACATCAACGTGATTTGGGCGCGTGAGGAGACGTCAAATCAAGTTAAAGGGTTTGTAGTTGGCAAGGACAATCCCGGCTTCTCGGTCAAGAAAATCGAAAACAAAATGGCATTGCGCGTGGTCCAAAACGGCCTCATCACCCTGAAAGACTGTCACGTGCCGGAACGCGATCGATTGCAGAACGCGAACAGCTTCAAGGATACCGCCAAGGTGCTACGGATGACGCGCGCGGGAGTAGCCTGGTTCGCGGTCGGCTGCGCAATGGGTGCGTATGAACATGCTTTGCGTTATGCAACGCAAAGAATTCAGTTCGGCAAGCCAATCGCGGGTTTTCAATTAGTTCAAGATCTCTTGGTGCGTATGCTCGGCAACGTGACAGCGACGCAGTGCTTGATGTTGCGATTAGGACAGCTGCAAAGCCAGAATCTCATGACCGACGAGCACGCGTCGCTAGCGAAAGCATTTTGTACCGTCAAATGCCGAGAGACGGTCGGCTATGCGCGCGAACTGCTCGGAGGTAACGGTATTCTCCTGGACAACCATGTTGGCCGCTTTGTCGCTGATGCTGAGGCTATTTATTCCTATGAGGGCACGCGCGAGATGAACACGTTAATCGTGGGCAAAGCGATCACCGGACTTAGCGCCTTTGTGTAAGCAAAGAATTTTCTTGCCGCAGCGCAGAATGTCCGCTTTTCGGAGGTAAAGCGGACATTGATCGAGGTGCCGAAATGTCCGCTATTGGCACAAAGCGGACCTCTCGAAGCGATCGTTCTACTTCCGCTTTGAGAGGTAAAGCGTCGATGCTTGGTATCAGAATGTCTGATTCTATCTCCAAGTGATCAAATCGTTGAGCGCGTAGAGGTAGGGCGCAACGCAGACGGCAATCCACGCAATGGCGCTCCAGATGAAGACTCGGTATCTCATGTGATCTTTCTCTTTCCACGAAAGTCGGACCGTGCAGGTGCCAGCGGAATCAGCGTGGGCCGCGTCACGCCCAATAGTGCCGCGGTTTGCCGCAACTCCGCCTCGAGTTCACGCGAGTCGACGCCGTCAGCCTGCATCACGGCTTGAATGATGGAATCCGCCAGCATCTCCTCCAAGCGCGGTTCGCGACAGTGCGAGCTCATGCGGTGCTCCTTTACGATGGGGGGCGCGGCGGTCACTCCGCGGCGATCCGGATCGGTTCCATATCGTCGTGTTCTGCGAGCGCTTCCGCGATGATCGCCGATCGGTCGGGCTCGTCTTGCCGCACCCCGAACCACAGCGCGTAGAGCGCTGGCACGACCAGGAGCGTCAGGACTGTCGCGACCAGGAGGCCGCCCATGATGGTGATGGCCATCGGTCCCCAGAAGATGCTCCGCGCCAGCGGGATCATGCCCAGGACTGCAGCCAGCGCGGTCAGCACCACCGGCCGCGCGCGGCGAACTGTGGCATCAACGATGGCGCGATAGCGAGCGTGCCCGGCTGCGATGTCGCGCTCGATCTGATCGACCAGGATGACGGTGTTGCGCATGATCATGCCGGCGAGTGCGATCAGCCCGAGCAGCGCCACGAAGCCAAACGGTCGGTTTGAAGCGAGCAGCGCGCCAGTAGCACCGATCAATCCGAGGGGAGCGGTCGCGAACACCAGTGCAAGGCGCGAGAAGCTTTGCAGTTGGACCATCAGGAGCGCCAGCATGGCAATCGCCATGACCGGAAACACCGCCACCAGCGCCGTGTTCGCCTTGGCGCTCTCCTCGGTCGCACCGCCGGTCTCGATGCGGTAACCGTAAGGCAGTGCATCCTTGATGGTCTGGAGATGCGGCTCAATCTCCGCGCTCACGTCAGGGGGCTGCACACCATCGACGACGTCGGCGCGCGCGGTCAGGACCAGATCGCGGTTGCGCCGCCATAGGATCGGCTCTTCGTATTCGTAGCGGAGGCGGGCAATCTGCGACAGCGGAACGGCGACGCCGTTCTGTGTGCTGATGGTGAGCTCACTCAAGCGGTCAAGCACAAGACGCTCGGAGGGAACCGCGCGCGCGACCACGTCGATCGTTTCAATGCCCTCGCGATATTGGGTAACCGTATAGCCCGAGAGCATAGTTTGCATGGTCTGCGCCACATCCTGCGGCGTGAGACCCAGGGCGCGGGCGCGGTCCTGATCCACCTCGAGGCGAATCGACTTCTCTTGTTCGCCCCAGTTGAGATGTGGGTCGATGATCTTGGGATCGGCCGCCATGACCTGGCGGACCTGTTGGGCAATCTCCCGTACCTTCAACGGATCGAGCCCAATCACACGGAACTGCACCGGGAAGCCGACCGGCGGACCAAAGAAGAAGCGATCCACGCGCGCGCGTGCCGCCGGCACCGCGCCGTCTGCGATGGCCTGATCGAGCCGATTCTTCACCCGCTCGCGCCCATCGAGACCCTTGGTGACGATGACAATCTGGGCAAAATTCGAATCCGGCAGCACCGGATTGAGACCGAGCCAGAATCGTGGGGCTCCCCGACCGACATAGCTCGTATAGGTCACGATGTCGGGATCGTCGCCGATCAGCTGTTCCGCTTTCCTCGCGGTTGCATCGGTCACGCCTATCGCGGTGCCCTCGGGCAGGCGCATTTCGAAGAATAGTTCGGTTCGCGTCGAGGTCGGAAAGAACTGCTGCTGCACGAGGCCGAAGCCGCCAATCGCCAAGCCGAACATCAGCATGGTGACGGCGACGACCGTCTTGCGCCAGCGCAGGCAGGTGTCGATTACTCGGCGCAACAGGCGGTATATTCGCGTGTCGTAGATTATGTCCGGATTACGGTGGACGCCACGCTTGGCGAGGTTGGGCAGTAGTTTCAGCCCGAGATAGGGCGTGAACACGACCGCCACTATCCAGGATGCGATCAGTGCGAGGCCGACCACCCAGAAAATGCCGCCCGCATATTCACCCGCGCTCGATCGGGCGAAGCCGACCGGGAGGAAGCCCGCCGCCGTCACCAGAGTACCGGTCAGCATTGGGAACGCGGTCGAGGTCCAGGCAAAAGTGGCGGCACGGGCGCGGTCCCAGCCCTGCTCCATCTTCACCACCATCATCTCGATGGTAATGATTGCGTCGTCGACCAAGAGGCCGAGCGCGATAATGAGCGCGCCGAGCGTGATGCGATGCAGGACGAGACCGCTCGCATACATCACGAGAAGCACGATCGCCAAGACCAGCGGCACCGACAGCGCGACCACGATCCCGGTGCGCCAGCCGAGCGAGAGAAAGCTCACCGCGAGCACGATGACAAGCGCCTCGGCGAAGGTCTCGACGAATTCCGACACCGAGCCGTCGACTATACGGGGCTGATCGGCAACTTGGGTCACCTCGACGCCGAGCGGCAGCTCGGCGGTGATGGCGGTCATCGCCCGCTTCAGGTTCTTGCCCAGCGTCAGGATATTGGCGCCTTCGTCCATGGAGACGCCGAGGCCGAGCGCGGGCTTGCCGCCCTGGCGAATGATGAAGCTCGGCGGATCCTCGTAACCGCGCTTGACGGTTGCGATATCGCCAAGACGGAAGATCTGTCCGTTGGCGTGCACCGGCACCGCCGCGATGGCGGCGGCGCCCGAAAATGCGCCGGTCACCCGCAAATTAATGCGATCGGCGGAGGTGTCGACCGATCCGCCAGACACAACCGCGTTCTGCCGCGCAACGCTGTCAAAAATCTGCTGTGGGGTGACACCAAGCGTGGCGAGTTTGGTGTGACTGAACTCGATGAAGATTTTCTGCGGCCGCTCGCCGATAATGTCGACCTTGTTGACGTCCGGGACCCGCAACAGGCGCTGGCGGATGTCCTCAGCGCGGTCCTTGAGCGCGGCGAGACTCAAGCCGTCGGCCGTCAGCATGTAGAGTGCTGAATAGACATCGCCGAATTCATCGTTGAAATTCGGGCCAGTGATGCCGGCGGGAAGCTCGTTCTTGATATCGCCGACCTTTTTTCGGACCTGATACCAAAGGTCCTTCACCTTGGCGGGCGGGGTGGTATCCAACAGGATCACCTGAAGGAAGGCACCGCCGGGCTGCGAATAGGTCTCGACACGATCGAGATAGGGCAGCTCCTGCAGTTTCTTCTCGATCTTGTCAGTGACCTGCGTCTGCACCTCGTCGGCCGTCGCGCCAGGCCAGGCGACGCCGATCACCATGACCTTGATGGTGAAGTTCGGATCCTCCGCCCGTCCGAGGTTGAGGTAGGAATAGACGCCGGCGGCGCCCAAAAGAATGATCATGAACAGCACCAACGCCCTGTGCGTGATCGACCATTCAGAGAGATTAAATCGTTTCATGGTGCGCCCTTTCCATTCGCGGGTGGGAGCAGGTTCGCTTGTTAGCGCGCGTCGACGGTGCGAACGCGCGTACCGGGCTCGAGTTTCTGCACCCCGAGGGTGACGACCTTTTCGCCGTCGGCGACGCCGGCGCTGACCAGCGCGGCATCCTCGGTGAAGGACGTGATGGTCACGGGCCGCAGCGCCAGCGCGCCCGATCGGTCGACCACGTAGACCAAGGGTCCCGTTCCACGGTTGAGAATTGCGGATAGCGGCAGCTTGGCGATGCGACCGGTGGTGGGGCGCGCGAGCCTCACGGTCGCGGTCATACCGAGTGCGACCGTGTCGTCCGGACTCTCAATGGTGAAGCGCGCCGCATAGGTGCGGGTGGTGGGGTCCGCCTGCGGCGAGAGCTCGCGCAGATGCGCCTTGAAGTTACGATCGGGGTTGGCCCACAGCGAGACCGTGGCGTCGGACTTGCGGGTTTCCTCGAGCCAGGTTTCTGGCAGCGCCACAAGCGCTTCCTTCTCGCCGTGATGGGCGAGCCGCGCCACTGCCTGACCGATATTCACGACCTGGCCGGGCTCGGCTAGCGTCGCCGTGATGACGCCGTCGACGTCGACCTTCAGCTCCGCATAGTCGAGCTGATTGCGTGCGAGATCGAGCGCTCGTTGCGCGCGTTCGAGCCTTCCTTGGGCCTCGTCCTTGGCAGCCTTCTTGTGGTCGTAGTCAGCAGCCGCGACCGTGGCATGCGTCTTGAGGTTTGCGTAGCGCGCCTCCTCGGCCGCGGCGTCGGCGAGATTAGAGGTGGCGGCGGTGAGCTCCGCTTGCGCGCTCTCGACCTGCAGATTGAGATCCCGTGGATCAAGCCGCGCGACGACTTCGCCGGCATGAACGACATCGCCAACATTGATGCTACGCGCGATGATCTTGCCGGCGACGCGGAAGCCGAGATCGGTTTCGTGCCACGCCCGCACCACACCAACGAATTCGCGCACCGGATTCTCGTTCGTGAAATCGACTCGCTGCACCTGCACCGGACGCTCGAGCTGGGCGGGGGTGGAGGCGGCGCGCTCGTTGCAGGCGGCGAGCAGTGGCAAGACGGCGGCGACGCCCCAGGCGGCAGCCATCTTGATGAGGTGCGAGGTCCCGGAATTCATGACGGCATCCTTCACTAACTTTTGATGAGTGATGAAATCCATTTATCGTCACACATCAGACATGGTTCTGGCCTTCTGGCGTCTCTGCGATTCCTAACGCTTAGCGATGATGGCGCGGAGCAGGAAGCGGATTGAGGCGCGCGCTTCGGCCTCAACATCCTCCCCCTCTTCGAGACATTGACCGACCATGAGGGGGTGAGTGAAGGAGACGACGGAGCGCATGATCAGGCCGGCGGTGGCCTGCGGGTCGATGGGCTCGAACTCTCCGGCCTCGATGCCGTCGCGCAGGATTAGCTCGGTCACGTTGGCCATGGCCTGCTTGTGTGCTCGGATAGTCTCCCAACTGTGCTCGATCGCAGCCAGCACCATGTCATTGACGCGGTGCTCTGTGATCAGATTCTCCTTGTGATAAGCGAGAATCTCGAGGATCAGCCGCTCAATCCGTTCGGCTGCAGGAGCCTTCGAACGCGCTACCCGCCAGGCCTTGTCCTCGACCTCGGCGAGGCAGCGCCGGCAGATGGCCTGCACGATGGCGTCCTTGGATGGAAAAAAGCGGTAGACATTGGCCGGCGACATATCAAGCTCCGCGGCGATATCGGCAACCGTTGTCTTGGCGTAACCGATACGACGGAACAGCGCGTCGGCGACCTCCACGATCCGTGGCTTGGTGTCGTCTTGCTTGATCTTAACCTGCGGATTCATGGCACTCTGTCGCGACCCGCCGCTCTTGAATGGGCCGATCTCTTGATGGCTGACGAAAATCATAATTCGTCAGTTCGCATTCGTCAAGCCCAGCGATCTCTACCGGCCAGTAATCCGGAGCCACGGCAGCTACGTGCTTGATTTCTCTCGCACGCTGGGGAGCGACTACGCGCTGCCATGCCAGGAGTTCACTCCTCAACGAGCCGATTGAACCGTGACTGTCACGCTCAGAATGGCAATTTCTGCTCGTGCTCGCGCAAGCACCATCAAGGTCGTACCGCGCGACACCGCAGCGAGTGATTGATCGTGGAGCCAAATGCTGCGTCATGCCTCTCATTTCTTCGAAGATGACGTTCTTTTATAAGCGGATCTCTCCGATCATCTGGTTTGGCTTCCTAGCTGTGTTCTTTTTCATTTTCTTTGCTCAAAGTCCTAGATTTTGACCCGATTTCGAATTTGCCGGGTCTGATCCAGCCAGTGGTGATGGCGATCATCGGCTACCGACGCACGCAGCGAAACTGCCATCAAGAACCCGCGGTCCTGACAAGGACGCCGCGATGTCTGGTTTTGGCACTTAACGGACATCCGATGCGCTTAGCCGATGTCCGCTTTCGGGGGTAAAGCGGACATCAATCTGGTCGGAATGTCCGCTTCTGACCCAAAGCGGACGTTCCAATCTGCTCGGCCTATTCGCCAGAAACGGTTGGGGGGACCTCGGTAATAAGGCGGGCTCCGCGCTTGAAGGTTACGTAACTCCACAGCCAGGTTATGGCGACAACGAAACGATTCTTGATGCCAATGAGAAAATAAATGTGCACGGCGCTCCAGAACACCCAGCCAATAAAACCCTTCAGCTGGATACGACCAACTTCTACCACGGCGGCGCGCCGGCCGATGGTCGCCAGGATTCCCTGATTCCGATAACGAAATGGTGGTAGTGATCCGCCTGCAACCCGCGCTGCTATGAGCTTGCCAACGTAGGCGCCCATCTGTTTGGCAGCCGATGCAAGACCGGGAACAGGTCGCCCGCTGTCGTCCTTTACGGCAGCTGTGTCACCGATAACAAATATATCGTTGAATCCCTGGAGCGAGAGATCGGGGCGAACAACAACACGACCGGCGCGGTCGTGCTCGGCCGAAAGCCATTGAGCAGCCGGCGATGCCATAACGCCCGCCGCCCAAATAACTGAGCTTGTCTCAATTCGCTCGGTCGCAAGATCGACGCCACGATCATCGCAATGCAGCACCGGACTTGAGGTCATTACATCGACGCCCATCGACGTGAGCGTATCGCACGCGTAGCGCGAATGTTGCTCCGAAAAGTTAGCGAGTAGACGCGGCCCGGCTTCGATCAGGATAATTCTGGCCGTCCGCGGGTCGATGCGCCTGAAGTCACGTGCAAGCGTCTGTCGCGCAATTTCGGCTATGGCGCCCGCCATTTCGACGCCGGTAGGGCCGCCCCCGATGATCACGAATGTGAGCAGCCGTTTGCGCTCGGCATCATCGCGGACGAGCTCGGCTTCCTCAAACGCGGATAGGATGCTTCGGCGGATACGCGTAGCATCTTCAATAGATTTAAGACCCGGCGCAAACGCAGACCAGTTCTGGTGACCAAAATATGAATGCATTGCCCCAGTCGCGATAACCAGAAAGTCAAACGGGAATATTCCCGCTTGTGTTTTGACGATACGGGCTTCGGCATCGAGGCCGATTACTTCGGCCATGAAAACGATTGCGTTTTCTTGACTCCGCAGAATATGACGGACAGGCCATGCGATATCGGCGGGAGAGAGCGCAGCAGTTGCAACCTGGTAAAGCAGTGGCTGAAAACAATGATAGTTGTGACGATCGATCAGCGTGATCTCGACCGGCGCACGCCTTAAGGTTTTTGCTGCTTCAAGTCCGCCAAAGCCGGCGCCAAGTATTACGACCTTATGGTTCAGCTTCGGCATGGCGACACTTTCCCGCTCGCCCGCCTTTCAGCAGCGGTTCTTCACCTTAGGCTTCGCGATGCTTACTTAGCCGCGCGCGTGGCCTCGAACAAGAACCAGGTGCGACGCTCGGCCTCGTCGATCCAAATCTCAAGCAGGCTCGCGGTAGCAACGTCGCCGTGCTCGTCGCACAGGTCGTGCGTCTCACGCATGCTCGCCAGTAGCTGCTTGTTGTCATCATGCAATTCAGCGAGCATGTCCATCGGCGTCACAAAATCCGCATCGTTATCCTCGATGCGTTGTAGGCGACCAGTGTGGCCAATCGAACGCAGCGTGGTGCCGCCAATCTTGCGTACCCGCTCAGCAATAGCATCCGTCGTGGCAAAAATCTGCTCGCCCTGCTCATCCAAAAGTAGATGGTAATCCCGGAAATGTGGGCCCGAGACATGCCAATGGAAGTTCTTCGTCTTCAGATAAAGCCCAAACATATCGGCAAGCAGGATGTTCAGCGCGCCAGCAAGGTCGCGTACGGCATTCGGCTTGAGTTCGGTAGGTGTTGCAAGCGGAGCCTTCCATAGTACTTTGGCTTCCTGAGCTATTTGTAGTCTCCTTCAAAACATTGACCAATATTGATGAATGCGGCCATCGGCGTGACGGTGGCTTGGCCTCGCAAAAAGTGTATTTGACATAGATCAAATTCAAGATCGTCGTGCGCGGACTATCATCAACAACCGTCGCTTACAGTGAGGGCCCCATGGACCTGCGACGGAATCATCTGCTCTCGCGCCGCAATTTTTGTCTTTGCTGCATGACAGGTGCGGCTTTTGCGGCCACCGGTAGCTGGCTCAGTCCCCACCAAGCCTTTGCTGAGGCGCGCGGGCTCGTAACCCTTATCAAGAACAGTGCGGCGTCCTCGCCAGTCACGGTGTACAAGTTACGCGGCAATGTGAGCGTGCTTGAGGGTTCAGGTGGCAATATTGCCGTTCTGACAGGTCCTGACGGAAAAGCGCTTGTTGATGGCGGAATCGGCGTGTCACGCCCACAGCTCACCAAAGCCCTGTCCGATCTAGGTCCCGAGTCCATCACACACCTGATTAACACTCATTGGCACTTTGATCACACCGATGGAAACGAGTGGCTGCACTCGGTCGGCGCAAAGATTATCGCCCACGAGAACACCGGCAAACATCTCTCTAGGATCCAGCGCGTTGAAGATTGGGACTACAATTTTCTGCCCTCACCGGCAGGCGCGATTCCCAGCGAGCTCCTTAGCGCAAACCGCACACTCAAACTCAATGGCGCATCCCTAGAGCTGAAGCTCTACAAGCCCGCCCACACCGACGGCGACTTGTCGGTCACTTTCGCAGAGGCCGACATCCTTCACGTAGCTGACACCTATTGGAACGGCATCTACCCGTTTATTGATTATTCAACAGGCGGCAGCATCGACGGCATGATTGCTGCGTCGGATGCCAACTTGGCCGCCGCGACAGAGAACACCATCATCATTCCTGGACACGGCAAGCCGGTCAGCAACAAGGCGGAACTGAAGGAGTTTCGCGACATGTTGGTGGCTGTTCGCGAGAACGTCGCGGCATTGAAGAAAGCTGGCCGAACGCTGGAAGAGACGGTGGCGGCTAAACCGACGGCGGCTCACGACGCAAAGTGGGGCCAGTTCGTGATCGACCCACCCTTTTTTACCAAGCTCATTTACGAGGGCGTGTGAAATTAGAAAGCTGGGTCCATGTCAGGGAGCGACACATGAGCTTTGTCAAGACGAAGGACGGCGTTGAGATCTTCTACAAGGACTGGGGTCAGGGGCAACCGATCGTTTTCCATCATGGCTGGCCGCTCTGCTCCGACGACTGGGACACACAAATGCTGTTCTTCGTCCAGCATGGCTATCGCGTGATCGGCATCGACCGTCGCGGCCATGGACGCTCAAGCCAAGTGTCGGACGGCCATGACATGGACCATTATGCTGCTGACGCGGCCGCAGTCACCGAGCATCTCGATCTTCGCAATGCCGTCCATATCGGTCACTCCACCGGTGGCGGCGAAGTCACCCGCTATGTCGCACGCCACGGCAAGGGCCGGGTCGTCAAGGCGGTGCTGATGTCGGCCGTGCCGCCGATCATGGTGAAGTCACCGAATAATCCGGACGGCCTGCCGATTTCGGTTTTCGACGGCCTGCGGAAAAGCCTGGCCGCCAATCGCGCTCAGTTTTATCGCGATTTTGCTTCCACAGTATTCTATGGGTTCAACCGACCGGGCGCCAAGCCGATGGATGGTGTTATTGGGAATTGGTGGCGCCAGGGCATGATCGGCGGGGCCAAGGCCCACTACGATGGTATCAAGGCGTTCTCTGAAACGGACCTCACCGAGGACCTGAAGAGCATCGATGTGCCAACACTTGTCATGCAGGGCGAAGATGACCAGGTCGTTCCGTACAAAGGCGCTGCCTTGCTCCAGGTCAAGCTCCTTAAGAAGCCCACCCTGAAGCTCTATCCTGGTTTCCCGCATGGCATGCTCACCACCTACTCCGAGACGATCAACAAGGACCTCTTGGAATTCATTAAGGGATGAGATCGAGGCGGAAGAGGAATTCGCTCGCCGTCGCCTATGTCTGCTTTTGGACAAAGCGACCTACTAATTGCCTTGATGCACGTCTGTTTTAGAGAGTTAAGCGGAAATCCAATGGACATTCCGAAATGTCTGCTTCTGACCCAAAGCGGACATCGCCCAACTCATCTCGATAATAGGAGTCCACTCCGGGATATGGCTGCAGATCGTTAAACCTGCCATTCATCAGCTCTTACGAGTGCTGCTCTGTCAGTCACCAGCCTATTGCTGCACCGGAGCCATCCGAGAGGTGGTGGCCTCGAGACGGCCTTCTAGTTTACAATTTCACGGCGAGGGGTCTCCGGGGGCACTAAGCCATGGAGATCTCGATGGACATCATTAGGGACCCCGATCGTCGCGAGGTTCTTGCGGCCTCGGCAGCCGTGGCTGCTTCCCGTTTTATCCCCACGCAAGCGCACGCGGCGACTACAAGTGACGTAATCCGCCCGTTCAAAGTTGACGTTCCGGAAGCGGCACTTGCCGAATTACGAAGGCGCATAAACGCGACGAGATGGCCTGAGCGGGAAACAGTCACGGATGATTCACAAGGCGTGCCGCTCGAAATGATGCAGGAGCTCGCGCGCTATTGGGGCAAAGAATACGATTGGCGCAAATGCGAGGTAAAACTTAACGCTCTTCCGCAGTTCATCACCGAGATCGACGGGCTCGACATCCATTTCATTCACGTTCGCTCGAACCATGAAAACGCGTTGCCCATGATCGTCACGCACGGATGGCCCGGTTCGGTCATCGAACAGCTGAAGATCATCGATCCGCTCACTAATCCCACAGCAGATGGCGCAAGCGCATCGGACGCTTTCCATCTGGTGATCCCGTCGATCCCCGGCTACGGCTTCTCGGGCAAGCCGACCACGACTGGCTGGAACCCCGCTCACATCGCACGCGCCTGGGTCGTGCTGATGAAGCGCCTTGGATACGCGCAATTCGTTTCGCAGGGCGGCGATTGGGGTGGGGCCATCACTAATGTCATGGGTGAACAGGCGCCTCCGGAATTGTTGGGCATTCACGTTAACTTCCCGGCGACGATCCCGCCCGACATTGCTAAGGCGCTTCAATGCGGCGATCCGGTGCCATCCGGCCTCTCGGGCGATGAAAAACGCGCCTACGAACAGCTCCAGGTCTTGTACACGAAGCGGCGTGCCTACGCCCAAATCATGGGGACGCGCCCGCAAACGCTATATGGATTTGCGGATTCGCCAGTCGGCCTGGCAGCCTGGCTTATTGACCACGGTGACGGTTGGGCCCAGCCGGCGGCGGCAGTCACCTCGGCCTTGCTTGGGCGCACGGTGAATGGACACCCCGCAGGCGCGCTTACACGAGACGACGTGCTCGACGACATCACGCTCTATTGGTTGACGAACACGGCGATCTCTTCGGCTCGTCTCTACTGGGAAAACAAGGTTGGCCTTTACAACGCCGCCAACATTTCCGTTCCTGCTGCCGTGAGCGTCTTTCCTGGCGAGAACTATGAAGCGCCGCGGAGTTGGGCCGAGCGGGCCTATCACAAACTTATCTATTACAACACGCTCGATAAAGGCGGGCACTATGCCGCCTGGGAACAGCCGCAACTCTTTTCAGAAGAGGTTCGCGCGGGCTTTCGACCACTGCGCACGTAGTGGCAGGCCAGCTGATCCGGAATTGCTGGGAGAACAAGCGATCGGTCTGCTCAGGCTCGAATATTTGGATCGTGCCGATATCCGCGCCAGCTATCGCGCGATTCGATTCATGTAACGAAAATCTTGCAGGGAGTGTTGCCATGACCAAAATCGATGCTTCCGAGCGGATCGACTATAGCCGCCGCCGTCTCTTCGGCGTCGCGGCGCTCAGCGCTGCAGTCGCACAACTCGGTCTGATACGCGCTGGGCAAGCGCAAACGAAATCGTCGGGCCTGCCGGCGATCAAGCCTGGAACGAACTCTTCGTTCGGGCCGCTCAAGCAGCTCAATGCCGGCCTCCTGAATGTCGGATACGCTGAAGTGGGCCCCGCCGATGGTCCTGCGGTCATTCTTCTGCACGGCTGGCCCTACGACATTCACAGCTATGTCGACGTCGCTCCTTTGCTGGCTTCGGCGGGCTACCGCGTCGTCGTCCCGTATATGCGTGGCTATGGCACGACCCAATTTCTTTCAGGTGAAACATTCCGCAATGGCCAGCAGTCGGTGGCCGCTCTCGATGTCATCGCTTTGATGGATGCTCTCAAGATCCAGAAAGCAGTCTTCGGTGGTTTTGATATTGGATCGCGGACCGCCGATATCGTCGCAGCGCTCTGGCCTGAGCGATGCGAAGCCCTCGTCTCAGTGAGTGGATATCTGATCGCTAATCGAGAAGCTATCAAACAGCCGCTCCCACCGAAAGCTGAATTGGGATGGTGGTACCAGTATTATTTTGCCACGGAAAACGGCCGCTTAGGGTACGATAAATATCGGCACGATTTTGCGAAGCTCATTTGGACGATCGTGTCGCCGAAATGGGATTTCGATGATGCCACGTTTGATCGCACCGCGGCTGCCTTCGACAACCCGGATCACGTCGCCATCGTGATTCATAATTACCGGTGGCGGATCAGCGTGGCTGACGGCGAGCCAAAGTACGACGATCTGGAAAAGAGGCTTGCCGAAGGTCCCGTTATTGCTGTGCCCGCGATCACAATTGCTAGTGATTTCGATGGCGTGAACGCGGAAGGCACGTCCTATCGCAGGAAATTCTCTGGCAAGTATTCGCACCGGATTCTCAAGGGCATCGGTCACAACGTGCCTCAAGAAGCCCCGCAGGCCTTTGCCGAGGCAGTCGTCGACGTCGCTAAAGCTTAAATGGTGTGCTCGGGATCGATCAGGGTGACGCTGTCCGCTTAAGGCCCAGAGCAGAATTAGCCTGCTCATGCGCTTGAGTGTAGTGCGCGACGGTCGCAGCCGTACGAAATGGAGGCGTAGCCATGTCGTCAAACTTTCACTTGTCAATTGTCTCCCATGCAGCAGCGATCGCGCTCGGGATCGTTGCCACGACAGCATATCTGACCGTCTATCCAACGAACCCGCAATCGCTTGCCGCCTACATCTCCGCGATATGTGCGAAGTCATTTCGCTCTGCGTCGGCGGGGGAGGCTCCGTACCTAGCCGAGAATGTCAGCGCGATGACAAAGATGATGGTCGACATGGGTATCAGGCCGTCAGGTGATGTCGACACCGACTTTGTTGCAATGATGGTGCCGCATCATCAGGGTGCCATCGAGATGGCGCAGGCTGAGTTGCGTTACGGACGTAAAGAGCCACTCCGGCGCATGGCCCAGGGAATCATCGTCACTCAACTGCAAGAGATCAGTGCCATGCAGTTGTCGCTTGGCCAGCTCCTACCGCCGACCGTACCATCGCCCGATCAAATCCCGCCCGTGGCAACGACGGATTGAAATCAAGCAAAGCAACACGCCTAGTAAAGGAGCCGTGATATGCGACGTATCTTAATAGCGGCTGTTCCATTGCTTGCAACAACTCTCGCCGCACACTATGCCTTCGCCGGACAGGCGCCTGCCGCCGCTTCCGATCCTGATATTCCCATCAGCCATCAAGATCGCGTCTACTCCGCCGAGCAGTACTCGAACACTGTCTCCGTCACCGATCCCGTCGACAATAAACTGCTTGGCAGCATCCGCCTTGGCGATCCACTGCCGGGGAACCTCAGTCCGCTCTATAAGGGCCAGTTGTTGGTGCATGGCATGGGGTTTTCGCCCGATCATCGCACCATCGCCGTTGTTGCCATCGGTTCGAATGCGGTGAACTTTATCGACACCGCGACCAACAGTGTGAAGCACGTAACTTATGTCGGGCGCTCTCCGCACGAAGCGTTCTATACGATGGATGGCCGTGAGGTTTGGGTGGTCGTGCGCGGCGAGAACTACGTCTCGGTACTCGACGGCACGACTTACGAGGAGAAAACGCGGATCACAGTTCCCAACGGTCCGGGTATGACGATTTTCTCGCCCGACGGCAAATACGGCTATGTCTGCTCCTCGTTTACACCGGAGACCGAAGTCATAAGCGTCGCCGATCACAAAATTGTCGGCAAGGTTCCGCAAGGCAGCCCCTTCTGTCCTAATATCGCTGCAACGCCGGACAGCAAGCAGGTCTGGTTTACCCTCAAAGACACCGGCAAGACCCAAGTGTTCGATGCGCAGCCCCCGTTTGGGCTGCTGAAAACCCTCGACACCGGTCCGATCACCAACCACGTGAATATCGTGCGCAATGCCAACGGCATGTTTGCCTATGTCACAATCGGCGGGCTCAACGAGATCAAGGTGTTTCGCACTGACAATTTCGAGCAGGTCGCAACAATTCCAGTGGGCAAGTTACCGCACGGCATCTGGCCATCCGGCGATGGCACGCGGGTCTATGTCGGCCTCGAGAATGAGGACAAGGTAGCCGCAATCGACACGCTGAAGAACCAAGTGATCGCGACCAGTCCGATCGGCCAGGCTCCACAAGCACTCGTGTACGTCCCCGATGCCGTACCTGCTGTGAGCAGCGAACAGAACTCGGCGATGACCAGGATGATGGTCGTCCCCGAAGGACTCGGCACCCACAACCTGCAGCCACTTGGTATAGCTGGCCAATCTGCGGAGCTGTGGTTGGCGCCGCCGTCGGCGAAGAAGGAGGACAAAGCGCCCACGAGCGTTTCGCTATCCGACCAGGGACTGGTGCAAGTGTTAGAGGCCGCGGTCACTGGGCTCGATCCCGGAAAGCCATATCTGCTTGCGCTTGCAAGTGAGCCATCGGGCGCTGGCACGCTGGAACCACTGCAAGGCTTCATGACCAACCCCGCCGGCGCAGCCATCGTGAATGCAATCGGGCCAATACGTCAGGTGGTGCGCAGCGAGGGCAAGACCTCACGTCGCTATCTAGTGATCCTTCCCGGCACCCCCGATAACCATGGCGCTGCCGTTCAAGTCCAAAGGGAATAGCGCAACCGTAATGTCCGCTTATGACCCAAAGCGGGGCATGCTAACTGGTCTTCCGCAACAGGTCCCGCAGTGTGGCGATGTGCGCCGCCGAGCTCTTCCCACGCGGTTGGACTGCATTTTTAGAATCAATTTGGCACTATCGACTCTTAATCAGCGGGTCCAAGGTTCGAGTCCTTGTGCGCCCACCAATAAAATCAATAACTTGTCCGCAAATTGGCGTCGGCCTGCTTCCCAGATCTTAGCTCTGGACAACGCCTGGGCAACATCATTTTTCATCCACCGCTTCTGTAAAAGGCGCGCAGTCATTGTTGATAGTCGGCACGCAATACTGACTGGACTCTTTGGACGGAGTCGCTGGTGATTTCGCCGTAACAGACTGGTTGCCGAGGACCTGACCCTGATGCGCCGTTAGACGGCCCCGCCGGGGCGCTTATGACTTCGGCGCCTCTAAAGATCGCGTTTCTGATCTTCCAGCGCGGCTTCACTCAAAGCGTGACGGGAGTCCGCTAGGCACTGGGATGTGGAATTACCTCTGATAAGCGTGATTATCGGAGCGTTTCCGAGATCGGTGCCGGCAACACAGCGCGCCTGGGCAAGTTATTTCGCCGTGCACCTAGTATCGGCACTTAGTCAGCAAGCTGGCGATGTCCGCTTACAGGCTGCACGCCGCTGACCGCCTCGCTCAGCCTGATTTATTAACCTTATCGATAAAGCGGTCTTGCGGCAAAGCCGCATCAAAGATTTTATTTCGGATTGCACCGTCAATACATTCAAAGCGGTGCGACCCAAAGGCAAACAATTTAGAGCGCCAAGGCGCAAATATGTTTTCAGCTGTTCGCGCGACACTTCTGACTGCATTCGCTGTTTGCCTAATTCCTATTGGGACCGCGCACGCTAAATTCTCTTTTTTGCCCCAGTACGGGTCTTGGTGGGGCAATCACGCTCCGTTTAGGCACAATCACCAACACAGGCACACAAAATCTGAATCGGCGAAGGAAAATCAGCCTCAGGAAACTCTAAATGGTCCTCTTCAGATTGTCATCTCGATCGCAGACCAGCGTGTCTCGCTTTATGATAATGGGATCCTAATCGGACGATCTTCAGTATCAACGGGAGTTCGCCGTCATCCGACACCGCTCGGCGTATTCAGCGTCATTGAGAAAGAACGATGGCACCGCTCGAATATCTATAGCGGTGCGCCCATGCCTTACATGCAGCGCATCACCTGGTCAGGAATAGCACTGCATGCGGGTCAGTTGCCTGGCTATCCTGCCTCACACGGCTGCATCCGTTTGACAAACGACTTTGCCATTCGTCTCTGGCATCTAACGAAACGCGGCGCCCGCGTCATTATCGCACGCCAGGATGCTGTGCCTGTTGAGATAACCAATCCACACCTTTTTATCTCAAAGCCAAAAACTGCGTTCGGTTCACCTGATAGTCCGGCTATCGCCGTCGCGGATAACAGCAATAAAACAGCCACGGCGACGCAGGCGCCCTTGATGTCCAATGTCGACATGCAAGAAACTGCCGACTCCCAAGCTGCGGGCTCCGCTCCTTCTGGAGCTGCGCCGCAAAAGATCATTCCAATATCCGTTTTCGTTAGTCGAAAGTTAAGCAGGCTCTACGTACGTCAGGGCTTCACGCCCCTGTTTGATGTCCCGGTCGAAATCCAAAACCCGGAGGAGCCACTGGGAACACACGTGTTTACAGTCATGAAACCTCAGAATGAGGGTTCGGCTGTTCGCTGGAACGTCGTCTCGATACCGCAGGAAGGCACGGCCGCGGGCTCCAGCAAAGAACGCAAGGCACCCAAGCAACAGATCATCGAGACCGTGCCATCGGTGCCATTATCCGATACCGCCAATGCGGCACTCGATCGCATCAAAATCCCGCAGGATGCGATTCAGCAGATTTCTGAGGTACTGACGGCGGGCTCTTCACTCGTCATATCCGATTACGGCATTAGCTCCGAAACCGGGCCTTACACAGAGTTCATAGTGCTAACGCATTGAGGGCGGGGATCAAATATGAGCCCGCAAAGGTGCCTTAATTCACGGCATACTGCTGAAGCGGGAGGGTCGGGACCATTCACTCCTCTGAAGCAAATTTAGATCGAACTCGCGTCGCTGCTCTTCGTCGCGCGAAAGCGCATTTTACGTGGCCAAGGCGATGCCATGCTTTCATTTTTCTTGCTTCGGCGGTCATTGCACTCGCCAGCACCGATGCGTTTTCCGATACAAGTCACAAACAAGCTGCTTCACACAGCAACAAGGCAGCTAAAGCAGAGAAGCACAAGCGCCGGGTGGCAACGGATGCTTCACACCGGCACAAGACAGGCAAAGCAAAGGATCACAAGCATCAGTCGATGACTGAAGCGAAGCGGTCCGAGCGCGCCCCTGGACCAAGAATCCTCCTGCCGCGCGAGCTGACGAGTGCGGGCGATGTAACACCAGCGCCGCTGCCGCCGCCAGATCTTGCCGCGGTAAAGCAGGCGATCCAGCTGGTCCAGCAGCGCAAGTTCAGTGAGGCGACGGCGCTCGCAGCATCAATCAACGATCAGGTAGCACAGAAGCTCGTCGAATGGGCATATCTGCGCGTTCTAGAGAGTCCTGCCGGCTTTGATCGCTACAATGCTTTCCTCCAAGCCAATCCCGAGTGGTCAAGTATGCCGTTGCGCCGGCGCGCGGAGGCAAGGCTGTGGCAAGAGGGGCGCAACGCTTCAACCGTGCGTCGCTTCGTCGGCGAGCAACCTGCCACTGCGGCTGGTCGACTCGCGGTCGCGCGTGTATTGCTGGCCGAGGGAGATCGCGCGGGCGCTTCCCGCCAGGTTCGCGCGGTATGGCAGTCGTCGGAATTGTCAGCAGAGTTGGAAGCCGCCATCGTCAATGCGTTTCCGGACGAATTGACTACCGACGATGACGTCGCGCGTATGGACAGGCGCATAGGGGCGAAGGACTTCGGCGCCGCCACACGTGCTGCGAAGCGGCTCGGATCAGCTCAAATTGCGATCGTGAAGGCTTGCGAGGCGGCTGAGGGAAACTCCAAAAAAAGTGAGTCGCTGCTCGCAGCAGTACCAAACGAAGCACGAGCTGATTTGGGCTATGCATTATGCCGGCTGCACTGGTTACTGGCACACGACGACGTCGCAGCAGCGGTCAAGCTGGTGGCCGAACCTTCGGGCGATGATTTGCGGCGTCAGGACACCGATGAATGGTGGCGAGAATGTCGCATACTAGCTCGCCGGCTCCTCGATCTCGGTGACCCGAAGACCGCCTACCGCGTTGTCAGCGAAGCGGCGGCTCCAGCCAATCCTTATTATCGTGCAGAATTTCACTTCATGTCGGGCTGGATTGCGTTGCGGTTTCTGTCGGATCCGATCACGGCGCTTCAGCATTTCGGGAAAATCGACGAAGCCTCAAGCGACCCAATTGTGTTAGCGCGCGCCGCCTATTGGCGTGGCCGTGCGTTCGAGGCTGCCGGTCAATTCGATGAGATGCGCGCGCAATACGAAAAAGCCACCCACTATCCGACCGCCTATTACGGCCAGCTGGCGCGAGCTCGAATTGGTATAAGCGAGATTGCCTTGCGTCCCTCACCACCACTGCAGCCGACCATGGACGGTTCTAGCAGCGATGTGCTGCGCGCGGCGGAACTACTCTATGCGATTGGCGAACTCGACCTGGTTCTGACCTTCGTCAGCGATCTTGCTGAGACCAGTCGCGATGTTGCCATACTTAGTGCGCTTGGCGAGCTGACGGCGCGCTACAACGATGCTCAGGCGATGCTCCTCCTCGGAAAGACGGCCCTCGCCAGAGGTCTCGCCATGGAGCGGTACGCCTTTCCCGAGATCGGCGTGCCAGCCTATAGCCCGATTGCTCCCCCAATCGATCGGTGCATGGTCTATTCGGTTGTGCGCACCGAAAGCGCTTTTGACCAGCGCGACACTTCGCCGGCCAATGCGGTTGGGCTGATGCAGGTTACTCCTGAGGCGGGTCGCGACACCGCCCAGCGGTTCGGCGTTGCTTACGACTGGAATCGTCTGGTGTCCGATCCGGTCTACAACACGCAAATGGGCGCCGCCGAAATCAGCGCTCTATTTAAGGAATATACGGGTTCCTACATCATGACATTCGCGGGCTACAATGCCGGCCGCGGCCGCGTGCAGCAATGGGTGGCCAAGCACGGCGATCCGCGTAATCCCAAAGTTGATGCGGTTGATTGGGTCGAGCGCATATCATTGGCTGAGACGCGCAATTACGTTCAGCGCGTCATGGAAAACCTACAGGTCTATGCGGCACGCTTGGGCGCCAGCGTTTCAACAGTCGAGCCTAACTTGCACCGCGCGACGGCCATTGAGCCGCGCACCAAGCCGACATTTGTCGATGCCATTCCACATTAGCTATTTGGTATGAATTGTGTCTGAACCTTTGAATCGATCATCGATCGCTTATCTTGACGATCAGCAAGGTTTGCCGTTAATGGCACTTACCGGACTTCGGGCGAATTGAGTCAAATGTCCGCTGTTAGAGCTATAGACTTCCGATAATGCGTGTTCTCGGAGGTACCAATACGGGACACTCGATTAATGTCCGCTTTTGAGGGTAAAGCGGACATAATGCGGACGTATCAACGTCCGCTTATGACTCAAAGCGGACATCAGCCAAGCTCGGCAAAGAGAATTGTGCGGGACGCGACCCCAGAGGCGGACAGCGCGTTTCTTTACCTCTCCTGACAAAATTGACGCGCCAACAGCGGGAAGCCCAAGTCGGCCGTCTAACGCCACATCAGTCTTTAATGGTCGATTGGCGTATGCAAAAATTTCATTGTGGATTGGGGTTATTTCCAGGAACGAAAATAAGCGTGTCGGGTTTCGGATTTTGTTGGCGCGAACGATGGCCGCCCCGCTCGTCGCAACTTAATGAGATAGGCTCTCGCCCTACATCACTCATTGGGAAGCGCACGGCGGCAGTCGCTTGCCGCGCCGCCCCTAATCCAACCTAGCAAAGTGGAAGGTTTTAATAAGGTAGAACACGAGCGCAATTTCGAGAAGCACAAGTGTCGTGATGAGAAAGTCGCTCATCATCAAACTCACGAACTAACTACAATACAACGTAAGGTTAGTCGAAATAGGTTAGCGGAATGCTAACCCGCGCCGCCGGCAGTTGCCTGCCGCGCGCTCCGTTTCCAGATGGCGACCGCGACGTTAACAATCCCGGCAGTTGTTGCCGGAAAGTCACCCGCGTCCAGGCTATTGTTTGTATAACTCGCGCAATCGTTTGGTGGGTGCTATGTGGTACAGAGTTTGGCAGGCCTTCTTTGGGCGCTAAAGCCCCGCGTACTCGGGCGTCAGCGAGATAAGGCGTCCAGTTCAAAGCGACTTTCACACCCTCGTGACAAAAACTGGCCTGAGCGCCACCTTCAAGCCAACGAAAAGCACTTACATCTTTGTCACCGACCGTGCCGTCACTGCGCGCCTTGGCCCTGTCTCGTTCATGGGAGTCCAACACGCGAGGCGGAATACTGAAGACTACCACTCTGAAGAAGTTGAAGCCATGTCGGGCCAAGTTGCGACAGAACACCCATCGATTCACTTCGGGCAATTCATTGACTGAGCCACGCCTCGTTCCGCTGCAACAATTTCGCCGCCGATCTCCGTCCCGGCTCGTCCTCGAAGACCGTTCAACGTGCGCCGAGAGGCGGCCCGTACAGGGGAGCGCTGTGAGGTCCGGGCGGCGCGTAGTATTGGTCTTCAGGTGGCCCGTAGGACCCATAGTACTGCTCCTCGCCGAGAGGCGCCTCGACAGGCGGCCCGTAATATGGCGCAGGAGGCGGCGCGTAGTGCTGCATGGGAGGCGGCGCGTAATACCCATACTGGGCAGCGACAGGCGGGCCGTATCGCAGACCGCCGGCGGAACCGGATTCGTAGGCTAGGCCAGCAGAAGCCAGTGGGACCGTGAGCGGTGGGAGCACAGGCTCTGAGACCACATAGCGCGCACAAGACGAGACGAGCGTCGCGACCGTGCCGACAAATAAGCAAGTAATGAGCGGCAAGAACCTATTCATTGGATACAGTCATCGTCGAGGTAGCTGCTCCACTACCAGCGAAGTCCTCAGGTTAACCAAGAAAACTGAGAAGAGGCCCGGCTCACTAAGCAAATCATTCATTCTTGGTTAATGCGGCCACGCTCCCCCACGCCGAGGAAGTCCAATAACCACGCAGC
>Ga0306924_10001309_pt1 | contig 22599 bp, 17 predicted proteins | sample sta12Can44000111_FD_203756 | JGI IMG/M metagenome (GOLD analysis project Ga0306924, IMG submission 203756) | Lab enrichment of tropical soil microbial communities from Luquillo Experimental Forest, Puerto Rico - statanox.12C.anox.44.000.111 (v2)... | ecosystem: Environmental > Terrestrial >...
AGGCTTTGGGCTTAACCATAGAGTTTTTTCTTTTCGAAGCTGCATTTCCTTAAGAGCGTCTGAAAGCCTGTACTCCGATCCGGGATTGACCTGAAAAATGAAGTACCTCGCCATATTCTTTGCTTCCTTCCCGTTAGTGCCCGACGTTGCGGCGCTCATATACCAAGTCTCGAAATCGTGCTCTGACTGACATCGTAGCTGCGGGCGATTTATATAAGCGATTTTGAAGCGAAAAGCCCGGCCTCTCGACCGGGCTCCATCTCGCTGCCGACGCGACGGCCGCCCAATCAGCAGCCGAAAAAAAGCCCCGTCGAAACGGGGTCGCGAGGTTCCGGGGCCGACCAAGGGAGGGTGAAGCGCCCGAATAGGGGATTCGCTATCTGCGGACGAAAGTTAACGGACAATCAACCGACGGTCAACGGCGACCGCCCTGATCAGCCGCCGGCGGGCATCACGCGTCTGCACGCCAGGCGGAACTTCAGCTCGATCAAACTGAAGTTCGTTATTGGTAGGGCAACCCTCCCCAGCCAGGCTCAGCTATCCAATTCTTTCATATCCTGCGGCGTCGAATTATAAACGATACAACCATTCACGTCTTTAACAAGAAAACTCAAATCGATGCGACCACTCACATTATTAGCGCCGGCGAATTGATTTCTCCACATTTTTTCTTGACGACTACGATTGCGGACGCGACATCGTCAGCCTCGATAGGATAGGTTTCTCTTAATTGGTTTGCGCCGATCCTGTAACACGCTCGCAAATTTCGATCCGGTACTTATTCATTTTACATGGTCCTCCGGCTTCACCCGCCCGGCGCGAGCCGCGCCCGCTTTAGCGCGTCTAATGAGATCCTTCTTGACCGCGTCAAGGCTATCGTACACCTCCTTGAATCCACCGACTTCGTAGAATTCAAATCTGCCGCCTGGGGGCGCCTCAAGAAGGTTCATGCGTTCGTTGGAGTATATGAGCCAGTCTTCCTCCCCATCGCGGGGAATGATTACCGGCTCTACCTTGCCAGGGCAAACCCGCCAGCAGATCACGGAATAAACTTCTGTGGTGGTCGCGTGGTAATCCTCGCCATCGCCGGCATAATAAATCCGGTAAAGGCGGGCACCAGGAGCCGCCGGGATGACGGTCGCGAGCATCCGCTCGACCCCCTCCTCATCGTCACGGACCCAAAATCGGTGCTGCTCTCCCTCCCTGGTCTCAGCGATCCATGGGGTTTGGGGGTTTTCCTCTCGAGTCCGGAGGTTTGATCCCTCACGGCGGATCTTCGTGACGGTTGCGAGGCTAATGAAGACGCCGTCTTCGTCCCTGATGAATGCACTCATGGTCGTCCTAATCCTTACCAGAAAAAGCCCCGGCCATTTTCTGACCGGGGGGCCTCTATCTATCTCTCGGTCTCCTTCGCTCGCCTGGCTACGTCCTCGATCGCCGCCTGGTCGCGGGCATCATCGGCGTCAAATACCTTCAGCAGATCGGTGTAGAAGCGGTGTTGAATGACCGCGCATGCCGGCAGGCTGTAGCATTTCGGGTAAGCCGGCGAGCCTTCGCCACAGCTAACCGTGTAGCGCTCACAAAGATGAAGAGCGGCCGAAACCTCGTCGTGGGTCAGCTCCCCGGCCCCCACTCCCGGCGACGAGGCAAGGACGCCGGCAACGGCCGCCGCCGCGAAAAGGACGCTATCTCCATCATGACTTCGACTGTCACATCCTGGCGGCGTAGACGACCCCAGGTAAGCATCTTCCGGGGGTTAAGGACGCGGTGTGAAGAGAAACTCGCGGCCGTGCGGCGCCAGGAAATCGAGCTCGGGTCCGACGGGGACGATGCGGGTCGGGTTGATCGACGCGTGGCTGCCATAATAGTGCGGATTGATATGCGTGAAATCGATGGTCGGGGCGATTCCCGGGTACTGGTAGAGTTCCCGGGTGTAATCCCAGAGATTGGGATAGTCGACGATCCGCCGAAGATTGCATTTGAAATGCCCGACATAGACGGCATCAAACCGCACGAGCGTCGTGAACAGCCGCCAATCCGCTTCGGTCAGTCGATCGCCGGCCGGGCGCCACGGTCGGCGACACGCTCGAGCAGATTACCGACCGTATCGAAAGCAAGCTGCAGGAAACGCCGAGCCTGGACTACCTGAAAAGCTACACGAGCGCGGGGCAGGCCACAATCTTCGTCAACCTGAAAGATTCCACGCCCCCGGCGCAGGTGCCGGACATCTGGTATCAGGTGCGCAAGAAGGTCGGCGACATCCGCAATACGCTCCCGCAAGACATCGTCGGCCCCGGCTTCAACGACGAGTTCGGCGACACTTTCGGCATCGTCTACGGCTTCACCGCGGACGGATTCACAGACCGGGAGTTGAGGGATTACGTCGTTGACGTCCGCAAGCAGCTCCTCCAACTGCCGGATGTATCCAAGATCGACATTCTGGGGGCCCAGGACGAGCGCGTTTACGTTGAATTCTCAACCGCGCAGTTGGCGGGCCTCGGGATCGACCGCTCCGAACTGATCGCCGCGCTGCGGGCCCAGAACGCCGTCACCCCCCCGGCGTCGTGCAGACCGCGGACGAGAAGATCCTCGTCCGCGTCTCGGGTGCGTTCCGGTCCGAAGAGGACGTTCTTGCCGTCAACTTGGTCGCAAAGAACGTCGGATCATTCGCCTGGACGACATCGCCCGCGTCACGCGCGGGCCCGCCGATCCCGCCCAGCCGATGTTCCGCGTCAATGGACATCACGGCATCGGGCTCGCCATCGCGATCCGCAAAGGCGGCGACGTCCTGGCCCTCGGACGCAACGTCGCGCAGGCGATGACTGAGATCACGGCGAACCTGCCGGTCGGGATCGAACCGACGCTCGTCGCCGACCAGCCCGTGACCGTCGAGCATGCAGTAGATGATTTCATGAAGGCGCTGTGGGAGGCGGTCGCGATCGTTCTTGCAGTCAGCCTGGTCAGTCTCGGTCTGCGAGCGGGCGCCGTGGTGGCCCTCGCTATCCCGCTGGTACTCGCCGCGGTGTTCGTGGCGATGGAGTGCTTCGGCATCGACCTTCAGCGAATTTCGCTGGGCGCCCTCATCATCGCCCTCGGCCTGCTGGTCGACGATCCGATGATCACGGTCGAGATGATGGTCACGCGCCTGGAGCACGGTGACGACAAGGAACATGCCGCCACCTTCGCCTACACTTCGACCGCCTTTCCGATGCTTCCGGCACATTGGTCACTGTCGCGGGGTTCGTCCCGATCGGTTTCGCGCTCAGTGCGGCGGGCGAGTACACCTTCTCGATTTTTGCCGTCGTCGCCATCGCACTGGTCATATCCTGGATCGTCGCGGTCCTTTTTGCCCCCTTGTTTGGTGTTTGGGTTCTCAAGAAGCCGAGGGCGGCGCACTCGGAGGAGCCCGGCCCGATCATGCGCACGTTCCGCTACTTCCTCGAGCTGGCGATGCGGGCGCGCTGGGTCACGATCCTCGTTACGTTGGGCCTGTTCGGGGCAGCGCTCTATGGCCTGCGCCTCGTCCCGCAGCAATTCTTCCCGTCATCCGACCGGCCCGAGCTGCTGGTGGACCTGCAGCTGCCCGAGAACGCGTCGATCTACGCAACCCGGGACGTCGCGGCGCGGGTGGACAAGCTCCTGAACAGCGATTCGGATGTGGACCACTGGAGCACAAATGTCGGACAGGGCGCCGTGCGCTTCTATCTGCCTCTCAATGTTCAACTCCCCAACGACTTTTTCGCCCAAGCCGTGGTCGTCACAAAGGGACTGCAGGAGCGCGAGCGGGTGAAGGCGAGGCTGGATCACGCACTGGCGACCGAGTTCCCGAGCGTTGTCGGACGGGTCTATCCGCTGGAGCTCGGCCCCCCGGTCGGATGGCCGCTGCAATACCGGGTGAGCGGACCGGAGCCGGACCAAGTGCGCACGATCGCATTCAAGGTCGCTCAGGAGATCGGGTCCACCCCCGGTGCAGAGAATGTCAACTACAACTGGATGGAGCCGGCGCGCACGATCAGGATCCGGGTCGACCAGGACCAGGCCCGCCTGCTGGGCCTCAGCTCGCAGCAGCTGGCCCTGTCCCTGAACGCGGTCGTATCCGGCGTCACGGCCACGCAGGTGCGCAGCGGGATCTATCTCGTCGACGTACTGGTGCGGGCGTCGGCCGACCAGCGCATGTCGCTGTCGACGATCCGCACGCTGCAAGTGCCGCTGCCAAACGGGCGGAGCGTTCCCCTGAGCCAGATCGCGTCCGTCGAGTACGGGCAGGAATACCCGATCGTCTGGCGCCGGGACCGGTTGCCCACAGTGACGGTTCAGGCCGACGTCGTGCCCGGCACGCAAGCCGCCACCGTCGTGCAGGCGCTGGCGCCGAAGATCGCGGCGCTGAATGCCAGCCTGCCGAGCGGGTATCATATCGGTATTGGCGGCACAGTCGAGGAAAGCAGCAAGGCGCAGACGTCGGTCGCCGCCGCTCTGCCGTTGATGCTCATTCTGATCCTCACGGTGCTGATGATCCAGCTTCAGAGCTTCAACAGCCTGTTCCTGGTGCTCAGCGTGGCCCCTCTGGGCCTCATTAGGGTCGTCGCGGCTCTGCTCCTTGCGGACAAGCCCTTGGGCTTTGTGGCTCTGCTCGGCGTGCTCGCCCTCACCGGCATGATCGCCCGCAACTCGGTGATCCTTATCCACCAGGTCGAGGAAGAGAAGGCGCACGGGCGGCAGCCGTGGGACGCGGTCGTCGAGGCCACCGCGCACCGGTTCCGCCCGATCCTGCTAACTGCTGCTGCCGCAATCCTCGACATGATCCCGATCGCGCCGACCATCTTCTGGGGGCCGATGGCCTACGCGATCATGGGCGGTCTGGCTGTCGCGACGGTTTTGACGCTCGTCTTCCTTCCGGCGCTCTACGTGACCTGGTTCCGGATCGAAAACCCGCACCCGTCTCCGTACCAGAACGCAGCTGTCGGAGAGACCGCAATGTCCATTCATTAACTTCAGCGGCGAGGCGACTTTGGCCATCGATCCAACTCTCCTGAGCCCGGCTTCGGCGCTCTTGGGAGCCCTCGTAGGAGGTGGTGCCTCGCTGCTTGGCACCATTTACACGCAACGCTCCCAAGATCGCGTTCAGCGCGTCGCGTCTGAGATCGCGAAACGGGAGACCGTTTATGCTGATTTCGTGATGAGTGCGTCGAATTTACTCCTGAACGCGTACACCCACGACGAGATCGCACTGAGCGGCGATGAGCAGCGCATGATCGGGCTTATCAACCGAATGAGGCTCTTTGCTCCGACTGAGGTTGTCGATGGAGCGGAGGCGGTGCTGAGAGCCATCGTCGAGATCTCGCTGAAGCCGAGTATCGAGCTCCGGCAGCTTGCGAAGGAGGCGTTGTCCAAGAGCCTCGATCCTGATCCGCTGCTGGTATTCAGCTCGATTTGCCGGGCTGACTTGGACAATGTGCACCGAACAGTCGTTTAAGAGCACAAAAGTCACTTCGGACTACAACTCGGTGCCGCCCGCACATTGCATAGACGGAGGGAAAGGTTATGTCCGAAAATCGCAACACCGGAAGGTTCTCCGCTGCCGATCTGAGGCGTCGGATGGCCGAGCGCGAAGCGGCTAAAGCCGCTGAGGAGATGCGCCGGCTAAAGGAGCAAGAGGAAAAGCAAAAGGCAGTGATGGAGGAGTTTCACAAGCCGCCGGATAGGACACCCGAACAGGTGATGGAGCTCGTCATGCAGCTGGTGAACCGGTCCGCCGATCGCGGACAGAGCGAAGTTCAGGTTTACCGCTTTCCGAACAGCCTCTGCACCGATCGTGGGCGAAGGATCAACAATTCGGAGCCCGACTGGGACCAGACTTTGGAGGGCCGCCCTCGCGCCGGCTATGAATTCTGGCGCGATCACCTTCGGCCGCTCGGCTTCCATCTCAGGGCTCAGGTCCTGGAGTACCCGGGTGGGATGCCTGGCGATATAGGTTTCTTTCTCACCTGGTAGCAAAGACCACCGAGGCCAACGTGGCGTGGATAAAGCTTACAGGCATGGCTCTTGGCATAGCGCGGACCGCCGTTGCGGCAATTGCTTCGTTGCCCCTGGGATCCATAGCAGCGGTTTTCACTTAACTGGGCGGCTCTTATCCGCTGGTCGAGGCGCGACCGCCTTTATTTGCGGGTGCGCGGGATGGACGCTCGGCAGCGGTAGGGAGGGGTTCCGCTATAGAAGTCGCACGCCCGCAAAGAGGAGGTTCGCTGCAATGTATATGCTCCGGGCGATCTCTGTCTACCTAGGTTATATACTGAGTATTTTGGTAATGTGTGCCTCCTCAGCCGTGGTAAAGTCAGAAGAACTGCCGGAAATTCTCCGAGGACCAGCCGCAGGACAAGCTCAACCGCCCCCAAAACCAGCTGTCGCAAGATGTGGCAATCTTATAAATGGCTATGTCAAAGACTACCAGTGCTGTTGCACTTATTGGAACGGACATAACTACCGTTATTGTATAGTTTCTAAACCACGCAACTCCGATGGCAGCTTTCAAGCATGCCCCTGGGTGTGCAGGAACTCACCCCCATGTGGTTGAGAAAGGCGGAGCCGAAATTTACATCGACGCTGCGCCTCCATCTTGCTGAAGACGGAGAAGAAGAACCGTTCGCAACCGGTTCTAGCGCGGAGCAAGTGACTGTTCCGCCGCATATCCCCGCAACGGCGATCGGTCAGAGCTTCCCAAGCGGCAAAGAGGCAATTACCGTGCTCGCCGACACCCGCTTGCCCGCAAACTCCCAAGCTGATGCTTGCCCCAGCGCCAATGCCGGTCAGCTGAGGCAACACGCATCGTTTCAACGTCGCCGCGGCTCTCCACCCCCCCGCGCGATTATCAAAAGACCTACTTATTCAATGGAATCACCCCAAAGCCGTCATTTCGGACCACGCATTCGTCGCGCACAGGACGCTCAGTAGGGACGCGACTACGAACCCCGCCTCGACGAACAGCAAGACGCGGACCCGATCGCCGATGCACATCGTCCCGGTGCAGGCCCCGAGGGAAGCGATCAGCCGAGCGACTGATGGCCGGCCAGCGCGAACGCGGCGAGCGGCGCGCCGCCAGCGATGCTCGACTGGATGCCAGCCGATCACCGCCACAGGCGTCACTGAAGCCGAGCGGGGCTTGTATCCTGCGGAGCGGTGAGAAAAACCACGGGAGTTATCCTGCACCTTCATGACCGTGCCCCTTCAGCCGTGGGCGCCGGTAATGCTGCAGGAACATCCCGATCGTCTCTTCGATTATGTCCTTTTCCGGAAGGGGTACGCTTTCGCGACCCGTCATCCAGGGCCACAGAGATAGCTCGTTGAGCATCCCCATGAACTGGTGAGCCGCAAGCATCGGATTGCGGCAGTGCAGGATGCCCATCGCGGTCAGATGGGCGAGATAGCGAACGAGCCGCTCAGTTTGAGGCTCCATGACGGCAGCGAACTCCTCGGCAATCCAAGGAAACTGGCGCGAGTCGGCCACCACCATGCGGAGGAACCCGTGGTATTCCGGGTGCTTGTGCAGCGCCAAAATCATGCGTGCGATCAGGCGCAGCACGTCCTCGACGTCGCCTTGAGTTTCACCGTTTCGTAGGAAATGTCGAGCCCTCGATCGGCCAGCACCTCCTCGACATCGCGGTAGCTCAGGGTGAAGCGGAGATAAAGCCAGATCGCGTGCTGGATGATCTCGGGCGGGAAGCGATGGCGGCGGTAGCAGAGCCGAGTCATGTCGACATCCTACTCGATACACCGCTGGCTCCCGACCCGGTTTCCGTGACAATGCCCTGCGGTAGACTGCAGCGCAATCGCCCGAACCGTCGTCTCGTCCAGATGCGACTGCACCTCGGCAGTGATCGGCGCGCCCTTCTCGGAAGCAATGACTAAAGCATCATCAATTGGCGGCAATGTCGCGCCATCAAAGGCGACGTGCAGCATCGCCTCACCGACCGCAGTCACTCGGCCATCAATCGATTTTGACTGTTCCACTGCGTAATTCCCGCTGGCCAACCTGCTAGACGGCGTTGACGCGGGCCCAATGAGACCCTACCGCCGCGTCTGTGTATCGAACAATAAAGATGCCGGCGGGCCAGAACTTTGATCTAGGTCAAAGCCGGGTATCGAATTCATGATATGTGAGCGAACCTGAGCAAACGTCGCGCCGGCTTGATCGAGGTTAAAGCCGGGTTCGGCGGCTCGCGACGGAATTGCAGGCTCAATTGAAGATAACACCCAGGATGTCGGTATCAACAGAGCACATGAGCGATGAAGAGCTCTTCGGGCGGCGCAACGCGCCGACGGCGCTGCGCGCTGGCTTTGAAGAAATAGAGCCCGACGCGGAATCCCGAGCTTCTCAAAGGCTGGTAGACAGGGGTCGCAGTTTCCCGCTCGGTGCCACCGTTCTCGCCGAGGGCGTCAACTTCAGTGTGTTCTCCAGGCAGGCGAGCCGGGTGGACCTCTTGCTGTTCGATGATGCCGCCGACACGCACCCGGCGCGCGTGATCGAGCTCGATGCGCGCACACACCGCACCTACCATTACTGGCATGTCTTTGTGCCCGGAATCCGTCGCGGGCAGATTTATGCATATCGCGCCGACGGCCCGTTCGATCCCGGGCGCGGTCTACGCTTCGATCCGGCCAAAGCGCTCCTCGATCCCTACGGACGCGGCGTCGTCGTGCCCGACGGATACTCTCGCCACGGGGCTAGCCAATATGGTGAGAACAATGCGATCGCCATGAAGAGTGTGGTGGTCGATCCCGATGTCTACGACTGGGAGGGTGATGCGCCGCTGCGCCGGCCCTTCGCCACGACCGTGATCTACGAAATGCACGTCGCCGGCTTCACGCGGCATCCGAGTTCCGGGGTTGCCCCGGAGCGGCGTGGGACCTATGTGGGCATGATCGAGAAGATCCCCTATCTGCAGGATCTCGGGATCACGGCAGTCGAACTCCTTCCCGTGTTCCAGTTCGACCGGCAAGACTGTCCGTCGGGCTTGGTCAACTACTGGGGATATTCGCCGGTCTCGTTTTTCGCGCCCCATGCCGGTTACAGTTCGCGGAAAGACCCGCTCGGCTCGGTCGACGAGTTCCGTGACCTCGTCAAGGCGCTGCACCGCGCCGGCATCGAGGTGATCCTCGATGTCGTTTACAACCACACCGCCGAGGGAAATGCCGAAGGACCCACCCTCTGCTTTCGGGGCCTCGCGAACGAAATCTATTACATCCTCGATAACGACCGCGCCCATTACGCAAATTACAGTGGCACCGGAAATACCCTGAACGCCAATCAGTCGATTGTGCGTCGCATGATTCTCGACAGCCTACGGTACTGGGTCGAGCACATGCACGTCGACGGGTTCCGTTTCGACCTCGCTTCGATCCTGGCTCGGGACGAAACGGGTCGGCCGCTCGAAAATCCCCCGGTTCTCTGGGACATCGAGTCGGATCCCGTCCTTGCCGGCACCAAACTGATCGCTGAGGCTTGGGATGCTGCCGGCCTATATCAGGTGGGAAGCTTCATAGGCGACAGCTGGAAGGAGTGGAACGGACAGTTCCGGGACGACGTCCGGCGTTTTGTCAAGGGCGACAGCGGGACGGTCCGGTTGCTGGCGCAACGGGCGCTCGGCAGCCCCGACATTTTCGGCCACCAGGAACGAGAACCCGAACAAAGCATCAATTTCGTGTCCTGCCATGACGGCTTCACGCTGAACGATCTGGTTTCCTACAACGACAAGCACAACGAAGCGAATGGCGAAGGAAACCGGGACGGCTCGGGAACGAACCTGTCATGGAACTGCGGGGTCGAGGGGCTGACCGAGGACCCTGCCGTCGAGCAGCTACGCCGCCGTCAAGCAAAGAATTTAATCGTAATCCTCCTCACCTCGATTGGTACGCCGATGCTCCAGATGGGCGACGAAATGCGTCGCACTCAGTGGGGCAACAGCAATGCCTATTGCCAAGACAACGAGGTGAGCTGGCTCGATTGGAGGCTTCTCCACCGGCACCGCGACCTCCATCAATTTGTGCGGAAGCTCATTGCCCATCGCCTCCGCTTGTTGAGCGCGGGTCATGAGGAGAGCTTCGGGCTGAGCCTCAACCAGCTGCTGCGCCGCGCCGAAATCGACTGGCACGGCGTCCGGCTCGGCAGGCCGGACTGGAGTGACTCTTCTCATAGCCTTGCCTTGACCGTGCGACCCCGCCAGCGGCAAATCCCGCTCTGGCTCCATGTGATGTTCAATGCCTATTGGGAGGCGCTCGATTTCGAGCTGCCGCTGGCACCCAAGGCGGCAGACGCCGGCTGGCAACGGTGGATCGACACCTCGCTTCAATCGCCCGAGGACATCATGGATGCCGCTGCCGCTCCACCGGTGCCCGGAATGTATTACCGCGTGCCCCCTCGATCCGTGGTCGCGCTGTTTTCCAGAGCCGACACCTGTTTTTAACTACCCGAGCTAGGAGCACGAAAATTATGAGGACTACGATGAGAACCGACGAGCTGCTTCGCTCTGACGAGGCCATCTCTCCATACGGCCCAGCTCGTGCGACGGTGGAAGGGACACCCCTCAGCCCCGACGAGCTGCATAAAATCGACGCGTATTGGCGGGCCAGCCTCTATCTTTGCCTGGGAATGCTGTACCTCAAGGCCAACCCGCTGCTGCGAGAGCCGCTGACTCTGGAGCACACAAAGCCGCGGCTGCTGGGCCATTGGGGCTCGGACGCCGGTCAAGCCTTTACTTACATCCACTTCAATAGGCTGATCAAAAAATACGACCTCAACGCGATCTACATCAGCGGCCCCGGACACGGGGCGCCCGCAGTGCTGTCCCAGGCGTATCTTGAAGGCACCTATTCCGAGATCTACCCCGAGAAGAGCGAAGACATCGCGGGACTGCAGCGCTTCTTTAAGCAGTTCTCCTTTCCCGGCGGCATTGGCAGCCACGCCACGCCGGAAACGCCGGGCAGCATCCACGAGGGCGGCGAGCTGGGCTACAGCATTTCGCACGCCTACGGCACGGTCTACGACAACCCGGACCTGATTGCGCTCGTGATGGTGGGCGACGGCGAGTCCGAAACAGGTCCCCTGGCCACCAGCTGGCACAGCAACAAATTCCTCAACCCGATCAGCGACGGGGCAGTACTGCCGATTCTGCACCTCAACGGCTACAAGATCAACAATCCGACCATTCTGGCCCGCATCAGCCACGACGAGCTGAAGGCGCTGTTTGTCGGTTACGGATACACCCCGTATTTCGTGGAAGGCAGCGACCACGAAACCATGCACCAGGCCATGGCCGCCACCTTGGAGCATTGTGTCCTGGAAATCCGCGAGATCCAGCAAAAGGCGCGGCAGACCGGCAAGGCCTTTCGACCGCGCTGGCCTGTCGTCATCCTGCGCAGCCCCAAGGGCTGGACCGCGCCGCGAGAGGTGGACGGCCATTACCTCGAAGGCTTCTGGCGGGCGCACCAGATCCCAATTACCGACGTCGGCGCCAACCCCAGCCACTTGAAATTGCTGGAAAGCTGGCTGCGCAGTTACCGGCCCGAGGAGCTCTTCGACGACAACGGGCGCCTGGTCCCAGAACTAAAGGCCTTGGCCCCCACGGGGAACCGGCGGATGAGCGCCAACCCGGTCGCCAATGGCGGTTTGCTGCGCAGACTGCTCGACATGCCCGACTTCCGCGACTCCGCGGTGAAGGTCGAGAAACCCGGCGCGACCTTGGCCGGCAATGTTCCCACCCTCGGCAACTTCCTGCGCGAAGTCACGCGGCTGAACATGGGGAACTTCCGCGTCTTCGGCCCGGATGAGACGCAGTCCAACAGGCTGGAAGCGCTCTACGATGTCACCAAGAAGGTGTGGCTGGCAGAGTATTTCCCCGAGGATGCCGACGGCGGCAATCTTGCTCCGGAAGGCCGGGTCATGGAGATGCTCAGCGAGCACACCGTCGAAGGGTGGCTCGAGGGCTACCTTCTGAGCGGCCGACATGGTCTGATCAACAGCTATGAGCCGTTCATCCACGTCATTGATTCGATGTTCAACCAGCATGCCAAGTGGCTGGAAAAGTGCAATGAGCTGCCCTGGCGCGCCAATGTGGCGTCGCTCAACCTGCTGATCACGGCGCTGGTCTGGCGCCAGGACCACAATGGTTTCACGCACCAGGATCCTGGGTTCCTCGACGTAGTCGCCAACAAGAGCCCCGATGTAGTGCGCATCTACTTGCCGCCCGACGCGAATTGCCTGCTGTCGGTGGGCGATCACTGTCTGCGGAGTGTCAATTACGCCAATGTCATCATCGCGGACAAGCAGGTGCATCTCCAATACCTGGACATGGAAGCCGCGATCGAGCACTGCACCAAGGGTGTCGGCATCTGGGACTGGGCGAGCAATGACCAGGGCGCCGAACCGGATGTCGTCATGGCGAGTTGCGGCGACTGCCCCACCATGGAATCTCTGGCCGCCACTGCGCTGCTTCGCCAACACCTGCCGGGCGTCAGGGTCCGGTTCGTGAATGTGGTGGACTTGTTCAAACTGGTCCCGCACACCGAGCATCCGCACGGGCTGACAGACCGCGAATTCGAGGCCCTCTTCACGCCGGACAAGCCGGTGGTTTTCAACTTCCATGCTTATCCGTGGTTAATCCACAGGCTAACCTACCACCGGCCGCATCAGCACCACATACACGTGCGCGGCTATAAGGAGCAGGGCAATATAAACACTCCGCTGGAATTGGCCATTCGCAATCAGGCCGACCGCTTCAGCCTCGCCATCGACGCGATCGACCGCATGCCGCGTTTCCACGTCACCGGATCGAGCGCTCGCGAGGCGCTGCTCAACCAGCAGATCGCATGTAAGCATCACGCCTGGGAGTTTGGCGTGGATGCGCCGGAAATCAGCAATTGGCAGTGGCCGTTCTAAGCGGCTCTTCATCAGATGACCCACGCATCCTCATGCGCCGACCGACACTCCCTCTCCGCCCTTGGCGACGGAGAGGGCGTATTTGGGCCCGACCTGGTCGCGTGGGAGCCGGCTATCCGGCTATGGAACGAGAGCCGTCACGTAGAGGTCATGCCGCAGGGGTAAACAGGCGAGCCGATCGGGCCCGACAGCAAGGACAGCGTCCAATGCAGGAAGTGAGTGAAGCTACCCTCCCGCCGCCACCCAGAGACGAAGCCGCACCCGACCTTCTTACCCAGTACGGTTGCGGTCCGATCCGGTTTTCCGGTCACGACGATGCGCTGTACGAACGGCATCTACTGTTCGACGATGTCATCGACCCGCTCGCGGCCGGCGGCCGTGAACGGTTCGAGGCCGCCGCTCGGTCTGTCAGGGACGTGGTTTCGCAGCGCTGGGTCAAAACCGAGCGCACCTACAACCGCCTGAACCCCAAACGGATCTACTATTTGTCGATGGAGTTCCTGATCGGGCGGTCGCTGACCAACAACGTGACCAATATGCTGCTCGACCCCTATGTGAGCCGCGCGGCGCAGCAAAGGGATCTCGACTGGTTCGGCCTCATCGAGCAAGAACCCGATGCCGGGCTCGGGAACGGCGGATTGGGGCGGCTCGCCGCGTGCTTTCTCGATTCGATGGCGGCAATGGAATTGCCGGCGATGGGCTACGGCCTGCGCTACGAATACGGCATGTTCCGGCAGACGATCGAGGACGGCTGGCAGCGCGAGCACCCGGACAACTGGTTGCGCCAGCATGACCCATGGGAGGTCGCCCGTCCACACGAAGCGGTGGAAATCAAGCTTCGCTCCTCGGTGAGAATGCACCGCGGCACCCTAGAAATCGTCCCCGGCCGTCCCTCGACATTGATCGGCATCCCGTTTGACCGGCCGGCGGTCGGGTATGGTGGCAAGACCATCAACACCTTGCGGTTGTGGGCCGCCGCGTCGCCCGATTATTTCGATTTTCAGGAGTTCAGCAGCGGCGATTTCGTCGGTGCGCTTGCCGGAACTCTCGCGGCGGAATCGTTGACGCGGGTGCTCTATCCCGACGACAGCACGGCGGTCGGGCAGGCGCTGCGTTTTGTGCAGGAATACTTTCTCGTGGCCTGCTCGCTGGCCGACCTCGTACGCCGCTTCCACCGCCGGAATGGGAACTGGCGTCTGGTTCCCGACAAGGTCGCGATCCAGCTCAACGACACGCATCCGACGCTGGCGGTTCCCGAGCTGATGCGCATTCTGCTCGACGACGCGCATCTCGGGTGGGACGAGGCCTGGGACATCACGCAAAACACTTTGGGTTATACCAACCACACCTTACTGCCCGAAGCCCTCGAGAGATGGCCTCTCAACTACTTTGAGACACTTTTACCGCGGCAGTTGGAAATAATTTTCGAGATCAATCGTCGCTTTCTCGATACCGTCCGGGCGCGCTGGCCGGGCGACGAGGCACGCGTCGCTCGCATGAGCCTCATTGAAGAGGGCGCGGAGCAAAAAGTCCGCATGGCAAATATGGCGATCGTCGGCTCGCACAGCACCAATGGCGTGGCTGCGATTCATTCGGAGCTGCTGCGCAAACTGACGGTCAAAGACTTCGCCGAGATGTATCCCGAGCGCTTCAACAACAAGACCAACGGCGTCACGCCGCGGCGTTGGCTGTTGCTCACGAACCCGGGCCTTGCGCGCACGATCACCGACGCGATAGGCGAGCGATGGGTGACCGATCTCGACGAATTGGGAAAGCTGCGGCCCTTGGCGGATGATGCGGCGTTTCGCGACAGGTTCCTCGAGGTTAAGCGGGCCGCCAAACTGCGCTTTGTCGATTGGGTGAAAACCAGCTGCGGCCAGACCGTCGATCCGGACACGATCTTCGACTGTCAGATCAAACGCATTCACGAATACAAACGGCAGCTGCTGAACGCGCTGCGCATCATCGTCCTTTACAATCGGCTGCGGGAAAACCCACGTCTCGACGTGATGCCGCGCACCTTTTTCTTTGCCGGCAAAGCAGCACCGGCCTATCGGTTGGCGAAGCTGATCATAAAATTCCTCAACAACCTCGTGGGCACGGTCGACGGTGACCCGATCACGCAGGGCCGTCTAAAAGTTGTCTTTCTGCCCGAGTACTGCGTGTCGCTGGCCGAGCGGCTGATCCCGGCTGCCAACGTCTCCAATCAGATTTCGACCGCCGGTTACGAAGCGAGCGGCACGAGCAACATGAAGTTCATGATGAACGGGGCATTGACGATCGGCACGCGCGACGGCTCCACGATCGAGATGGCGGAGGAGGCTGGCGAGGACAACTTCTTCCTGTTCGGGCTGACCGCTGACCAGGTGGAAGGGAGCCGCGGGTGGTACAACCCGCACTGGCATTACGACCACGACCCGGAGACCCGGGCTGCACTTGACATGATCGCGGCCGACTATTTCAGCCGCTACGAGCCAGGGATTTTTGCGCCATTGCACAACGCGCTGTTGGCCGAAGGCGATCACTACATGCACCTTGCTGACCTGCAATCCTATCTGGAGGCCGACCACCGGCTAACCGCATTGTATGCCGATCGCAGCGCGTGGGCGCGCAAGGCGATCTTGAATGTTGCCGGCTCCGGGAAATTCTCCAGCGACCGCACGATCGCGCAATACGCCACCGAAATCTGGAATGCGAAACCCTGTCCAGTGTCCTGAAAAGGATCGCCGCTGAGAAAGGACGGTCGATGACCATTTCGCCACTAGCCGGCAAACCCGCCCCCGAAGAGATGCTGATCGATCCGGCCCGGCTCGAACGCGAATATTACGAGCGCCGGCCCGATCTCGACGATCCGCAACAACTCGTCAGCTTCGGAACCAGCGGGCATCGCGGCTCGCCATTGCGCGGGTCGTTCACCGAAGCCCACATCCTTGCGATCACCCAGGCCATCTGCGATTACCGGCGCACCCAGGGCACCGACGGCCCGCTCTACATGGGTAAGGACACCCATGCGGTTTCCGGGCCGGCGCAGCAGACGGCTCTCGAAGTCCTGGCGGCCAACGCGGTGCAGACGATCATCCAGCGAGACGACGGATTTACCCCGACCCCAGTCATCTCGCGCGCGATCCTGGTCTACAACCGCGGGCGCAAGGAGCATCTCGCCGACGGCATTGTCATCACCCCGTCGCACAACCCGCCAGAAGACGGTGGCTTCAAGTACAACCCGACAAACGGCGGTCCGGCTGACACCGACGTGACCCAGTGGGTCGAAAACCGGGCGAACGAACTTCTGCGAAACGGCAACACCGTGGTGAAGCGACTGGGCTTCACCACTGCATTCAAGGCTGACACGACGCACCAGGAGGATTTCGTCCTGCCTTACGTCAATGATTTGCGCAACGTCGCCGACATGGAGGCAATCCGAGCCGCCAACCTCGAGCTCGCCGTCGACCCGCTCGGCGGCGCCGCTGTTCGCTATTGGGAGCCGATCAACGCCGTCTATAAGCTCAACATTGCTGTCGTCAATCCGAAAGTCGATCCGACCTTCTCGTTCATGACAGTCGACCACGACGGCAAGATCCGCATGGACTGTTCCAGCCCGTACGCGATGGCTAGCCTCGTCGGACTCAAGGATCGCTACCAGGTCGCCTTCGCCAATGATACCGACGCCGATCGGCACGGCATCGTCACGCCGTCGGCCGGGCTGATGAACCCGAACCATTATTTGTCGGTGGCGATCCTCTACCTACTGGCGCATCGACCGCACTGGTCGGCACAGGCGGCGATCGGCAAAACCGTGGTCAGCAGCAGCATGATCGACCGGGTCGTGCACAAACTCGGCCGTCGCCTGTTAGAGGTGCCGGTCGGCTTTAAATGGTTTGTGCCGGGTTTTTTCGACGGCTCGTGCTGCTTTGGTGGCGAGGAGAGCGCCGGGGCGAGTTTCTTGCGGCATGACGGCAGCGTGTGGACCACCGACAAGGATGGCCCGATCATGGATCTGCTTGCGGCCGAGATCACGGCCCGCACGGGCAAGGACCCGGGCGAGCACTACCGCGCGCTTACGGCGGAGTTCGGAACGGCGTACTACACGCGCATCGACGCGCCGGCGACAGCAGAGCAAAAGGCGAGGCTCGAAAAACTGTCGCCCGCTGCCGTCAAGGAGTCGACCTTGGCCGGCGAGCCGATTGCCGCCAAGCTCAGTCGCGCCCCGGGCAACAATGCTCCAATCGATGGCGTAAAAGTCGTCGCCGCCAGCGGTTGGTTCGCGGCCCGGCCGTCGGGCACCGAAGCCGTCTATAAGATCTACGCGGAAAGCTTCAAGGACCAGGCTCACCTCGACGCCATCGTCAGCGAGGCTCAAGAGATGGTGAACACGGCCCTGGCCTCCTCCGACTGAGTTCGCACGGGCGAGGTTAAACGACATGAATGGCGACAGCTCGCGAGTGAGTCTCCCGCCGTTCCCGGCGGAATACCACGCCTCGGGCGTGCTGTTGCACGTCGCGTCGCTGCCCTCGCCTTACGGCATCGGCGATCTTGGGCCAGCTGCACGGGTATGGGTCGACCACCTGCACGAGGCGGGGCAGAGCTGGTGGCAGGCGCTGCCGCTCGGTCCTACAGGATACGGCAACTCCCCGTATCAATCCTTGTCGTCCTTCGCCGGCAACGAGCTCTTGATCAGCCCGGACGGCCTGACCGAGGACGGACTGCTGCGGTCACAGGACTGCGAGGGCAATTCGTTCCCGACGGCCGCTATCGACTATGGCGCCGTCATCCCGTTCAAGCGCCGGATCCTCGAAAAGGCTTGGAGCAACTTCTGCGCCGGGGAGCGCGAAGACCTCCAGGCGGCTTATGAACAGTTCTGCAACACCCATGGCCACTGGCTCGAAGATTACGCACTGTTTCGTGCGCTGAAAACCAGGCATAACGACGCTTATTACCTCCAATGGCCGCCGGAGCTGGTCAGACGCGTTCCCGAGGCTCTGGCGCGTGCACGCCAGGAGTTGGCAAGCCAAATCGATCAAGCGCGGTTCGCACAATTCCTGCTTTTCCCCGCCAGGGCGAGCGCCTCAAGGAACACGCCCACGCCGGAGGCCTGCGCCTGATTGGCGATCTGCCTTTCTTTATCTCCTCCGATTCGAGCGATGTATGGGCCAATCCGGAACTGTTCCTGCTGGATGAACAGCACCGGCCACGTTTCGTCGCGGGTGTCCCTCCCGACTATTTCAGCGCCACAGGGCAGCTCTGGGGCAATCCAGTTTACGACTGGGACACTATTCGTCGTACCGGCTACCGCTGGTGTATCGATCGACTGCGCGCTGTCCTGGCACACGTTGATGTCGTTCGCCTGGACCATTTCCGTGGATTCGCGGCCGCTTGGCACGTCCCGGCCGGAGCACCGACGGCGCAATCCGGCCAATGGGTGCCCGGCCCGGGCGCCGAGTTCTTCGAGGTGGTGCAGAAGGAGCTGAGTGGTTTGCCGTTCATTGCCGAGGATTTGGGGTTGATCACTGCGGACGTAGGCGCCTTACGCGACCACTTCCAGCTGCCAGGGACCAGAGTTCTACAGTTCGCTTTCGACGGACATTCGGATAACCCGCATCTGCCGCATAACTACCCTTCCAATACCGTGGTCTATACCGGCACGCATGACAATCCCACCACCCGCGAGTGGTACGAGGAATTGCCCTCCGCTGAGCGACAAGTTCTCTGGAGCTATCTTAAGCGGCCCGACGGTCGCAGTAGCGATGCGGCACTGGCGATGATGGAGTTGGCGTGGTCCTCGCGCGCGGCGCTCGCGATCGTACCTTTGCAGGATGTGCTCAACCTCGGAGCTGAGGCTCGGATGAACATTCCCGGTCGGGCCGAAGGTAATTGGTGCTGGCGTTGCCCCGAAAACCTATTGTACGCACCAGAGATCGAATGGCTGCGAGACTTGACGAAGGCGTCCAATCGCTCTGGCGTATCGCGCATCAAGCTCGGCTGACGGAAACCACAACTACAGCGAGAGAGCGATCGCTCACTCAGGCTGGTTTTATCGCGTTTAGAGCGCGGCCGCGTGAATATTGGAGCCGCTGGGGTCGCATCTGGCACTTATCGGCGCGAACACGCAGCGGGGTAACGGCCGTACTCATGGAAAACTCCTGTCGGGGATGGGGTTGACGACACCTCGATCCTCAAGACAGGACGCCCCTGGCGCTATCGACGATCTCTACCCGGTACCGCGCCCGGAAATAACTCTCCGCCTCCATCAACTCGTTGAGGGCCTGCATACCCGCGTGCAGGCAGCTGGTGCGCTCGCCGCCTCAGGTCATTCGGTCCGGGGTTAACCACGGCGAACATCCTCGACAGCGAGTCCAAAATTAGTCCATTGTCGAGTCCGCTTGGCACCTCGCCGGAGTCGTCAAAGCCGCAGAATTGCTGGGGTTTGGTTTGCCCTCGTGGTCGGCTGGACCGATCCCGAGGGCTCGCGACCATGGCTCGGAGCGCTGTTGCTCGCCTATTACGATCCGGAGGGACGGTTAGTTTACGCTGGCCGCACTGGTACCGATGCGGAGCTCGAGCGGCTGTGGCGCCGCCTGCAGCCGCTTGCCGTGCCCAGCATGCCGCTGGATATCCCGCCGCCGCGCTCCAGCCGCTTCGGCGCGCCGCTCGTTGTCAGCCGTGTTCATTGGGTGCGACCCGAGCTTGTCGCCGAGGTCAAATATCTGACCTGGACGGAGGACAACCTGTTGCGCCAGGTCGTCTACGAAGGTTTATGCGAAGACAAGCCGGCGTCGGAGGTCCGCCGACCCGTGCCGCACCCGAAGCCCCGAGTTCGCTGCCGACTCTCCGCTGGAGGGAGCAGGATTCGAACCCTCGGTCCCCCGTCTACGGTGAGCTCGGTGCACCCGACGCTATCCGCTATCTAAAACCGCTTTGAACAATGCGGTCGGCCCGAGCAGTGCGGTCGCCGCCCCCGCCGGCCGAAGCCGAGCACGTCGAGGCCCGCCGTGCGATTTTCACCTGGATCCAGGGCCCGCGAGCCTGAGCAGCCGCTAACCGAGGGGGGCTTGGAAAAGCCTTGTCTCGACGGGCTCCTCGTGGTCGTTCTTGCGAATCACAGCAACGCCGTCATCACCAAGCAGCAATTCCGCCCCTCGCAACGGGGCCTGCGTGACGGGCGCAAAAAGCAGCCGACTCCGGTCATCGAGCTCAGAGAGGAATTCCTCGGTACACAGCATCGTGCCGGGCGCGGCATGCGGCTCGATGCGGGCTGCGGCGCGGATCACGATGCCCGCGCTCGGAACCCGAACGCTCTGCCCGTCGGTGTGCGTCGTCGAAAACGCGATGGCACCGACGGCGGCGCCGAAGCGAAAATCCTGCGGCATTTGGAACCGCCGTACCGCTCGCTGCAGCGAGCGCGCCGCGCTCAGCACGCGGTCCGCGGAATCATCGACCAGCACCACCGAATCGCCGGATTCGAGCGCGGCGTACTCTACCTCCTTTTTGCATTTCTCGAACTCGCTGCCAAGGTATCGTGTAAAATGCTCGCCAACCACCGGGTCGCTGAGCACGCGCGAATAGCGGTTGAGATCGCCTTTTGCTGCACATTTGAAGATCTTGCCCTCGCGCCAACGATTGCCGTGTCCAATGACATTGCGAGTGTGGAAGGCGCGAATGTAGTCACTCGACGCTTGGGCGATGATGTCGTCAAGGGCGGGATGGATCAGGTAGTGCCGCTCCGCCGGCAGCGTCGCCTTGGACCCGTCGTGTTCGATATCGTGCGGTCGCCGAAAGATCTGTATGTCCTTTTGCTCTCGGTTGCGACGCACGACGCCTAACAAACCGAGGCGGTACAGAGCGCAGAAAGGGTGCGCATTCGAACCCTCGAGTCCCTTTTCCTTCAGCCGGACGGCGTAGGTTTCTGCGATGCGCTTCAGCACGCTCCTCTCCAACACGTTGCTCGGGATCAGGCCGAGCAACGAACGATCCGGAATCTCGCTCAGGCCGCGCATCTCCGCGAGGTAATGCCAGACGATTTCCCCGGCGCCCTGGTCGACCGCCATCCTGAGTCGTTCCTGGGTACGAACGCCCGCCGGAATTTGTGCGATCTTGCCGCCGATCAGCATCAGGTCGCGCGGCCGATACAGGCTGTGCCGGAGCACGAAATCGTAGAAGAATTCGCTCTTCTTCGTGATCGGGTTGACGATCATCGCGTTCGATGCGCCGATGAACCGCGCGATCGGCGTCGCTTCCCTCGGTTGGGTTAGATCGTCGCGCTGCATCGCCTCGATGTTTCTATCGAATATGCGGCTCAGCTCCTCGCCTGAATAGTGTAGCTGGACGACCAGACTGCTGATGTTGACCGCGTTGCGATCATAGTAATCGAGGCTGTTGAAGGCCTCCTTGCGAATCGAAACAAAGATCTTGACGTGCGGATTAACGCCGAGCAGCTCGCGGATCGCGCGGCAGATGCCGAGCTGACCGACAATCCAGATGCGGGAATCCTTGTTGCTGTGGAGGTAGCTCGCATCCGCCTCAGATGGGTCGCCGCTGTCGACGTAGCCCTCGAAGTATTCATCGATCGTATCGACAAACACGGCCACGGGCCGCCGAATCTGGCGGTAATATGACATCAGCGTGGTTAGATCGTGCGAGCGGCGCGCCTGCTGAAATTCGCGGTCGGAGTTGATCAGCCGCTTCAGCGCATCGAACGGCGAGACCGGGTACGACGACAGCAGCAGTTGCCGCATAACGGGCGAGCGGAAATCTGCCGGGTCCAATGGGTAGAATTTCGCGTTGCTCTTGACGACGCTGACCATCAACGCGGCCGACCAAACCTGGCACCAGAACGCATAGTCGACGAAACGCTGCACGTCGGCTTGCGACAGGCTCGGGCTGTCGGAAATCGTCGCGTCCACCAATTGATTCTCCGGCAAGCACGACAAATTTTCCGAGTTGCGCTGCAGCAGAATCCGCTTGGACTTCAGAAGAAAAGTCTTGCCGTAGCCCTTCGGGGCCACGACGATGCGTTTATTGGTTTCGTTTCTTAGAAAATCGCCTATGGCTGGGGTTTCCAGCAGTATGCCATGGGCCGAATGCAGAAGCTGCTCGGCATTGTCGAGGTTGCGGGCATCCTCGACCCATGCATCCGGCAAGCTGGCCATCGAAGCTGCCTCCGTTTTTTATCGCGCCCGACCCGAGTTCAGCTACAACAGGACGGAAAACGACGCGCCTCGGGTATCGATCGTCTGGCGCTGGAGAGCGATAGCACGACGATAATGCCGTTCGCCGGCGAAAGATAGCGCTCTCGCCGCTGCCGGCGAGACCCGTTTTGGCGTCCGGGGCTAAAGGAGGCTCTTCACGAGCTCTCTTGCTGCCGCGCAAGGCCGACATGCCTACCGAATGCTCGCCGACGAGGTAGATCTCGCTCACCTCGTTCGAGCGCGAGCCAACGGCTGCTTAGGGGGCAGGAAGAGCCGTTCCGAATGCGAAGCTGAGTGACCGAGAAGGGTCGGCTTGAGCCGCCCCACCGAGGTCAGCCTGACGACCGCTTCCTGGCGCATTTCGTCCATAGCCCGGCGTAGGGCCAACTTCTTAGAGGGTGGTTTTCTGTTCCCGATTTGCCCGCCCGTGAGCGCCCAGACGCAGGCCAGCAATTTGCCCTGGTCACCCACCTTACCCGTGCTACG
>Ga0306924_10001310_pt1 | contig 22596 bp, 16 predicted proteins | sample sta12Can44000111_FD_203756 | JGI IMG/M metagenome (GOLD analysis project Ga0306924, IMG submission 203756) | Lab enrichment of tropical soil microbial communities from Luquillo Experimental Forest, Puerto Rico - statanox.12C.anox.44.000.111 (v2)... | ecosystem: Environmental > Terrestrial >...
GACTGCAAGCGGTGTTGCACTGACCGGTTGAGCGCACAGGGGTAAAGCGGACATTACGCCGACGTGCAGCTTATGACCCACAGCGGACATTTATCCAACCCTGTCGACGCGCGCGGCGTAGTACCCTGGCGCTGCGAAATGGATGTGGAGGTACTCTGCTTCCACATTCGCGAATTGGCGCTCTATTGCCGCTTCGACGTTAGTGCCTTCGACAATCTCCCAGCCCGTCATCATTCCCGAAACATCAAAGCCGCGCACGGCGAGTGTGCGTTTGCGAAGCTGCTCCGGCACCTTCCCGATGGCATCGAACGTTTCCTCGCCGCGGCGAATGTAGATTGCAAACCGCATACGGTATGGTGAGGAAACGGCGTGATGCTCGTAGTTGATGAGGATTAGCTCGTCGCCGGGCTTGGCGTCGCTGAGGCTGATGCGGCAGGGCCGCGGCCCATCGGCGATCCGCCGGACGGCACCATGCTCAGCAAGCTCCTCGTCCGAGAGCGCAAAAAGATGATCGAATTGCCGCGCCTCAAGACCGCGGATGCGAAAATTCATGAGTAACCTCCTTTGCAATGATGCGGAGCAGGATGGCCAGCTCGAGGCCTTCGGGCCACCCGATTTCTGCCAAGGTCTGATTTGAGGAATGAAACGTGGCTGGCTGACTTTTCCTGAATTAAAATCATCAAGTTAAGAACCCCCTGGCCGGGCAAACAAGGGCCCCGCCGCACTGGATGCGCGTCGGGGCCTGGCGTGTCAGCTCGTTTGAAGCAGCGCGTCACTAATGCGATCAATCGCAGACGCGGCGGCGAATCTCGACAACGTCACCCCACCGGTTGGCCCGGTGCTCGATGATGGTTCGGCAGCCACCGTAGTACTCGTCACCGTAGTGACGCTCGTACCGGTCGGGACCGACGTAGACGCCGCCAGGGCCAACGCCGAACTCCACGGCATTTGCTGTTGTCACCGCTCCCGCAGTCAATGTGACCAACGCTACGAGTGCGAGGATACTTCGCTTCATTCGCACCTCCTCTTAGAAGTGACAGAGCATCGGGCCAACGACTGGAGCGATGATTGGTTTCGTAGAAATCGAGATGGAACGTTCCATTGTGAATGGCCGTTCACAGTGGAACACGGCAAAAAGCCTGGAACATCTGGGCGCGAAGCTACTTACCTTTCGTCAAGTCTTGCGGCGGCTAGAGGAGGAGAGCCGATGAAACGCCCATTGATAGTACTTGCCGCGATCTGCGCTGTATCCATGAGTTTGCCTGCTTCTGCCATGCCGCTCGCTCGTCTGGCGGCGCCCAGCGCGACAGAATCTGGCGTGATGTCTGTACACTATGGCCATCATTATCATTATGGCTGGTACCATGGTCGAGGTCATCACTATGGCTGGTGGCGGGGCCGACATCACGGATGGAGTTAGAGCGCGAACGCATTTCCAAACTGAAATGAAACATCCAATGGAGAGAAGGAGGAAGCGCCCAAGGATGAAGTAGGCAAACTCCCTTCGAGAACTCAACAAAGTCATGCGCAGTGTTTCAGCCAGAGGCCGCCCCAGTTGGCGGCCTCTTTCGTTTCGCGGAGGCAAAAGTGATTTTCTGCGAACCGACCAGCTCGAACATGGCCCATCAAAGCGTTGTATTGGGTTATGCGCATATGGCACCCCATTGGTTGAACGGCGAATAGGATCAGGCCCAACGCCTAGAGGCACGACTAGCGTTTGTAGCGGAACCAAGCTTGAGGACACGCATTGTCTCGCGGGGCGACGGAGGAGACTGTCGCCATGAGGGACCAATATGTCACCGCAATCGCGGTAACTGCTCTTGCCGTTAGTACCGTGCTGGCGGCCTATTCAATAAGAAGCCAAGCACAGTTTTGCCCGCAACCGTGGGCGACATCCGTTAGTGCGCTGTTCGCTCCGTGTCAGGCGCTGTACGGTGCCGTGGGTCCAAGGCTAGCTGGATCGGTGGATTCATTTTTGCATCCGAATGGTGGCTGACGGATGGATTGGCCTGACTATCTGCGGGACCAAGCAACCATGTACCGGCAACAAGCCGAACAGACAGACGCTCCCAGCCTCAAAGACGAATTGCTTGAGTTGGCGTCTGTCTGTGAGGAAGTCGCCAACAATATCGACAATCATCTGACAGGTAGGTGAGTCATGCCGAGGTTACTACTTCTAACTGGCGTTATGTTGCTAATGGCAGATTACTCCTTCGCTCAATACTCCCCAGACCCAACCCCAATGCAATGTCAGCTAATAAGATTGGCCGTAGCCCAATATGGTTTCGCCGCTGCCAGGCAACACGCCCTAGAGACCTATGGACCTGAAGCTGTAAAGACGGGCGACAAATGTTTCCCGAAAACAGGAAGGGCGAGACACTAGCTCGTATGCGCCGATTGAAACGGGGCCATCGCGCGGCTGCAGCTAGCGCAAGTGGTAGCGGCTTAAGCAAAGGCCAGACCGCCAGCTCCCGCGAGCTGGAAGTCTCTCAAGCGAAGATTGCGCAACGAGGCCCGAAACATTGGATCACCTTTCAGGCCTCGCCGCCGAAGCGGCATTGAGGGTTCTTGCCATCACCGCTCGACTCATTTCTCATCGCAGAAGCAGCAGGCCGAAGCACATAACAAGTGTCGCCATGCTCAACACTATTGCGAGCAACGCCTGTTCCCTCTCATGTTCCAAATCGTGCTTCATGAGCTGGTAGGAATGGCCCCAGCACTGGGCGGCAGGCTGGGGCCGTGGGCGGTTCCTCAATACAAATGCATTCCTTAGGGTGGAAATGCGGACTTAAAACTCCCGACTTCGGAAATCGTTCCAGTATCCTAGTCTCCCGCCGCGATTGGACACAGCACAGAGCGCGAGCTTATCGGGCTCCGCGCTTTTTCTTTTGCGAGTATCATACGTCGTGAGTCGGCAGCGCTAATTGCCGATCCATGTGTTGCCGATGAATGACGGTCCCGCGCGAGCTCTGCACGAATGTCTGCTTCCAGCGGCAAAGGCCGATATTCCTTTAGAACTTGGGAATGTCGCCTAATGATGCGAAAGCGACGTAAGGCGCGCCTACCCTGCAGCGATACGGCGCATAGCTCGCGCCCGAAAATCGTATTAGGCTTCAAAAGGTTCTCGGCCAGGGGAAAACCCCATGCGGCGGCGGGAATTCATCATGCTATCGCGCTTCTGCGATGTCTGCTTCTGAGGGTAGAGCGGACATCCTTGCGCCGGCATCTGCACGGGCGGAGTACACGCCCTAATTTAGCTCATTTGCAAACGTTTGCTTCAGTAGTGACGGATAGCGTGCGGCCTCCAGCCCGCCGCGCGCGGCGTAGTGGGCAAGCAGCGCGCCCCACAGGCCGGCATTGCCGAAAGAGCGAAGCACGAGCCAAGCGGTCAGGAAGATGAGCAGCGACAGCAGCATCAGGTTGCGCATGTCGCGCGCCCAGGTCGCGCCGATGTAGATACCGTCGAAAGCAAAGGCGAACACCGCCAGCAACGGCGAAACGATCACGAAGATGAGATACTCGCGCGCCATCCGTCGCACCTCCTCGGCCGCGGTCATGATGTCGATGAAATGCGCCCCGAAGGCCGCGAAGGCGGCCGCAACCGCGATGGCAAAAGCAAAGCCCCACGCTACGACCAGCCTGGCGGCTGCGGAAAACGCGTGCCTGTCGCGCGCACCAAAGGCCTGACCGCAGAGCTGCTGGGCGGCGTTGGCAAGCCCGTCGAGAAAGAAGGCGCTGATCAGGAGAAAATTGTTCAGCACCGAATTCGAGGCAAGCGTGACGTCACCCGAGCGGGCGCCTTGCGCCGTGAAAAACAGGAACGCCGTGATCAGGGCGGCAGTGCGGATCATGATGTCGCGGTTGACGGAGAACATGCGCATCAGCCTGGCGCGATCGAACAGCAGAGCGCGCGGCACGGCAAGCCGTCGGCGCAACAAATGCCGCGCAACCAGGATGCCAAGCAAAAGCCCGGTCGCTTCCGCCACGACGGCAGCAATCGCCGCCCCCGCGATGCCGGCGTCAAGTCCCAGCACCAGCACCAAGGTGAGGGCCATGTTGACGAGGTTGACGACGACCTGGAGGGCGAGTGCAAGCACCGCGCGCGCCAGACCGATCAGCCAGCCGAGCACGACGTAGTTTGCAAGCACCAGCGGCGCCGACCAGATGCGGATAGCGAAATAGGTCCGCGCCGCCTCCGTCACGCGCGTGCTGCCGCCCATCGCCTCCAGCACGACCGAGGCAAGCGGCAATTGCAGCAGGATCAGCCCCGCGCCGAATGCCGCCGCCACCACAAGGCCGCGCGCCAGCAGCGAGCGCAATTCGCCCATCTCGCCGGCGCCCAGCGATTGCGCGGTAAATGCAAGCGTGCTCATGCGCAGGAAGCCGAACAGCCAGAACATGCAATCGAAAATCACCGATGCCATCGCCACGCCACCGAGCAGCGCAGCATCCCCGAGGCGGCCGATCGCCGTGGTTGAAACGATGCCGATCAGTGGCGTGGTGAGGTTCGCCAACATCGCCGGGCCGGCGATGGCAAAGACCTGCGCGGTCGAAACGCTGCTTTTGAAATGCACTGGAAGCGGCTTCACCTTCCACTAGCGGCCGCGCGGCGCGCCGAACAGCCGCGACAGCAACCAGACCGGGATCACGATCACCGCTCCCAGCAGGAAATAGCGCCACAACCAGTTGATGGCGTCGAAGCCGAGGTCCCAGAGGCGCTGGAACAGGAGACGGATGCTGCGAATGATGTTGTAGGGATCGAAGCCGATCGCGGCCAGCACGACACCGACCAGGATCGAGAGCAGGACGAGCCGGAACGCCACCGAGAGCGGCGAGCCGCCGAGAAAGCGGGTGAGGCCGTCATGGGCTGCCGGCAATTTCCTGGTGTCGTCGGGCATCGATAGGCTCCGTTTGCGGATTCGCACAGTTGCAATTGTAAACATCCGTATCAAGGCGGGGAAGGGTTTTTGCGGACTTTGGAATTCAGCATCTTTTCCAGCGTATCCAGCCGGTCGGCATCGCGCGGCGGCTTGTCCCAGCGCAGGCGATTGATACGTGGAAAGCGCATGGCAATGCCGGATTTGTGCCGCGTCGAGCGCTGCAGTCCCTCGAAGGCAACCTCCAGCACGAGCCCTTGACCAGGCTCGTGCACGACATGGCGCACCGGGCCGAACTTTTCCGTCGTATTGCGGCGGACGAAGCGGTCGATCCGCAACAACTCCTCGTCGGTGAAGCCGAAATAAGCCTTGCCCACGGGCACCAGCTGCTCGCCCTCCTCGCTCGTCGTCCAAACTCCGAACGTATAGTCGGAATAAAAGGATGAACGCTTGCCGTGGCCGCGCTGCGCATACATCAACACGGCATCGATGATGTGCGGGTCGCGCTTCCATTTCCACCATTGGCCTCTGGGGCGACCCGGCAGGTAAGGCGCATCACCGCGCTTGAGCATCACGCCTTCGACCGCTTCGGCATCCGCACCCGCGCCGGCGCTCGCGGGATCGGCGCGCGCGGCGGCGAGGCGTTCCCAGCTGTCGAACGCGATCAGCGGCGAAAGGTCCACACGCGGATCTTCCAGCTTTCGCACGAACGCTTCCAGCCGGGCGCGGCGTTCGGAAAACGGCAGCGTCCGCAGGTCGTCACCGTCTTCGCCCAGGAGGTCATAGGCGCGAAGATGGATCGGAAAATCCTTCATCAGCTTCGGCGAGACGACCTTGCGATTAAGACGTTGCTGCAGCACATTGAAGCTCTGCACGCGAGCATCGCGCATCACCAGGAGCTCGCCATCGATCGCGCCCGCAAGGTGCAACGACGGCAACAGGTCCGGAAAGCTGCCGGTGATGTCTTCGCCGGTCCGCGAATAGAGCCGCGCCACCGGATTGCCCCGCGCATCGAGGCTTGATACCGCCTGCACGCGGATGCCGTCCCATTTCCATTCCGCCATGTATTGCACGGGGTCCAGATCGGTAAAATCCGCGTCCTCGATCGCATGCGCCAGCATCACCGGGCGGAACGGCGCAGGGTCGAGGTTGACCGGCTTCTCGCCAACTCCGTCAAGCCAGGCGAACAGGGCGAGGTAGGGCGGGCTGAGGCCCGGCCACAACAACTCGACTTCGTGCGCCTCCTTGTGGCCGAGGGCGGCGGCCGCGGTTTTGGCAAGCCGCGCCGAGATGCCGATCCGCATCGCGCCGGTCACGAGCTTGAGCAGCGCCCAACGTCCCGTTTCGTCGAGCTCGTCGAGCCAGCGCGCGAGCTGCGCGGGCAGCTCGCTCTTGCCGAGCGTGCGCAGCGTGGTGACGACGTCGGTCAGCGTCGGTGGCGGCGGGTTGTTGTGACGGCTCGGCTGCTCGGCCTCACTCGTCATGCCCGAATGTGCATGCGATAGCGCAGAAGATGCCTTCGGCCACATCAGCGCGACCGTCTCGGAGAGATCGCCGACATAGTCGTATGAGAGCTCAAACAGCACGGGATCGGTCCGCTCGGCGATCAGGTCGCGGATCAGCCCGGCCTTTGCGTGCTTGAACGACAGCGCGCCGGTCAGCGCCGCCAGCGCGTAGCCGCGGTCGGGATCGCCGACCTCGCGGAAATAGGCCTGGATCAGCCGCAGCTTGTTGTTGCGGCCGGGCTCGTAGGCAAGACGATCGAGCAGTCGGGCGAAGCGGTTCATGCTTGCTCGCCCTCGGAGAGCGTCTCGCTCTCCGCTTCGTCGCCATAGCCGACGAGATCGAGCGGCCGTGCGGCAAGCCCACGCGACTTGCACCAATGCACCAGCGCGTCTTCCTGTCCGTGAGTGACCCAGATCTCGCCGGCGCCGGTCGCCAGGATCGTCGCGGTCAGCCCGCCCCAGTCGGCGTGATCCGAAATCACCAGCGGCAGTTCGACGCCGCGCTGACGGGCGCGGGCGCGCACGCGCATCCAGCCCGACGCGAAGGCGGTCACCGGATCAGGGAAGCGTCGCGTCCAGATGTCGGAGGTGGCACTCGGCGGCGCGATCGTGATGGTGCCCGCAAGATCGGCCTTCTTCATGCCACTAACGGGCCGCACCTGGCCGAGCGCGATGCCGCTTTTCTCGTAATAGTATGTGATCGTTTCCATCGCGCCGTGCAGATAGATCGGTGCCTCATAGCCCGTCTCACGGATCAGGGCGATCACGCGCTGCGCCTTGCCGAGCGAATAGGCGCCGACGAGATGTGCGCGCTCCGGAAACAACGCGACCGAATCGAGCAATTTCTTCACCTCGTCCGCCGCATGTCCGTGGCGAAACACCGGCAAGCCGAAGGTGGCCTCGGTGATGAAGACGTCGCATGGCACCACTTCGAACGCGGCGCAGGTCGGATCACTCACGTCCTTGTAGTCGCCGGAGGCGACAATGCGGCTGCCGTTGCCGGCGACCTCGATCTGCGCCGAGCCCAGCACATGACCCGCCGGATGGAACTTTACCGCGACATCACCGAGCCTGACCTCCTCGCCATAGCCGATCGCCTGCGTGCTCCCGGCGAAACCCTCGCCATAGCGCAGGCGCATGATGTCGAGCGTCTGTTGCGTCGCCAGCACCGCGCCATGGCCGCTGCGCGCGTGGTCGGAATGGCCATGGGTGATGACGGCCCGCGCCACCGCTCGGACGGGATCGATGTGGAAGCCGCCCGCCTTGCACCAGAGTCCGGCGGGCGTGGGGCTCAGGATGTCTTGCGGCCGCATTTTTGTCATATAGGGTCACAGCTCAGCTCATACTACCTACGGGTTTTTTGAAAATGCCCGCGCGCCTGTTCCTGTCCTCCGGCGATCTGATCGCCGACCGTCGCTTCGAATTCGCGCGCGACCTGCAATTGAAGGGCGATCTTGTTGCGGCCGCCGACCTGCTTGAACAGGCGATCGAACTGGCGCCGAAGTTCGCATCGGCCTGGTTCACGCTCGGCGAAATCCGTGAGCGGCTCGGCCAGCGCGAGCCGGCGATCGCCGCCTTTCGCAGGGCGCGCGAGGCCGATCCCGATGATCGCCATGGCGCATCCGTCCGGCTGATGCGGTTAGGTGCCGAAAACTTGTCAGAAATGCCGAAGGGTTATGTGCAAGCGCTGTTCGACCAGTATGCGCCGCGCTTTGAGGCCGCGCTGCTTGGCGATCTCAACTATCGCGCCCCGCAACTGCTGTTCAAGGCGGTGCTCGCCGCTTGCCTTGCTGAGAAGAAGCCGGCCTTCTTCAGGCGCGCCATCGATCTCGGCTGCGGCACGGGGCTCGCCGCCTCCACCTTTGCCAGGGAGGTGGATCATTTCATCGGCATCGACCTGTCGCCCAAAATGATCGACCAGGCCCGCGCCACCGGGTTCTACGAGACGCTTGAGGTCGATGACATGGTACAGGCGCTGCGGAGAAAACCGGATGCAAGCGCCGAGCTTATCCTTGCCGCGGACGCTATGGTCTACGTGTCCGATCTCGTGCCTGTGCTCGGTGAGGTCAAACGCGTGCTCACGGTGGGCGGGCTCGTGGCCTTTACGCTGGAAACTCACGGCAGCGAAGGCGTCGTCATTGGCGAGGGCCTGCGCTATGCCCATGGCGCGGAATATGTGCGCAAGGCAGTCTCCGGTGCCGGCCTGAAACTTCTGAGCCTCGAGGAAGCCTCTCCCCGCACCGAGGACGATCAACCGGTGCGCGGACTGGTGGTTGTTGCGAGCAGAAGCTGACGGCGCTACGCGGTGCGCGAATGGCAGCATGCGCAGAGAAGTTCGTACTTGCGGCCCCACCGGGAATGTCAGAACAATGGCGAGGTTCAGGGAGAAAAGGTCAATGAAAAAGCATCAGACGCGCCGCGAGTTCGGCGCCACCGCACTCGCTGCGATTGCCGCTTCGACGATTCCGGCACCTTACGTTCGAGCCGCCGAGAAGAAGTACGATCCCGGCGCGAGCGATACCGAAATCAAGATCGGCCAGACCGTGCCGCATTCCGGCCCGGGCTCGCTCTACGGCGTGTTGGGCCGGGTCGGCGAGGCCTATTTCCAGATGCTCAACGAGAAGGGCGGTATCAACGGGCGCAAGGTCAACTTCCTGACGTTGGACGATGCCTACAGCGCGCCGAAATGCGTTGAAGCGACACGGCGCCTGGTGGAGCAGGAGGAAGTGCTCGCGCTGTATGGTTCGCTCGGAACCGCGCCGCAGACCGCGGTGCATAAATATCTCAATTCAAAGGGCGTGCCCCAGCTTCTGCTCAACACCGGCGCCTCGAAATGGAACGACCCGAAAAACTACAGATGGACCATGGCGGGTCTGCCGCTCTATCCGACGGAGGCGCGCATTCTCGCCAAGCACGTGGTGGCCGTGAAGCCGGAGGCGAGGATCGGCATTCTCTACCAGAACGACGATTTCGGCCGCGATTTTCTAGGGCCCTTCAAGAAGGTGCTGGCTGATGCCGGCGGCAAGGCCCAGGTGATCATGGAGCAGACCTACGATCTCACCGATCCGACGGTGGATTCGCAGTTGATCAACCTGTCGAAATCCGGCGCCGACGTCTTCTACAACATCTCGACCGGCAAGGCTTCGTCGCAGTCGATCCGCAAGGTGGCGGAACTTGGCTGGAAGCCGCTGCAATTGTTGTCGGCGGGCTCGACCGGCCGCACGATCCTCAGTGCCGCCGGCTTCGACAATGCGACCGGCATTGTCGCGATCCGCTATGCCAAGGATGCCGGCGTGCCGCGCTGGGAGAAGGACCCCGACGTGATGGCGTTCGACGAACTGCGCAAGAAATATCTGCCCAATGTCGATCCCGACAACACTGTTGCCTTTGCCGGCTACGGCCAGGTCGTGACCATGGCGGAGATCCTGCGCCGCTGTGGCGACGACCTCAGACGGGAGAACGTGTTGAAGCAGGCGGCCAGCCTCAAAGGCTTCCACTCGCCCTTCTTCCTCGATGGCGTCACCTACAGCTACACGGAGGACGACTACACGCCGATGCGGACGCTCTATATCTCGATCTTCAACGGCAAGGACTGGGACATTTCCGACCAGCCCGTCACTGAATAAATTCGCGTAACGCTCTCTCCGCTCGCCTCTCCCCGATGGGGAGGCAGAAAGAAGACAGGTGCGGTGTAGGTGCGCTGCTCGAAAGAACGCGTTGTTCTGCACCCTCCCCCTCCAGGGGAGGGTGAAGACCGGGCACGCGCGCTACCCCTTGCCGATGCGGGTTCAGTTCGATCTGATCTCATCACGTTCAAAGGCTCTCTCGCTCCACCTCTGCGCCTCTCGACGAAGCGGCCGGGATTGCTTAGCTCTTGAGCGTGTCGCTTCTCGATGAGCCCGAGCTGCCGTTCGAAGCGGCTGCGTTGTTGCCGGACCGTTTCCAGAAATGGTTCGCATCGCGCGGCTGGTTGCCGCGCGAGCATCAGCTTGCGCTGCTGCGAAAGGCGCGTGAGGACCGTTCGGCATTGCTGATAGCGCCGACCGGCGCCGGCAAGACGCTGGCCGGATTTCTGCCGATGCTGGTGGAGCTGTCTGACCCGCCGCTGCGCGCAAAGCGTAGCCGGGGTCTGCACACCCTCTATATTTCGCCGCTCAAGGCGCTCGCCGTCGATATTGCGCGCAACCTGGAGACCCCGGTCGCCGAGATGGGTCTTCCGGTCAGGATCGAAACCCGCACGGGAGATACGCCGGTGTCGCGCCGGCAGCGGCAGCGGCGCTATCCGCCGGACATCCTTCTGACCACGCCTGAGCAACTCGCACTGCTGCTTGCCTCCGACGACGCGCCCTACCTGTTCTCCTCGCTGAAGCGCGTCGTTCTCGACGAATTGCACGCGCTCGTGACCTCAAAGCGCGGCGACTTGCTCTCGCTCGGTTTGGCGCGGTTGTGGAAACTGGCCCCCGCGGTGCGCTCGATCGGCCTGTCGGCAACGGTTGCCGAGCCGGAACAGCTCGCGCGTTTCCTGGTGCCGCAACGCGACGGCGCAAGCGAAGCCGCCGACATCGTCGTTGCCGGGGGCGCCGCGCCGCCGATCGTCGAAATGCTCGACACGCGCGAGCGCTTGCCCTGGGCAGGACACACCGCGCGCCACGCGCTCGCTGAAGTCTATGACCTGATCAAGCGCCACCGGACCACGCTGGTTTTCGTCAACACCAGGAGCCAGGCCGAGATGCTGTTCCAGGATCTCTGGCGCATCAATGACGATGGCCTGGCGATCGCCCTGCATCACGGATCGCTCGATGTCGCCCAGCGGCGGAAGGTCGAGGACGCGATGGCGGCGGGCAGGCTGCGCGGGGTGGTCTGCACCTCCTCGCTCGATCTCGGCGTCGATTGGGGTGACGTCGATCTTGTCATCAACATCGGCGCGCCGAAGGGAGCCTCGCGGCTGATGCAGCGGATCGGCCGCGCCAATCACCGCATCGACGTGCCCTCGCGCGCGGTGCTGGTGCCGGCCAACCGCTTCGAGGTGCTGGAATGCCGTGTCGCAATCGATGCGATTGCGGAAAACGCGCAGGACACGCCGCCGTTGCGCACCGGCGCGCTCGACGTGCTGGCCCAGCACGTGTTGGGGCGCGCCTGCGGCGAGCCGTTCCTGACCGACGAACTTTTCGCCGAGGTCCGCACGGCGGCTCCCTATGCGGCGTTGTCGCGCGAAAATTTCGAAGACGTCGTGGATTTCGTCGCAACCGGTGGCTACGCGCTAAAGACCTACGAGCGGTTCGCCCGCATCAGGCAGGACAAGCAGGGCCGCTGGCGCGTCGCCAATCCGCGGGTGCGGCAGAGCTATCGCCTCAACGTCGGCACCATCGTCGAGGAGCCGATGCTGAAGGTGAAGCTGGTGCGCTCGCGCGGTATGGGTGCGGGTTCTACGGGCGCGGTCGGCCGGGGCGGCCGGCTGCTTGGGGAGATCGAGGAATATTTCATCGAAGGGCTCGTGGTCGGCGACACTTTCGTATTCGGCGGCGAGGTCGTGCGCTACGAGGCGCTGGTCGAGGATCAGGTCTATGTCTCGCGCGCCAGCGATGCTGACGCCAAGGTGCCGTCCTTCATGGGTGGCAAGTTTCCGCTTTCGACCTACCTTGCCGAGCGGGTGCGAAGATTGCTCGACGACCGGCGCGCCTGGGGCGTGCTGTCCGAGCAAGTGCGTGACTGGCTGTTGCTGCAGCGGGATTTTTCCCGCGTTCCCGGCGTGCGCGAGCTTCTGGTTGAGACTTTTCCGCGCGGCGGCAAGCATTACCTTGTCTGCTATCCCTTCGAGGGGCGGCTCGCCCATCAGACGCTCGGCATGCTGCTGACGCGGCGCCTGGAGCGCGCCCGCGCGCGCCCGCTCGGCTTTGTCGCCAACGAGTACGCGCTCGCGATCTGGGGGCTGGCAGACATGTCCTTCATGATCCGGCATGGCAAACTAAACCTCGATCTTCTGTTCGAGTCGGACATGCTTGGCGATGATCTCGAAGCCTGGCTTGCGGAGTCCGCGCTGATGAAGCGGACCTTCCGCAATTGCGCGCTGATCTCCGGATTGATCGCGCGGCGCTTCACCGATGAGGAGAAGAGCCGGCGGCAGGTGCTGTTCTCGACCGATCTGATTTACGACGTGTTGCGCAAGCACCAGGCCGACCATGTGCTGTTGCGCGCGGCGCGTGCCGATGCCGCTAGCGGCCTGCTCGATCTTCGCCGGCTTGGTGATATGCTATTGCGGATCCACGGGCGAATCACCCACCGTTCGCTCGACCATGTTTCGCCGCTGGCGGTTCCGGTGATGCTGGAAATTGGCCGCGAGTCGGTTTATGGCGAAGCATCCGACGAGTTGTTGGCGGAAGCCGCCGACAAGCTTGTCAAAGAGGCGATGGAATAGCGGACCAACACGTGAAGACAGGCGCGCAATTTTCGGAACACAACGGGATACGCGCCAAGGAGGTGACGGTCGCGGGCATCACGCTGCTTGCTGATCTGTCCGGCGCGCTGGTGTGGGAGGAGCAGAAGCTGCTCGTCGTCGCCGACCTGCACCTGGAGAAGGGTTCGAGCTTCGCCGCGCGCGGCGTGTTGTTGCCGCCCTACGACACCGTCGCAACGCTCAGCCGTCTTGCCGCGGTCATCGCGCGGCACGACCCGCGCATGGTGATCGCGCTCGGCGACAGCTTTCATGATCGCGAGGCGCATGCGCGACTGTCGGAAACCGATCGGGATGCGTTGACCGCCTTGCAGGCCCATCGCGACTGGATCTGGATATCGGGCAATCACGATCCGGTGTTGCCGTCCGATCTCGGCGGCCTGGTAGCGAGCGAGGTCGCAATCGGCGAGGTTACCTTTCGCCATGAGCCGACGGGTGCCTGCGGCGAAGTCGCGGGCCACCTGCATCCCAAGGCGCGCGTCGCCACCCGCGGCGGCGGCCTGGAACGGCGCTGCTTTGTCTCTGACGGGGAGCGCGCGGTGATGCCGGCGTTCGGCGCCTATAGCGGCGGCCTGAGCATCCGCGACGCGGCCTTTGCAAGGATCTTCCCGTCGCCCGATTTCACCGTGCACGTGCTCGGCGACATCCGGCTGCACACCATCGCAGCCTCGCGGTGCTATTGAACTTCAGGATGGGTTTTGAATGCATCCCGAATCTCTTCACCTCTCCCCGGCGGGGAGAGGTCGATTTGCGCGGCAAATCGGTTGAGGGTTCCGGTGCGGTTTTCATCACCTTCTAGTCCCTCCTGAACACGATCGACGCGAGCCAGCCTGTCAAAAGCGCCATGGCGGCCGTGACCAGGCCGTAGGCGAGCGCATTCTGGCGCGCGGTCGTGGCGACGAATTGCTCGAAGCCGACCTTGACGATCTCGAAAGCGGTCTCGGTTCGCGTCACCAGCGCGCCCTTCGAAAACAGTTTGATCTCGACCTCGTAGGTTCCGATCGGCACCTCGGCCGGAAGCGGAATCCCGGTACGGAACAGCGTCGGCGTCAGAAAGGTGACCGCGGCGGTGTCCTCGCGGTAAAGCCCCCGCTGGCGCTGCAGCCGCACAAAGGCGCTGCGAAACGGGTCGTTTGGGACGACATCGGCATAATCCGGGCCGACGCGCTGGGTGAGGAGCACGTTGTTCAGGCCAAGCTGCTGCCGTCGCTCGACTTCGGGCGGAGCGATCTCGTCGAACGGCCGGTTCGCAAACAAGGCAAGATAACCAGGCACTTTCAGGAATTGCCGATAGTCGGTGTTGATCCAGATACCGAATTTGCGTTCCTTGCGCCGCGTCACCATGTCGTCCTTTGGGCCGCTGACGGTAACCACCAGGTCGTAGCTGCCGCGGCCCGTCGGCGTGGAGGCGTCCTTCTCCACCGAGCCGAACAGCACAAGCTCCTCACCGGAATAATTCGGCGTCACCGTCACGCGATGATTTGAGACCGACACGATCAGCCGTTCGCCGCGCGCGGCTGCAGCCGCGAGCGGCATCGCCAGAGCGATCGCGATGAGCGCGCGCCGGATCATCCGCTGACCCCGATTTCCCTGATCGTGAAGAGTTCGTCGGGACGAATGACGAGCTCGACCGCAAAGCGGATACCGACCGCAAGGATCAAAAGTCCGAGCAGAAGGCGCAACTGTTCGCCGCGAATCTTCTGACCGGCGCGGGCGCCGAACTGCGCGCCCGCGACACCGCCGACCATCAGGATCAAGGCCAGCACCGCGTCGACCAGGTGGTTGGTCACCGCATGCAGCACGGTGGCAAACAGCATGGTGGCCAGCGTCAGCACCATCGAGGTGCCGATCACGGTCGAAGTCGGCACCCGCAGCAGATAGATCATGACCGGCACCAGGATGAAGCCGCCCCCGATGCCCATGATGGCGCCGAGAAAGCCGATGACGATGCCGACGACGACGACCGGGATCACCGAAAGATAGATCTTGGAGCGTTTGAAGCGCATTTTCAGCGGCAGGGTGTGGATCCAGCCATGGGTACGGCGTGGCGGTGGCGCACCGCGATGCGTACGCATGATGGCGCGCATGCCCTCCAGCAGCATCAGGGCGCCCACGGTTGAGAGCAGCACGACATAGGACAGCGCGATCATCAGATCGAGTTGGCCAAGCGAGCGCAGATACGTAAACGCCGAAACGCCGAGCATTGTGCCGATCGTTCCGCCCGTCAGCAGTACCGCCGCCAGCGTTGGATCAATGGCGCGGCGGCGCCAGTAGGAAATGGCGCCCGAGAACGAGGAGGCGGCGATGTGGCTGGTCACGGACGCCACCGCGACCGCCGGCGTAATTCCGACGAAGATCAGTAGCGGCGTCATCAGGAATCCGCCGCCGATGCCGAACATGCCGGACACAAAGCCAACCGCCGCGCCCATCGCCAGGATGAGGAAAATGTTGACCGGTATGTCGGCGATCGGAAGGTAAATCTGCACGCGCAATCGTTTCCACGGTCAGCCGACAAGGCTTGCCATCGAGGGCGCTTGCGGCGCGGTGTTCATCAAAGCGCGATAGCTGCGAATGAAATCGCTGTCGCACTTAGGCCTGCTGTTTGAGCATGATCTCCGTGCAAACGCTATGCGCTTGTTGGCGGACAAAAGACAGGATTAACGGGAGGCGCGCCTCGTCGGGGCTGGCTTTCCGGGCGGCTTCGTGGCCGAGGCCTGCGGCGGTGCGGAGTCCCATCCGCCGGGCGGTGTCGCCACGTTGACGGCGTCATCGGGTTGCGGTTCGGCCATGAAGGTTTGGATCGCAAGCCTGGCCGCCGCCAGCGACTGGGCATCGAGACGCTTGGCGATATCGTCGCGCTTCTGGGCTGCGTCGGCATCGCCCTGGGCCGCCGCGAGGCTGAACCACTTGAAGGATTCGGCGAGGTTCTGTTCGACACCGATGCCGCGGGCATAGAGAATGCCGAGGTTGAACTGGCTGTCGGCAACGCCGTGCTCGGCGGCCTTGCGGAACCATTGGGCCGCGCTCTTGTAGTCGGCGGCCTTGCCGCCGCCGTCAGCGTCCAGCACGGCAATGTTATGCATCGCCTTGGCGTTACCGCGCTCGGCCGCCTGCTCATAGTAGCGCCGCGCAATATCGACGTCCTTTTTTACACCGAGGCCCTTCTCGTAGAAGGTGCCGAGCCGGAAGATTGCCGGTACGATGCCCGCTTGGGCGGCGCGGTCGTACCATTTCACGGCCTCGTCGAGATTTTGCGGCACGCCTCTGCCTTCGGCAAAGCGCGCGCCCACCTCATAAACCGCCGCCGGGTCGCCCCTCAGCACGGCGGCGCGCAGTGCCGGACCGCCGATACCGTCCGGCAAGTGCTCGTTGGGCGGCACGGCCGCAAAAACATCCTTGCGGGTACTCGCGGCCGGAACCGCGGCGGTGATGTCGTTACCCGCAATCGGGGCGGCGGCCGCGGCGGCGCCTAGCGGAATTTCGACGGAGGCGGTTGTCTCGCTCCCGCCCTGCTCATTCTCATTCATCGACTGGCGGCCGATTGCCGCAGGCGATGTCATCGAAGGCGTCACCGGACTTGGACCTTGGGACGGGACTTGGCTTGGAACGGGCGCCATGGTGGCCGCATCCGGAGGTGGCGGTGGCAGCCTTGAGGGCGCCTCGCTCGACGTTTCGACCGAGGGCTGTGGAGGCACGCCGCTCTCCAAGAGCCCCATGGCCATCTTGAAACCGCCGAGCACGATCACAACGACGCTCGCGGCAACCAGCAAGGAGCGGATCTTAGCACCGATGGTGGAGGGTTCCTTGCTGCTTCTGCTCATGGACTTGTCGGCCGCTTTCGACGGGGTGCCCCTATCGCCGACCGGCTGGGCCGCGGCTGCCTGGGCGGCGCGGCGTGCGGCCGCAATAAAGCTTGCCGTGGAAACCGGCGGTCGCGGGGTGGCCGGGGCGGGTATCTCGCTGATTACGTTCTCCGAAGCCGCAATCCGTTCCGACGGCGAGGCAACGTGGCCGCTCGGCCGTGTTCCCGGCTCGAGCGGATGATCAGGCGGCAAGTCCGATGCAACCGGCGTCCACGCCGGCGCTGCGCGCGGCACGAGAATTTCACTGATCGCAGGTGGCGGCGCCGGAAACGTGAGTGGCGCCGGAGGCTCAGCCGCATGGAACTCTCGGGGCGCCGCGTCGAAATGAGACTGCGACATGGCCGCAAAGTCGGGTTTTTCCTGTGGGGGCGGCGCGATCGGCGCAATGCTCGCTTGCGGTTCGATCGGCTCACTGACCATCGCCGGCACCGGTGCGGGCGGAGGCTCCGCCGCCGGTGGGGAGGCAGGCGCGGGAGCGGGAACAGGTTCAGGAGAGGCCGACCGCACGGTGCGCAGATCGCCCTCGATCATCGCCAACCGATCGACCACATGGCCGAGCGTCGAATGCACGACCTCCAGCGAATCCTGGGTGTGACGATCGGTCTTGGTCTGACTGAAGCGCATTTCGGATAGTTCGCGCTTGACCAGGTCGATCAGCTCGGATTCTTGCAGCTCCGGTTCGTCACGGTTGCGATCGGCGGCAAAGTTGGCAAAGGCGGCATGCTGCCTTTCGAGGTGACGCAACACATCCTGCAATCCCTCTTCGACGCGCAACAGATCGCGCTCATCGTCATCGCCGGACGGCTGGCCCGAGGCTTCGACACGTTCGAGCAGAAAGGACACGCGCTGTTCGAGATGGGCGAGGGCAGAAGTGCTGTCGTTACCGTCCTGAAGATGATCGATGCGATCGGACAGCGCGCGAAGCGCGCCTTCGATCTGCTCGTATCCGCCGTTGCCGGCTCGCAGACCGTCAATGCGGTCGGACAATGCACGAAGCGCGCCCTCGATCTGCCCGTAGTGGTCGGTGCCGACCCGGAGACCGTCGATGCGATCGGACAAAGCGCGAAAGGCGCTTTCGATCCGTTCGGAGTGGTCGTTGCCGATCCGGAGGCTGTCGATACGATCAGACAAGGCGCGAAAGGCGCTTTCGATCCGTTCGGAGTGGTCGTTGCCGACCCGCAGACTGTCGATGCGTTCGGATAAGGCGCGGAAGGCGCCTTCGATCCGCTCGGAATGGTCGTTGCCGACCCGCAGACTGTCGATGCGTTCGGATAAGGCGCGGAAGGCGCCTTCGATCTGCCCGGAATGGTCGTTGCCCGCCCGCAGACTGTCGATGCGGTCGGACAATGCCCGGAAGGCACCTTCGATCTGCTCGGAATGGCCGTTGCCGGGCTCGAGTTGGTCAATGCGGTCGGACAGCCTGCGGAGCGTGCCTTTGATCTGCTCGGAATGGTCGCTGCCGAGCTGGAGATGGTCGATGCGATCGGATAGCGCGCGGAGCGCGCCTTTGACTTGCTCGGAGTGGTCGCTGCCGAGCCGGAGATGGTCGATGCGCTCGGACAGCGCGCGGAGCGCGCCTTCGATCTGCTCTGACCGGTCGTTGACAACAGGCTGGTTGCGGCTTTCCAGCGCCGCCGTCAACGCGGCGATGCGCTGCTCGAGTGCCGCAAGTGAGTCGCTGTTGTCTCCGGCGCGGACAAGCTGATCGACCTTGGACGACAGTAGATGCACATCGTCGGAAAGCCGTCCCAGCGCTTCGTCGGAAGCCACATTGGCCACGATGGCGCGAAGCGCGGAGATCGCTCCCTCGAGCTGCCGCACCATGGCCGGATTGTCGTTGGCGCGCAGGATCACATCGAGCTTGGCGCCGAGATTGAAGATCGCCTCGTCATAGCCCTTGAGCTGCTCGGCCGGCATCAGCGTGCGCAGCACCTCACGAATTTCCGAGAGCGCCTGTTCGATATTTGCCAGCGCATTATCGTCGATGCTGCCTTGCCGGTTCTCCTCGATGCGGCGCGTGAGCGAGCGAATGTCGCTCTCGATCGATTCGATCGCCTGCCGTGGCATCGCTTCGGTAATCGCGGCGCGGATTTCGGCAAGCTCGTTACGGAATGCTGTGATCGACTGCTCGAGCTGATCGGGCCGTTGCAGCGCCTCGATCTGGCCGGTGATCTTGAACAGATGGCGTTCGAGGGCAGCGAAATCAGGGCTCGGCGCGGGAGCAGGAGCAATCGGCGGCGCGGCAAGCGGTGGCATCGCGCGCGGCGCCTCAGGTTCGCTCTGGCGCACGGCGATTTCGGCAACCGGGAAATCGGGCAGTTCGGGGCTTAGCGGCGGCGAGCCGCGATAGGCTTCCGGCGGGTGGGCTTGGAGCTGGTAGGTCTGCGATGGGAAGCCTTGAGACGTGAAGGCTTGGGACGGGTAGCTCTCGGCCGGGTAAACCTGGGTTGCCGCCCGCTCGACTGCCTCGGCCTGGCGCGCATGCCTCTCCTGGGCTTGTCTCACGTTTTGCGGGTTTGAAATCTGCGACAGCCGTGCGTCCAGGCGCGAGATGGCGTCGCTCAGTTGGCGGACGACACCCTGTTCACGGGGAACCTCGCCGCGCGGCCCGCCGCGCGAAATCTGTTCGATCTGGCGGGTGATCGAATCCAGCTGCTGGTGGATGTCGGCGACATCCGAGGTCCGCGACACGGGATTGCGAAGATCAGGCGGGATGGAATCGCCGATCGTGGAATTGAGCCATTCGTTCAGCGACATGCCGGCGCGCCGCGCGGCGGCCTCGGCCCTTTCGCGGACGGATGGATCGATGCCTTCAACACTCCACGGTACGCGTGAATTCATGATTCCGTCCGGTTCAGCTCCGGCGCCGCCCCTGGCGCCTTCGGCCTCCCCGCGCGTCCCCGATGGGGAGACAATCGAATTCGGCGCGGGTCGTCTGCCTCTGCTCCCGACTTTTTCGCGTCACGGTAAATATGCAGTTAAGGAATTCGATCGGCGGCGCATAAAGTTATGCTTCCGCTGGGATCAGCCGGCGGTGCGGATCGGACATGGGACCAAGACGACTTTAGCCGTCGCTGATGTCTGCGCCGCCCGTCTCGCGTGTAAGTGTCTGCAGCGCTTCTTCGCACCATTCGACCACCGCGCGTTCGTGGCGGAGCCCCAGGCGGAGTCCGAGCAGCTTGCCGGTATCGGCAAGCGATGCCGACCCTTGCGGAAAGCGCTTCTTGAGCACGCGCTCGTAGCGCGCCAGGCGGTCGCGATGATATTCCAGCCTCGCCATCAGATCGGCGCGCATGGGCTCCATGTCGATGGCATCGAGGGCGCAGAGCCGCACCAGCATGTCGTCCTTGATCGAGGGCGGGCTGGAGGGGCGGGCCGCCCAGTGCCGCAATGCCGCCTTGCCCTCGGCCGTTAGCGTGTAGACCAGCTTGTTGGGCTTGCCCGATTGCACGATCTCGCGGCCCTCTACGTAGCCGCGATCGCGCAGCCGCGTCAGCTCGCGGTAGATCTGCTGGTGGTCGGCTTTCCAGAAAAATCCGATCGAGGCGTCGAACGTCTTGGCGAGTTCATAGCCCGTCATCGAATGTTCGGTCAGGCAGACAAGGATCGCCTCGCCAAGCGCCACGCAGCCTTCCTCCGGTTCGAGCCCGCGCCAGCTTGACTTTATGCATAAAGTTGCATATGCGTCAATGTGCATAGCAAGCAGGTCGCACAGGAGCCGTCCGATGACGATGACCGGGCTCGAGGGGTGGTACGCCTACATCAAGTCGCACGACAAGGCGGCGCTCTGGGACCTGCTACATCCGGATGCCGTGTTCGAAAGTCCGGTGGTGCATACGCCGCAGCGCGGCCGCGAGATCACATACAAATATTTGTTGAGCGCGGAGAAGGTGTTGGGCAATCCCACCTTTGCCTATGTCGGTGAATGGCGCAGCCAGAACGGCGCCGTTCTGGAGTTCGAAAACGAAATCGACGGCATCAGGATCAACGGCGTCGACATCATCACCTTCGCAAATGACGGCCGCATCACGCACTTCAAGGTGATGGTGCGCCCGCTCAAGGCGATCAACCTGCTGCACCGCCTGATGGGCGAGCAGCTCGCAAAACCGTAAGCGAATTTGCCAGGCGCTTGAACGTCCCGTCCCGTGATCGGTGTTGTGGACTTGAAGAACAAGGCTACTGTCCACGCCGCAGCCGATTTGATGATTGTGTCGCCAACCTTCCCTTGAACTGAAGCCTGCCGGGAGAATGCCATGCCGATCTACAAAGCACCTGTCGAAGACGTCAGTTTCCTGCTCAACGACGTTTTCCAGATCGACCGCTACGACAACCTTCCCGGTTTTTCCGATGCTTCCAGCGATGTTCGCGAGGCCATCCTGGGCGAGGCTGCAAAACTCTCCGAGGAGGTGTTGCAGCCCCTTAATCGTGTCGGCGATCTCGAGGGCTGCGTCCGAAAGGACGACGGCAGCGTCACAACGCCCAAGGGCTTCAAGGAGGCGTTCAAGCAAGTGGCCGAAGGCGGCTGGCTCGGCCTTTCCGCGCCAACCGAATATGGCGGGCAGGGGCTCCCGGTCACGCTGAGCCAGGCCGTCAACGAATTCCAGATTTCGGCCAACATGGCGTTCTCGATGTATGGCGGCCTGACCATGGGGGCCACCGCGGCGCTCTTGGTGCACGGCAACGCAGAACAGAAAAAGACCTACGTTCCGAAGATGGTGGCGGGGCAGTGGACCGGCACCATGAACCTCACCGAGCCGCAATGTGGCACCGATCTCGGCCTCTTGCGTACCAAGGCGGTGCGGCAGGGCGATGGCAGCTTCAAGATCACCGGCACGAAGATCTTCATCTCCGCGGGCGAGCATGATCTTACGGAGAATATCATCCATCTGGTGCTGGCACGCATCGAGGGCGCACCGGCAGGCATCAAGGGCGTCTCGCTGTTCGTGGTGCCGAAGGTTCTTGTCAATGCCGACGGCACGTTGGGCGCGCGTAACGGCGTCACCTGCGGCTCGATCGAGCACAAGATGGGGATTCACGGCAATTCCACCTGCGTGATGAACTACGACAACGCCACCGGCTGGCTGATCGGCGAAGAGAACAAGGGCATGCAGGGCATGTTCGTGATGATGAACGAGGCCCGGCTCGGGGTTGCCGTCCAGGGCCTGGCGCAGTCCGAGGTCGCCTATCAGAACGCGGCCGCCTATGCGCGGGACCGCCTGCAGGGACGTGCCCTGACTGGAGCCAAGGCGCCGGACAAGCCGGCCGATCCGATCATCGTGCATCCCGACGTGCGCCGCACGCTTCTGACCATTCGCGCCTTCAACGAGGCCGCGCGGGCCATGGTGGTGTGGACGGCGCTGAAAAGCGACGTCGCCCACCGCTCCTCCGATCCGAAGGACCGCGAGGCGGCCGACGATCATATGGGGCTGATGACGCCGGTGCTCAAAGGCTTTCTCACCGACACCGGCTTTGCCAATGCGGTCCAGGCGCAGCAGATGTATGGCGGCCACGGCTATATCGCCGAGCAGGGGATGGAGCAGTTCGTGCGCGATGCGCGCATCGCCATGATCTATGAGGGCGCCAACGGCATCCAGGCGCTCGATCTCGTCGTCCGCAAGCTGCCGCGCGCCGGCGGCAGGGCAGTAATGTCGTTCTTTGCCGAGGTTGCCGCCTTCGCCAAGGACCACGGTTCGGACGAGGCGATGAAGCCCTATGTCGCGCCGCTCGGCGCCGCGCTCGGCCATCTGCAGCAGGCCACCGCCTGGCTGATGCAGAACGCCTTGGCAAAACCCGACAATGCCGGTGCCGCGGCCACCGATTACCTGCAATTGTTCGGTTTTGTCGTGCTCGGCTACATGTGGGCACGGATGGCCAAGGTCGCGCTCGACAAGATTGCGTCC
>Ga0306924_10001317_pt1 | contig 22539 bp, 21 predicted proteins | sample sta12Can44000111_FD_203756 | JGI IMG/M metagenome (GOLD analysis project Ga0306924, IMG submission 203756) | Lab enrichment of tropical soil microbial communities from Luquillo Experimental Forest, Puerto Rico - statanox.12C.anox.44.000.111 (v2)... | ecosystem: Environmental > Terrestrial >...
GAGTACCTCACGGGCCAGGGGCACCTGTACCCCATCGCCTCGTACTGGCCGCTCTTCGCCGCCACGCTGCTCGTGTGGCAGCTCTCGGCCCGGCTCTCGGGGCTGTACGGCCGGTACCGGACCAGCACCATCGGCACCGAGATTCGTCGGCTCGGGCGCGCCTTCGTCGTCCTCGCGCTCATCGTGGCCGCGACGCAGTTCGTCTGGAAGCGGCCCGAACGCGAGCTGTCGCGAATCTTCTTCGGCCTCTACTACGCCGTCGCCTTCTTGCTGCTGGCCGGCAACCGGGTCGCGCTGCGGCTGACGGCGCACGCGGCGCGGCGGCGCGGGTTCAACACCCGTGCGCTCGCCGTCATCGGCACGAGCGACATGGCCAGGGTCGTCATCGACGCGGTCGCGGCGCACCCGGAGTGGGGTTACGTCTTTGCCGGGTACGTGCTGGAGGATGGGGACGCCGCCCCTCCCGGGGCGCGGGTGCTCGGACAGCTCGACGACCTCGGCAGGATCCTGGAGCGCGAGGTGCTCGACGAGGTGGTCATCGGGGCGCGCAAGGCGCGGCTCGAGCGCATCGAGGAGGCGCTGCGCCTGTGCGAGGAGCAGGGCGTCGGCGTGAAGGTGCTGCTCGACTTCTTCCCGAACAGCACGTCGCGAGTCGCGGTCGAGGAGCTGGAGGGGATGCCGGTCCTGTCGTTCGCCACCGCCCCCACCGAGGTCGCCCCCCTCGCGGCGAAGCGCATCTTCGACCTCGCGGTCAGCTTCCTGTTCATCATCTGGCTCGCGCCGCTGTTCCTCGGCATCGCGCTCGCCGTGAAGCTCGACTCGCCGGGGCCGGTCTTCTTCCGTCAGCGCAGGGTCGGCCTCAACGGGCGCGAGTTCTGGATGTGGAAGTTCCGGTCCATGTGCGACGGCGCCGAGGCCATGCTGCCGGCGCTGGCGTCCCTCAACGAGATGGGGGGGCCGGCCTTCAAGTCGAAGCAGGACCCGCGCGTCACGCGCGTGGGCCGGTGGCTGCGGCGCACCTCCCTCGACGAGTTCCCGCAGTTCTGGAACGTGGTGAAGGGCGAGATGAGCGTGGTCGGGCCTCGGCCGCCCATCCCCTCCGAGGTGCGCGAATACCAGCGCTGGCAGCGGCGCCGGCTGTCGGTGCGGCCGGGGCTCACCTGCACCTGGCAGGTGTCGGGACGCAACGAGGTCGACTTCGACCGCTGGATGGAGCTCGACCTGCACTACATCGATCACTGGTCGCTGTGGCACGACCTCTCGATCGTGCTGCGCACCATCCCCGCCGTGCTGTTCGGGCGGGGGGCGCGCTAGGCCAGGAGCGGCGGTGGATCCGGTTCTCGAGGCGCGCGTCGCGGAGGTGGCGGCGCTCCTGCGCCGGGGCGGGATCGTCGCCTATCCGACCGAGACGTTCTACGGCCTCGGCGCGCTCGCATCCCACCACGGCGCGCTCGAGCGCCTCGCGGCGGCGAAGCTCCGGCCCGAAGGCAAGCCGCTGCCGCTCCTCGCCGGCGACCTTGCCCAGGTGGAGCAGGTGGCGTCACTCGCCTGGCCGCTGGCGCGGCGCCTCGCGGGCCGGTTCTGGCCGGGTCCCCTCACGATCGTGCTGCCGGCCGTCCCAGGTCTGGACCCCCTCGTCACGGCGGGTGATGCCACGGTGGCCATCCGGATCCCGGGCTCCGAGGTCGCGCGGGCGCTGGCGCTCGCCGCCGGCGGCGCGCTCGTGTCGACCAGCGCGAACGTCTCGGGCGAGCCTCCGCCCGCCGACGTGGGGGCGCTCACCCCGGCGCTGCGGGCGCGCCTCGATGGCGTGCTCGACGGCGGCCCCACGCCAGGAGGGCTCCCCAGCACCCTCGTCGCGATATCCGGGGACACGATCCGGTGCGTCCGGGATGGCGCAATCCCATGGTCGGAGGTCGTGGCCGCCTCCCGCGGTGGCTGACCACGACGAGGGTCCCCTCCGGTCCTTGCGGGGCTAAAGGGCGTGCTGTACGGTTCGCGCGCGCATGCCCGAGGTGCTCCCGTTCCGCGGCGTACGATACGCGGCCTCCCGGCCGGCGACGCTGTCCAAGCTCATCTCGCCGCCGTACGACGCCGTGTCGCCCAGCTACCGCGACGAGCTGGAAGCGCGCAGCCCTCACAACATCATCCGCCTGGACCTCGAGAAGGAGCGGCCGGGGGATGACGCGGCGGAGAACCGGTACGTGCGCTCCGGCCGCTGGTTCGAGGAGTGGCTCGCGGACGGCACCCTGCGGCAGGATCCGGCCGCCGCCTTTTACCCCGTCGAGCAGAGCTTCATCGGCCCTGACGGGCGGCCCCGCACCCGGCGCGGCGTCGTGGTCGCCTGCCGTCTCCACCGGTACGAGGAGGGCATCGTCCTCCCGCACGAGAAGACGCTCAGCGCGCCCAAGGCCGACCGGCTCGAGATCCTGAAGCGCGTCAAGGCCAACCTCTCGCCCATCTTCGGCCTCTACGAGGACGACAGGGGGGAGGGGCGCCGCGCCCTCGACGACGCCATCGCCTCCGCTGAGATGGTCGCCGAGGCCGACTCCGACGACGCGACGCACCACCAGCTCTGGCGCGTCGTCGACCGCGCGGCCGTGGAGCGGCTCCGCGCCGTACTCGCGGAGCGGAAGGTCTTCATCGCCGACGGCCACCACCGGTACGAGTCCGCCCTCGTCTACCGCTCCCTCGTCGACGCCGAGCGGCCCGGGCTGCCCGACCGGGCCGGCCACCGCTACATCATGATGACGCTCTGCTCCATGTCCGACCCGGGGCTCGTCATCTACCCCACCCACCGGCTGCTCACGGGGCTGCGCGACTTCCGGCTCGGGCGCTTCCTCGAGGAGCTGGGGCGGTTCTTCACCGTGGACACGCTGCTCGAGGACGTGCGCCGGCCGGCCGGGCGCGCCTGGGCCGTCTCCAAGCTGGCCGAGCACGCCGGGAAATCGACCGCGTTCCTGATGGTGACGGCCGAGGACGGCCGCGGGCGCATCCTCACGCTCCGCGACGACGCGGACATGTCCGGCGTGCCGCTCCCGTCCAACGTCACGCTCCGCGACCTCGACGTGACGGCGCTCCACAGCGTCCTCTTCCAGCACGTCCTCGGGCTCTCGCCGCGGTCGCAGGAGCTGGGCGAGAACGTCCGCTACGAGATGGACGCGGGCGAGGTGGTGACGCGCACGCTCGCGGGCGAGTTCCAGCTCGGCTTCCTGGTGAACCCGACGCCCATGTGGCAGGTCCAGGCGGTGGCCGAGTCGGGCGAGACCATGCCGCAGAAGAGCACGTTCTTCTACCCGAAGCTGGCGAGCGGGCTCGTGCTGCGGCGCATCCACGAGGAGCTCGGGTAGGGCCATGCACCCTCGGTCACGGCCCCGTCTCCCTGCCCTCTCCCCCGGTGGGGGAGAGGGTCGTTCACCCGTGGGTTTCGTCACCCTCGCCCCGCGCCAACGGGGAGAGGAGCAGGCGGCCCCTGGCCGCGCCCCGCGTACCTTCCCCGTACGGGCCAAATTGCGGTAAACCCAAGCCATGCCTTTCCCCCACGAACGCCCCCGCCGCCTGCGCCGCACCGAGGCGCTGCGCAGCCTCGTGCGCGAGACCGAGCTGGCGCCGAACGACCTCGTGTGGCCGCTCTTCGCCGCGCCCGGCCAGCGCGTCCGGAATCCGGTGAAGAGCATGCCGGGCGTGTTCCAGCTCTCCGTCGACGAGCTGGTCGCGGAGGCGCAGGCGGGCTACGAGGCGGGCGTCCGCAGCGTGATCCTGTTCGGCATCCCGACCGTCAAGGACGCGACGGGCACGAGCGCCTGGGCCGACGACGAGCCGGTGCCGCGCGCCGTCCGGGCCCTGAAGAAGGACGTGCCGGGCCTGGTGGTGATGACTGACGTCTGCATGTGCGAGTACACCGACCACGGCCACTGCGGCGTGCTGAAGCCGGCCAAGGTGGGCGCGCCGGGCTCGGAGCTCGTGGTCGACAACGACGCCACACTGCCCTTGCTCGCCAAGGAGGCGGTGGCGCACGCGCGGGCCGGGGCCGACATCGTCGCGCCGTCCGACATGATGGACGGGCGCGTCGCCGCCATCCGCAAGGCGCTCGACGAGAGCGGCTACCAGGACGTGCCCATCCTCTCCTACGCCGCCAAGTTCGCGGGCGCCTTCTACGGCCCGTTCCGCGACGCGGCCGAGAGCGCGCCGCGCGAGGGCGCCGGCATCCCGAAGGACCGCAAGGGCTACCAGATGGACCCGGCCAACGTCCGCGAGGCGCTGCGCGAGGTGGCGCTCGACGTGGCCGAGGGCGCCGACATGCTGATGGTGAAGCCGGCCGTCCCGTACCTCGACATCGTGCGGGCGGTGAAGGAGCGGTTCGACCTGCCGCTCGCCGCGTACCACGTCTCCGGCGAGTACGCGATGATCAAGGCGGCCGCGGAGCGCGGCTGGATCGACGAGGACCGGGTGGCGGTCGAGACGATGCTCTGCTGCCGCCGCGCCGGCGCCGACCTCGTGCTGACCTACTACGCGAAGCACGTCGCCGGCCTGCTCAGCGGGGTCCGGCGTTGACCGCGCCTCGCCTGCGCTACAAGGTGGTCGAGGTGGCGCCGGTGGCCGAGGATACGCTGCAGAAGGCGCTCGAGGAGCGCACGGCAGAGGGGTGGGGGATCGAGTCGGTGCACTTCGTCACGCGCGAGGGCTCGCATCGGCCAGCCATGGCCTACCTCTTCTTCACGCGCGTGCGTGACGACGACGACGGGGGACCGGGGCGCTCGCCCGGCTAGCGCGATGCGCGACGCCCGGCGCGAGGGATCGCCGTACCCCAAGGCCGACCTCCGGCTGCGTGGTCTGGCGCGCCTCGTCGATCTGGTGCTCGCCTTCGCGGTAGCGAACGCGGCGCGCGACGCCGGCCCGCCGCTGGCGGCGCTGTACCTCCTCTTCGCCGATGGCCTCATGCAAGGGCAGTCGATCGGGAAGCGCCTCTTCGGCGTGCGCGCCGTCGTGCTGCCCCCGCCCGGCGGCACGCGAGGCCGGCCCGCCGGCTACCGCGACTCGGTGCTGCGCAACGCGCCGTTCGCCCTGGTGGGCCTGTTCTACGGGCTGTCGCTGGTCGGCTGGGTGCTCCTCTTCGTCGTCGGCGTCCCCATCGTCGCCTTCGAGGCGTACCTGGTCTGGCGGGATCCGTTCGGCCACCGCATCGGGGACATCTTCGCCGACACCCAGGTCGTGGACGGCAAGGTCCTGTCCAAGGCGGAGCTCGTCCCCGAGAGCCCGCTCCGCACCGCCGCCGCACCGCCGCCCGGGCCCGCCGCCGGCGCGGTGCGGCGCCTCCGCTCCGTCGCATGACGTCCTCCGTCGGCGGCCCCCCTCGCACCTGCCATGCGCATCGCGCTCACGCATAACCTCCGCCTCACCGACTCCGAGGAGGAGGCCGAGTTCGACACCCGCGAGACGGTCGACGCGCTCGCGTCGGCGATCGAGCGGCTCGGCCACCGGGTGGAGCGGATCGAGGTCTCCGGTCCCGCCTCACGCACCGTGGCGCGCCTGGAGGCGTTCGGACCCGACCTGATCTTCAACACCGCCGAGGGGCGGCGCGGGCGGTTCCGCGAGGCGTTCTTCCCCGCGCTCTTCGACGAGCTCGGCATGCCGTACACGGGCTCGGACGCCTACGCGCTCGCCCTCACGCTCGACAAGCAGCTGACGAAGCTCGTCCTGGCGCAGCACGGCGTTTCGACGCCGCGCTGGCAGTATGTCGAGCGGCCCGAGCAGCTCCAGGTCAACGCGCTCCGCTACCCGGTCATGGTGAAGCCCAACTTCGAGGGCAGCTCGAAGGGCATCACCCAGGACTCGGTGGTGGAGGACCCGCTGCGGCTACACGAGGTCGTCGCGGCGGCCCTGGCGAAGTACCCGGCCGGCCTGCTCGTCGAGGAGTTCATCGTCGGGCGCGACGTCACCGTCCCGTTCCTGGAGGGGGCGGCGCCAGAGCGCGGAGGGGTCCTGCAGCCGGTCGAGTACGTCATCGACACGGCGATCGCGGGCGAGCGGCGCCACGCCATCTACGACTACGAGCTCAAGACGAAGCTCGACAGGGCCGTCTCGGTGCGGGCGCCGGCCAAGCTCGCGCGGGCGCAGAAGGAGCGCATCCAGGAGCAGGCCTCCGCCGTGTTCCGCGTGCTGGGCGTCCGCGACCTGGGCCGGATCGACTTCCGCGTCGGCGAGGACGGGCGGGTTTACTTCCTCGAGATCAACGCGCTGCCCTCGCTCGAGCCGGGCGCCGGCATCTACGTGGCGGCCGCGCTGGAGGGGCTGCACGCCGACGGCGTCCTGGGGGCCGTCATCCAGAGCGCGGTGGCGCGTTACGACCTCGCCGAGCCACGGTCACGGCGGGGGAGGCCGCGCCGAGCCGAACGGCTCAAGGTCGGCTTCGCCTTCAACGTGAAGCGCGTCACGCCGGACCTGTCCGGCGACGGTGACGACGAGGCCGAGTACGACTCGCCGAAGACGTTGCAGGCCATCCGCGAGGCGATCGCCAGCTACGGCCACGAAGTGGTGGACCTGGAGGCGACGAGCGATCTGCCCATCCAGCTGGCCTCCACGCCGGTCGACGTGGTCTTCAACATCGCGGAGGGGTTCAAGGGCCGCAACCGCGAGTCGCAGGTGCCGGCGCTGCTCGAGCTGCTCGACATCCCGTACACGGGCTCGGACCCGGCCGCGCTCTCGGTCTCGCTCGACAAGGCGCTCGCGAAGCGCATGGTGCGGACGCACGGCATCCTCACGCCGAGCTATCTCGTCATGCACAGCGGCAAGGAGCGGCTCCCGAAGGAGCTGGGCTTTCCGCTGCTCGTGAAGCCGGTGGCGGAGGGCACCTCGAAGGGCGTCACGAAGAAGTCAGTCGTCCGCGACGAGATCGAGATGCGCGAGGTGGCGCGCGAGATGATCGCGAAGTACCGCCAGCCGGCGCTGGTCGAGGAGTACATCGGCGGGCGCGAGTTCACCGTCGGGATGCTGGGCGAGCGGCGGCCGCGGGTGCTGCCGCCCATGGAGATCGTCTTCCTCGACCGGGACGATCCGACGCCTATCTACTCGTTCGAGATGAAGCAGGACTGGAACGAGAAGATCCGCTACGAGGTCCCGGCCAAGCTCGAGGGGCGCGAGCTGGAGCGACTCGAGAGGGCGGCCCGCGAGTGCTTCACCGCGCTCGGCTGCCGCGACGTGGCGCGCATCGACTTCCGCATGGACCCCGAGGGGCGGATCTACTTCATCGAGTCGAACCCGCTGCCGGGCCTCGCCCCGGGCTGGTCCGACCTCGTCCTCATCGCGCAGGCCGCCGGGATCGATTACCGGGCGCTCATCGGCGAGATCCTCTCCTTCGCCATCCGGCGTTACCAGGAGCGCGAGCGCGAGCGCGAGCGGGCCCGCCGGGCGCAGATCGCGGCCAGCCGCGAGGTCGCCCCGGACAGGCGCGACGACGGCACGAGAGGTGAAAGCGGCGCGGCCTAGCCCGTGCTAGATCTCCGGCATGCCGGAGGCCACGCCCATCGCCGCCGAGCCGCGCTGCCGGGCCCGCGACCTGGGGATCCCGCTCGGGCGCTTCAAGACCGGCCGCTGGAACGCCATCACCGACGTGGCGGGCGTGAAGGTGGGGCACTCCACCCTCATCCGCGGGGCAGGCCCTCTCGTGGTCGGCAAGGGCCCCGTTCGGACCGGCGTTACCGCCATCCTCCCCAATCCCGCCAACGTCTTCGAGGAGCGGGTCGTGGGCGGCGGGTTCATCCTGAACGGCGCCGGCGAGGTGTCGGGGATGACCCAGCTCATGGAGTGGGGGCTCATCGAGACGCCCATCTTCCTCACCAACACGCTCAGCGTCGGCGCCGTCACCGACGCGGCCGTGAAGTGGATGGTGGAGAAGTTCCCCGGCATCGGGGACGAGCACGACGTCATCATCCCGCTCGTGGGTGAGTGCGACGACTCCTGGCTCAACGACATCGCCGGGCGCCACGTCAAGGCCGAGCACGTCTACGAGGCCATCTCGACCGCCAGTGACGGCCCGGTGGCCGAGGGCAGCGTCGGCGGCGGCACCGGGATGATCACCTGCGACTTCAAGGCGGGGATCGGCACCTCGAGCCGCAAGCTCCCCGAGAGCCTCGGCGGCTACACGGTGGGCGTGCTGGTGATGTCGAACTTCGGGCTCATGCGGCAGCTCCACGTGGGTGGATTGCCGGTGGGTGAGATCCTGGCGGAGCGCTACCGCGCCGTGCCGAGGCGCGAGCGGACCTACGGCTCGATCATCGCCGTCATCGCGACCAACGCGCCCCTCATCACGCATCAGCTGAACCGCCTCGCCAAGCGCGCCGCGCTCGGCTTCGGCCGGGTCGGCTCGTCGGCCATGCACGGCTCGGGCGAGATCGTGCTCGCGTTCTCGACCGCGAACATGGTGCCGCGCGAGACGCGCAAGATGGTCTACCGGATGAAGATCCTGCTCGACCAGCGGCTCGACCCTCTGTACGAGGCCGTCATCGAGGCGACCGAGGAGGCCATCCTGAATGCCCTCTGCCAGGCGCGCGACATGGACGGGGTGAACGGCAACGTCTCTCGCGCGCTGCCGCTCAGCGCGGTGCGCGAGCTGGCGCAGGCATGGCACCGGCAGGTGGACCCCCGCCGGCGGCCGGCGCCGGGCCCCCGGCGCGTCGAGTGACGGGCTTCTGCCTGGGAGGCGCGTGGGGTAGAGTGCCGCCCCCGAACTGTGAATTACGGGCGAGCATGCCCGTGCGTTCACCCTTCGACTACGGCCGGCTGCGCCGGCCTACGCTCAGGGTGAACGGAACCCAAACCCGCGGCCGGGGCTCGTCCCTGCCACGGCCTTGAAGGGCGGGGGCTCGTCCCCGCCAGGAACCCAAGGAGAAGACATGGCCCGGTCCAAGAGCAAGCACGTCCGCCTCATCATGAAGCGCCGGCAGCGCTGGAAGCGCCGCCTCAAGACGCAGAAGGCCGCCAAGAAGGCTACCGCCGGCAAGAAGTAGCCGACGTGCTCGGGGGCACGCCCCGCTCACCTGGGCGGCGCTCGTCCTTCGACTACGGCCTTCGGCCTCCGCTCAGGACGAGCGGAGGAAACTCTTCCGTTCGCCCTGAGCGTAGGCCCGCGGAGCGGGCCGTAGTCGAAGGGCGGGCGCACGGAGAGAGAGTTGGCGTCCCACGCTCGCGAGCTTCGCTCCCGTCCCGCCCTCGCCGCGGCTCTCGCCGCGGTCGAGGCGCTCGGGGAGGGGCAGCCGCTCCGGCTGGCGCTGTCGAAGGCACTCGCCCGAGCCGGCAAGCTCGGGCCGCGGGAGCGGCGCCACGCCGCGGTCGCCGCGCGCGGGGTCGCGCGCTGGCTGCGCATCTGCGACGCCGCGCTGACGCTGGCGCGCGCTTCCCACGCCATCCCCGCCGATCGCGCGCTGCTGCGCTACCTCGCCTGGCGCCTCTCGGTGCTGGGCGAGGACGAGGCGGCGACGCTGCGCGAGCTGGCGCTGCCCGGGCCTCGCCGGCCGCGGGCGCTCTCGGACGCCGCGCTGGCCACGGTGGCGCGTGCGCTGCCGCGCCCCGGGCCGCGGGGCCCCGCCACGATCCGCCCCGACGGCAGCGAGGTCGCGCCACCTCGCGATCCGGCCGTCGCGCTGGCGCTCCGCCACAGCGTGCCGGATCTGCTGGCGGCGAAGCTCCTGGCCGAGATCGGCCCGGATGAGGCGCAGGCGTGCCTCGCCGCGATGAACGAGGAGCCGCGGCTGGCGCTCCGCGTCCACGCGGCGCGCGCGAGCCGGGGCGAGGTGCTGGCGGCGCTCACGGCGGCGGGGGTGGCCGCGGTCGCCGGCGACGACCCGCTCGCCATCCGCGTCGACGACCGCGCCGGTCTCTTCGACGCGTCGCCCTTCCGCGCCGGCCTGGTCGAGGTCCAGGACGAGGGTAGTCAGGCGGTGGTGGCGGCCTGCCGGGCCGCCCCCGGGGAGCGCTGGCTCGACCTGTGCGCCGGCAGCGGCGGCAAGGCGCTGGCCCTGGCGGCGCTCGGCGCGCGCGTCACCGCCCACGACGCCAGCGCGCGGCGCCTGGCCGAGCTCCCGCGGCGCGCGCGCCGGGCGAAGCTGCGGGTCGAGGTCGCGGCTGGGCCGCCGGAGGGTGCGTTCGACGGCGTGCTCGTCGACGCGCCCTGCAGCGGCTCGGGGGCGCTCCAGCGCGAGCCCGACGCTCGGTGGCGCATCGACGCCGCGGCGCTCCGCCGGCTCGCCGCCGCGCAGGACGCGGTGCTGCGCGCGGGCGCGGCGCGCGTGCGGCCGGGTGGTGTGCTCGTCTACGCGACCTGCTCGCTGCTGCGCGAGGAGGGGGAGGAGCGGGTGGCCGCCTTCTTGCCCGGCGGCGATTTCGCGCTCGAGGAGGAGGGGCGGCGCTGGCCGCACCAGCACGCCGGGGGAGGGTTCTACTGGGCCCGGCTGCGCCGTCGTTGATGGTCGCGGTCGCGCGTCGCTGCGGTGCCCCTCCAGCGCGCGCGGAAAGCCCCTTGACGCAGCAGGTACGGGCGCGATAGGACTGCGCTCCCTCCGGCCGGGACGGCGGCGGGAGCGCAGCATTCGAAGACCTCGGGCCCGTGGCGCAGCTGGGAGCGCGCTTGAATGGCATTCAAGAGGTCACCGGTTCGATCCCGGTCGGGTCCACCAAAATCAGTCGGAACGGCGGGCGGTTTCCAGGACATCGGAGCCGCCCGCGGCCGTTTCGGACTCCGCTCCGCCCCGAGTCTGCCCCGAATCGCCCTCGATCAGCGCCCGCAGGAGGTCCATCCGGGCGTGCGTGTAGCGGTCGGCCATGCGCGAACCCTGGCTGCATCGCAGCGCGTCCCGACGCTCCGGTGATGCGCTGGCCGGCGCCGGCCTGCAGAGCGCCGCGCTGCAAGGCCGGGCCGCGGGTAGCAACCAAGGAAGAAGCAGGCCGAATCGCAGGGAGCGTCGAGCGCGAGATCACCAGGCACCTGGAGAAGTGGCTCGGCCCGGCGATGCGCGGACTCAGTGGGTGATACCGATCCATGCGGAGCATCCCGCTGGGCACGGGCGAGTCTGCACGGCTGGCCGAGCCGCAACCGTCCGTCGACGTAGGCATCGCGATCGCGTTCGCGGTAGGGCGGGGGCTTGTCCCCCGCCGCTGTGTCGGCGTGGTCGCGGAGGCCGCTCCACCCGCGGTGCAGGCGCTTGCAAGCGCTCGCTCGGCGCGGCACAAGTAAAGCTGGAGGAGCGCACGATGATCGACCTCGTCTCGGCGGTGGAGCGGGCGCGGCTCGTCGACCCGGCTGGCCACGAGGTCGAGCAGGTGATCGAGCATCGCACGGACCCGCTCACCGGGACGGTGGCCTCCATCAACGCCGCGCTGGGCGAGAAGGCGCGCGCCTTCCTCGGCGCCAACGACCCGGCGCTGCTCACCGAGTTGCAGGAGCGCTCGCGCACGGGGTGCCCGTTCTGTGCCGCCGCGGAGAAGGCGACGCGCTTCCCACCGTCGCTCGTGGCCGAGGGCCAGCTGCGGGTCGGCCGGTCCATCGGGTTCCCGAACCTCTTCTCGAAGGCGAGCCTCGACGCGGTGGTGGTGCTCGATCCCGCCGTCCACGACCTCTTCCCGTCGCGGCTCGCGCCCGACGCGCTCGGCTCGGCGATCGCCACGGTGGCCGAGCTGGCCCGGCGGGCGCGCGCGCAGGACGCCGCGCTCGTGCACCACGTGGCGGGCATGAACTTCCTCGGCCCCGGCGGCTCGTCGATGCCGCACCCGCACCTCCAGATCCAGGCGCGAACCGTGCCGTACTCGGGCTTGGCGCAATTGCTCCAGGCCGGACGCGCCGCCGCGGCGCGCCACGGCGGTAGCTTCTGGGAGGCGCTCCTCGCGCAGGAGCGGGGAGGGCCGCGCCACGTCGGGGCGACCGGTCCCGTCGAGTGGCTCGCGGCGTGGGCGCCGGCGCGCCAGAAGGAGCTCTGGGGCCTTTTGCCCGGGAAGAGCAGCCTCGTCGAGCTGAACGAGTCGGAGGCGCGCGCCTTCGGCGAGGACATCGCCCGAGTGGTGGCTTTCTACGAGGCGGGAGGGCAGCACAGCTTCACGCTGGCGTTCCTCTCCGCGCCCGTGCCCGAGCGGAGCCACACGTTGCAGGTCCGGCTCTGCGCCCGCCCCGCCTTCCGCGCCACGTACACCAACTACGACACCTGGTTCGCGCCGCTCTTCGCGGGTGACGACGCGCATACCGAGGCGCCGGAGAGCTACGCCGGGCGGCTCAGGGCGGCTTGGAGCCGTTCTTAGGGCTGCTCGCCTTGCTCGCCGGTTCCGATTATGAGCCCGTCCCAGTTATCCATCGGGACGTTGAGCTTCGACTCGTGGTTTCGGCCGGCGGTCAATTGACGGAAGCTCTCGCGACCTCACTGATCGGTGAATAGTCGGGTGGGGGATCAGGCGAGTGCCCACTCGCGTCGAAAGTGGGTCAGTCATCATCCGCTGTGCCGCGCGAGCGCTAGGCTCGCGCCACAACGTCCCGAATAAACGCACCACGCGGAGGCGCTGTTTCTGGACGCCGTCGTGAGGAGGGGGTGCCTCATGGAGTCCCGGTCCGTTGGCGTGCTCCCCATGATCGCGTTGGCCGCAGCGTTTGCGATCGCAATGCCCGGCTGCGGCGGGAGCAGCGGGAGCCCCGCAAGCTCCGCTGGCGGCGGCAGTGGTGCTGGAGGCGGTGGCGGTGGAGACGGCGGCACACCCGATGGCGGCACGATGACCGGAGGTGCACCGACTACCGATGGCGGTTCGGGTACGGGAGGCGGAACGCCAACCAACGGGGGCACCACGAGCGCGAATCCCTCGTCGTCGAGCGGTAGCTGTCCTGGGACGCCGTGCCCCGCCGGGCAGGAGTGTCAGTCGGACGGCACCTGCGCGGCACCGATCGAGAGCGCCGACGGCGGGATCGCTGCCTGTACGAGTGAAGACGTGAAGCCGGTGGGCGACAGCGCGCTCCTTGGAAATGCCGCTCCTCAGGCATACGTCATCACGAACCGAGAGCGGCACACGGTCGGAGAGGTCATGAGCTTCGTCGTTCCACAGGGAACGGCGAGCATCACCATCGTCGAGCAGGCGATCAAGGCGCCGAATACGGTGACGTGGGTGACCGGCGGCAGTAGCCTGCAGCTCAACAACACCGCCGTCCCCCACACCGTGAACAGTCCGGACGGCAGCATCAGCTTCAACCACGTGCGCGACGGCCAGCTGCTCCTCCCCGATTACACCGGCTTGCCCGTTTACTTCTTCAGCGTCGCGCCCGTGACCGGGACGCTGACCATCCCCAACACGACGAAGGGACTGGCGCTCGTGGGGACGACCGGGCTGCCCGGCGGGACCTGGACGGCGCAGATCTCCGACTACGCCTATCAGTGCGCTGCTGGCATCGCACAAGGCCTGGTGTTCGACAGCTGCTCGGGGGGCGCATCCGACAGCATGTACGACGTCACCGTTATCGCGAAGCCGACGAGCGGCGGAATACCGGGCAGCGGCACGCTCGACGTGGTGCTGAACCTCGTGGCGACGACCGTCGATGGTCAGCCGCTCAACGCCAACGCGGCGCCGGCCGACACCGACGTGCAGCGCATGGTCCAGACGCTCCAGGCCCTCTACGCCAAGCAGAGCATCACCGTGAACGTGACGTACCAGGATGCCCCGCCGACCGTGCAGCAGCGCTACGCGTCCGGCGTCAACATCGACCAGACCGGCGCCTGCTCCGACCTGTCGCAGCTCTTCACGACCGGCGTGACCGGAAAGAATGTCCTCAACATCTTCCTTGTACCGACCCTGGTCGAGACGACCACCACCGGTCGCGTCATGACGGTCGGCATCGACGGGACCATCCCCGGGCCGGCCTCCATTGGCGGGACCGTGGCAAGCGGTGCGGTCGTCTCCGCAGCGGATCTGCGCAGCGGGAAGTCGGGGTGCGGCAGCACCCTCAACGTCACCGGCTGCGGGGCCGACGAGACCGCCTACATCATCGCCCACGAGGCGGGGCACTTCCTCGGCCTGTACCACCTGACCGAGAAGTACGGCTTCGAGTTCGACCCGCTCGCGGGCACCCCCACCTGCAAGTGCACGAGCTGCTCGCGCAACTCCGCCAACTGCTTCAACCCGTTGACCCAGAGCGCACCCTCCGCCACGTCCGACGCGGTCACCGTTTCGGAGTGCCTCAGCCCGATCACCGGCTGCGGGGGCGGCGACAACCTCATGTTCTGGCTCATCGCGACGGGCTCGGTCGGAAATCTCGTCGACGAGCAGGGCCAGGTGATGCGGGCCAACCCAGCTATCCACTAGGGGAGCTCATGACTGCGATCTCCCTCACGCTGCTCCTCGCCCTGGCTGGACGCCCGGCGCATCACGCTCCGGCGACGGAGCAGGTCCAGCCGTCCACCGCCTCCCCGGTAGCGCTCACCGACGACGAAGTGGCGCAGCGCGTAGACGAGTATCTCGGGACCATCGACACCCCTATCACCGCCGATGAGTGGCGAGCGCTCGGGCCCCGCGCCGTCAACCGGCTCGCGGCGGTCGCCACCGACCCGGAGGCCCTTTCCAGCCGGCGCGCCAAGGCGCTCGGCGCGCTCTCCGTCCTCGGCGGCGCGCGAGCCCGCCAGGTCGTCCTCGACACGGCTCGCTCGGAACAGGCGCCGTTCGCCGTCCGCGCCAGCGCGATCCGAGGCCTGGGGCAGTTCCTCGGCCCCCAGGCGTTGGCGAAGGAGCTGAAGCCGGTCCTGCAGGGGTCCGGCGAGGTGCCGCTCCGCGCTACCGCTGCGGAGGTGCTGGCGGGGCACGCTGGAGCCGCTGGGTGCTCCGCAGTCCGAACCCAGTTGGCGCGCGAGCCGAGTGAAACGCGGGCGCAGTTCGCTCGCGCCCTGCACCAGTGCGGCGAAGCTGCGCCATGACAGACGAAAGAGTTCCGAGAGAGGGGGACCTGTAATCCGCGAAAGCTCGTCACAGGGGGACACTTAACCCCCGTAATTGGCCAACGTGTGCAGGCGTAGGCGATACACGAGCCTCGGTGGAGAAGAGCAGGGAGCCCTGGTGCATCGGCAAGCGTGCGGGCCGGCTACGTGCGGTACGACAAGACCGGCGAGCCCTTCACCGGAGCCGCGTCCTGATGTCGATCTCCGACGTGAGCGTCTTGTGGACTGGGCACTTGTTCGCGATGTCGAGGAGCCGAGCCCGTTGCTCCTCGTTCAGTGCTCCGTGGAGCTCGACCTCCCGTTCGATCCGATCGAGCTTGCCGTCCTTCGTCTCGCAGTTCTCGCAGTCCACCGCGTAGATCTTGGAATGCCGCAGCCGCACCGTGACCGCCTCGAGCGGCCACTGCTTCCTCCGGGCATAGAGCGAGATGGTCATGGACGTGCAGGTGCCCAGCGCAGCGATGAGTAGGTCGTAGGGGCCGGGGCCCTTGTCGGTGCCTCCGACCGCCAACGGTTCGTCTGCGACCAGCCGGTGGGGACCGATCGTGATCTCCTGCGTGAAGCCCTTCGAGCTCCCGTGCACGGTGGCTTCTCTCGGTGCAGCGTCGCTCATCTTGCGATCTCCTTCAGCCGTCAACGCCCTCGCGATGGGCATTATCTATCTCGGCGATTCGGAGGAGCCACGACTCGGTCGTCAGCAGAGGCACGCTTCCATTTGCGGAGGGCAGTTTACTTGTCCTTTACGGTCATTTTCGCGTAGGCGATTCCGGCGAGATGTCCTTGCTGCTTTCGAGGCGCTCGAGCTCGGCGAGCGGCAGCCGATCTTGAGGTGAACAATGATCACATCGTGAGGCGCGCGTTGCCAAGTCATGTGAATGCTGTCAACATGAGGCCCATGAGGACCCCTCGCGCCCCCCGGAAGGACGGGTATCACCACGGCGACCTGCGCAACGCGCTCCTCGCCGCGTCGCTGAAGCTGGTGGCGAAGCACGGCGTGGAAGCGTTCAGCCTGCGCGAGGCAGCTCGGGCGGTCGGCGTGTCAGCCGCGGCGGCATACCGCCACTTCGAGGACCGGTCGGCGCTGCTGAAAGCGCTGGCGCACGAGGGCCTGGGGCGGCTGGCGCTGAACATGGAGGAGGCGATCGCAGCCGCCCCCGGCGCGCCCGGCTCACCGGCGCGGGCGGTCGCGGAGCTGGCGCGGATCGGAGCCGCGTACGTCGAGTTCGCGGTAGCGCATCCCTCGCATTTCCGCGTCATGTTCGGCCCGTGGTGCGACCTCAGCGACGAGCTGGCGCCGGAGCTCTTGCCGCACGGCCGGGACCCGCTCCAGCTACTCGTGGACGCGCTCGACGGCATGGTGCGCACCGCAGCAATCACGGCGGCGGCGCGGCAGGGAGCCGAGATCACGGCCTGGTCGGCTGTCCACGGGCTCGCCTCGCTGCTCGTCGAGGGCGGCCTGCCGCTCGACGCCGCGGAGCGCGCCAAGGCCTACGGCGCGCTCCACCGCACGCTCTTGCTCGGCCTCGGCGTCTCGCCCGAGCTCGCGGGCCCGCCGCTGGCGGCGCCGCCGGCGGACCTGCGGCCGGAACGAGCTCGACAGAAGCCCCGCCCATCGAAGGCGCGGTACTGATTCGGCGCGAGAACTCACCCCCGTCCACCCGAGGACGTCCCGCACTCCGATTGGTTCGAGGCGCTTGTCGAGCCGCCGCGGTCGTCATCCGGCGAACGGAGCTTTGTGGTTGCGCGGGATGCGGCAGTTGATCGAGCGCTCCTCCCACGCCGGTCGGCACCTCCAACCTGAGGGATCTGCAGCCCGACGTGCAGGCCCGCCCTCAGCAGGCGGGGCAGCAGGCGCATGGCCTGTGCATGCCCCGAGAGAAAGCGTGACCGGTGCAAGCGTCCGGTACGCTTGGCCATATATCCCTCGACCGTGGGCGCCTTGGATTGGAGTGACGCCATCAGATGACGAGCGACCGCGCAGCGACGAGGGCTCCGGGAGGCAAGCGATCGACGGCTGGACTGACGTTTCGAAGGCCTGAGGCCCATACGCTCGAGCTGGTGCTCTCCGGTGATTGGACGCTCGACAATGAGCTGCCATTTGCCGAAGGTGTGCAGACGCAGGTCGAATCGAACCCTGGCGTTCGACGCCTGATCTTCGATCCCGAAGCACTCCAGGCCTGGGACAGCGGCCTTCTACTGTTTGTCATCCGGGTCGTCGACCTCTGCTCGAGTCGCGGGGTCGATGTCGTCAAGGACGGCCTGCCGATCGGCGCGCGGCGGCTGCTGTCGCTCGCCGCCGCCGTGCCCGAGCGCAAGGGCGCGCGGAAGGACGAGAAGCGGCCCGGCTTCCTGGCTGAGGTGGGCGACGCAGCTCTCGACCTGTGGCGGTCGATGCTCGAGATGCTCGCCTTCCTCGGAGAATGCGTGGCTGCGCTGGCGCGGCTCTGCCGGGGGAAGGCTCGATTCCGGGCGAGTGACCTGTACACGACGATGCAGACGACCGGCGCCCAGGCGCTCCCGATCGTGTCGCTCATCGCCCTCCTCGTGGGCGTCATCCTCGCGTTCGTGGGTGCCGTCCAGCTCAAGGTGTTCGGCGCGCAGATCTACGTGGCCAATCTGGTCGGCATCGCCATGGTCCGCGTGATGGGCGCAGTCATGACCGGGGTCATCATGGCCGGCAGGACGGGCGCAGCCTTCGCGGCGCAGCTCGGCACCATGCAGGTGAGCGAGGAGATCGACGCCCTGCAGACGCTGGGGCTGGAGCCCATCGACTTCCTCGTCCTGCCGCGGATGCTCGCTCTCTTCTTGATGATGCCGCTCCTCTGTCTCTACGCCGACCTGATGGGCGTCCTGGGGGGCTTCCTCGTGGGCGTGGGCTTGCTCGACCTCGGCGTCGTGGAGTACTTCAACCAAACCCGCGCGTCGGTGAAGCTGAACGATCTGTGGATCGGCCTCTTTCATGGCGCCGTGTTCGGCGTCCTCATCGCCGTCGCGGGGTGCCTGAGGGGGATGCAGAGCGGCCGGAGCGCCTCGGCGGTCGGAGACGCGACCACCTCCGCCGTGGTCACCTCGATCGTGAGCATCGTCGCCGCCACGGCGATCATCACGGTCGCCTGCAACGTCCTGGGCATCTAGTGGCACGCACCGGTGAGACGACGCGGTCGAAGATCACGGTCGACGACCTCACCATGGCGTATGGCAGCTTCGTGATTCAGCGCGACCTGAGCTTCACGATCAACGAGCGGGACATCTTCATCATCATGGGCGGGAGCGGCAGCGGGAAGTCCACGCTCCTCAGGAACATGGTGGGCCTGGTACGGCCTGCTCGGGGGAACGTCCTGTACGAAGAGGTGAACTTCTGGGAAGCCGATCACGAGGAGCAGCAGCGCCTCATGAGGCGTTTCGGGATCCTGTATCAGGGGGGTGCCCTCTGGAGCTCGCTCACACTGGCGGAGAACGTGGCGCTACCACTGCAGGAGTACACCCACCTGAGCGCGCGACGGATCCAGGAGCTCGTCTCGCTCAAGCTCTCCCTGGTCGGCCTCAGCGGTTTCGAGGGCTACTACCCATCCGAGATCAGCGGGGGCATGAAGAAGCGCGCAGGGCTGGCGCGGGCCATGGCCTTGGACCCGGACATCCTCTTCTTCGACGAGCCCTCGGCCGGCCTCGATCCCCTGAGCGCGCGGCGGCTCGACGATCTCATCCTCGATCTCCGGGACAGCCTCGGGGCGACGGTCGTCGTCGTGACGCACGAGCTCGAGAGCATCTTCGCCATCGGCGACAACTCCGTCTTCCTCGACGCGGACGCGAAGACGATGATCGCGACGGGAGACCCGAAGCAGCTACGAGATCACTCGGCCAATCCGAAGGTGAGGAGCTTCCTCACGCGGGGCGAGTGGACAGCGCCCGCGACGCAGGGAGTCGACCAAGAGCGGGGATGAGCAAGCAACCGAACAAGGCGCTCATCGGAGCCTTCGTCGTGGGGGCGATCGCCCTCGCGGTCATCGGCGTGCTCGTGTTCGGCTCCGGGAAGCTCCTGAGCACGCGGCAGAAGTACGTGATGTTCTTCGACAGCTCGGTGAAGGGGCTCCGCGTGGGTGCCCCCGTCGACTTCCGCGGGGCGAAGATCGGCGAGGTGACCGATATCGTGCTTCGCTTCGATCCCGAGAAGCTCTCCGTGCTCATCTCGACCTACATCGAGATCGACCCCGCCAAGTTCAGGCCCATGGGCGGGGCGACGCGCGAGCTGAAATCGGAATCGAAGTACGCGACGGCCCTGATCGACAAGGGCCTCAAGGCGCGGCTCGACCTGCAGAGCTTCGTCACCGGCCTGGTCGCGGTGAGCGTCGACTTCTTCCCCGGAGAGCCAGTGCGGCTCACGGGTATCGAGAAGGGCTACACCGAGATCCCGACGATCCCGAGCAGCACGGAGAAGCTCGAGAGGGAGATCGAGAACCTCCCGTTGAAGAGCATCGCCGACCGCCTCGACAACTTGCTGGAGGCCCTCACGACGATCATGCGGTCTCCGGAGCTGACCGGAAGTCTCGCTGCCCTCCATCAAGCGCTCACGCACATGGACGCACTCGCGCGCGATCTCGACTCCCACGTGGGACCGCTCGCGACGGGCCTGGCGAGCACCTCGGCGGCGGCTCGGGGTGCCTTTGCGCAGGCCGAGAGGACCCTGGCACTCAAGGAAGGGGTGCCTGGTGAGCTTGCGTCGAGCGCCAAGGATGCGCTGGCCGCGGCCCGGAGCACGCTGCTGGAGGCACAGGAGGCACTTGAAGGGGTGAAGCGCGCCACTGCGGACGATTCGTCGCTCGCCTATGAGCTGAACAGGACGCTCGACAGCATGACGACCCTCTCCCGCTCCCTGCGCTCCCTGATCGAGAACCTCGACCGAAACCCCGAAGCGGTCATCCAGGGGAGACGTTCCTCCAAGGCGAAGTGAGATGGGGCCCACTCACGCTGCGTGTCGACTCGCCGCGTCCTGCCTGTGCGCGCTCGTCGTCGTGCACGGCGGATGCGCCAGCTCCCAGCCGTCGCGGTTCTACCAGCTCCACGCGGCGAGCCATCCGGCTCCGCAGGTGGAGGTGAGCTCCCCTCCGGGCGGCCTGATCGTCGGGGTCGGCCCGGTCCGCGTGCCCGACTATCTCGATCGACCGCAGATCGTGACCTCCTACGGCAACGAGATCGACGTGGCGGACTTCGACCGATGGGCGGGGTCCATCGAGGATGACATCGCCTCGGTCCTCGTCGAGGACCTCTCCGCCCGGCTGCCCGCGGAGCGCTTCTTCGTCACCCGGTGGCCAGCACCTCACCTCTCGCTGTCCTGCAGGATCGAGGTGCGCGTGGAGCGATTCGATGGCCCGAAGCAAGGTCCGGTTTCCTTGAGGGCACAGTGGTACGCCTTCGCGCCGGACGGGCGGCTCCTGCTCAACAGGTCGTCGAGCATCAGCGCGCCGGTGACCGGTGGTGGAGATTACGGCGCGCTCGTCGAGGCGATGAGCAGGGCGCTCGACGACTTGAGCCGGGGCATCGCCGAGGGCGTCACGTCGCTCCCTGTCATGCAAGCGGCCCAGCAACCGCGGTGATTGAGAGCACCTTCGAGCACCGCACCCGCGCGCTGGTGCACGGCGTCACCAAAAGTACCTGTCAGGCGCGCCTCCCCCACCAACATGGGTCTTCCGAGCCTGAAACGACGGCTCCATCGAACGCCGACCTCGATGGGCGCGTGCGCAAGGTCGTCGTCCCGACGTACACGCTAGAGCAGTTGCGCCTCGAAAAGGCGACCTGCAAGCTGTACTCCGTCCTGACGGAGGCCCGAGATCGCTCGGTGGAGCGGCTCGTGCAGGAACAGAACTCGCCGCTGATGGGGGTCCTCAGGATGCGCGCGCAGGGAGCCGCCGCCGAGGCTAGATGAACGCGTCGACGACGGCGATGCGAACCGTCCCCGTCGAGGAGGCGGCCTCATGATGGGATGCGTCTTGTGTCTCGCATGGAGTCTCGCCCTTGCGTCGCCGCCGACGACAGACCGGCCCGAGCGCCCTCTCACGTTTCGTGAAGCGCTCGCCGTGGCTCGAGAGCAGAACGGGCAACTGCGCGCCTCCGAGGAGCAGGTGCAGCGAGCGCAAGCGAGCCGGGAAGAGAAGCGCGGGCTCTACTTTCCCACCATCAGCGCCCTCGGCGCCTATGGCCATATGAACGACCGGCTGTTCGTCGATCTGAACGGCGTTCGCCCTTACCTCCAGGCGCTCAACCCGGCCGTCCCGCTCCCGCCGCTGACCGCGACCGTGCTGGATCAAGACCCATTTCGCCTGAGCCTGCTCGCCCGGTGGACCGTCTTCACGGGTGGCCGGATCGTGGCCGCGAACCGCGCCGCGGAGGCGGGCGTGACCGCTGCGAGCCAGCAGCAGCTCGAGACCGAGCACGCCCTCGTCACCGAGGTCGCGACGCGCTACTTCGGGCGCCGCCTGGCGGCGGACGTGCTCGAGGTCCGACGCGCTTCCCTGGAGACCTTGACGCGCCACCTGGAGGACGCGCGCCGACTCAAGAGGGAGGGCCAGATCGCCCGGACCGATGAGCTCCGCGCGGAGGTCGCCCGGGCCGAGGCCGAACGGGACTTCAAGAAGGCGGGGCGCGACGTCGAGCTCGCCTCGGTGGCGCTCGCCTCGAGCCTCGGGGCCGACATGAACGTGATACCGACCACGCCGCTGGCGTTCGTGAAGGGACTGGAGCCGAGGGAGAGCTTCGCCGAGACCGCGCCGGGAAACCCGTCGATCCAGCGGCTGGGCGCGCTGCGGCTCGAGGCGCACGAGGGGGTCGCGGCTGCGCGCGGGGAGATCTGGCCCACTGTGATCCTCTACGGGACCTACGAGCTGGTTGATTCAGGGCTCAATTCCACGGCAGACCCGAAGTGGATCGTCGGTGTGCTCGGGCGCTGGGAGCTGTTCGACGGCCTCGCACGATACAACAGGCGAAAGGAGGCGCAGCACCTCGAGGCCGCGCTTGCCTCCGAGCAGAGCTGGGCGCAGCAAAACGTCGGCACCCTGGTGCAGCAGCGATACGACGAGTACCAGTCCGCGCTCGAGCAGTACGAGTCGCTCGAGACCACTCAAGCGCTCGCGCAGGAGAGCCTTCGCGCGGAGACCAAGGCGTTCGAGGCCGGGGTGGGGACCTCCCTCGCGGTGGTCGACGCGCAGCTCGCGCTGTCCCGCGTCCAGGTGGGCCGCCTGACCGCGCTCCGCGATCTGGGCGTGGCCCTGGCGCAGCTCCTCGAGGCGAGCGCCCAGAGCGACCGGCTCGCGGACTATGTGGAGCGAGCAACACCCGGAGGTCAGCCGTGAACGTCGACCGGCGCCGGATTGGCCGCGGGCTCACCGCTGGGATCTTTTCGCTCCTCGTCGCCGCGGGATGCGGGCGCTCCCACGATTTCGTCCAGGGGGAGAGCGATGCCACCCGCGTCGATATCTCGTCCAAGGTGGCCGGCCGGGTGGAATCCATCCTCGTCCGCGAGGGAGACATGGTCAAGCGAGGGCAGCTGCTCGCCACCCTCGACGGCATCGAGATCCGGGCCAAGGCGGCCCAGGCGCTC
>Ga0306924_10001318_pt1 | contig 22537 bp, 17 predicted proteins | sample sta12Can44000111_FD_203756 | JGI IMG/M metagenome (GOLD analysis project Ga0306924, IMG submission 203756) | Lab enrichment of tropical soil microbial communities from Luquillo Experimental Forest, Puerto Rico - statanox.12C.anox.44.000.111 (v2)... | ecosystem: Environmental > Terrestrial >...
CCGTTGTTCTGGGTGTTGCCCCGGCCCGCACCGGCGCCGCCGATTGCCGCTATGACGTCCTGCCCGCTCGAGCCCGGCACGACGGCGACATCGGTCACCACCTGGTCGAGTGGCGGGTTGTCGACCGGGCCCGCCGGGTCCAGCACCTCCGTCCACTGGCCAGAGCCGGCCGCGAGCCGGAACAGGCCGTTGTCGGTGGCCGCGTAAGCGTCACCGGCCGCGTCGAACGCGAGCCTGAACACCGTGTGGCTGGTCAGCGGGTTGCCCACGGTGGTGTCGCCCACCCGCTGCCAGGAGGCGCCGTCGTCGGTCGAGCGGTACACGCCGGTGCCGGCGTAAGAGTCCTGCGACAGGTTAGCCTCACCGGTGCCCACCCAGACCGACCCGTCGGCCGGGTCTACCGCCAGCGCGCCGATGGACAGCGTCGGCATCGAGTCGAACACCGGCGTCCAGTGCTGGCCCTGGTCAATCGACCGCCACACGCCGCCGTCGGCGGTGCCGGCGAACCAGTGGTCGTGCGCGGTGGAGGCCAGTGCGGTGACCCGCCCGCCGACCAGGGAGAAGCCGGCCCCGACGTTGGACCAGAAGGGGTCGGTGTAGTTGCTCGGCTGGGCGTTGTAGGGCGCGGTGGTGAACTCCTGCCAGGCCCCCCCGGTCAGCGGCAGCGCGGCCGCCTGCCGCTGGGCGCTGACCAGCGCCTGACCCGAAACGGCGGCGGCGGGGGCGGTGCGCTCGAAGTCATACTGGGCGAACTGGCCGCCCAGATTGCCGTCCTCCGGGGTGTTGGTGGCTGACGCCGGGCCACTGTGGCTGCGTACGTAGCTGTTACGGGCTTCCTGCCGCGCCGCAGCGCCATGCGGGCCTGGTGACCTGACCAGGCCCATGCCGCTGAGCGCGAGCGCGGCGCCGAGTGCGACCGATCCGGTGAGGACCGCTCGCCACGGGGGGATCCGACCCTGCATCGTGCCTCCTTATAAGGGGGTGCCAGTAACCGCTATAACGGAACTAATGTGCGCGGACAACCCTTATGGGTATTTCGTGCGCTTATCGAGTCCTGCCGGCTGGCAGCCGGGCATGCCCCAGTCCCCCAGCTCGTCACCACCGGCCAGCCCGGAGAAGATGAGCGTGACCGGGCGGAACATGCGGGGGAGGGATGCGGTTATGCGGATCGAATCGTCGGTGACCAGCGTTTCCTGGATACCGTCGGAGGCCATCGCGGGGGTGACCAGGGTCCCGTTCGACCTGGGCGTGACGCACTACGACGATCCCCCGCCCGATCGGTGGCACGGCCTGGATTCGGTGGTCGGACCGGAAGGAGCCCGGTTTGCCAACGAGCTGCGGGCCTGGGCAGAGGTGGCGGACGGCCGGATCGTGGCCTGCGGCCAGACCGGGGGCGGGCGGGTGTCCAGCACGCTGGTCCGCATCGGCGGCATGCACGTGCTGGTGGCCGCGGTCGGGTACCCCGAGCTGCGGCAGGACACCGGTCCCGGCACCGACTTCGTCCGGTTCACGCAGACCACGGGCGGGCGGCCCGGCATCCCGGCACCGCGGCTGGTGAAGACCGCGCCCTTCGTGACGGCACGGGCACCGGTGGCCTGGACAACGCTCGCGCTCACCATCTACGCCGACGGCTCGACGGGTCATGAGCTGGTGGGCGCCAGCGCCTTCCCCCGGCACTGGCTCTACGGCGCTGACGGGAGGCTGGCCGGGAAGTCGGCCCTGATCGACTTCCGCACCTGGTACCGGACCGCGGGCCTGGCCCAGTCGCCCTGGGGCGGGCAGGAGCAGGCGGTGCTGGCGGCCGGCGCGGTAACGCCGCTGGAACGGCGGCTGTCGCTGGCCATCATGCACGGCGGCCCGAAGCCCAGGCCGGTGATGGTGAAGCCGGGCACCACGATCATCGCCGAAGGCGAGGCGGCGGACCAAGTCGTGCTCGTGCTCGACGGCCTCATCCAGGTCGAGGCGGGCGGCACCGTGCTGGCCGAACTTGGCCCGGGGGCCGTCCTTGGCGAGCGGGCGTCGCTGGAAGAGGGCAGGCGCACCGCCACCATCCGGGCACTGACCGACTGCCGCATCGTGTCCTACCCAGCGGCCGCGCTGCCGCTGTCAGAGCTGCGTGAGCTCGCGGCCGGCCACCACCACGAGGACGAGCGCTAGCGCGGCGCGGCAGCCCGCAGCAGCTCCCGGGCGATCACGAGCTGCTGGATCTGGCTGGTGCCCTCGTAGATCCGGAACAGCCGAACGTCCCGGTACAGCCGTTCCACCGCGATACCCCGGATGTAGCCGGAGCCGCCATGAATCTGGACCGCGCGGTCGGCGATGCGGCCCACCGCCTCACTGGCGAAGTATTTGGCGGCTGATGGCACGAGCCGCTGGTCGGTGCCTGCCTCGTAAGCCGCCGCGGCGTCGAGCACCAGCGCCCGGGCGGCCAGGTACTCGGTCTGTGAGTCCGCGAGCATGGCCTGGATCAGCTGGTATTCACCGATCGGGTGACCGCCCTGCCAGCGCTGCCTGGCGTAGCTGACGCTCTCGTCGATCAGCCGGGCGGCCACCCCGACGCAGACGCCGGCGATCGTCAGCCGCCCGTGCGCGAGGCTCCGCAGCGCCGTTGTATATCCCGCCTGGGCGGCCTCCCCGACCAGGGCGTCGGCAGGGACGCGGACGCCGGTGAAGGCGACGTCAGCCGTCCAGGCGCCAGCCTGGCCCATCTTGTGATCCCGCGCCGCCACCGCGACCCCCGCGGCGCGGGCGGGCACGATGAAGACGCCGATGCCCTTGCCGGGCGGCGCCTGCGGGTCGGTGCGCGCGAACACCATGAACACATCGGCGACCGGGGCGTTGGTGATGTAACGCTTGAGGCCGTCGATGACCCAGCCCCCGCGCGCCTGCCCGTCCCCGTCAGCTGGCCGGGCAGTGGTGACCAGCCGGCTCGGGTCGGAGCCGGCATCCGGCTCGGTGAGTGCGAACGACGCCACCACCTCGCCGGAGGCCAGCCGGGGCAGCCAGTGGCTGCGCTGCTGGCCAGTGCCGGCCAGGACCAGGACCTGCCCGGCGATCCCGTTATTGGTGCCGAACAGGGACCGGAAGGCGGGGGCGGTGTAACCGAGCTCGATGGCCACCCCCACCTGCTGGGAGACCGACAGGCCGAGGCCGCCGTACTCGGCTGGCAGCGCGTAGCCGTACAGGCCCATGTCCTTGGCCTGCGCGATCAGGCTAGCTGGTATCTCGTCCGACGCATCGATGCTGGCTTCGGCCGGCATCACTTCGCGCCGGATGAACGCCCGCAGCACATTCAGCAACTGCTCGAAGTCCGCCGCGCTCACCATGGCAACGGCCCCCTTCTGGCTTGCCGTCCGCGGTTATGCCGATTCTGCAACCAGGACATATCCGCTGGGCAGCAGGCTCACTCCGGCGGCTGGCCGCGGCCCGGCCTAACGGCCCGCCGCCCGATGACTTTCGTTCCTGGCCAGGTGCCGGGCGGGTACCTAGCGTCGGTAGTGGGAGGTGGCTCAGATGGCCGAGTACAAGCATGCCGCCACCGCAGCCAGAACAGGCTCCGCACCGCGGATGGTGGCGCCGACAACCAGGGTGAATTTCGCCTTTCCCTTCGGGAAGATCACCGTCGGGGAGCCGGTCAGTGACATCGCCGAACTGGCGTCCATCGTGGCGGAACTGGCCGCTGCGGTGGAACGCACTGACACCAATCCGGCCGTGACGCACGCGCGAGAACGGGCGCAAGTGCTGGCGGACCGGCTGCACTGACTCGCACACAGTGGTGAGGTGAGACCAGAAATGCCGGGCAAGCGCTGGTATCCGCCCCTGACGGTGCTGGCAGCGGCGGCGGCGGGGGTGGCGGTGTACTTCCGCTTCCTGCGCCCATGGCATCTGACCTGGGGCGCCACCGCCCAGGAGGCCAGCAGCGAGGTCGCCGGGGATGAACTGATGCCAGACCCGGACATCGTGGCGACCAGGGCGGTGGAGATCGACGCGCCGCCATCGGCCATCTGGCCGTGGCTGGTGCAGATGGGGCCGGGCCGCGGCGGCGCCTATACCTACGACTGGATCGAGCGCCGCCTGGGCATCGACATCCACACCACCGACCGGGTCATCCCCGAACTGCAGCAGCTGCGGGTGGGAGACGAAATCCCCATGCCCGGGTACACGATGCGGGTCGAGCGGCTCGACCCGGGGCGGGCGCTGGTGGTCCAGTCCAGCAACCACGCCTGGGTATGGTCGTTCGAACTGCGACCGGTGGACGGCCACACCAGGCTGATCAGCCGCAACCGCTTCGCTACCGCAGCGCTGCCAGTGCGGGACAAGCTCGCCTACCCGGTCATCGAGCCGGGGTCGTGGGTGATGGAGCGCAAGATGCTGCTGACCATCAAGCAGCGGGCCGAGCGCCTCGCGCACGCACCGCCGCCCACGTGACCTGCAGCCCTGCGGATGTGCACGGCCGGACGTGGATAACGTGGAAGGTCGCGCCGGGTACCTAGGGTGGGTGGCGGGCCCGGCGGCGGCTCACCAGACCGGTAGCCGTCAGACGGCGTGCAGCACTTCCCCGCCATACACCAGCGGATGCTCAGGCTGGAACGCGTCGGCCAGCCGGTTGAACTCCTGAAATCCGGGATCGGCGTCATGTGCGCTGTGCTCGGCATGACTGGGAACCTCGACCACGATGGCGTACTTCGCCACGTCCTGGCGGTCGTCGGTGCCGAACGCGACCCGGGATATCCGGGCGCTCAGGAAGGCGCCGCGTGCCTTGTACTCGCGCCAGCGCGGCAGTTCGTGCTCGGCGAACAGCCGCTCATACTCCGCCGCCTGGTCGGCCCGGATGTGAATGACAATGACGTCCAGTTCATGCCCAACTGTCAAGGTGGCTCGCCTCCTTAGCTGGAATGGATCACACCCGGAGGGGTTCCCCAGCGAGGCACAGCGCGAACTAGCCATGCAGCGCCCGGAGGGCACAGATCATTCGCTGGCGCTCACCGGGAGCTGGTCAGCCCCCGGCTAGGCATCGGTCAGGACCTATAAAATCGGCCTATGCCGCTGCTGGTGGCGTTCGCCGCAGGCGGGTCGGGTCCCTGGCGGATCGACGGTATTGCAGGTGTGTCCGGCGAACCTTTGCCGACAGCGGCCCGGTTGGCCGTTGCCGAAGGAGCCGCCGCCGTGCACCGGGATGACGGCGCGGCATGGGTGCTGCGCGGTGTCACCAGTAACGAGCGGTACGTCACCCGCCGCGAGCATGATGACCTGGCCGCCCGCCAGCAGCCGCTCGGCCAGCCGGGGTCTACCCGCGCCGCGCTGATCCCGATTAAGAAGTCTGAAACGTGGTGGGAGCTGGCTCAAGACGAGCGGCGGCGCATCTTCGAGGAAAGCTCCCGCCATGTCGCCTGGGGTCTTGAGTACCTTCCTGCGGTCGCCCGGCGCCTGCATCATGGGCGCGACCTCGGTGAGCCGTTCGATTTCCTGACCTGGTTCGAGTTCGCACCCGAGGACGCGGCCCGTTTCGAGGAGCTGGTGCGGAGACTTCGCGCAACCGAGGAATGGAGTTACGTCGAGCGCGAGGTCGACGTTCGCCTGGCACGCGACTAGGTCTCCTTATTCGGTCCAGTTCGCTCATGCTGGCTCCTCTGCTGCGCTGGTGCTGGTGCCGCGGCGGGCAGGTGTGACCCGCGGTGCAGATCCTCCCCCATCGCGGAACGGCACCGACTGGTAGTTACCGGCGATCAGCAGGCTGAGGAAAGCCTCGGTGAGCCAGTCCTGGTACCGGTCGGGGGTCCAGCGCTGCTCGACGACCAGCCGGTGGTAGACGCCCGGATCGCTGAACAGCCAGAGGATGTCTGCGGCCTCGGCCGGGGTCAGGCCTGGCTTGAGCGCGCCGCGGTCGGCGAGTGTCTGGGCCAGCACCCGCATGCCGGCCATCCGCTGGGCCCGGCCCTGGCCGGCCAGCGCGCGGATCTCGGCGTCCAGGCCGGCGGCGGCTTGCACGACGGCATTGAGCGGGGCGATCCGCTCAACGATTTCGCGAAGGTCGCGGGCGTAGCTGGTGAGGATCCGCCGGGCGTCTGGGTCCCCGTGGGCGGCCTGGATATGTGACCGTTCCAGCAGTGGCACCGGCTCGTCGTCACCGGTGATCGCCCAGTCGATGGCGAGCTTGAGCGCTTCTGATTTGCCGCCGACGGAGGTGAAGACGGTCTTACGGCTCACCTGGGCGGCCTCGGCGATGGCGTCGACGGTGGTGGCCCCGTAGCCGCGGTCGATGAACAGCCGGGCGGCGGCATCGACGATCGCGCGGCGGGTGGCGCGGGCCTGAGCCGTGCGCAGCGCCGAGGTGTAGGGCTTCTTGACAGGTTCGCTCATTGAGGTGACTATAAGTGTAATGAAGTGATTTGCAGTGTCATGACACTGTCAGCTTAGCACCTGGAAGGGAAGCACGATGCGCACAGTCGTCGTCGGTGGCGGACCGGTGGGGATGTTCTGCGGCATGGCGCTGGCCCGGCGCGGCCAGCAGGTGACCATCGTGGACCGGGATCCCGGCCCGCCCGGGACCGGCGGATGGGCCCGCCGGGGGGTCATGCAGTTCCACCATCCGCACTTCTTCCGGTCTATCGTGCGCCAGGCCCTGCTGGACACACTGCCCGAAGCGTGGGACGCCGTGGTCGCGGCCGGCGGGCTCCCCGCCCGCCCCGACGGGTTTCCCGAGGAACTGACGGGGCTGCGGTGCCGCCGGTCGACCTTCGAGCGGGCGGTGTGGGGCGTGGCTCGCCACGAGCCGCGGCTGGCCATCCGCACGGGTCATGCTGACCGCCTCATCACCGGCCGCGGCCGTGTCACCGGCGTGATCGTGGACGGGCAGGCCATCGATGCGGATCTGGTCATCGTGGCCAGCGGCCGCGCCGGCCGGTTCGCGGATGACACCCGACCGCCCGCGGAGGGCGGCGCCTGCGGGTTCTCCTACATCGCGCGGATGTACCGCGCCCGCCCCGGGGTGCAGGCCCCGGACAGCGCGCTGCCGATGAGTTCCCTCTACCAGGGCTACCTGGCCATGGTCTTCCCGCAGGACGATGACACGCTCTCCGCGCTCATCGTGCGGGCCGCCACCGACGAGGCGCTCGCACAGCTGCGGCATAACGCTTGCTTCGATGAGCTCGCGCCACGCATTCCGCAGCTCGCCCCGTGGGTGGACGCCGGCCGGTTCGAGCCGGTCACCGACGTCATGGCCGGTGGCCACCTCACCAACACCTACCGCGGCCCGTCCGGTGACGGCCGCCCCGCGGTTGCCGGGCTCTTCTTCGCCGGCGACGCGGTCTGCACGACCAACCCCGCAGCCGGCCGTGGCGTCTCCCTCGGCCTGCGCCAGGCCCAGGTGCTGATCGGGCTGCTGGCCGCCCCGCACGCGGATCTGGCCGGGGCCGCCGAAGAGTTCGGTGCCTGGTGCGCCGCCAACATCCAGCCCTGGTATGAGGATCACGTCTACTGGGACGCCACCTTGCTGCGCCGCTTCCACGGCGAGGGCATCGACCTGTCGGCGCGCATTCCGCCCGACGTCGTCTGCGCCGCCGCCGAAAAAGACCCCACGATCTGGGCTGCGGCGGGTCCTTACCTGGCCATGCTGGCACCACCAGCGATCCTTGACACGGCACAGGACCGGGCCCGCGCGGTGCTGCGGTCGGGGTGGCGGCCACCCTATGCGGCTGGCCCTTCGCGCGACGAACTGGCCGAGCACCTGCTGCCGTTCAGCCGGCCGCGGCTTGCTGCCCGCCAGTAAGCCGGGCGATTGCAGGTCCAGGCTCGGCTGCAGCCGACGCTGGGCGGCCGCGCTGATGGCGTCGCGGGAAGCCGCAGGCCGCCTGAGCCGGTGTGCGTCCTTACTGCAATCAGCCCATGATCTGCCCATCTTCGAGCCGCAGCACCTCGTCGGCGAGGTCGACGATTGCTTCGTCGTGGGTGGCGACGAGCGCGGTGATCTGCTCGGAGCGCACCACGGTGAGCAGCAGGCGCATGATCTGCCGACCGGTTTCCAGGTCGAGCTGGCTGGTCGGCTCGTCGGCGATCAGGAGCTGGGGACTGGCCACGAGCGCGCGGGCGATGGCGACACGCTGCTGCTGGCCGCCGGACAGCTCACCGGGGCGCTGTGCCGCATGCTCGGAAAGCCCGACGATGGACAGCATCATCGCGATCCGCTCCTCCCGTGCCCGTGGATCGGCTCCGTTGATCCGCAGCGGGATCCCGATGTTCTCTGCGGCGGACAGGGTGGGGATAAGCCCGAACGCCTGGAAGATGAACGCGACCGTTCGTCGCCGCAAGTACAGGCGTTCCCGGTTCGTCATGGTGGCGACGTCGCGGCCGTCGATCTCCACGCTGCCGCTGGTCGGCTGGTCGAGCCCGCCGACGATGTTCAGCAGTGTGGTCTTGCCGGATCCGGACCGCCCGATCACGGAGATGAGCTGGCCGCGCTGGATACCGCACGACACCTGGCGGAGAGCGTGCACGGCGGTGTGCCCGGTGCCGAATGTCCGCGACACGTCACGGACGCGCACCAGCGGCTCGGCTGCCTGACCGCCGGCAGGCGCCCCGGCCGGGGTAGCGGCCCGCCCGGTCATGAGTGGCTGCCCTGATCCGGCCAGACGCCGATGTGGTCGCGTTCCCGCTCCAGCCGGACCCGGTCTTTCATGCCAAGCTCGCGGGTCATTTCTCGTGGCAATTGCACACGCCCTGCCCGGTCGAGCACCGCGTATTCGACAGCCTGGCCGCCGGTGGCGTCCTCGCCGTTTGGGCCATGCCGCAGGGTTTCGCTGCTGGTGCGGCCGTCGCGGATCGCGACGGTACGCCGCACCTGCGCCGACACCGCCGGGTCGTGGGTCACCACCAGGATTGTTACGCCGAGTTCTCTGTTCACGGCCTGCAGCGCAGCGAACACGTCCCGGGCGGTAGCGGTGTCCAGCTCGCCAGTCGGCTCGTCGGCGAGAAGCACCCGGGGCTGATTGGCCAGCGCGGTGGCGATCGCGGTGCGCTGCTGCTCGCCGCCGGACATCTGGGCTGGCTTGCGCTGCGCACAGTGCGCCACGTCCAGCAGCTCGAGCAATCCGCTCGCGCGCCTGCCGCGCTGGGACCGCGGCAGCCCGGCGAACCGCAGCGGCATGATCACGTTCTGCAGGGCAGTGAGATAGGGCAGCAGGTTGCGGGAGGTCTGCTGCCAGATGAACCCGACGACGGCGCGCCGGTAAGCCAGCCGGTCCCGCACGGTCATGGCGGCCAGGTCGTGGCCGGCCACCCTGGCTTTCCCTGCCGTGGGCGTGTCCAGGGCGGCCAGGATGTGCATCAGCGTCGACTTCCCGCTGCCGGACGCGCCGACCAGCGCGGTCAGCTCCCCTTCGGCTACCAGCAGGTCCAGGCCCTGGAGAGCCTGCACTTCGATCCCCTCCGCGGCGTAGATGCGGACCAGCCGGTCGCACATGATCAGCGCGCCTTCGCCGTAGGCACGGGCAGGCTCGAGTTCCGCCTGGAGCTGGCCAAGCCCGGCAGCGGGCACTGGCTGGCTGGGACCGCCCACCGGAGCGCGCCGGTGCCGCCCGCCTGCACCCGAAGTGGTCATCTCACTCACCCGTCCGTTGTCTAGTCGCCTGCCCGCAGCGCCTGGCTCACGCCCTGACGCCGCGCCAGCTGGTCCTGGATGGTCAGCGCGACCCCGGCGAGGAGCAGCAACCCGCCAGTGATAGCGCCGAGGGTCAGCGGGTCAGCCTGGAGCGGGACCCGGACCTGGTTCCCGGTAAAGGCGGCCAGGTCAACCGCCGGACCAGCGAGCGGCACCAGCACCAGCGCGCACACCATTCCGCCCAGCACCGCCGAAAGGATCACCGGCAGGCTTTCCACCGCAGTTATCCGCCGCGACTGGGTGGGGCCGAGGCCCATGGTGTCGAGGCGGGCCAGCGTCACCTCACGGGACCGGGCGCTGAGCACCATCATGAGCAGGAGGATAAGCAGGCTGAACACACCAGCGGCGGCGGCGCCCTGAGCGAGTGTGATCAATCCGCCATGCGGCAGCGGTGCCGCCGCGATGGCGTCAAGCAGGCGTGACCGGAGGGTGATCCGCGCACCGGGCAGGGCCTGCCGGACGAGCCGGGCAAGCGCGCCTGCATCCAGGGACGGGCCCTGCAGGGCGATGACGGTCGGCGGGGGAGCCCGCTTGCCCAGCGCCCAGGCAGGCAGCACCGCGAACCTGCTGCCCGCCGGCACGCCGGCGATGCTGGCGAGCCGGCCCGTCACGCGGAGCTGCAGCGATCGGCCGGCTACCCGCAGCGTGGCAGCCCGGCCCAGCGTCGTCCCGGCCGCCGGTGAGATCAGCGCGGGCACCTGGCCGGTTGTGCTGATGCCGCGGCCGGCTGGCCGGGCCAGGAGCCCGGCCGGGAACGGGGGAGCCGGCGTCGCGGCGGCCAGTTCCGCGTATTGCCGGGGATTCACGACCACGACCAGCAGGGACCGCCCGCCGCCGGCCGATCCGGTGAGCACCGAGACCGTGGCGGCCCGCTGGACGCCGGGCAACCTGGCGATCATGCGCTGCAGGGACGCGGTCAGCCCAGGGCCGCCGCCAGGTGCGGTTACCACCGCATCAGCCGGGGTGGCCTGCCAGGAGGCCGCCACTTCCGCCCTGGCCACGGCGTCGCGCTCCATGGCCGCGAACGCGGCCACCGCGAACGCGATGATCAGCGCGAAGGCGGGCAGCACGGCCGATCGTGCGGTGGCGCGGCCGCGGGCAAGGCCGACGACCATGACGGCCCCGCGCGACCGCCGGGCTAGCCGGGCCAGCCGGGCCAGCGCGATTGGGTAGCAGCCGACGATGAGCAGCGCGATCGGCAGCGCAGCGAGAACGGGCGCCAGGCTGGTGAGTGCGTCCAGCCGGCCGGACGGCGGCAGTCCCTGCTGCCGGAGGATGATCAGGCCGCCCACGGCGACGGCGATCAGCGCCGCACTGATGACCCACCACCGGGCCAGCCTGACCCCGCGTCCAGCCGCGGGCGCCACCGCGGCGGCGCGGTGGGCCCGGAACTGGAACACGGCCAGCAGCGGGGGGGCGGCCAGCGCTACTGCGGTAATAGCGGCGGCCAGCCACAGCGCCAGCGTCGACTTTGGTCCCGGAGTCACCAGCAGGCCGGCCGTGACCCCGATCGCGGCGGCCGGCAGCACCGCTGCCGCGGCGCCCCCCGCGGCGAGCGCGGCTACCTGCGCCACAGAAGCACCGCGCGCGCGCATAATGGCGAACTCCGTTTGCCGGTGGCCAGCCACCAGCTGGGCGCCCATCAGCATCATCACGGCCCCGACCGCGGCCAGGCTGACGAACAGCGGCGAGAGCGCTCCCTGGACCGCGGCGTCACTCGCCAGCATCGGCGGAAGGGCGGTGACCAGGCCGGTGCTGATATTGACCTGGAGCCCGGCATAGGCAGGCAGCGAGGTCAGCTGCTGCAGGGTCTGCAGGAGCCCGGCGGCCTGGTCGGCGCTGACCCGGCTGAGGTCGAGGGGGAACACCCACAGCGCCGTCATGTGCTGGTTGTTTACCCGCGCTTCCAGGGCCGGCAGTTCGGCCGGGCCGACGAATGCGGCGGTGCTCAGGAAGGGAGCAGCATCTGGGGTCGGATACGTCAGGATCGGGGCGGCCGCGCTGGGGTCCACCGTCCAGAAGGACGATCCGGGGCTGACCGGCCGGACGATCCCGGTCACCACGAGGGCCTGGCCCGCTGCCGACAGGCGCGAGCCGACGCGCAACCCGAGCCGGGCCGCGGTTGCCGCGGTGACCGCAACCTGGAAAGTGGCGGCATCACCTTTTCCGGCGGACCGGGCGGGCAGTGAACCGGCGACCAGGCGGGCGTTGTGGTCCAGGCGGGTGCGATAGATCAGCTCAAGCTGGGGAGGCGCCATAGTGCCCGGCGCCGGCAGGGGCGCGCCGGAAAGCGGTCCCGCGGTGGCGGTCACCCCGGCCCACTGCGCCGCCGGGGCCAGGGGCAGTCCGGCCCGCCGCAGGCGGGCAGCTATCGAATTGCCGTTGAGGCCGACCTGGCGGACGCCGAGGCTGATCCGCGCAGTGCTGTAATCGCTCTGGGTCAGCCCGGTGACGTCGGCATCGGCCAGCAGCGACCGCTGGGTGGCAGACACGGCACGGAATGCCTGCTGCAGCACGTGTGTCCGGTAGCCAAGGTTCGCCCGCGGCAGCGTCACCGCGATAAATACGGTCGCCAGCACCAGCAGCCCAAGCGCCGCGGAGGCTGCTGCACCAGCGCCAGCGGCACCCGCCCCGATCCGGTTCCGGCCGCTCAGCGGCGATCTTTGCGGCCGGGATGTGATCTTCATGCTGACTCGCCGGCCCGGAGCTGGGCAGCCGGATCAGGACGGTAGCCGACGGTCGTGGCAGCGGCGGCGACCGGGATGGCCGCGACGGCGAGGGCCAGCAGGGTGAGCAGGATAAGCGGGATCTCCACCCGGGCTGGCGGGAACGGCGCGGCTGCCGCGCTGGTCAGCATTACTGCGGGAACCAGCAACCGCGCCAGGATCACCCCGATCAGCACGCCTGCGGCCGCGGCGGGCACACTGAGCATCAGCTGCTCCAGGCACAGCTGGCCCGCCCGGGCGGTCGGCCCAACGCCGAGCGCGGCTAGCACAGCATCGGTCAGCCGCCGTTCCCTGACGGCCGCGGCGACGCTGACGGCGAACCCGAGACAGGCCAGCAGCCCGGCCGCAATGACGATCACCAGCGAGCCGAGCTGCTGCACGTTCGGCAGCGGATCAGCCAGCAGGCCTGCGGCCAGGCCCGCCCTGGTGATCACGGCAGTGCCCGGCGGGAGCCCAGCTGGGATGCCCGAACCGGTCCGCAGCCACCACTGGGTCACTGACAGCGGAGGCTGCGACCGCGCCGCGAGGGCGTCCCCCAGCTGACCGAGATCGACGATCACCGCGGGCTGGCCGCTGGCAACGGTAGGAAACCCGCGCACCTCAGCCATCAGGCGTGCGGGCACGTTCACCGAGCCCACGGGCAGCCGGACCACATCCCCCACGCCCGCACCGGCCGAGCTCAAGAACGCGGTGGTCGCGATCGCGGGCAGCGGCGCTGCCGGGTTCCCCGCGGTGACCGACAACTGGCCGGAGACGGGGAGGGGCGGCAGCCAGGGACGCTCGACGAGCTCCCCTGAGCCCGCGGTGAAGGTGAGCTCCGCGGAGCTGCCGGCGGCCCGCCAGGCAGCGACCCCGGGCGGGGTTCCCCGAGCGCGCGGGTCGGCCAGTTCCGCCGCTGCCGCCAGCGGATGCCAGCTGGCCAGCGCCACGCCGTTGGCGAACCGCGGGGGCATGCTGCCTGAGGCCCGGTCAGAGACCGCGAGCCCGCCGATAAGGAAGGCGCTGCGAGCGGCCCGCCCCTGCTGCGGGTGCCGGCCGGCGATCATGGCCGGGCCGGTTTGGCCGGGGCGAGGCAGGGTGTAGCTTGCCGACACGCCCAGCAGGCGCAGCGGGTAAACCGCTTGCCGGGTTGCCGACAGGGTGGCGACCAGGTTGTGGAATCGCCCGTCCGCAGCCAGGTTTCCGGCGCTGACCTGGTACACGATGCCCGAGCCGTCCAGGACGGACAGGTCCACCGACAAGGTGCCCGGACGCTGCGACGCCGGCCGCACCATGGCCGTGATCTCGAGCCGGGCCGGCTTGCCCGGCAGCCCCAAGCCTGGGCGGCCGCCGCTGGCGATGATCCTCCGCCAGAGGGCAGCCGCTGGCAACGGGGATAGGTCCGGGCGCAGCAGCACCGTTCCGGTGGCCGCCTGCGCGTCGAGCGCGAGAAGGCTGAACCCGTTGTAGAGGCTGGCGACCGGCATTGCGCTAACCACGCCGGTGGCGTGCGCGAGCGTCCCCGCGCGGCTGAGGGCGAGCGGGCTGGCAAGGTCGACCCTGACATCGGCGCCGCCGGCGAATGACGCCTGGTCGAGCTGGGACTGCCGCCAGCTCTGGTGCTGCGCCAGCGCCAGCGTTCCGGTTGCCACGGCGAGCATCACCAGCAAGATCGGGCCGACCTGCCGCCGCGGCCGTCTGGCCAGCTGCCAGCCGGCCAGCGCCGCGTCCACATGCCTGGCCCGGGCGCTGACCCGGTCCAGCCGCCGTGCCGCGACGGGCAGGAGCCGCAGCGGGATCAGCGATATGCCCACCAGGGCCACAACCGGGGCGGCTGCCAGCACTGGGTCGACTCCCAGCTCACCCCCCGACAGCCGCGGCACCGCCGAGTACCTGCGCAGTTCCCAGAGTGCCAGCAGGCCGAGGGCAACCAGCGCCACGTCCAGGCCCGCCCGGACCACGGTGGAGAGCGCGGCCTGCCTGCCCCGCCGCACCCTGGCTTTACCGGGCGGGTCGGGCCGGAACGCGGGCCAGACCATGACCAGGACCGCAAGGACGGCGATCATCACGGCCGGCCACCATGCGCCGCCCTCCATGATCACCCGGCTCATGCCGGTCAGGCCGTGGGCACCGCTGGCCGGTAGCCCGCTGGCGGACAGCAGCAGCCCCGCACCGTAGCCACCGAGCACGACCCCCCCGGCCGCAGCTGGCACGGCCAGCAGCACCGCCTCGGCGAGTGAAACGAGCGCGAGCTGGCCACGGGCAACCCCGCGCGCGTTCAGCAGCGCCGTCTCTTCTTCGCGCTGGCTCGCCAGCAGCCGCGCGGCAAGTGCTACCGCCGCCAGCGCTAGCAGCACCAGTTCCAGAGTGCCGATGAGCAGCAGCGACCGGGATACCACCAGGCTGCTGGCCAGCTCCGACAGAGTCCGCGGCAGCTGCGTGCTGACCTGCAGACCGCCCAGGCTCTGCCTGTCCTGCAGCACCGAGACGAGCCGGGCCAGCCGCCGCTGCAATTGCGGCATGCTGGCCGGTGGAATCCGGGCGGTATCAACCCGGGCCAGCCAAGACGCATCGCCGGCCGTCAGCCCTCCCGGGCCGAGCGCGCCCGGATCCACCAGCATCGGGCCATAGGTGATGAAAGAGCCGGTCACCAGATAGCCTCCGGTCCCGAGCAGGCTGAGCTGCCAGTACGGACTGGCTGGGTCGCGCACGCGGTACAGGCCCACGACAACCAGCCTGACCGGGGCGCCGGTCTGGGTGTCGCGCAGCGCCAGCGCCTCTCCCACCGAAAAACCGAGCATGCGTGCCGTGCTGGCGGGCAGGGCGACGTCAACCGGCTGGCCCCGGCGGGAAGGTGCCGGCCAATGCCCCGCGACCAGAGCGACGTGCGAGGCGACCCCGCCCAGCGCAGCCGCCTGAATCGTCGAGATGACGCGGCTGCCGCGCGGCCGCGGCAGCGCCATTCCGTCGGACCAGCGACCCGTGACCAACGTGAAAGGAACCCCGCCAAGGGCAGACCGGAACAGCGAATCGATGACCGGGGTATCGGCGTCCGCTTTCGCCGCGCCCACCTGCCCGCTAATTGCCGCCGAGGTGCTCGCCGCGCTGGCCAGCCGCTGATGGACCGCCTCGGGCAGCGCGCTGGCGCCGAAGCCGGCCAGAGCCGTCGTGACCGCGACCGAGAAAACGATCACAAGACCGAGGCTGGCCGCGAGCAAGCGAGACGAACCAGCCCGTGCCAGCACGAACGAGGCCCCAGAGCCGCGTGTCCGGGCGGCGTCCCCCGAGCGCAGGTGAGCACGGTCAGTCCGGCCCTCGCTGCACATGACGCCGACGTTACATAACGCGGGTACGCGGGCCGGTAACAGTGGCATATCAGTACATACCGTCGCCCTAACCGCCGTCCGGTGAACATCAGCGCTGGGGGCACGCCGCGCTGTGGTGGATAGATCCCCCGGCACCGGAATAGCTTGGGGGGCACCGGGGTGCCCGCCCTGGTCTAGTGGGTGCTGCCGGGGAAGGAAGCCATGCTGGCTGCGCAATCATCCCCGGTGAGCGGGATCGTGTTCGCGGTCGCCGTGCTTGGCACCAGCATGGCGCTGGTGGCGGGCCTGGCCTGGGCGTCGCGGCGGCTGCTCGGGCTGCCGGTGGGGGAGTTGCGGGCGCTGACCGCGGGCCTGCTCGGTTTCGCCGCCGGTTACCTTCTCGGCAGGTCGCTGCAGGCGGCCCAGCCCGGTCACCTGGCCGCGTTCCTGACCGTAGCGCTGGGCGTTCCGCTGATCGTCGCGATGATCTTCCTCGTGGTGGCGGAAGCGCTGGTGCCGTCCGGGACGGCACCACAGCCGGTGGACCTGATTCTCGGCGCCCGGCGCGCCGTCGCACGGTCACGGCGCTATGCGCAGCTCAGCCGGATCGCGGTGCGCCACGGGCTTGGCCCCTATCTGCGCGGGCGGCCGATCCGCCCCACCGATCCGGCCGGCGGGCGGGCGGCGCTCGCGCAGTCACTGCGGCGTGCCCTGGAGGAGGGCGGGGTCACCTTCATCAAGCTGGGCCAGCTGCTGTCCACCCGGCGTGACCTGCTCCCGGAGGAATTCACCTCCGAGCTCGCCCGGCTCCAGGATCAGGCCGCACCGGCACCGTGGGCGGGCGTGGAGGAGGTGCTGGCCGCGTCGCTGCCGGCACCGGTGACGGAGGTCTTTGCGGAGCTGGCGCCGGAGCCGGCCGCGGCCGCATCGATCGCCCAGGTCCACCAGGCCCGGCTGCGCAGCGGCAACGGCGTGGCCGCGCAGGTGGCGGTGAAGGTCCAGCGCCCGGGCATCCGGGCCACCGTCGAGCAGGACCTGGACATCCTGCAGCGCATGGCGGCCCGGCTGGAAAAGCGCACCCGGTGGGCACGGGCGGTCGGCGCCGTTGGTGTTGCCCGCGGTTTCGCCGCCGCGATGCGGGAAGAGCTCGACTTCCGGGTGGAGGCACGCAACATGGCAGCCATCGCCGCCACCTGGCCTGGCCAGCAGCGGGCGGCGGGGGACGGCGCCCGGGTGGTGCTGCCGGCCGTGCATGAGCAGTTGTGCAGCGAGCACGTGCTCGTCATCGAATGGCTCGATGGGGTCAGCCTGCAGGCGGCCGGCCAGCTGATCGATGACCGCGGGCTCGACCGGCCGGCGCTCACCCGCGCGCTGCTGCGCAGCATGATCTACCAGATCACCGAGGGCGGCGTGTTCCACGCCGACCCGCATCCGGGCAACGTCCTGCTGCTCGCTGATGGCCGCCTCGCCCTGCTCGACTTCGGCTCGGTCGGCCGCTTGGACGCCCAGCAGCGGCTTGCCCTGCAGGACCTGGTGCTCGCGCTGGGCCGCGGCGATCCCGCGGCGCTCCGCGACGCCCTGCTGGAAATGGTGACGCGGCCGGAGAGCACCGATGAACAGCAACTGGAGCGGGCCCTCGGCCAGTTCATGGCCCGCCACCTGGCAGGCGGCACGGCCGCGACCGCTGACATGTTCACCGACCTGTTCCGCCTGGCTGCCCGCTTTGAGCTGGCCGTGCCACCTGAGATCGCCACCGTCTTGCGCGCGCTGGCCACCCTGGAAGGCACCCTCTCGCTGCTGACACCCGGGATCGACATCGCCGGGGAGGCACGCCGGTACGCGGCCGATCACGTGGCCGGGCAGCTGTCACCGGCAGGGGTCCCGAAGACGGCCGCCGAGGAACTGGTCGCGCTACTTCCGCTGCTGCGCCGGCTGCCCCGCCGGTTCGATCGCATCACCGGCGCACTGGAACAAGGCAGGCTCAGCCTCAACGTGCGGCTGTTCGCCGACCAGCGCGACCGGCAGGTCGTCACCGGCCTGACCCATCAGTTCCTGCTGGCACTGCTGGGCGCCGCCGCGGGCATCATCGCCGCATTGCTGCTCGGCATACCAGGCGGCCCCCAGGTCTCCGCCACCGTCAGCCTCTACCAGGTTATTGGCTACAACCTGCTCATCGTCGCGGCCATCCTGGTGCTGCGGGTGCTCTTCACAATCTTCCGGAACCGGTAGCGCACCTCACCGGAAAGGATCATCAGGTGGATGTCAGCGGGCTGACCCCGCCGCCCGCGGGGCACGGGCCATCAGGCGGCCCGCCGCCCGGCGCCGGGGTGCGGCTGGGCCTGCGCGCCAACCTGGCCCAGTTCTCCCTGCTGGTGGCGGTGAACGCGCTCGTCGGCGGGACGCTGGGCCAGGAGCGCACGGTTGTCCCGCTGCTGGCCGAGCAGACCTTCCACCTGGCCGCGTTCAGCAGCGCGCTCACGTTCATCCTGGCGTTCGGCGCGGTCAAAGCCGTCACCAACTTCTTCGCCGGCACGCTGTCGGACCGGTTCGGCCGCAAGCCCGTGCTGGTCGCCGGGTGGCTGGTGGCGCTGCCGATCCCGCCGCTGCTGATCTGGGCACCGGCCTGGGGCTGGGTGGTCGCCGCCAACGTCCTGCTTGGTGTCAACCAGGGCCTTACCTGGTCCACCACCGTCATCATGAAGATCGACCTGGTCGGCCCGGCCCGCCGGGGCCTGGCCATGGGCCTGAACGAGGCGGCCGGCTACGGCGCCCTTGCCGTCACCGCGCTGGCCACCGGCTACCTGGCCGCCGCCTACGGGCTGCGCCCGGCCCCGTTCCTGCTCGGCGCCGCTTACATCGCCCTGGGCCTGGGCCTGTCCGCCGCCGCTATCCGGGAAACCCAAGGCCATGCCCGGTACGAAGCGGCCGCGCACGTCCCAGCTGCCGATCATCTGGGCGGACACCTGACCACCCGGCAAGTCGCCTGGCTGACCAGCTTCACCGAGCCGGCCCTGTCCGCTGCCTGCCAGGCGGGCATGGTGAACAACCTCAACGACGGCGTCGCCTGGGGCGTGTTCCCGATCCTGTATTACCATCACGGCCTGACCATCAGCCAGATCGGCATCCTGGCCGCCCTCTACCCGGCCGTCTGGGGCGCCGGGCAGCTGGCCACCGGCGCGCTGTCCGACCGGATCGGCCGCAAATGGCTGATCGCCAGCGGGATGGGCGTCCAGGCCGCTGCGATCGCCCTGACCGCCCTCGGCACCACCTTCACCACCTGGGCGGTGGCCGCCGTGCTGCTCGGGGCGGGCACCGCCATGGTCTACCCCACCCTGCTCGCCGCCGTGGGGGATGTCGCACACCCAAACTGGCGGGCCCGGTCAGTCGGGGTATACCGGCTGTGGCGCGACGGCGGTTTCGCGGTTGGTGCGCTGCTGGCCGGCCTGGTCGCCGACGCCTTCGGCATCCTTGCGGCCATCTGGGTAGTCGCTGCCCTCACCGCGGCCTCCGGCCTCGTCGTCGCGGTGCGCATGTACGAGACCCACCCCGCCTGACACCTGCGCTGTGGATTGTCCATGGCGGAGGAGGTGGGTGAGGGAAACCGGCACAGGTGGCAGCATGGGGTGCACCTTCGGGGAAGGTGGGCAGGTAGCCAACCCTGGCCAGATGGGGGCATGTGATGAGCGGATCGGGGCCGGGCCCGGTGGCCGGCTGGCGCGTGCGGGGCTCGTATTTCGAGGGATGCAACTGTGAGGCCATCTGCCCCTGCCGCAGCGTGGGTGGCCGGCCCGGGGGGCCCTCCAGTTTCGGGGAGTGCTTCGGCGCGCTGTCCTGGCACATCCAGCAGGGCCACGCCGACGGCGCCGACCTTTCCGGGCTGCGGACCGTGCTGTCGCTCCGCTACCTCGACCGGGTGCAGCCCAGCACGCCCTGGCAGGTGGTGCTCTATGTCGACCAGAGCGCCAGTGACAGGCAACAGGCCGCACTTGCCGACATCTTCCTGGGCCGCGCCGGTGGCACCGTGGCGCGCCTGTACGGCCCAGCCATCGGCGAGGTGCACGCCATCCGGCCCGCCCGGATCAACCTCGAACACGTGGCGTCCCGCAAGCGCATCGACGTCGTCGGCTACCTGACCGTAGCGGCCGAAGGCGACGCTTCCGAGCCGGGCGATGTCCGCTGTGGGATCCCGGGCTTCGACCACCCCGGCACCGAGCTGCACGGCGATGACCTGCGATCAACTGACCCGGTGTTGCGCTGGGAGGTGAGAGGACGGCGCCACGCCGCCTTCACCAGCGACTTTGACTACAGTTCCGGCCCCTGAGGCTGGCCCGGCCGATCCGTGGCTGCCAACACTGATCACCAGCAGCCTGGCCTCCCATCACCTCCGCGCCGTTTGCTCGATGAGCTCGGCGGCTTTCCGGACACCGTTGCGCTGCTGGATAGTGGCCGCCGCGGCGGTGAGCTGGCTGCGCAGGTGAGCGTCGGTGAGCAGCCGGTTTAGCGCGGCATGCAGTTCAGCGTCGGTGAACCGGTACGTATCGAGGCGGATACCCAGGCCGACTTCATCGATTCGCTGCGCGTTGTCGTACTGATCCCAGAACAGCGGCAAAACGATCATCGGCTTGCCGAAGTGCAGGCACTCAGTGACGGTGTTGTTCCCGCCATGTGTTATCGCCAGGTCGCAGGAGGGGAGGATCGACGTCTGCGGCAGGAATTCGGCCCCAGCCATGTTTGGAGCCAGCTCGATCTCGTCATGCAGCGGCCCCTTGGACACGATGTAGCGGTACGGAGTCGTGGCCAGGCAGTTGATCACCCGCCGCATGAGCTGCACGTCTGCCGATCCCAGCGAGCCGAGCGAGAAATAGATGAGGGCACCGCTGCCGGCGGCGAGCGCATCGGGCAGGGTGAACTTCCCGTCGGTTTCCCGCACCGAGGAATCCAGCCGGTGCCAGGAAGGCCCCAGCGGCCGGGCGCGCTGGTAATCGGCGGACTCGGGGTAGATGTACAAGTTCACCGTGCCTTCGTGGATGAACTCCAAATCGGGCAGAGGTGGTGCTCCCTGCTCGATAACCCAGGCGTTGAACTCCGCCCACATTGGCCGGTGCACCCGCTCGTATTCGGCACGGAACGTCTGCCACCCAGCCGGGTCTGCCGCCGGGTAGCCAGAGAATGCGGGAGCGATGCCCGGATCCTTGATCTCGAGCGGGTTGCACGACACGATCCGGACGAACGGCACCCCCGCGGTCACCAGGGCCGGAAACCCGACGACGTTGTCCTCGACGATCACGTCCGGCCGCGCCCGTGCGACGATTCCGGCGAGTTCTCGCTGGCAGTAGCGGGCGCCGTTGATCAGCTCCTCCCACACCGGCCGGATCCACGTGCCGAGTTGCTCGATCGTCGGCTTGCGGAACTCAGGCGCCGTGTCGCGGATGAAATCCTTCCAGAACTGCCCGGCATCCTGGCTGGCCGCACCGGCCTCGGGCGCCGCCAGGTCGACCAGGTCCTCCTCGAAGCCGAGCGGTTCCAGCCGCCCGTTCCACGATGCCTCGGCGGCGAACACAACCCGGTGGCCGCGGCGGCGCAGCACGTCACCGATCCCGATGCAGTTGTTGGTCGGCCCGTACGCACTTTCCGGCATGAACAGGATGGTCAGTGGCTGCTCGCTCATGGCAGGGTCCCGCTTACCGCATCCCGAGGGCGACGTCCAGACCTCGTGCCTGCTCCTGGCCGGGGGTAGCCCGCACGCGACTGCGGCGCAGGATGACCGCGGTGGCTGTCACCGCCAGCACGGTGACGCTGAGCATGATCGTGGCGAGGGCGTTGACAGCGGGGGTGAGGCCGAAGCGTACCGCCGAGAACAGCACGATTGGCCAGGTGTTGGTCGTGCCGTTGGTGAACGCGGGGACGATGTAGTCGTCGAACGAGAAGGTGAAGGACAGCAGGGCCGCGGCCACGATGGCCGGCATCAGCCGGGGCAGGGTCACCTGCCGGAAGGTGGCCATCGGCCCGGAGCCGAGATCGTAGGCAGCCTCCTCGAGGTCGTCTCCCATGCCGACGAACCTGGCCCGGATGATCAGCATGGCCACCGAGGCGTTGAACACCACCTGGCCGAGCAGGATCGTGCCCTTCCCCAGGCCGGGGAAGAGGTGGAAGTTGTTGCGTGCCTGCACGAAGAAGATAAGCAAGGCCACGGCGATGACGATCTCGGGCACCACCAGCGTGAGGTACACCAGGGCGTCGAACGGCGCACGCAGCCGCGGCTTCATCCGGCCCAGGGCCAGGGCGGCGGCCAGCCCTAGCAGTGTGGAGATCACCGCCGCCGCGGCGGCGATCTGGAGGCTGACCTCAATCGCTGGGATATAGGTCGGGTCGTGCAGGCCAGCGCTGAACCAGCAGGAGGTGAATCCATTCCAGACCGTGATGTTGCCGATCTGGGCGGGCGGGATGTTGCAGACGTTCGAGCCGTGGTAACTGGCGAGTGCGACGGCCGATGGCTTGTTGAAGGCGAAGACAGCCATCACCAGGATCGGCAGGTACAGGAAGGCGTACACCACCACCGCCCAGGCGGTGAACCCATGCTTGGCCTTGATCCGCCTAGCCACCGAAGCGCTCCTCCTTCCTGGCGAACCAGATGTACACGACGACGAACACCGACAGGACCGCCATCAGCGTGATCGCCAGGGCCGAGCCAAACGGCTGATTCTGGGCCTGGTTGAACTGGTCGCCGATGACGTTGCCCACGAACTCGTAATTCCCGCCGCTCAAGATGTCCGGGATGATGTACTCGCCGGTCATCGGGATGAATACCAGCAGGGCACCGGTCACCACGCCGGGCAGGGTGAGCCGGAGCGTGATCTCCCGGAAGGCCGTGA
>Ga0306924_10001319_pt1 | contig 22532 bp, 24 predicted proteins | sample sta12Can44000111_FD_203756 | JGI IMG/M metagenome (GOLD analysis project Ga0306924, IMG submission 203756) | Lab enrichment of tropical soil microbial communities from Luquillo Experimental Forest, Puerto Rico - statanox.12C.anox.44.000.111 (v2)... | ecosystem: Environmental > Terrestrial >...
ACGCTGGATGTTAGTGTCGATGCGGGGCGGACGGTGCTGGCGACCCGGACACTAGATGCCGAGCGGCTCCAGGAAGAAGGCATGAGAGCCTCGCTCAAATTTTCTGGTGGCGATCTGATGCGGCGGACCGAGATCCGGCTCCTATGCGGTTCGGCGTTCATAGCGGCGGTTCATTCGGTTGAGGTTTGCGGCGAGTTTAGCCATTGCGAAGAGGGTGAGGGTATCACCATTGCTGATCTTCCGCCGGTGGACGTTCGCAATGAAGTTTTAAAAGGCCGAAATCCTTACGACGGTTATCAACGCAGCCTCGCTTTAGACAGGCCTGAAATCGCGGAAAGGCTGAAGAGGGACTTTGACTTCGAGGAAGCGCTGCAGCTCAGCCGCGGGCGTACCATTGTTGTCGAAAATAATTTAGCCAACATTTTTATGCTCATGAAGTTATTCGTTCCACGCTTGCCATTTGGCCATATCGTCGAGTTTGGGTCTTTCAGGGGCGGCTCGGCGATTTTTATGGCATTTCTTGCACAGAAGTTTCTGCCGAATGCGCAGGTCCTAGCCTTCGATACCTTCTCCGGAATGCCGGCAACCGACAAGTCCATTGACTTCCATAACGCCGGCGACTTTTGCGAAGTAGATTTGGCGGAATTGCGTCAATATGTGGAAGAAATCGGTTTGCGAAATCTGCACTTCGTGGAAGGCAAATTCGAAGATACCGCGTCGCCCGCGTTGAAGGAGTTCCAGCGGGTTGCGCTGTGTCACATCGACTGTGACATCCGCAGCGCCATCCAGTCCGCTTACGATACGACGCAACCTTATACAGTGCCCGGCGGATATTGGGTTTTTGATGATCCGCTTCAGCCGACTTGCCTCGGGGCAACCGAGGCGGTTGAAGACCTGCTGATCAAGCGGGATTCATTGAATGCAGAACAGGTGTGGCCGCATCTTGTTTTCCGGGAGCCTTTCGAGAAGAAATGGCTTAATCGAGAGGGAACGCAAGTTTGGCGGAATCCTACCCTTTGATCGTCGACACCTTGCTTTTCTTTGTATACGTGGAACGTAGGTTACTATCTTGTGAAGGGATCCGCTATGCAATGTCATTGCCCCTCAGGCTGTTTTAGATGAGCGACCACCAGGCTATCCGGTGGTTTCACTCGATCAACCTCGGCAACGGTGTCATAACTCAGGGCGTTAAATCGACCGAGATGTTAAAGGCTGAATTCGATGCGCTGGGGTTGACCGCCGAATTCCTCCAGGATCGCCGGCTTCTAGATATAGGCTGTGGCGATGGCTACTTTTCGCTCCAATGTGCTCGATTGGGTGCGGACGTTACCGCCATCGATGGCGTGTGCCGCGACTCCCTCAAATACGTCCGAGAGCACGCCGAGACGAAGTTCCAATTCTACTGTATAGATTTCCTCAGCCCGTCGTTTTTTGAGCTAGGTCGTTTCGATGTGATTCTGCATCTAGGAGTGCTTTATCACACGATGTATCCTTTCCAGCATCTTCTGCGTCTTGCAAGCGCGAGTAGGGCTGGAGCCACGGTGCTGATCGAAACCGAGTTTTATAACCTGGCGGGTTTCGAGGATGCCGCGACAGTGTTTTACGATTACACGCAGAAACTGTCGCCAGATGCGACGTCGCCCGTCATGCCATCCGCGTCGTGGATAAGGGCGACATTGGAACGTGTTGGATTTGATGAAATTACGCTCCTCTTACATCCCGCGCTTGGCCCGCCGGATGTCCAACCTGTTAGTCTTGATCGGGGACGGTTATTTGCGCGAGCGAAGTATGGTGAAAAGCCGCGTTCGCCCTTTCTGTACGCTTTTGAACAAATGGCATGATCCAAGCGGAAGCCCTTCGCCGGCGGCTTATCGGAGTGACTGTGCGGACACTCCAAGCGCCGCCGACCTGGTGCGCAGTTCTTGGAGCTGGGACGAACTGAACCTCATATTCAATTATGACGGAAAATTGAGCTCGGACTTAACCGCACCCGTCTTTCCCTCCACTCAGTGGATTGAGCGGGCCCCGACCCGCCCGAGCTTTCAAAACGTCACCGCGCTACACCGCACGGTTGGAGGATCTCGTGGGCGGGTCAGTGAGCTGGACCCCGAAAATGAGACAGTAGGCTAAGGTGGAGCGCTGCCCTTAGAAAGCGCCGATGGCGTGGGAGCAGGACATCAAGCGGATACGGAAGAAGCACAGTGCGGGGTTCAAGGCGAGGGTGGCGCTGGCGGCATCAAGGGCGACCAGACCGTCGCGGAGCCGGTGAGCGAGTTTGAGGTCCATCCAAATCAGATCTACAACTGGAGGCAGCAGCTGCTGGACGGTGCGGCGAGCGTTTTCGAGGGTGGCGCTGCGGCGGAGGGAGCCATCAATGAGGTGCAGGTCGATCTTCTGTACCGGCAGATCGGCCAGTTGAAGGTCGAAAATGATTTTTTGGCACGAAAGCTCGGCAACTGAGTCAGGCGGCACGACGTGCGATGGTCGAGCGGGTGAACCCGATACTGCCGATCTCCCAGCAATGCCGGTTGCTGGCAGTGTCACGCTCGTCGATCTATCGGAAACCTGCTGCGGCCAGTGCACAGGATCTTGCGATCATGGCTGATCGATCGGCAGTATTTGGCCCGGCCCTATTATGGCTCGCGCCGGATGGCGGCGTGGCTGACGACCCAAGGCCATCTCGTCAACCGCAAGCGGGTGCAACGCGTGATGCGGCTGCTGGGACTGGCGGCGATCTACCAGCGTCCGAACACGAGCAAGCCAGCCGCGGCGCACAAGATCTACCCGTATCTCCTCGGCGGGCTGGCGATCGGGCGGGTCAACCAGGTGTGGTGCTCCGACGTCACCTACATCCCGATGACCAAGGGCTTTCTGTATCTGGTGGTGATCATGGACTGGGTCAGCCGCACGGTGCTGGCGTGGCGGCTGTCCAACACGCTACACGCCGATTTCTGCGTCGAGGCACTCGAGGAAGCGCTTTCGCGCCATGGTCGGCCGGAACTTCGATACCAGGGCAGCCAGTCCGCCAGCGGCGACTTCACCGGCACCCTGAAGCGGCACGAGGTCATGATCAGCATGGACGGCAAGGGCCAGCAGTCTCAAATACGAGGAGGTCTACCTCCACGCTCATGCGACAGTGGCCGAAGCCAAGGCCGGCATTGGCGCCTGGCTAGACTTTGACAACACAGAGCGCCAGCACCAGAGCCTGGGCTGCCGCACGCCGCGGCAGATTTACCAGGAGAGCCTCTGGACATGTGGACGATCGGCGTTGCCGACCGGCTGCGCTTCCCCCGCTTCCCGAGCAAGCTCGGAAGGCGGGAATGCTCACCTTCGCCCATACCCCCACAGGCACCACCACCAAAATTGAATTTGATAATGATGAGGTGAAGAGCAGACCCGTCAAACCAGCCGTCGCGCCTCCTGCGATCGGAGCCGACGTCGAAACTGGCAAGGTTACATCTTGACAAACGTCTCCGGCTGTCCCGTGTTCGGGGTCCACCTCACACCGATAAGGATGGAGGAAAAATTGCAGAATAATCCCGGTTGCGCGACCCGCGGGGTCCACCATCGAAGCAGGTGTGCTCTTCTCTCGCGCATCCTTAAATCCTCGATAGCGCCAGGAGGAGCAAGCGGGATCGGCTCTAAGGTGCATCATCTTTTAAATCGAAGAGTTGAATGATGCCCGTCACTCACGACGATGTCCGAAATGCCTACCGCTTCATTCTCGGACGAGAGCCAGAGAGCGACGAAGTGGTGGAGCACCACCAACGCGAAGCTGATAGCATAGAAGGCTTACGGGCTACATTTTTATTCTCCCCAGAATTCCGCGCCACTTTTCCGGAGCTACCGCACTTGGTTCCTCTCGTGGCACCAACACAGGCGATCGAAACGACGGCAGATCCGGCGGCTCTACGGGCCATGATCGCTAAAATGGGAGTTGTCTGGAAGACCAATGGTGAAATTGAACCTCACTATTCTGTGCTCTCACTTGATGAGTATAGGCCCGACCGATTCGCCGAGAACGAAAGCCGTTTCTTTGAAAGCGGAAAGGACGACCTCGATCTGCTGCTTGCAGTTTTGCGTCGTATCGGGCGACCGGTGGAAAGTTTTAATCGCTGCCTCGAATTTGGTTGTGGTGTTGGTCGGGTAACAGCTTATCTAGCGGCAACTTTCTCCGAAGTAGTGGCTTTGGATATCTCCTGCCCACATCTGCAGCTTGCGAAGGCATATTTAAAGAAACTTCGTCGCCATAATGTTACCTTCCTGCAGGTGACGGCTGAGAATCTGCATCCTGCTTCTGGCTATGACCTTTGGTTCTCCCGCCTCGTGCTCCAACATAATCCCCCGCCAGTGACTCTGGCCATTCTGGACGGAATGTTCGCAGAGCTGGCGTCGCAGGGTGTGGCCCTCGTCCACGTGCCTACATATCATAAAGGTTATAGTTTCAGTATATCAGACTACTTGGCCGACAGGTTGCCCCCCGAACATATGCACATGCACGCAACGCCGCAAAAACCCATATTGGAGCTCGCTTGGCGTCATGGCTGTCGTCCGGTCGATATTCGCGAAGAAGTTATCCCTGACCGGGTAATAAACATCTTTGTTTTTCTGAAAGTCGAATAATTATTGCTTCTCGGCCGGTTGATGTGGTCTCCTAGCTAGCTAGTATGTTCGGAAGTTCCATTGGGGGAAGCGTCAACAGATACCTTCGAAGAATCGGATCATGTGAACTCGGGCGGAGATATGTCTCGCATTGCAGCTACATGGACCAATTGTCTGAGTCGCGGATCGCTAGATCACTGCCATCATGTTCGTCAGATACCTCAGTCACGGCAGCGACCCGGTGTATCGGGGCAAGCTATCAGGCGAAAAATCAAAGATGCCGCGTCGCCACCAAAGCCTGCAGAATTTTGATAGCTGCACTCCGGATGGCAAAGCGAGTGCCAGATTCCTCCTTTTCTATGTATTTGCGGTCGGCAGCGGCCCTGATGTGTTCGGCGTTCATAACTCTGTCGATATTCCTGATGAGTGTATCCTCGGCGGGCTCCCAGACCGCGCGGAACGAGCGCGTGGGTTCAGCCGCACCAGAGGCGGATCGAATTCCCACAATTCCGACGAACCGTGCGCTCGCGGGCTTGAAATCCTCGGATCATCGCGCCGTCGTGCGGGAGGGGGTGAGCGCGGCCGGTGATTTGCCCTCTTTGACTTTCAAAATCTCTTCAGACGCCTGCGCCGCCGCCGACGGTTATCTCGAAATTGTCCTCGCCGACGGCGGATGCGCAGAGGCGGTGATCCCTTCTTCCGGGCTCGACCCGAGAGAAGAGGGCGCCAAGTTCGACGGCGCGACGGATGACACCGCCGCCCTGCAACGCGCCTTCACCTATGTCGCCGAGCATTCCGCAAAGCTGAACATGCCGCCCGGCCGCTCGCTCTTTTCGTCGATGCTGTCGATCCCGTCCGGGCACCATGATTTTGCGATCACCGGGGCGGGCCACGGGTCGGTGCTGCAATATGTCGGTAGCGGCACGACAACCGATCTGATCGAGATTGGGACCCCGCGCGGCAGCGGCATCAATACCGGTGTGACCCTTACTGGGTTTCGCATTACCAGTACAACCCAGATGACGTCTGGCGCGGCACTGCATATGTGGCATGTTGTTACCTCGCGCATTGATCCCGTTATCGATGGCCAGCCCGGCAATGGAAAGTTTTACAACGGCATTTGGTTCGACGAATGCGACGTTATCGATGTGCCTTATGTTCAACTGGCGGGAGCCTCGAATGATGTCGTGCTGCTCAATGGTTCGCGGCAATCAGAACCCTGGTGGCCGAATTTTGTCGATGAGATCCGGTTTGGCCGCGGGAAAATTTCGGCGACGAATTCGCAGACGGGAGCTAATAGCTTACCGGTGAACGGGGTTCATGTCGCCGGCGGCGTTGGCGGCCTGTCATTCGACTCGGTCGACATTATCGGCAATCAGCACAATATCACGATCGACCAGGCGATGACCCACACCGGCAACCAAACGGTGATACTTGGCCCGGCCACCTACCTCGACATCTCGCAGCATGATGACATCGTCATCAACGACAATAGTCCGCCGACGCAATGGCAGGGCGGCAGCAAGCTGATAGACTTTGGCGGCTGGATCGCCAGCGGCGGACAATGGGGCGGCAAAGACCCCGCGGCCAACTGCTTGAATATCGCGTCGTTCACCGGCGGGAAAGTACTGTTACATGGCAGCACTGTCAGCGCCTGTATGAATAACGGTATTTTCGATCACGATCCCACCGCCACGGTCCAGGTATCATCGTCGGTGAATTTCTATAACAATGGCGGGTATGATATCGCGAGCTCGATTGAGAAGCCCCAGATCGCCGTTACCAACGCGCAGTTCGCGGGCAAGGCTTTTGACGCCAATGCGCTGACCTCGACATTGCCTATGTATACCGACAAAATCGCGATGACGACACCAGTTGCCCTAGCGGTGGACGGTTCGACGAGAGGCGTAACCTATTCTGTGCGACGGAGTTACTATCAGCTTATTGGTCAATTGGTGGTTGTCGATTTTGCGCTAAACCTTTCAAGTAAGGGGACAAACACCGGGGCACTTGCACTGGTCGATCTCCCAATCGGGGAAACGGCAAACACGGCGCTTGGTGGGGGAGGTGCCCTTCGGTATTACACCGGGTGGAGATCGCTTTACGGAAGCCTTCTCTTATCGATGGACAGCCGCGGAACACCAGCTGCCAATATCTATCAATTAACCTCAGTCGGCATAGCGCAAACATTTAGTACCAATCTCACTGATAGGTCCACGCTGTGGGGCGAGTTGCAGTATTTTCGTTGACGGGAAGGGGGGGGTCACGAAATCCGCTACTCGGTTCCGGGCGTATCGATCGCCCGAGACGTCGCGCCCATCCGGCAGTATCGTATTCCCGCAGTTGACCGTTCCAATTTCGGTTGTAACAGCCAGCGCTCAGACACGAAGCGGAGCCACGCGCCCGCGTCAGCGGCCGCCGCGTGCCGAGGTGCGGATCGTGTCCAGCAACCGTGAAGTCGAACGGCCTTCGACCAGTTCGGCGAGGACGACCCGGCCACCGGCTTGCTGCACGATATCGGCGCCGACCACACTCTCAATCGCGTAATCGGCGCCTTTGACCAGTGCGTTCGGTTGCAGCCGACGAATTAGGTCGAGCGGAGTGTCGTCGTCGAAACTGATCACGGCATCGACGGACCCCACCGCTGCGATCATCGCAAGACCGGTCCGCTAGAGCGTTGAGCGGACGCTCGGGGCCCTTGAGCCGGCGCACGCCGGCGTCGCTGTTAAGCGCCACGACGAGATGGTCGCACTCGGCCCGCGCGACTGCAAGTAGGGCGATGTGTCCCGCATGGACGATGTCGAAGTAGCCATTGGTGAAGCCGACAGTGAGCCCCCGCGCCTTCCAGCGCTTCACCAGCGCCTCGACTTCAGCGATGTTATAATGCTTGGCGCGGTGCCATTCGCGATCGCGCAAATCGCGACCCAGCTCTAGCATCAATTCGTCCGGCTCAACGGTGGCCGTGCCGAGCTTGCTGACAACGACCCCCGCTGCAACATTGGCGAGCTGCATCGCCTTCGGCAGCGAGTAGCCGCTGGCGCAGGCGAGAGCCAGTACCGCAAGCACTGTGTCGCCGGCGCCCGAGACGTCGTAGACCTCACGTGCCCGCGCCGGTTCGAGATGGATGCCGCCCGACCGACTAGTACCATGCCCTTGTCGGAGCGGGTAGCGAGGATGGCTTCGACCCCGGCCACATGCAGCAGCTTGGTCGATGAGGCCCGGCTGCGCCAGTCTGCCGTGGTCGAGGATTTCCGCGCTCACTGCGGCCTCGACCGCGCCCTGTTCCTCAAGCTCGCCACTAGCGAGTGGATCCGCGAGCATCATCATCTGGCGCTGGTCGGCCCAACCGGCATCGGCAAGTCGTGGTTGGCTTGCGCTCTCGGCCACAAGGCCTGCCGCGAGGGCTTCTCAGTGCTCTAAAAACGCGCCTCGCGTCTGTTCATCGATCTCGCCCAGGCGCGTGGCGAAGGCCGATTGCCTCGGTTGATGAGCGCGCTCGAACGAACCCGCCTATTGGTCATCGACGATTCGGGGCCGGAACCGCTCAACGCCGAGCGGCGCCGCGATCTGCTCGAGATCGTCGACGATCGCTACGACAGGGGATCCCTGCTGGTCGCAAGTCAGATCCCAGTCAATCGCTGGCATGAGGTGATTGGCGATCCTACCCTGGCTGACGCCATTCTCGACCGTATCATCCATCGCGCCCATCGCATCGATCTCAAAGGCCCATCGCTGCGCCGGCGTCTCGTCGCCAGTGAAAGCCCCGCTGCATGAACGCCTCTGCGCCGATCGCCCCCGGGAGCCCACAGCGCCTCCCCACGCGCGCCGCTCCGTCGCTCGTGAGGGCACTGCGCGACGCGCGCGGGTCCCCTCCATGGACGCCGTGGACGATCCTCTACCGCTTGACCGGCACCAGCCTTTTTATCCCGGATCCGTCATCACGAGCGCGATTCTCTTTGGTCATTGGGGCAGCGAATGGCGGGTGCATCGCACCAGCAACGGCTAACCAGGAAGGAAAACCTATAAGTCGGAAAATCCGGCTCGACTCGGCCTTCGCTCGCTGCTAAAGACCGCGCGCCGCATCGTCGGCTAATCTCACTTCAATTTATGCAACCTGTGTTCGTGTCGACGGCGCAGATCGCCGCGACCCTCACGCCCGCCTCCCGGGCCGCATGACGGTGTGATCACGATCACCGGAATCGGTGATTACCTTCGGCTGGAATGGCCCATCACAATCACCGGAATGCGCAGGTTCTGGCTAACAACAGCGGCATCCACGTCGAAAAAGACCCGCAAAACAGCGAAGATGGCCCTGCTGATGCTCACCGCGTGGATCCCGGCGATCGTTAGCCATCATGCAAGGCGCGTTGGACCAGATCTTCACACCAGAACAGTCGGTTAGGCAGTGCCGATCGTCGGTATCGGCGACTGGGTGCCGCAGTGCGCAATGCAGCCAGGCTTGCGCGTCGTCGACGTTCGCTCAGCCGCGCCGTGCACTCTGACAACGACCGGATTGTTCGGATAAGCGGCCTCGACACTGTGCTGCCTGAGGCTGACTGCGTCGTGCTTGCCGCGCCACTGACCCTGAGACGAGTGTCCGAATCTTAATCGTATAGGTTGTATTTCATCTTTATAGATTGCGTTGTGGTCAAGCCAATCTCCTAATGAGGAGCTGCACGGAGGCGATGTAAACCCAGGCTTTGGCGCTGGCGATCGAAGCCTCGAAATCTTTGGCCAGACGGCGGTTTCGATTGAGCCAAGCGATGATTCGTTCGACGACCCATCGCCGGGGGAGCAGTTGAAATCCGACCGCGTCAGCGGTGCCTTTGACGATCTCGATCGTCCAGTAACCGAATTTGGCAAGGGCCTCACGCAGATTGGGGCCGTTATAGACGCTGTCGGCGAAGAGATGGCGCAGCCAGGGAAATAACTGGTGAATGGCCTCGATGACGAGGCTGGCACCATCGCGATCTTGGATATCGGGAGGGTGCACCTCGGCACCGACCAGTAGACCGCAAGTATCGGTCACAATGTGACGCTTGCGACCTTTGACCTTCTTGGCCGCATCATACCCACGCGGCCCGCCGCTCTCGGTTTGTCTTGGCCGATTGACTGTCGATAACCCCGGCCGACGGGCTCGGCTCGCGTCCCGCCGCTTCGCGTGCTCGCAGCAGCAACGCAAAATTGATCTTCTCAAACAAGCCGTCGTCTCGCCAATCGTAGAAATAACCTTGCACGGTCGTGAACGGGGGAAAGTCCTTGAGCAGCATCCGCCACTGACAGCCGGTTCGCACAATATACAAAATCGCGTCGAGCACGGCTCGCAACTCGGTCTCACGCGGCCGGCCCAAAGGCTTGGCCGCCGGCATGTGCGGCTCGATCAGCGCCCATTCCGCATCCGTGACATCGCTTGCGTAGCGCTGTCCCTCTCGCTCAGAAGAGCCTGGTACAAGACAGCGGTGGTGACGGGAGCCTCGCCATCGTCTCTTATGACGAGAAACCAGGGATCCAGGCGATCGGGACGACCGCGCCGGATCGCCCGCCCCTGCCGGGCAAAAGCCCGACCGTGATGCGCGATCACGAATACAAGCGGCACGGCACTCTGACCCTGATGGCGGGGATCGATCTGTTTCACCGGTCACGTCCACGCCCTGGTCAAGGACCGCCACCGCAGCTGCGAATTCATCGAGTTCCTCAAGCTCCTCGATATAGCCTACCCGCCGATACCGCGATCGAGGTCATCCTCGACAACTATTCCGCCCATGTCTCGAGCGAGACCACAACCTGGCTCGCCGCGCAACCGATCGGGCGCTTCACGTTCACCTTCACACCGACCCATGGATCGTGGCTCAATCTCATCGAAGGCTTCTTTTCCAAGCTGGCGCGCTCGGTATTGCGCCACATCCGCGTCGGCTCCAAACACGAACTCAAGGAACGCCTGTTGGCCTTCATCGACGACATCAACCGCGAGCCGTTCGTCCACACCTGGCGTTACAAAATCGATCATGCAGCATGACGCCATAGGTCCGTTATTTCGGAAACGCAGTACTAGAATTAGCCGATTTAGCGAGGGAGGCTACAACGATGAGCGAAGCTTCGCGAGGATAGCTAGGCCGACCAAGAGCGAGGCGCCGGCGACGCCGGTCTACGCAGCGCCGATCGATCATCCCAGCGCCTGGAACGGCGGAAGGCTACGGGCGAGACGAAGACCGCCCGCTACGCCCGCGGCTTTGGTTTCGCCGGAAGCCGCGGCAGAACCGTCGACGGAACCGCTGCCAAAATCCTCGGAGAGGCGCACTCAGAGGAGGCCGCAGCTGGTGCATCAGCATCGATCCGGCGTTCGCGCAAAAGACCGCCAACATTGTTGCGCTCTACCCATAGCGCCGGAGAACGCCGCGGTGTTGTCGGTCGATGAAAAGCCGCACATCCAGGCTCTGAACGCGCCCAAGCCTGGCTGCGGATGCCGAACGGCAAGACGTTTACCGGCTTCAATCACGAGTACAAACGGCACGGCACGACGACCCTGTTTGCGGCTCTGGAGGTGGCCACCGGTCTGGTCAAGGCTGGTCATCACCGGCGCTGCCGGCGCGTCCAGTTCCTGCAACTTTATGAACCGCCTCCTTGCCGAATATCCCCGCCGAGAAATTCACATCATCTGGGACAACCTCAACGCTCACCAACCCGAACACGACCACTGGCTGGCACGCCACAACAACGTCCATTTTCACTTCACCCCGACCCACGCCTCCTGGCTCAACGAAGTGGAAGTCCGGTCCTCCATCCTCGCCAGCCGGGCCTTGGCGGGCGCCAGCTTCACTTCCCGCGTCAGGCGCGCGATTCAGATCGACGCCTTCATCGTCGTCTACAATTACCACGCCCATCCCTTCGATGGACCAAGCAGCAAATTCGTCGCCGCCGCCGTGCCCGGCTGCTTCCCATTCATAGCGGACAAACAGGCGCCTCGTGGCCAGATCGAAGACCAGATGCCAGCAATCCACATCAGTGGGCGTCGTCGTCTTCAGCAAAACACCCGCGATCTACGTACGCTAATTTAAGCAACTAGAGGTACTTGGCCTCGGCGAATCGCCAAACGGTCCACCACGCGCAAGACGTGGATCGCGCTGGCGCCTCGCCTCGCCTCGCCATCATCATGGACGCCATGCTGCGACACAGCAGCGGATTCAAGCCGGATTAGCCGAACAGCAACTTCGGATAAGAGGTCGGACGAGCGGTAACCGCGCGATAATTCGACCCAGCCTGGTAGCCGGAACAGCACGCTTTGCCAATTGTTATCTCGACTAGCGCATTAGCCGCAATTCATCGATCGCGACGATATCCGTTGTACCCGCCAGTGTAGCGATTTGCTCGTCAAGGTGAAACACGGAGGACAATTTGATTATCGTAGGACCCGAGCGGGTATTCGAAAGTAACGAAGGAATAGTCATAGTAGACTTTCCGGGTTTTGGCACGATGCATTGGGTTCTTCCAAAATCACCTCTCGCTTTAACAAGAACAGCATTCATTTGTGCTCGCAGAGCTAGAGAAAACGACAATGTTAATGTCGACACCAAGTTTGGTGATAATGCCCAGTTATATAGGACGATCTCTGCCTCCGGCGTCGATAGGAAGGGACCCCGCACGTCTCGAACTCCCCACCCGTAGCCGAGAAACAGCCATTCCTGACTCGGGGCTCGGTAATCTATGTAAAGCTCAAACATAGGGGTCGTCGTTCTCGTACGATTCGGTCTGCGGCGCCTTGCTGGCAACAGATATTTGGCAAAGTTGCGGGCTGGTGGTCAATCCTATGGGATCGATCGGGGGCGTCGGCGTCTCAGACTCTCGCCGGCGAGATCGATGCGGTGAGCGTTGTGAACGAGGCGGTCGAGGATGACATCGGCATAGGTGGGGTCGCCGATGAAGGCATGCCATTTGTCAACGGAGATCTGGCTGGTGAGGACCGTCGAGCGGCGACCGTAACGTTCCTCGAGGATTTCGTAGAGATCATGACGGGCTGAGCCATTCCCGGAAGCCCGAGTTGGCCCTACTGGTCAAGTGTCGGATTGGTCAGCAAGATGTCATCTCCTCACTGGTAGTAGCGAGGTCCACGGATGTTGGGATGGAGGAGCGGCACACCGTTGGCGGGCGGTGGTTGCGGCGTTTGGCGATCGAGCTTGTTGTCGAGGATAGAGCGCACCGAGCCGTAGGTCAGCGACCCGATCTCGATCGCTCGGGTGGCGGCGGCTTCGAGGCGCTTGATACCGAATGGCCGCGCCAGCCGGACGATGCCGAGGCAGGCGCGGAAGCCTTGCTCAGGGTGAGGCCGACGCTCGATGATGAGCTCGCACAGCGCAGCGGTGGCCGGACCGATCGCAGCGGGCCTCGCGGTGAATGCGCTCGATCACCAATCGGCGTAACGCCGATGGAATGATGGCATGTTTTTCGGGGTGGGTCTGTTACATGGACGCCGGCGCATATATAGCCGACCTGAACTTCAATCTCGCCGAATACCACAAAGACAAAGACGACATCGCGATCATTACCGCGCCGGGGGCAACAACGTCAAGTGGGGGAATGTGAACGCCGGCGTGATCTTGCTCAATCTGGCGCACTCCAAATCGCACGCTCTCGTCGAGCTGTGGAATGCCTATTTCGTCAAGATTACAGACGAGCGGTTGTTTGAGCGCGTCGACTGGTTCCCGCCCAACGGAGATCAGTCATTGCTGTGGGAAGCGCTGTAAAAACGTGCCCGATCTCAGGCGGCACATGATCTGGGTTAGCTCAGATTTAATCAGACAGTCGTAGTTGGTTTCCGAGGCAGGAGCCGGAGGCAGGACGCGGTTCTCACAAGAGCCAGGACCGCGGCCCGCCCTCCGGCATGAGGGAGATGACACAGGAGCAGAAGATTATCCGAGCGAAGGTCGGGTTGCTGGAATTGGCCAAGCAGCTCGGCAATGTCAGCCAAGCCTGCAAGATGATGGGGTACAGCCGGGATAACTTCCGCTTCAAGGAGCTGTACGACAAAGGTGGCGAGCTGGCGTTGCAAGAAATCAGCCGCCGCAAGCCAATCCTAAAGAACCGCACGCCGATCGAGATCGAACAGGCGGTGGTGGCGCTGGCGATCGAGCAGCCAGCCTGGGGCCAGGTGCGCATCTCGGAAGCGCTGAAGCACCGCGGCTTGTCGGTCTCGCCGGCTGGGGTGCGCTGCGTGTGGCAGCGCCACGACCTGACCTCGATGAAGCAGCGCCTCAAGGCGCTCGAAGCCAAGATGGCGTCGGATGGCATTCTCTTGACCGAGGCGCAGATCGCCGGGCTCGAGAAGGCCAACGCTGACAAGGAGGCGCATGGCGAGTTCGACAGCGAATGTCCCGGCTATTGCGGAGCCCAGGACACGTTTTATGTCGGCACCCTGAAGGGCGTCGGGCGGATCTATCAGCAAACCTTCATTGATACGTATGCCAAGGTTGCCTTCGCCAAGCTGTACGACCGCAAGACGCCGATACCGCGGCCGAGTGGACTTGCCGAGGTAAAATCCGAGCCGCAAAAGGCCGAAGCGGCCGTAGTGAAAGTCGAACCCTTAAGCTTGGCAGCAAATCGCTGCGACGGTGCTGCGGGCGTCCAACGGTTAGACGCACCTGGCTGTGATCGGGCGGATAACGGTGCCGCGGGTTCCGTCTTCGGCACCCTATAATTCAGGGTTGTAGGGTGATAAATCGCAATCTCTTGGCTCGGCTTGGATTTATGATTTATCTAGGCGCTGAATAAGCAAAGCTTGCCCAACCTGCCGGGCATTTCGCACGCTGTGGGCTGTGGGGACACACAGACGTTCTGTGTGGGCCCCAGCTGAAGAACGAGCGAGGACTAATTTCGGCTGCTTTTGATCACGCCTATCCAGCCGCCGAGGCCCCCAGCTTGAGTAAGTGCTCGGTCTGACTGCGTTGGCTTTGGGCTCGTCGAAGATCAAGTACGCCGACTGATGATCGCCTCGAAGCTACCTCGAAGCTCTATAAAGAGGGTCACAAAAAACTAGTTTTGTGGCCGGGTTAATCCCGTCGCCCGTGATTAAAAGATCAACGCGCTAGAGTGTTTTATTCCGGTAGGACTATATGTTGTCCTCTGTCTTACAGGCACCGATCCGACATCATCTCGATCGTCGAGCCGATGAGATTGCCCGAGCCGCTGCCGACAAAAATCCAGACGATCTGCTGACTACAGCGGCAACAGCCGATTGGTTGGGGATCAGCCCCCAATGGTTGGAAATCGGCAGGTCGAGGAATTGGGGTCCTCCATTCATCAGGCTTTCGACCCGACGCGTCCGCTATCGCCGAGCGGACGTCATAGCCTGGCTTGCTGAACGGACACACCGTTCGACGGCTGAATATGCGTCTCCCGCCGCGAGGTAATCGTGAACACCGTCAACCCCGGTGAGGCGACGGGCGCAACCAGGACCGACGGAGATGTTGCTTGGCAGCGACTCCCGTTAAATAAAGATTTCCGGGTGCGTGGTGCAAGCTTCAGACTTGTGCCGATTTCACTGCGCGCACTGTGACTGCAACCTGCAGCTGCATTCTGGTGGCGGAATGCGACGGCAAGCAGAAAAGCCGTCAGCTGCCTGCGTCCGAACGAAAGACCGATCCTAGCAAGCAGCGCATGCAGTTTTTCTATCATAAGCGCGTGCTGACCAAGACGACCAACGTCCAGGTCGGCAATCGGCCAAATCTGCCGCTCCCACCAGCAGCGCCCAGACTGCGCATCCGATGATCACCGGGAGGGATCGATGAGCGGCGACATCCTCACGGTCCTGCGTTCGGTCAACAAGCTGCACGCCGCCGAGCAGTTCACGCTGATCAGGGGCAAGAAGGGCTACCGCAACAAGATCAAAAACAAGAGTTACGGCAACGAGAAATATTTCCGGGTCGAGGAGATCGAGGTCGCCGACATCGACGAATTCTATGCCACACTCGATCGGCTGACGGGGGATCCGCTCGCCTTCATCCTCCGCGGCGAGCCTTTGCCGGACATCAATCCTAACTACACCCGGCGCCTGCTGCACAATAAGGGAGACGACCTGGCGACATTCAAATCGGTGAACCGGCGATGGGCGATGTTCGACCTCGACCATCTGTCGGTAACCACAGCGCTGACCGATCCGGCCTTCGATCCCGAGGATGCGATCGAGTACGCGCGGAGCCGAATGCCCCCCGAGTTCGCGGACGTCACCTGTTTCTGGCAATTCGGCTCGTCACAAGGACTCCCCGGCAGCGAGGGCTTCCTGTCGGTGCACCTCTGGTACTGGCTCGCCCGCCCCTACCCTGAGGACGAGCTGATCCGGTACGCCAATTTCATCAATCGCAACGGCCGGCTGATCGACCCCGCGCCGTTCCGCGCCGTCCAGCCGAACTACATCGCCGCGCCGCTGTTCTTCGGCTTCTCCGACCCGCTGCCGCGGCGCCACGGCATCTGGAAGGGGCTCGAACACGAGCTCGAGCTGATCATTCCGCCGCCCGACCGGAAAAACCCGACCGTCGTATCCACCCAAGGCTACGAGACCGGCATCGGCGTCCAGGCGTTTCTCGCCCAGATCGGCGGCCCCAACGGCTTCCGCCGGCCAATCTTCCGGGCGATTTCGTCCTACATCGCGATCCACGGCAGCCGCGCCGACCTGCAGCCGCTCTATGTCGAGATCCGCAAAGCGCTGGATCACGCCGAGCCCGGCTGGCGGGCCGATCCCAAGGGGCAGCGCTATGCTGACGATGACCACCTCGACAAGATGGCCGACTGGATACGCCAGCAGCACGGCGACCAGCCGCCGAAACCGCCGCCGCTTCCCGAGCCGCCGCCCGGTTGGCCCGAGCCGCCGTTTCCAGACCCTGACCCCAAGGAATTGCCGCCGGCACCCGATATGCGTCCGCGTGTCAGAACCAGTGGCGGCCGGCTGCACGCAGCGGTCGACGCGGCCGAGAAGGTTCTGATCGGCAACGATCCCGAGGTTTACGCCTTTGGCGACCAGATCGTGCGGCCCGCGCTGCGCCCGATCGCGATCGCCGACGACAAGACGACGATCGGTCTGCGCCTGGTGCCTGTCGGCCCCGAGCACATGGCCGACCGCTTCAGCCGCCTGATCAATTTCCTCAAATTCAATGCGAAGACTGAGGAATGGGTGCCGATCGACTGCCCGCGCGTCATCGCCACCACCTACCTCGCGCGCGTCGGGCTGTGGCGGGTGCCGCAACTGAAGGCGCTGGCCACCTGCCCGCTGTTGCTCGCCGACGGTCGTATCCTCGACCGACCGGGGTTCGACGAGGCGAGCGGCATCCTGTTCGACGCGCAACGGACTGAATTTCCGTCAGTCCCGGAGCGCCCGACCCGCGAGCACGCCGCAGAAGCGCTGGAGTTTCTAATGGCGCCCTTCGCCGAATACCCGTTTGTTGATGAACCCTCGAAGTCGGTGCTGCGCTCGCTGCTCCTGTCGAGCGTCTCGCGCTACGCCTACCCCTTCGTGCCCTGCCATGGTTTCGACGCGACCGGCGCCGGCACCGGCAAGTCAAAGCTGTTCGACTGTGCCTCGATCATACTCACTGGGCGCGAATGCGCGGTCGTCAGTCAGCCCGAGGATGCCACCGAGTTCGAAAAAAAGCTGTTCGCCGAGCTGCTGGCCGGCGATCCGCTGGTGTCGATCGACAACTGTGATCTGGCGCTCGACAACTCGTTCCTGTGCATGACGATCACCCAGCGTTTTGTCAAAAGCCGCCTCTTGGGCCTGTCGAAAAACCCCGAGATCCCCAACACCGTGATCATCGGCGCCAATGGCAACAATTTCTCCTTTGCCGGCGACATGCTGCGCCGTGGCCTGACCGGCCACCTCGACGCCGGCGTCGAAAAGCCGTGGGAGCGCGAATTCCAGACTGAAGATCCGGTCGCAGTGTTCAAGCGCGACCGCCCCTGCTACGTCGCGGCGGCGCTCACCGTGCTGCGCGCCTACGTCGCTGCTGGACGTCCGAAAATGACGGCGCCGCCGCTCGGCGGCTTCGAGGGCTGGTCCCGGCTAGTTCGCGACACGATCCTGTGGCTCGGCGCGGATGACCCGTGCCTGACGATCGAGTCGGCGCGCAAGGCCGACCCGGCGCGGCTCAAACTCGAAGCCGTCATCACGCAATGGCGCGACGTGATCAAAGATGACAGCGTCACGGCCCGCGAGGTGGTCGAGAGGGCGTGCCGGTTCGAACTCGACCCAACACCGCGCAATCCCAATCACATCGTCTATCACTATCCGGAATTTCGCAACGCGCTGCTCGATATCGCGGCCGATCATGGCCGCGTCGATCCCGGCCGCCTCGGCACGTGGCTCGGCCACAACAAAGGGAAAGTTGTGCGGGTAAAGGGACAGGGACAGACCCATGACTGCCGGCTCATTGCCGACACGGACGCCCACGGCATCGGGCGGTGGCGCCTGCAAGAGCGTCAGGCGGACGGATGGCGATGAAGGACCCAAGGGACCTGAAGGACCAACCCCCAACGATCCCGTACTGCAATCGCCTTCCTATGCGGCGTGGCGACTCATGCTCCGCAGCGCGACTTGCTTACGCTGCACGCGCGCGATCGCGCGCGCGATCGTTAGAGAGAGGTCCTTCAGGTCCCTCAGGTCCCTTCAGAGAGAAACGGAGAAAATGGCGGAAAGACGCCGCTCTTCGGAATAACCCGCCCAGAAGGGCCCACCAGTCCGCACTGGCCTGATCCGCCCGGAAGAGATGTCTGACGCCCGCAACCACACCGCGCCGAAGCTGCAGCGGGTAGCGTTCACGACCTCGCGGCTCGCCGAGTTCTGTGGCGCGAAGGAGTTGACGGCGCAGACCGGTCACGAGCCCGGCGAGTGGCCGCTCGTCCTCGTGAAGGAGGTGATCGACAACGCGCTGGACGCTTGCGAAGAGGCCGAGATCGCGCCCGAGATCAGCATTGAGGTATCCACCGGACCCGGCGAGATTGTGATTTCCGACAACGGTCCGGGTTTGCCGGTCAAGACGCTCGGCAATGTGCTCGACTACACCGTCCGCGTCTCCAGCCGCGAGGCCTATGTATCATCCTCCAGAGGACAACAGGGCAATGCCTTGAAGTGCATCATTGCGATGCCCTTTGCGCTCGACGGCACGCGCGGCGACACGGTCATCGAATCGCAGGGGCAAGCCCACCGGATAGTCTTCGAGATGGATCCGGTCCGCCGCGAGCCCAAGGTCATGCGCGAGATCGCGCCGTCGAATGTACAAACCGGCACCCGCATCACCATGCATTGGCCTGAGAAGGCATGCCATCTGCTCGCGGCCGCAGAACACCGATTTGTACAAACGGTCTGCAACTTCACCACGTTTAACCCGCACCTGACGATCCGAGCCCGTTGGAATGGGGAGGAATTCCTTGATCTCGCCGCCACCGATCGCCAGTGGCGCAAGTGGCGAACCTGCGACCCGACAAGCGCCCATTGGTACGGGGTCGAGCAATTCGAACGCTACATGGCGGCGCACATTGCCCGCGATCAGGATCAAGGCAGAAGCGGGCGCACGACCCGCGATTTCATCGCCGAGCTGCGCGGCTTGGCGCGCAGCGGCAAACAGAGGATCGTACTGGCCGAGACCGGCACATCGGGCGTCCCGCTCGCGACTTTCTTTGCGGCCGGACGCAGCGCCGTCGCTTCACTCCTGGCCTCCTGCCAACGCCACACAAAGCCGGTGAAGCCGGAGGATCTCGGACTGATCGGCACCGAGCATCTGCTGGCGGATTGTTCGGCGGCCGGTGCTGCGCCGGAGAGCTTCAGATGCCGCAGGCACCTCGGCACGAGGCAAGACGGCCTGCCCTACGCGATCGAGGCGGCGTTTGCGTACTGCCCGGATGGGCGGCGCGAATGGCAGCTGGTCACCGGTGTCAATTTTTCGGTCGGGATCGGCAGTCCGTTCGAGAGGCTCGGCCCTTTCTGGGGCTTGGCATCGATTTTAGGACGCCAACATGTCAGCCGCCATGATCCCGTGGTGCTCGTTGTGCACTATACCTGCCCGCGCGTTGACTTCGCTGATCGCGGCAAAGGAACACTGGCGCTACCCCATGAAGTCTCCGAAGAAATCGTCAGCCTCGTCGAGACCGTCACAAAAGACTGGACAAAGCAGCGCCGCGCCGAGTTCCGCTCCACCGCTGCAGAGGCAAGGCGCAGCGAGCGCCTGCTCAAGCAACAGCATCGCACCGAGAAGAAGGGTCCGCCTGAGCCGAGTGGCGTATTGGCGCAGAAGATTTGTCGCGCGGCGCGCGAGCTCAGCATCTCAATCGACGCTCTCCTCGTGCTTTCGCCCGCCAACGACCCCTACACGGCATGGCGGCGCCGCCATGAGGCCGAGTGGTTTGCGCGGTTGTTCGGTCAGCTGGTGCCGGCGGGGGCGACCAAGCACCTGCGTGGTTTCTTCTATCTGCTTGTGAGTTCGCCCGACGGCATCATGGGGCCCGACGGCAAACCACTCGTCAACGATTACAAGCACTGGCAAGCACTACAATCCGCGTCGAAGGCGGCGCGGTGGCTCGGGCTCGTTCGGTTCGAGCGCATCATCGACGAGCGCAATGCACCCCCGGAAATCTACGTACCAGGTGTCACCCCGATCTCGACCAGTGTCGATCCGGGAACCGGGTGCACCATCCCGCCTACCGCCGCGGCAGCCCTACCCCGACTGCACCTCGCGGGATTTCACGGCCGCCAGACGCATCGGATCATACTCTACGGCGAGAAATCCTCGTTATCGGTAGTTTTACGCCCGATCGCCGAGCAGATCGGAGCCGAGATGATCCTGGTGACCGGAGAGAGCTCGGATTCGCATATCGCGGCGATGGCCAGGCGGGCGAGTGAAGACGGTAGACAGGCCGTCGTCCTCTACTTCTCCGACTTCGACCCGAGCGGCCACCAGATGCCGGTCAGCGTCGCCCGGAAGCTGCAAGCATTGCGCGATCTCTACCACCCCAATCTCAGGATCAAGCTGTATCCGGTCGCGCTCACATTGGAGCAGATCCGCGCCTCGGGGCTTCCCAGCTCGCCGCTCAAAGAGACCGAGCGGAGGGCGAGCCGCTGGCGCGAGACACACGGGCACGACCAGACCGAAATCGACGCGATGGTCGAGTTGCATCCCGACGCGCTGCGGCAGGCGGTCTTCAATGCGATTCTGCCCTTCTACGACGGCGGCCTTGAGAACCGCGTCCGCGCCGCCGAGATGAAATGGCGGGAACAAGCGGGCGCGGCGCTGGAAGCCCATCCCGCCTTCGAGAAGGCCAGCCGACGAATCAGAGCAGCATGGAAACGCGCGAGCGCTGCCGCCAGCAATCTTCACAGCGAACAACGCCAGTTTGCCGGTCTCCTTCAGGGCGGCATCCCGCCGCCGCCGGCGCTTCCGGAGGCGAAGCCCGACGGCGTGGCGAAACCAGCGCTGTTTGACGCCGAGACCGAATTCGTCGCCGCGACGCGGCGGCTCATCCGCTGGAAGAAGCTGATCGGATCCGGAGAGGCATGAGCCGGGCGACCGTCACACCCCTGCCCGATGCGCCGTGAACTCGAAGCGCTCAGCCGTTGCCGTTGGGGTAGTGCGTGCGGAAAAACTCGTCGAGGTCGAGGATTTGCGCCGCCCTCGTCGCCGCATCGGGCTCGACATAGCCAGGCGCCATCTTCCGCCGCTCGTGCATCAGGTCGAGCTCGCGATACAGCCGCTCTCGCGCGTCACCGCCGGCCGCCTCGAGCTTTGCCGCCCTACGCCGCGCGATCTCGGTGTTGAGCATCTCGAGCCAGTGGCTCGCATGGTCAGAACCTTTCATTTCGTCAGCTCTTCTATCGCGATCTGATCCCCCAGACGATGTGATTTCACGTCATATTAAATCAGATGGACGAGGCGAGAGCGATCGATGCCGGCGGTGAGGGGTAAGGGCTGCGGTGGGCGGCGCGAAGGGGCGGGGCGCAAACCAGGCAGCAAGAACCGGCGCACCCGGGAGCTGGTCGAGCGCATCGATGCGGAGGCCGAAGAGGGCGAACTTGAGGACGTCGTCGTGCTGTTGGTGCGCTGGGCCAATGACCCGACACAAAACGTCGCCTTTCGCGCCGCGTGCGCCGGGAAGGCGGCCGAGTACCTGCATCCCAAGCCGTCGCGTCTGCCCGAGCAGCTGCCGCTGCCGCACGAAATTCCGCAAGCGATGCTCGAGGATTGGGCGCGGCGGCTGAAAGACGACGAGGAGAAAAACCCGTGGCGATACGGGCGGCCCGCGACTAAGCCAAAGCCGATGCGTGCGAATAGCAAGGACCGGGATGGCCCGGCGTAAGGGAGCTATAGGCCATGCATCACCGCCGCGACGTAGGCCGGCCGTGTTATGCCAAGGTCTCGGCGTGCGATCGCGCAGGCGGCACGCGGCTCAGAGACTGCCTCAAAAGTGGTAGCGTTGAGAAGGTTCAGCAAAATGCGATGAAGCAGATGGTCATGGTATGCGGGTGATTTCGCAGTCACCGGATCCTTTGGCGAGGATGCACACCATGACCGACAGGAAAGGTAAGTCTGGGACGATCGACGTGAAAGCCCTTCTGGCGGGGGACGAGGAGTTCCTGCGGGCGCTGGTGCGGACGGCGCTCCAGGAGGTGCTCGAAGTGGAGATGACGCAGACGCTGGGCGCCGAGAAGAGTGAGCGGACGGCGGGCCGGCTGGGCTACCGTTCGGGCTATTACAGCCGGACGCTGGTCACCCGGATCGGCAAGCTCGAGCTGCGGGTGCCGCAAGACCGCGACGGCCGGTTCTCGACAGAGCTATTCGAGCGCTACCAACGCTCGGAGCGAGCGCTGGTGGCGGCGCTGGCAGAGATGTACGTGCAAGGCGTTTCGACGCGCAAGGTTAAGGCGATTACCGAGGAGTTGTGCGGCCACAGCTTCTCGGCCT
>Ga0306924_10001321_pt1 | contig 22528 bp, 14 predicted proteins | sample sta12Can44000111_FD_203756 | JGI IMG/M metagenome (GOLD analysis project Ga0306924, IMG submission 203756) | Lab enrichment of tropical soil microbial communities from Luquillo Experimental Forest, Puerto Rico - statanox.12C.anox.44.000.111 (v2)... | ecosystem: Environmental > Terrestrial >...
AGTCTTTCAATCGTTTGGACGACGACCTTTGGTATCGGCTATTTCGGCAACCCTGCTCTTTCGATTGATGAGCGCGTGCTGGCGGCGCAGGTCAGCATTCTGCTCGTGACCATCGGCTCATCGCTGCTGGCCGCGCTGTTTGCAGAAATCCGGGAAAAAAGGCGGATTGCCGAAGCGGCGCTGAACGCCAGCGAAGCGCAGCGTTATCTGATCGAGACCGAGAGGCTCGCCGCACTCGGTCGCCTAGTCGCAGGCGTTGCACATGAACTTAACAGCCCGGTAGGCACCAGCCTGACGATCGCCTCGGCATTCGGACAGCGCTCTGCGAGGTTCGCCAATCAAATCGCCTCGGGCACCGTGCGTCGTTCCCTGCTCGCAGAGTTTGCTGACAGTAGCCGTGACGCCGCCAATCAGCTGGTGTCGAATCTGAAACGCGCCGGCGAATTGATTCAAGCCTTCAAGCAGGTTGCCGTCGATCGCAGCCAGGCCGATCGTCGCAGCTTCGATCTCAGGCTTGCCACCGAGCAGATCGTGGCGAGCGTAATGCCGGGTCTACCTAAACCTCACAGTCCTCTCGCGCTCGACATACCGCCCGACGTCATCCTGAACAGCTACCCGGGTGCCTACGGGCAAGTGCTGACCAACCTGATCTTCAACGCCGTTACACACGGCTTTGCCAACGGCTTTCGCGGAAAAATGCTGATCGAGGCGACTCGGGTCGGCACCAATCAGGTCGAGATCACTTTCTCCGACGACGGAAGCGGCATTCCAGAGGAGGTCAAGCCTCACGTGTTTGATCCATTCTTCACCACGCGACGGTCGAAGGGCAGCACCGGGCTTGGCCTCTACATTGTCCATAATATCGTGACCGAGCAGCTGGGAGGTCGGATCGCGCTCGTCTCCGCCCCGGGAAAAGGCACTTCCATCTGCATGACGCTTCCTCTGGTCGCTCCCGAAGCGATGGTGGCACCCGAGTGAAAAGCCAAATCCGGTCGCCGCACGGGCACGTCGGACTTGCAGCCCGTGCGTCGATCGGTTTTCTTGCCTGATCCAGGAAGGAGTCGAGGATTGACCACGCAAGGCGCCCCGCAGCGACCGCAAAAGGCCTGGCCGCTGTTCCAATCGCTCAGTTCCTACCGCGCGGACCGCCTTCCAGGCGACCTGATTGCCGGGTTGACGCTTGCAGCGATCGCGATCCCGGAGCAGATGGCGACCGCGAAGCTTGGCGGATTCGCGCCCCAGATCGGCTTCTTTGCCTTCATGGCGGGATCCCTCGGCTTTGCCGCGCTGGGTAATAATCGTTTTTTGTCCTGCGGTGCCGACTCGACCATCATGCCGATCTTTGCCGGCGGCCTTGCGACGCTGGCCGCATCCGGCAGCCACGACTATCAGGCTCTCGCGATGGCGCTCGCGCTGGCGGTCGGTCTGATGCTGATCCTGAGCGGGGTGTTTCGGCTCGGCGGAATTGCCAACCTTCTCTCGGTACCGGTGACGGTTGGATTTCTGGCGGGCATATCCATTCACATCCTGATCTCGCAATTGCCTGGCGTTCTTGGCCTGCCGTCGCCGGGCGGGTCGATTTTGCAACGGCTGGCCGAACTCGCGCCGCGAGTCGGGCAGGCCAATCCCTTCACGATGTGCATCGGCTTCGGCGTGCTGGCCGTGGTTGCGATTTGCGAACGCGTGAACGCGAGAATACCGGGCGCGTTGATCGCGCTGGTCGGGGCAACCATTGCGGTGATTGCGGCCGATCTCGAACGAAGGGGAGTTGCCGTGGTCGGCACCGTTCCCGCAACGCTGCCCAAGCCGTCCCTTCCGGAGATTTCACTGGAACAATGGGTGCATCTGATCCCGCTGGGCTTTCTGATTACCATCGTCGTGATGGTGCAGACCGCCGCCACCACGCGATCGTTTCCGTCCGACCCGGACAAACCGGCCGATGTCGACCGTGATTTTCTGGGTGCTGGCGCCGGCTGCGTGCTCGCCGGCCTGTTTGGCGCCTTTCCCGTCGACGCGAGCCCGCCAAGGACGGGCATCGTGTCGGAAACCGGAGGACAGTCGCAATTGTCCGGCCTGTTTGCGGCCTCGATTATACTGGCGTTGCTTGCCTTCGGCGCGAGCCTCCTGAAACACGTCCCGGAGGCTGCGCTTGGCGGCGTGTTGCTGTTCGTTGCCTTGCGCATTATCCGCTTTCGCCAGATCGCCACGATCTACCGGCAGTCGCTTGCCGAATTTTTCCTGATCGTCGCAACCGCGGCTGCAATCATCGCGCTGCCGATCCAGCAGGGCGTCGCTATCGGCATCGGCCTCTCGCTGCTGCACGGGATCTGGAGCACGACACGCGCGCGGCTCGTGATGTTCGAACGGGTGCCGGATACGACGATCTGGTGGCCGACCCACCCCTATATCAAGGGTGAGCGCGTGCCGAACGTAGTCGTGGTCGGCATGCAGGCGCCTCTGTCGTTTCTCAATGCAACGAGCTTCCACTCCGACGTACTCGACGTTGTGCAGGCCGAAAAGCCGAAACTGCTTGTGTTCGAAGCCAGCGGTACGCCCGTGATCGACTTCACGGCGGCTCAAACCCTGCTCGACCTGATCAGGCAATGCGGCGCGTTGGGCGTAACTATCGCTGTAGCCCGGCTTGAGTCTTTGCGCGCGCAAGCGGCCTTCGAGCGCTTCGGGCTCTACGATGTCCTGCCGAGGGACCATGTCTTCCACAGCGTCGCCGAGGCCGTCGCCAAGCTCGCCGGTTAAGCGAGTGAAAACATTGGCTATCGCGATCTACTCCCGCAGCGCGGGGTGATCGTTCAGAACGGTCTCCCGAATCGAAACGGCCTGGATCGCGCGGAACAGGATTCGCGCCGTCTTCATGTCGTTCGCCTTCATGCAAAGGTCGAGGATCTGGCCCACGGCGGAATCCCGCATCAGGTCGTCGGAAATTTTCATGGCAATTTCCATCGCCGTCCTGGCGGCGCTTTGGTAGCGGCTGCCGTCGCGGGCCTCCGCCTTCCTGTCTTTCCGTTTCCGCCGGCTCACCATCGGCGCCCCGACCCTCTCGGCGCTGTCAGCGGCGGAGCGGCAGATGTTGCGTATCTTTTCTGCGGCCTCAATGTCGCCGATCGGCAATTGGATTTGCTCTTCCCAAATCTCCCCCGGCTTTTTCCTGCCAAGCCACCACATCGCGATGCCCTCGGGCCAACCCGGCCGATCGGTCAGCCTGTGCGCCTCGGCCCGATTGCCTCGAACCCCGCCTTCTGCTCGTCGCTGAGCTTGGCGTAGAAATCTTCAAGCGCCGGACGAATGAGTTTGATCGCTTCCAGCATGGCGTCGAGCCGCGTGTCGGCCGCGGCGAGCCGGTCCGGCGGTGTCAAGGCATCCTCCGGCTTGCAGCCATCCTTCAGCACGTCATTTGCCCGCGCGCTCTTGCCTCGAAGCACGTCGAGCGCAGCACGCTGTGCTTCGTTCAGCTGCAGCCCCGCGCCGATCTCTTCCGAAGGCCATCGGAACGCCGCCGTTTGCATGTTGGCACAGCGGCGGGCAGGCGAAGTCCCGGACGTGGAGTCGGCATTCGGTTCCGGTGCCAAGGCGTTGAGTCGCCCTTTTTGTTCGTCGTCCAGCAACTCGTAGAACTTTTCCAGCGGCGGCCGCATTTGGGCGACCGCTGAAATCAGCGTTTCGATACGCTCTTGCGTCGCCGCAAGCCTGCCGGCTGCCGTCAACGCGACCCGCGTGGGGCATTCCGCGCGGATGGTCCGGGCAGCCTGGTTCGACGCCTTGGCGAAATCGTCGAGCGCAGCGCGCTGTTCCTCGTCAGGTTGCACCACCTGCCTGATCCGATCGACCGAGAGATCTACACCCTCGCTTCCGTCAAGGTCGCACAATCGCTCCAGCGAAACGACCTTGCCACGCCCGCGATCGCGCGCGAGCGCCGAGTACGAGGCAAGTTCGTCAGACCCATAGGGCGCGAATATCGCTGCATAGATGTCGCCGTAGCCATAATCCCAGAAGCCGACAGCGCTGCCCCGAACGGTGTAGTCGTAGATGTCGTGGAAGGCGAAAGGCCAGAACAGCGGGCCGACCCATCCGTATCCGCCACCGGCATGCCGCCACCATCCGCTCGAGTCACGGCCGCCATGCCAACCAGCCAACGCGGTGGCCGCGGCGATCCGCCCGCGCGCCGTGGGGCCGTTGTTGTCGGCGCGCGACGAAGCGCCCATCGCGTTTGCCATTCTCACTCGCGCATAGGAGTGTCGGTGATGACCTCCCGGCAGCAAATGCGAAAGCGCCGATCCGAACCCACCGAACGGAAAGCCGAGATGCAGGCCTCTCGCCTGAGCCGTGCTCGACAAAGCGGCGGCTACCACCAAAACGGCTAGTCCAGTGCGGGATTTCACGTCGCACCTCCTTGCGCTGCACGGAGAATCGCTCAGCTCGTTCGCCCTGGTCCGATCGCCTCGAATTGCGCCTTCTGTTCGTCGCTCAATGTCGCGTAGAAATCGTCAAGCGCCGCGCGCACCGATTTGATAGCTTGCAGCATGTCGTCGAGCCGCTTGCTGACGGCGTCAAGCCGCGCCACCGGCGTCAACTTGCCGGCCGGTTCACATGCCGCCTTGAGCGTGTCCGCGGCATGGGCGGCGGCATCCTGGAGCGCACCGAGCGCGGCCCGTTGAGTGTCGTTTGGATGCAGTCTGGCCTCGATTTCGCTCGTGGGCCAGGTGACCGCCGCGGATTGAGCGGCGGTGCATCCTGGTGTTGTCGAACCGCCAGGGGTGTTGGCCAGCGATTTCCTGCGCTGTTCTTCTGCGAGCGCGTTGAAGCGCGCTTTTTGTTCGTCGTCGAGCAGGCCGTAGAGCTTTTCGAGCGGCGGGCGCACCAGCTCGACCGCTGAAATCATCGCCTCGACGCGATTCTGCATGGCGGCGAGCCGGCCCGGCGCTGTCAGCGCGGCCTGCGTCGGGCAGGCCGCCCGAATGGTTTGCGCCGCCTTGATCGAGCTGCCGGCAAGATCGTCGAGGCTCGCGCGCTGCTCTTCGGTCGGCGTGATCGCCTGGGCGATCTGATCGGTCGGCAGGCCGGCGATTTCGCGACTGTCGTCGGCGCATACCTGGGCCAGCGAAGCACCACCGCGATGCCTTCGGCCGTCCGGGGCCGACGCCATGTAGCCGTAGAGGTCGCTATAGCCGTAGGGCGAAAATATCCCGGCGTAGATGTCCCAGTAGCCGTAGTCCCAGAATGGGTAGCCATAAGCCCAGATCAGATAGTCGTAGATGTCGTAATAGGCGAACGGCCAGAACAGCGGGCCGATCCATCCAAATCCGCCATGGAAGTGGCGCCACCATCCGAAGCCGTGGCCGTGCCATCCCGCCATGGCGAGACTGGCCCCAATCCGGGAGCGCGCCATCGGATTGTTCAGCACGTGCGCGGTTCGCAGCGCGCCGGCGTGGGAGTTCAGCGCATGGCTAACCGCCGCGGCGTGACCGAAATTTGCATGCCCCGCCAATGCGACGTGACTCGCATGCGCGGCGCCGAAATGGCGCGCGCCGCCAAAGTGGCCGCCGCCGAAATGAGCCCCGCCGAAATGGCCGCCACCAAAGTGGCCACCACCAAAGTGGCCGCCGCCTCCACCGTGGCCGCCTCCACCGCCGTGACCGCCGAAGCCTCGGCTAGGCGCCGCGGTCGAAAGCACCGCCGCAAGCAGGATAATGACAACCCATAATGCAGACCTGGACATGAGACCCCTCTCCGCGCCGCAGAATCCACTCCGTGGATTACGTTCGTTGCAACCAAAAGTTCCACCAGTCGGTCTGAATGAGACCTGAACGAGATCAGGCCGCGGGAACAATCTTGCCAGGATTGAATATGTCTTGCGGGTCGAGCGCCCGCTTTAGCGCTCGCATCGCATCGAGCGCCTCCGGGCCAAGCTCGGATTTCAGGTATTTCTGCTTGCCTTGCCCAATGCCGTGCTCGCCCGTGCAGGTTCCGCCCATGGCCTGGGCGCGCTCGACCAGACGATGCATGAACTCCTCGCCGCGCGCCATCTCGTCGCGGTCATTGACGTCGCACATCAGCGAGCAGTGAAAATTGCCGTCGCCGACATGGCCGACGATCGGCGACACCAGGTTGAGCCGTTTCAAATCCTGCTCGGTTTCGCTGACGCAGTCGGCAAGGCGCGAAATCGGCACGCAGACGTCGGTGGCGACCGCGCTCGCGCCCGGCCGTATTGCCTTCACCGCCCAATAGGCATCGTGCCGCGCCTGCCACAGCCTGTTGCGGTCCTCCGGGCGCGTGGTCCAGGTGAACTCGCCGCCGCCGCATTCGCTCGCGATCTCGCCGAAATTTCGGGACTGCTCGGCGACCTCGGCTTCGCTGCCGTGGAATTCCAGCAGCAGCAGCGGCGTCTCCGGCAGGGACAGCTTCGAGTAGGAATTGCAGGCCTTGACCTGCTCGGCGTTGAGCAGTTCGATCCGCGCCACCGGAATGCCGGTCTGGATCGCCATGATGGTCGCCTGGCAGGCGCCCCGCACGGTCGCAAACGAACACGCCGCCGCCGCGATAGTCTCCGGAATGCCGCGCAGCCTCATCGTCAGCTCGCAGATGATGCCGAGCGTACCCTCGGCGCCGATGAACAAATGCGTCAGGTCGTAGCCGGCGGAGGATTTCTTCGCCCGCGTGCCGGTCTTGATGATCTCACCGTCGCCGCGCACCACTTTCAGCGCCAGCACATTCTCGCGCATGGTGCCGTAGCGCACCGCGTTGGTGCCCGATGCCCGCGTCGAGGCCATGCCGCCGAGCGAGGCGTCGGCGCCGGGATCGATCGGGAAAAACAAACCTTGGTCGCGCAGGTGCTCGTTCAACGCCTTGCGCGTCACACCCGGCTCGATCACACAGTCGAGATCCTCGGCATGGACTTCCAGCACCCGGTTCATCTCGCGCAGGTCGATGCAGATGCCGCCGTAGGGCGCATTGACATGGCCCTCCAGCGAGGTGCCGGTACCGAAGGCGATGACGGGAACGCCATGTTTGGCACAGATCCGCACCGTGGCCTGGATGTCGGCGGTCTCGTGCGCCATCACCACCGCATCGGGCGGCTGCGGCGGCAGCCAGGTCGTGGTATGGGCATGCTGATCGCGGACCGCCTGCGAGGTGATCAGCTGCTTGCCGAAGCGCGCAGCAAGCTCTTGCAGCGTGCTCGCCAACGCCTGCGGTTCCGGCCGCCTCCGTTCGATCGTCGTTATTCGCAAGTGAAATTTCCTCTTAACTTCAGGGAACGGTGACAAAGGATATATAAGGGGTCAAGAGCGCCGTTCGGACCTAAGGAATGAAACCTGATGACGACTGCCAGTGCCCTGAAAGACATGCCGTTGCCGCCGGCACCGTTCCTGTCCTCGATCATGCAGATCGAGCCGCAATGGATCGACTATAACGGCCATCTCAACATGGCCTACTACAATGTGATGTTCGACCGCGCCATCGATGAATTGTGGCTGCAGCTCGGCATCGGTCCCACCTATATGCGGGAGCGCCACAGCTCGACCTTCACCGCGGAATGCCATGTGCGCTATCTGCGCGAGATTCACCTTGGCGATCCCGTGCAGGTCGCGGTCCTACTGCTGGCCGCCGATGAAAAACGCCTGCATACTTTCGAGGAACTTCGCCATGCGACCGAAGGCTGGGTTTCGGCCACCTCGGAAAATATCACCATTCACATCGACATGACGATGCGCAGGACCGGACCGTTCCCGCCCGACATCCGCGCCCGCATTGCAGCGGTGGCCGAAGCACACGCCTCCGCCCCGCGCCCCGACGGCATCGGCCGCAAGGTCGAAATGCCAAGCCGGAAAGGTTAGGTTCGGGCCGTTGCCTTGCTGATCGCATTGTTCAGCAGATGCTGGAATCCGAACCAGCCCCAGTAGATGCGATGGTGCTTGATCTTGCCGGCCTCGACATCCATGATCTCGACGAGATCGATCTGATCTCCGTGGGGCGTCGCGCGGGGATATTCCCAGGTCAGGACTTTCCCGTTCGTAAAGAAGAGCCCTGTTCGATACCATCGCAGCAAATCATCGGGGCGGCGCCTCAGGCCCTCATCGAAGAAATGCTTTATTTCGGCGCGGCCACGCAGGACCCCTTCTGTTTTGTGATCCAGAATGGCGGATACCAGCGGTGTTTCCACAATCGCATCGTCAGCATAGAGGTCGATCAGCTTTTCGGCCTGGCGAGCCCTCGTATATTCGTGCCACTTTTCGTAGATGCGGACGCAATCTGCTTCGCTGATCTGGGTCATCTGTTGGTCTCCGCTTGGAGCTATCCCTATCGAGGGCCAAAAGGCATCTTTTGCTCGGCCTCGATCGCCGTGAGAGCAATAGCTGGCAACTTGCCGTCATGTTTCACACTCGTGTTAAACGTCGGACGTGCCATTCGATTGGATTCCGAAAGGCCCGATGCTCGGTCAGGAACTGATACAGCCATGACATTTCAGCCCGGATTTGCGGCTGTCGCGGCCCTCATTGGCGATCCCGCCCGTGAAGCGATGCTGGTCGCGCTCTCGGATGGCCGGGCGCTACCCGCCGGCGAGCTGGCGGCTGCCGCCGGAATCAGCGCCCAGAGTGCAAGCCGACATCTGCAAAGGATGGTCGATGGTGACGTTCTGACCGTATGGTCACAGGGACGATTTCGCTACTACCGTATTGTTGACGGGCCGATCATCGCAGCGATCGAATCGCTTTGTACCGTTGCGCAGTCGTCCCGCACCCGGCGCACTCAAAGGCGCATGCCGCCCGCCGAACTATGCTTTGCCCGGCGCTGTTACGATCATCTCGCCGGACAGCTCGGCGTGACCTTGTTGGCGGCATTTCGAGCCCGGGGTTACGTTGCGATCGATTCCCGAAACGTACAGCTTACGAAGGCCGGTGCCTTGTGGCTCAAGGCAAACAACATCCGTGTTGGTGACGCCCCAACATCTGCGCGAAGACCCGTTCTTCGTCTGTGCATGGATTGGACCGAACGCAGGCCCCATTTCGCCGGCCCGATCGCCAACGCGATTCTCCGGCATTTGATCGACAACCGACTGCTCCGGCCTTCCCCGACGGGCGCAAGCCGAGCCCTTCGGCTGACGCCGGAAGGAAGGAGATGGTTCAGCAGAAACGCCGGTATCGAGCTCGATTGAGGCGGTCCGGGCGTTGAGCTCGCCGCCTCGGGCTCAACCCCGCGCCACCCACGCAGGCAAACGGTTGAACCACGGCCGAGCCGCTTCGAGTTGCCGCGCCAATTGCAGCAGGCAATCTTCCCTGCCTAACCCCGCGACGAATTGCACACCCAGCGGCAATCCGTCCGCCGTCCAGTGCAGGGGAATGCTCATGGCGGGCGTGCCGGTCAGGTTGGCGAGCTGGGTGAAGGGCACATATTGCAGACTGTCGCGCGCGATCTTGTCGACGGTACCCGCAAGCAGGCCCGTGCGCGCGAGCAGGCCGAGCACTCCCACGCGGTCGAGCAGATCAAGAACTGTCTGCTCCGCGGCCGTCGGGTCGCCCTGCCCGTGGCGGATCGGCGGATGCGCCAGCGTCGGCGTCAAAAGCAGGTCGTAGCGCTGATGGAAGCGCGCCAGCGAGCGCGCGAACTCGTTCCACTTGAGTAGCTGCGCGGTCAGCGCGCCCGCCGACGTCGCCCCGCCAAGCGTTGCCAACAGACGCGTCAAGAGTTCGAAATCCGAAGCGCTCGCGCCGGCCGCGCGTGCCTGCGCCACCATCGCCGGCACCTGCCCGAAATAGATGTGCAGGAAGGCCGTGGCGAGCGAGGCGCCATCGATGGCCGGCGCGGTTTCTTCGACCTCATGGCCGAGGCTTTCGAGCAGCTTGGCCGCATCGCTCGCCGCGGCCACAGCTTCCGGGTGGACGTCCGTGCCGATCGGCGAAGCCGAGGTGAAGCCGATCCGCAGCCGGGGCGGATCGCGCTCCATCGCTTGCGCGTAAACGTCGTTCGATCTGGCGGTTACGAAGGGGTCGCCGGGCTCGCCGCCGGACAAGACGTCAAGCGCTGCGGCCGTGTCGCGCACGCTGCGGGAAATCACCCCTTCGCTCGAGGCGCCATACCAGTATTCGCCAAAGCCAGGTCCCGATGAAACGAGCCCGCGCGACGGCTTCAGCCCGAACAGACCGCAACATGCGGCGGGAATACGGATCGAGCCGCCGCCGTCATTGCCCGCCGCCATCGGGACCACACCCGAGCTGACTGCAGCCGCGGCACCGCCGCTCGAACCGCCGGGCGTATGCTCAAGGTTCCATGGATTGCTGGCCCGGCCGAACAGCTGTGAATCGGAGACGCCCTTGAGCGCGAGCTCGGGCAGATTGGTCTTGCCGAAAATCACGAGCCCCGCATCGAGATAGCGTCGCACGACATGGGAATGCTCGCGAGGGACTATTCCCAGCATGGATTTGCTGCCGTAGGTGGTCGGCAGACCGGCATAGTCCTGCGCGCAGTCCTTGATCAGAAAGGGAACGCCGGCGAACGGACCGGCAAGCGGCTTCGCAAGTTGTGAGCGCGCCTCGTTCTCCATCAGACGGCAGATCGCGTTGGTCTTGGGCTGCGCGCGCGCGCTTTGACCAAGGGCAAGCTCCAAAAGTTCCCCCGCCGTGGTCTCTCCGCGCGCAACGCACCCGGCAAGCGCGACCGCGTCGTGTTGCAGATATTCGCTGAACGTCATGGCGGGCATGGCCTCAACCGTATCACCTTTGTGGTCACGCGCCAGTCGACGCGGACGCCGGGCGAAGCCAAAGCCGCGCCCATTTCTCCGGAGAAAAACAGGCTCTCGAGGGCCGGAGGCAAAGCTGTGAAACAGCCGCGGAAGGCCCCATATAGGCTTCAAACCCTGCTAAGAAGGCTCCCTTTCAAAGCCCTGCGGTGCCATCGTGGGGATGCGATTCGCATGACCGAGCCGAGCAAATTGACCAACGCAAGCGTTCCCGACCACCAGCCTGCCGCTGGCGGCATTGCGGCGCGCGCGCGCGCGGCAGCGGGGCCGCGTTACCTCGATGGGCTCAACGTGGAACAGCGCGAGGCGGTCGAAACGCTGGACGGGCCGGTGCTGGTCCTGGCCGGCGCCGGCACCGGCAAGACGCGCGTGCTGACCGCGCGCATCGCCCATATCCTCAGCCAGGGCCGCGCGCGGCCGGGCGAAATCCTTGCCGTGACCTTCACCAACAAGGCAGCGCGCGAAATGAAGATGCGGCTGTCGCAGATGCTGGGCCAGGCGGTCGAAGGCATGCCGTGGCTCGGCACTTTCCACTCGATCGGCGGGCGCATCCTGCGTATTCACGCCGAAATGGCCCGGCTCAAATCGAATTTCACGGTGCTCGACACCGACGACCAGGTGCGCCTGTTGAAACAGCTTTTGCAGGCGGAAGACATCGACGACAAGCGCTGGCCGGCGCGCATGCTCGCCGGCCTGATCGACGGCTGGAAGAATCGCGGACTGATGCCCTCGCAGGTGCCGCCCGGCGAAGCCGCGGTGTTCGCCAACGGCAAGGGCGGCAAGCTCTATGCGAGCTATCAGGAACGCCTGAAAATCCTCAACGCCGCCGATTTCGGCGATCTCCTGCTCGAGAACATCCGAATCTTCCGCGAGCAGGAGGACGTGCTCAGGCAATACCAGAACCGCTTCAAATACATTCTGGTCGACGAATATCAGGACACCAACGTCGCCCAGTATCTGTGGCTGCGCCTGCTCGCACAGTCGCCTTCGACGCGCGCGGCCACACCCTCTCCCCTTGCGGGAGAGGGTGGCGGCGAGCAACGCGAGACGCCGGGTGAGGGATCCCTTCCACTCATCGACGCTGTCCTGAATCCCTCACCAGCCTCACCGCTCCGCGGTTCGGCACCCTCTCCCGCAAGGGGAGAGGGTAAAGAAGCTCCCCTCAAAAATATCTGCTGTGTCGGCGACGACGATCAGTCCATCTACGGCTGGCGCGGCGCCGAGGTCGACAACATCCTGCGCTTCGAGCACGACTTTCCCGGCGCGAAGGTCATCCGCCTGGAGCGCAACTACCGCTCCACCGGCCACATTCTCGCCGCCGCATCCTATCTCATCGCGCACAATGAAGGCCGCCTCGGCAAGACGCTCCGCACCGAGGACGTCGACGGCGAAAAGGTGACGGTCACCGGCGCCTGGGATTCGGAGGAGGAAGCGCGCGCCATCGGCGAGGAGATCGAGGAGCTGCAGCGCAAGGGCGAGAAGCTCAACGAGATCGCGATCCTGGTGCGCGCCTCCTACCAGATGCGCGAGTTCGAAGACCGTTTCGTCACTCTTGGCCTCTCCTATCGCGTGATCGGCGGACCGCGCTTTTACGAGCGCGCGGAAATTCGCGATGCGCTCGCCTATTTGCGCGTCATCAACTCGCCGGCCGACGATCTCGCGTTTGAGCGCATTCTCAACGTGCCCAAGCGCGGGCTCGGAGATGCCACCGCGCAGCTTCTGCACGACCATGCCCGCAAGCGCCGTATTCCGCTGTTCGAGGCCGCCCGCGCCGTCGTCGAGACCGACGAGCTCAAGCCGAAGGCGCGCGGCAGCCTGCGCGACCTTGTCCTGCAATTCGACTGCTGGCGCGCGCAGCGCGAGGTCAGCACGCACACCGAGCTTGCCGAAATCGTGCTGGACGAGAGCGGCTATACCGAGATGTGGCAGAAGGACCGTTCGGCCGATGCCGCAGGTCGCCTGGACAACCTGAAAGAGCTGGTGCGTTCGATGGAGGAGTTCGAGAACCTGCAGGGGTTCCTCGAACACATCGCGCTTGTGATGGACCGCGACGGCGAGAGCGACGATGACGCGGTCTCGCTGATGACGCTGCATTCGGCCAAGGGACTCGAGTTCGATAACGTATTCCTGCCCGGCTGGGAGGAAGGTCTGTTTCCCAGCCAGCGCACGCTCGACGAACAGGGCCGTGCCGGCCTCGAAGAGGAGCGCCGGCTTGCCCATGTCGGGCTGACGCGAGCGCGGCGGCGTGCCAAGATTTATTTTGCCACCAACCGGCGCATTCACGGCACCTGGACCACCACGATTCCTTCCCGCTTTCTCGACGAATTGCCGGCCGCAAGCGTCGAGATCACTGAATCCAAGGGAGGCACGGCCTGGGGCGGGGCCGGCGGCTACGGCCCCTCGCGCTTCGACGACGTCGAGTCGTTCGGTTCGAGCTATGCGACGCCGGGCTGGCAACGCGCGCAAGCCAACCGCAATCGCGGTCGCGGCGGTGGGGCACGCGGCGGTTTTGACGAGGCGCAGTCGCCCTTTTCGTCGCCGGGCGATGCTTCCTCGCGCGACCAGTTTGGCGCGTTCTCCCGCAAGCGGCGCGCTCCGGTGATCATCGAGGGCGAGCTGGTGGCGAAGTCCACCGGCACGGTTTCGGAATTTTCGCTTCATGACCGCGTTTTCCACCAGAAATTCGGCTACGGCCATGTCGTGAAGATTGACGGCAACAAGCTCACCATCGCCTTCGACAAGGCCGGCGAGAAGAAAGTGGTCGACAGTTTTGTCGAGCGGGTGTGAGGGCTGCAAGATGCCGCCCGCACCGGCCGTCCCTGCAAGCCAGGTTTGTAACCAAAGGTCCCATGGACGCAGACCTTGACCATTGTGCGTCTCGTCGTGTCAGATGACGCCATGGCTCGGGGCCGGACGATCCTGGTTGTTCTAGCGCTGATCTCGCCGTCCTTGGCGTCGGCGCAGGCATTGCGCATTGGCTCGGCACAGACAATGAGCTTCGGCGATGCCTCGGCGCTGCTGGCCAAAAGCTGCGGCGCAGAGATCGATGCCAATTGCCGCGGCGTCAATTTCGACGCCAATCGCATGAGGGAGTGCCTGTCGCGCAATACCGATGCTTTGTCGCCGCAGTGCAGGACCGACTATCTCGGCGCCCTCGATGCGATCCAGAAGCGGATCGCGGCCCGCATAACGGTTGCCAATGCCTGCACGCGGGAGATCGTCAAGCTCTGCAACGGCTCGACGAAGGAAACCAGTAAATCGGTCCCATGCCTTGTGACCATGCATGGCGTGAGCAGGTACTGCCTCCAGGCCATGGACGACGCGGGATACCGATGATGGGCAAGGCAATCCTGCGCAACGTCGGTCTGCCGTTCGCCTTGGCTGTCGTACTCATCGTGCCGACCTCCTCACGCGGCCAGACGCTTGTCTCCAGGGACGACATCATCAACCAGCTCAACCGCTTTGAAGGCGCGCCCGCGCTTGATGTCACGGCACTGCGTCAACGCGTCCTCGACAAATCAAGATCGCGATCGAAGAACGAACCCGAGCCGTCGAAACGGCCGCCGATCGTGCCCGAGATTCTCAACCTGCCGAGCTTTACCGTCAGCATCGATTTCGACACCGATACGCCGGTTGTCCGGCCGAGCTCCTACGAGATGGTCGGGCGCATCGCGGACGCGATGGTCCATGCGAGCTTGTTGCCATACAATTTCCTCATCGTCGGCCACAGCGATGCGACCGGCAGGCGCGAGGCCAACGCGATGCTGAGCCAGCGCAGGGCCGATGCCATCCGCGACGTGCTGGTCAACACGTTCAAGATTTCGTCAAAGCGGGTTTCCTCGCTTGGCGTCGGCGAGGAGCAATTCATCGACACCGCGCATCCAACCTCGAAGGACAATCTGCAAATCCAGATTTTGACCATCGCAAAGCAGCCCGAACAGAGCGAGCAAGCCGAGCAGCCGGCTGCAAAAGCCTCGCCTTCACCGGCAAAGAAGAAAAAAAGATAGCTGTTTGAGACGACTTTTCCGTCTCGATGATGTCCGCGCGGACACTGGAACCAGTGGCGGATTTGGGGCATAGTACGCGTCAGGGGACGGAGAGCGGGGGGAGCTCGAAATCAAGGCCCGGAGGCCGTTCGTAAAATGCGTTCCTTCCTCATTGCAGTTGCCGGCCTGATTTTTTTCGCAGGTCATCCCGCCCAAGCCAATGTCGCCATCACCATAGACAAGAACTCACAGACCATGACGGTGTCGGTCGACGGCGTCCAACGGTATCATTGGCCAGTTTCGACCGGTATCCCCTCGTATGAGACGCCGAATGGCAGTTTCCGCACCTTCCGCATGGAGGCCGAACACTACTCCAAGGAATTCGACGACGCCCCGATGCCGCACTCCATCTTCTTCACCAAGATCGGGCATGCCATCCACGGCACGGTTTCCGAGAATAGGCTCGGCACTCCGGCATCCCACGGTTGCGTGCGGCTGTCTCGCGCCCACGCGGCAACGCTTTATGCACTGGTGGAGGAGCAGGGCGTCCTCAACACCACCGTGACGCTGACCGGCTCGTCTCAGATCGCGCTGGCGCGCAACCCGCGATACGTCGCGCGTGGCAGCAGCCCCTCTGATGACCAGGGCCAGTACCAAGGCCAGTCCTACGACCAGAGTTACGCATCCACGGGTGACCCGGTTCAGTTGACACCCCAGCCGCAATTCTTCCCCGGCCGCCGCTACGTGCCGCAAGTGCGTCCCGACGACGGTTACATCTACCCGGCCGACGAGAGTTCGACCCAGCAGATCTATCCGGCGCCACGCACGAGCCGTCGCGCCTATGACACGCAACCCTATCCGCAGCCGCAATATCAATATTACAGCAACCAAGGCTACGCGCAGCAGCCGCAGGGCAATTATTACCAGCCGCAGCCATATCAACCGCGCGGCTCCTACTACCAGAATTGAACCGCCGACGTCGTTGGCATTGCAGCATCGCGAGGGATTTTCATTTGCCTTTTCAAGGCTCGAACGATCGTGATCGGGACGTCATCTGCGCGTTATGAAAGTTCTGTCAAAATACCCACCGGGCCGGTCGGGTAATCTTCCATTCAAGCTGAAGACAGACGATCGAAGCGTTTGTTTCGCCTCGCGTTTCCGATCGCGCGCCTCGGATTGTTCGCGAACCCGATCCACATGAGTTGCAAGGACATGGAGGTCCACACATGAAGCGCGGTATCACCGTTCTTGCCGTCTGTTCGCTGGCCCTCGTCGGCTATTTCAACGCCAGCAAGTGGGCAATCCATCACCAGACGCTGACATTCCTCGATCCCGAGCGCAGCGATCGCACGGTAAGCTTCGACATCGCCGTCCGTCGCGACCGCGAGATGGAGTCGATGGCCGAGATGATCGATCTGCCGGTTGCCATTCTCAGTCACGGCAACACGGTGAAGAATACGGAATATTCATTCCTCACAAATCTCTTTGCCGCGCGCGGCTACCTGGTCATCAGCGTCCAGCACGACCTCGAGAGCGATGATCCCATGGTCACAAAGGTCGGGGAGGAATATGTCGGCCGCCGCATGCAATACAACCGCGGCATTTTCAACATCAAGTTCGCCATCGACCAATTGAAGAAGGTGTATCCGAACGCCGACTATCGCCACCTGACCCTGATCGGCCATTCCAACGGCGGCGATATCTCGATGTATTTCGCAAAACTGCATCCCGAGCTGGTCAAGAAGGTTGTTACACTGGACAATCTGCGCGTCCCGTTCCTGACCGACGGCAAGGTCAAGATCCTGTCGTTCCGCTCCAAGGATCCGGTGTTCAAGACTGATCCCGGCGTGGTGCCCGACCCCGAGGTCTGCGCCAAGGCCGGCATCACCGTGGTCCAAACCGATTTTCAGCACACCTGGCTGAGCGACCGCGGCCCCGATAACGTCAAGGAATCGATCCAGAGCAAGGTCCAGGCCTTCCTCGACGACGAGGAAGGCCCCTCCTCGCCGCTCGACCTCATGACTGCAGCGGCGCCTGCCCCCAGCCCGGCCCCGCCTGCGCCCGCCGCCGGCAGCGACAAGAATGACAAGAATTGAGAGCTAAGCTGCTCGCCCGACAATTGCGGTTTCGGATGCCGCGTCAAGACAGGTACAGGAATCCGTACCAATCATAATCAAAGCGAGACAAACGAAACCCCTGCTCCCTGTAAAAGCTAAGACCCTCAGCGTCGGTACTGAGGTCGTCGAGGCAGCATGTCTCGCACACGGTCTTGGCCGTCCTTCGTTTGGCCACTTGGGCGAGCAGGTTCTAAACGAACTCGTCTCAAAACATGAAGACGACGGCGTTGAAGGCAACGCTCAATCGTTCCGAATCTTGACTTCCTCAGCAGTGCGGATTTGTTGATTGCAGGGGCTTGGATCTGGTTCGCTACGTTCACGCCTGATCTTTTCGTCGTCCTCAGCACGTTCTGTTGCAAGCTCCTCGACCGCCGCAGCCATTTTCGATTGAAGAGATCCTTCAAAACGGCGAGCGTATTGTCGCCCTTCGCGCTGTTTGCTTATCCCCTCTCTCTCGGCTTTGAGCGACCAAGAAGAACACGTTGCGTTCACTTGGTGGATTACTTATGTTCGAGCCGATTGGAGGAGGGACTTTGAAAAGCCCTTTACAAACTAAAGTTGCAATCAAAAGATTTTGGCAGGAATCCTTGCACAAAATTTATAAAGGAAGGAGCCATGTAGGTACTATCAAAATTATGTCTACCAGGATCAAAATAGAATCTTTTTTGAAAGAATATGAAGGAGCAAAAGAATTTCCCCATAATAAACCACCTAGAACTTTAAAGTCCTGTCTCAAGAGGCTTGGTGTTCCAAAAACGTTTGACCATATTTGGGTAGAAATTTTGTGCATTAGAGATGACAAAAGAGGATATGAAACTCACATTTTTGATTGGCTATTGAAGCAATATCCTAAAACTCTAATAGGTGCTTCTCCACATGAATTACTTGTCGAAGATTACAGTATGGATGATATCTTAGATTATTTTAATGAACTCAAATTCACGTTGGTTAGAGATGGAGCTGAATGGATAGCGTTGTATTATGAGAAATGAATTGCATAGTGTTGAATTAAAAGAAGGTAGTCGTTCTTGGAAAGAGGAAAAACACTTACTGATCATTGACGGCCAAGTAGTTGGTTCCTTCTCTTTAAATTTCACGAACATGACCAAGAAGAAGTTGTTTGAAGAATATGCTGATTCTAAAAGCCTCACACGAATTTTAAAAAGTTTTTCCCTTCCAAATAAATTCAACTATCTTTGGGCAGAAACATTGAAATTTTACCCTAAATATCGCGGTAAAGGATTTGGCACTTTTTCTTTTGATTGGATAAAGTCTTTCCCAAACACTTTAATAGGGTGCAATTCAGAAGCGATTGACCAAAATTTTCCTGTAGAACACATTGTGAAGTTTCACAAAAAACAAGGATTGAAGATGGGAAAATACGACCACGAGTGGTACGGATTCTTTTATCACAGGTGATACATGGGAAGGGGTTTGTGGCGAACATTGTTTCCGTCGGTCTTGAGTTGAATAGACCCCAAGCGCATCGGTCCCTGCTGGTTTCGATTTTTTTGCAGACTCACTCTGAGCCCCTGTACCTTTGCCAGATTGCTTTCAAGATGTTCGAATAATCGTCGGTCCAGACCTCGCCCTCGTTTTCCGGCGTGCAATTTTCGGAAGCCGCAAGCGCGCCGACGTCATCCTCATCACGCGCCGACACGACGACGGTGGTCGAGAAAATGTAGTCATCGTCAAGGTCGGAACTCACACTGCAAACCCAGCTCTTGAGGTTATTTGAACCGGCTATTCCGGCCGCTACGCCGGACAAGGCGAGGTGGCGGTTGGACACGTGCATCACGACCGCGCCCTGCGGGGCGAGCTTGGACTTGTAGATCTCCATCGCCTCCTTGGTCGCAAGGTGAATCGGGATGGCGTCCGACGAATAGGCGTCGACGACGATCACGTCGTAGATGCCGTCTGGCTCCTTCGCGAAGGTCAGCCGCGCGTCGCCGATCACGGGCCTGAAATCCGGATCGCAATCGCGGATGTAGGTGAAATATTTCGGGTCGCGCGCGGTATCGACCATGGTCTGGTCGATCTCGAAGAACTTCCAGTCCTCGCCCGGCTCGGCGGCGCAAGTGAGCGTGCCCGCGCCGACGCCGATCACCGCGACGCGCAGCGGCGCCCCTTTTCGCTCGCGGATCGCCGCGATTGCCTGCCCGATGCCGCCGTCCCGGTAATAGTAGGTGATCGGCTCCGGCCTGCCCGTGACCGCCGAGCCGTCGTCGTTCAGGAATTTCTGCGCGCCGTGAATGGTCGTGCCGTGCATCAGCACGTGATATTGGCCCCCCGGCGTCACCACGATCTTGTGTACGCCGAAGAAGCTGCGCACGGTGTCGACCCGGCCGTCATCTGCGGGATAGACACGAATCAGGATCATTGCCACGGCGACGGTGGCAAAGATCTTCCAGCGGCTCGCGTTCAGCACAAGTGCGGCGACGCCGGCAAGTACGCCGACGGAACCGGCGACCCAGGCGCGATGGTTTTCCAGCCACGCAAAGATTTTTCCGGTATCGGCAAAGGTCGGCACGATCAGTGCGACGGCGAGAATGGCAAGGAACGGCCAGTACCAGCGGCTCAAACGCGGCCAGCGCTCGATCGCGGAGGGACGGCAGAGCGCCGCCAGCGCCAGCAGAATTGGATACTCGGCCACCCAGGAAAACGCGAATGGCGATATCAGGCCGGCGAACAGGCCGCCCACCATGCCGCCGAAGGAAAGCGCGACGTAAAAGCCGGTAAGGTATTTCGCGGCCGGACGCGTCCGCGCCAGCTCGCCGTGACAGGCCATGGCAATGATGAAGAAACAGAGCTGGTGGCCGCCCAGTATCAGCAGCAAATTGTGTTCGCTGTCGAGCGCGAGCAACACAACAATGCCGGCTATCGCCAGCGGCTGCAGCAGGAGCATCCACTTGTGCGGCAGCAGCGGACGCGACTGGAACACCAGCACCCAGGTCAACAGATAGAGTGACAGCGGCAGCACCCATAACAGAGGCGCGGCCGCAACGTCGGTTGAGATGTGCGCGGTGACCGCGATCAGCAGGCCTGACGGCACGGCGGCAAGGAAGATCCAGCGCGCGCGCAACACAAAGGACGGTGCCGGTGCCGGCGTTTCCTCGGTTTGCCGGTCGGCGATGGCGAGCGCCGGCGAGTCCAGCAGCAACGCCCCGCAGCCTGCGATCAGGATGATCAACAGCGCGTAGCCGCCGGTCCACATCAAGTTCTGCGTGCGCAGCGAGAACACCGGCTCCAGCAGAAAGGGGTAGGACAACAGCGCCAGAAAGCTGCCGATATTCGAAGAGGCGTAAAGGAAGTACGGATCGGGCCCGTCGGGGTGACCGGTGCGGACGAACCAGGCCTGCAGCAGCGGGTTGTTGGCGGCGAGCGCGAAAAACGGCAGCCCGATCGAGACCGCGAACAGGCCGAGCAGCCAGAACGCATAGCCCGACGTCGGCGGCTCGCCAAAGCCGCCTGCGATCGCCAGCGGCAAGGTAAGGATCGCCGCCACCAGCAGCACCAGATGCACCGAGACCGGAATGGCGCGGTTTTTGATCCGCATCAGAGCATGCGTGTAGGCGTAGCCGGCGAGCAGCAGCGTCTGGAAAAACACCATCGCCACCGACCACACCGCAGGCGAACCGCCGAGGCGCGGCAGCACCATCTTGGTGAAAAGCGGCTGAACCGAGAACAGCAGCAATGCGCTGACAAAGATGGCGCAGGTGTAGACCGCCAGCACCAGCCGGTTTCGTAAAGCCGACGGCTGGCCTTCGGAGGCGGACGACGCTACTGCACTCATGGAATTCTGGCTCGCATCGGGACGAGAAACTACCCGGCGCGCGCCGGCTGGGGAAATGGAGCACAAGGCAAGCGCGGGGGCAATGCGCGGCAAGCTCTCCAATTCTTCACTCGTGTGGTGGTTCGGAACTTCTCTTCTCTTTTGCCGCGAGCAGGTCCAAGAGAACTTCCGAACCGGAACCACACTAGAATCAAAGGTTTTCTAGTGGAGCGGATTTGACGTTCGCTACCCATCCGCCACGATTGCTCGACGCGAACGCCAAATCCAAAGCTCCACTAGTATCAGTAATTTGCTAGTGGTCCTTTGATTCTAACATTCGCAAACGTGGCTCCCCAAGTGGGATGCGAATGTTAGAATCGGACCACTAGTGTCCTTTCGAATCCGAAGTTCGCGAGAGGAGCCCGCCGCAAGCTGGGGCAAACTTCGGATTCGGGACACTTGACGCTGGGCGCGCCGCCAGGACTTCGGCTAAGGAACCATGGGATAAGATATCTTCTTGAACCTGCCATGAACGAGACCGACGTCATCATCATCGGCGCGGGGCACAACGGCCTCACTTGCGCGGCCTATCTCGCCAGCTCCCGCCTGCGCGTCAAGGTCGTCGAGCGACGCAAGGTCATCGGCGGCGCCGCGGTCACAGAGGAATTTCATCCGGGCTTCCGCAACTCGGTCGCCGCCTACACGGTCAGCCTGCTCAATCCCAAAGTCATTTCGGACCTCAGACTGATCGAGCGTGGCCTCAAGATCGTCGAGCGCCGCGCCCAGAACTTTCTGCCCTCGTTCGATGGCCGCTATCTCCTGACCGGCGAAGGCCGAACGCTACCCTCCCTCGCAAAGCTCAGCGCGCGCGACGCCGAGACCTTCCCGGCCTTTGCGCAAAAACTGGAAGCGATCGCCGACGTGCTGCGGCACTTTGTGCTGCGCGCGCCGCCAAACCTGGTCGAGGGGCTAGGCGCGCCGGCCATCCGCGAGGCGTTCCACGCGGTCAAGGCCGCCAACATCCTGCGCCGTCTTTCGCTGGAGCAAAAGCGCGACCTGCTCGACCTGTTCACGCGTTCGGCCGGCGAGATACTGGACGAATGGTTCGAAAGTGATCTGGTCAAGGCACTGTTCGGCTTCGATGCCATCGTCGGCAACTACGCGAGTCCGTATGCGGCCGGTTCAGCCTACGTCATGCTGCACCACGCTTTCGGTGAGGTGAACGGCAAGAAGGGCGTCTGGGGTCATGCCGTCGGTGGCATGGGCGCGATCAGCCAGGCGATCTCGGGTGCCGCGCGCGAGAATGGAGCAGAGATCGAAACAGGCTGCGGTGTGCGCGAGGTCATCGTCGAAAACAATCGCGCGGCGGGCGTCATTCTCGATGATGGCAAAACCATCCGCGCCAAATATGTCGCCTCGAGCGTCAATCCAAAACTGCTCTACACCCGCCTGATCCCGCAGCGCGCATTGCCGCAGGTGTTCCTCGCCCGCATCAGGAACTGGCGCAACGCCTCGGGCACGTTCCGCATGAACGTCGCGCTCGACGCCCTGCCCTCGTTCACGGCACTCCCCGGCAGCGGCGATCATCTCACCGCCGGCATTATCCTAGGCCCCAGCCTCGGCACCATGGATCGCGCCTTTCAGGATGCGCGCGACCATGGCTGGAGCCGCGAGCCGATAATCGAACTGCTGATCCCCTCGACGCTGGACGACACGCTGGCGCCCAAGGGCGCGCATGTGGCGAGCCTGTTCTGCCAGCACGTCGCCCCCGAATTGCCCGGCGGCAAATCCTGGGACGATCATCGCGCCGACGTCGCCGACCTCATGATCGCCACTGTGGACAAGTATGCGCCCGGCTTCGCGCAAAGCGTGATCGGCCGGCAGATTTTATCGCCGCTCGATTTGG
>Ga0306924_10001328_pt1 | contig 22497 bp, 16 predicted proteins | sample sta12Can44000111_FD_203756 | JGI IMG/M metagenome (GOLD analysis project Ga0306924, IMG submission 203756) | Lab enrichment of tropical soil microbial communities from Luquillo Experimental Forest, Puerto Rico - statanox.12C.anox.44.000.111 (v2)... | ecosystem: Environmental > Terrestrial >...
GCGAAGAAGGCCGAGATGCTCTCACGGGGCTCTTCGAGCGCGGCGCGCTCGGTCGCGGCGGCGTACACCGGGATGCGCACGTAGGCGCTCGGTGACCCCGCGTGCCCGGCCTCGCTCCACGCCTGCCGATACGACTTGAGCGACACCTTCAGATCGTCCATGTCCGTCGCGCGCAGGCCGACGAAGATCGGCAGCCCGAGCCGGCCGGCCACGCCGAAGGTCTCGTGCGACGTGGTCGCCATGCGGATCGGCGGGTGGGGCCTCTGGTACGGGCGCGGCGAGACCGTGGCGTTCTGGAAGCGATAGAACTCGCCGGCGTGGCTGAACGGCTCGCCCTTCCACGCCTCGCGCAAGATCGTCAACGTTTCGTGGAAGCGCGCCTGGCTCTCGCCGTAGGGCACGCCGTACACGTCGTAGCTGCGCACCACGCCGCTGCGGCCGATCCCGAACTCGAAGCGCCCCTTGCTGATCTGATCGACCGTCGCGATCTCCTCGGCGATGCGCAACGGATGGTTCAACGGCAGCACCTGGACGGCCGTGCCGACGCGCAGGCGCTTGGTCCGGGTGGCGATGGAGCTCGCCACCAGGAGCGAGGCCGAGATGACCGAGCGAGCGGGCGTGAAGTGGATCTCGCCGAGCCAGACACAATCCATGCCCCAGGCCTCGGCGGCGTCGGCCAGCTCGAAGGCGTCGTCGAAGGCAGAGACCGCGGTGGCGCCGCGGCGCATCTCCTCGACGAAGAGCCCGAAGTGCATGGGCAGGTTATACCACGCGCGGCCCCTGCCTGGCCCCGGCACGGAATCTGGCCTACACTAGCGCCGGCTTGAGCGGCCGGCGAGGAGGCCTGGGCGTGTCACAGGAAAAGACAGACCTGATCGGGATCCTGCGGCAGATGATCATGATTCGCGAGTTCGATCTGCTCGCGATCGAGCTGCGCACGGCGAAGCGGATCTACGGAGCCCTGCACCCCTACGTCGGCGAGGAGGCGGTCGCCGTCGGGGTGTGCGCCGCGCTGCGCCCGACCGACCGCATCACCAGCACCCATCGCGGCCACGGCCACTGCATCGCCAAGGGGGCCGACATCAACCGGATGATGGCCGAGCTCTTCGGCCGCGCCGACGGCTACTGCAAGGGCAAGGGCGGCTCGATGCACATCGCCGACTTCGCCATCGGCATGCTCGGCGCCAACGGAATCGTCGCCGGCGGCATGCCGATCGCCTGCGGCGCGGCGCTGGCCGCGCAGCTCGAGGACCGGGGCGCGGTCGCCGCTTGCTTCTTCGGCGACGGAGCCACCGGCGAGGGCGAGTTCCACGAGACGCTCAACATCGCCTCGCTCTGGAAGCTTCCCCTCCTCTTTGTGTGCGAGAACAACCGCTACGGCGCCGGCAATGCCGTCGAGTCGGTGCGGCCCGAGGCTGACATCTCCCTGCACGCTCCGGCGTACGGGATGCCCGGTGTCTCCGTCGACGGCAACGACGTCCTCGCGGTGTGCGACGCCGCCCGTCAGGCCGTCGAGCGGGCGCGCCGCGGAGACGGCCCGACCCTGCTTCACTGCAAGACCTTCCGCTGGCTCTTCCACGCCATGCGTGACGCGCCGCAGCCCGACGTGCGGGCGGCCGATCTCCTGGCCTCCTGGCGCGGCCGCGATCGCGACCCGATCGCGCGGTTCGAGGACGTCCTGATCGGTCGGGCGCTCGTCACCGCGGCCGACGTGCAGGCGATGCGCGAGCAGGTGAAGCGCGATCTGGCCAGGGCGGTGGAGTTCGCCGAGAAGAGCCCGTATCCCGACCCCAAGGATCTCCTGGTCGACATGTTCGCCGAATGAGGAGCGAGCCAGTGAGAGAGATCACGGTCACGCAGGCGCTCGAAGAGGCGATGATCGAAGAGATGGAGCGCGACGAGCGGGTGATCACCTTCGCCACCGTCCGCTCGTCGACCCTCGAGAACAAGTTCGGCGACCGCCGCGTGCGCTTCACGCCGATCTCCGAGGCGGCGTTCACGGGCATCGGCCTGGGCGCCGCGGGCAGCGGCTTTCGCCCGGTCGTGAACTGGGGCATGGTCACGTTCTCGTTCGTCGCGATGGATCAGATCGTCAACCAGGCGAGCAAGATCCGCTACATGTTCGGGGGCCAGGCCGACTTTCCGGTGACATTTCGCTGCACGACCGGCGGCGGCATCCAGCTCGCGGCCCAGCATTCGCAGAGCCCCTACTCGATGTTCATGCACCTGGCGGGGCTGAAGATCGTCCTCCCGTCGACGCCTGCCGACGCCAAGGGCCTGCTCAAGAGCGCGATCCGCGACAACAACCCGGTCGTCTTCTTCGAGTGCAGCCGGCTCGCGGGTGTCACCGGGCCCGTGCCGGACGGCGATCACACCGTGCCGATCGGCGTCGCCGACGTGAAGCGCGCCGGCCGCGACGTCACGGTCGTCGGGCTCGCCTACTACGTGCGCGAGGCGCTCGCCGTCGCGGACGCATTCGCGAAGGAAGGCATCTCGATCGAGGTGATCGATCCCCGCACGCTGGTGCCGATGGACGCCGCGGCCATTCGCGCCTCGGTGCGCCGGACGGGCCGGCTGGTCGTGGTCGACGAAGCGCCCGCCACCTGCTCCGCCGCGTCGGAGATCATCGCGCTCGTCACCGAGGATCCCGAGACGTTCCGCGCCCTCGAGGCGCCCGTGCAGCGCGTGTGCGCGGCGCCCGTCCCGGTGCCGTACAGCCCCACCCTCGAGCAGGCCGCGCTGCCCGAGCGGGCCGGGATCGAAGCGGCCATTCGCCGCGTGCTGTAGGACTCGAGCTATAGGACTCGCATCCGGAGGGCAGACGTGCCGATCACCACGATCACGATTCCGCATTTCGCGACCGGTCCCACGCCGCCGCGCGCCGCGAGCGCCGACGGGCCCAACATGCTGCGCACGCGCGTTGCCGAAGTCGTCGCCAAGATGGGGCCGCCGCCGTGGTCGCGCCGCATCATCCAGGACGAGCGCAACCTCGTCACCCTGATCGCGAATCGGCCGGGCGGCGGCAACCGCCCGCACTGGCACGCCGACTTCGACGAGTGGTGGGTGGTGATGGCGGGCGAATTCACGTGGGAGCTCACGGGCGGCATCGTGGTCGAGGCGCGCAAGGACGACATCGTCTGGGTGCCGCGCGGCACCGTGCATCACATCAAGACGGTGGGCACCGAGAACTCGCTGCGGCTGGCGGTGGCCATGCCGCCCGCCACGCACTACTTCAGCCCGTGCGAGCAGTGCGGCTACGACGACGACGGCCCGCGCGAGTGGAACGCCTAGCGCCGGCTACGCGCTGACCTGACTCGCGCGCGGCCGGGCCGGGGCCCCTCACAGCACCGGACGCGGCGGCACGTAGGCGAGCATGAACACGCTGAGCTGCACGAGCAGTAGCTTGTTCCACGCGACGCTCGCGGCTGCCGCCTCGTCCGCGCCGAGCTCCTGAGCGAAGATTCCCGCGAGCGCCGTCTGCGTCAGGCTCATCGCCCCGACCATGAGGTGCTGCGGGATCGCGCCCGGCGCCGTGGGTCGATGGCCGTGCGCCAGGGCCGCGCTGAGCAGGTAGTACGAGAACTCCTGCGTGATCGCCGCCTCGGCGGTCTCGCGCAGCCAGCGCCCGAGGCTGTGCTTGCGGCGCTCCAGCCGTACCTGGTCCACCTCGCCGTCCGGCTTCAGGAAGAACTGCGCCGAGCGCGGGAACTTGATGAAGTGGTCATAGAGCGCCGTCGTCAGCTCGCGCTCGTGGCCGAGCACGTTCGGCGCCGAGCGGCGGATCGCCGCCACATCCGCCTCCGACATGCCGACGAACTCCATCATGTCGCGGATGAACCGCGGCATGTCCGTGCCCGGCAGATAGCCGGGCACGCGCTTCACCGGTGTCAGGTCGTCGGTCATGGCTTCGCTATCCGGTCCGCAGCTTCTCGAGCATGCGCGGATCGGGATCCACGCCGAGTCCCGGGCCCTGGGGCACCGCGATGCGCCCGTCCTTGGGATGAATCGCGTCGTTCAGCGGGTTGTCGGCGAAGTCGCAGTAGAAGCGCTCGACCGGGGAATCGCTCGCCAGCGCGGCGATGCAGTGGATCGACGCCAGGAGCCCGGGGCCGAAGTAGGCGGAGTGCGGCACGACCTGCACGCCGAACATCTCGCCGAGCGTCATCACCTTGCGCATCTCGGTCACGCCGCCCACCTTCGTGACGCTGGGCTGCGCGTACGTGATCGCGCTCGCTTCCATGGCGCGGCGGAACTCCCACGACGTGCCGTAGTTCTCGCCCGCCGCGGTCGGGATACCGCCGCGCGCGCGCACCTCGGCGAGCCCCGCGAGGTTCTCGGGCGGCCACACCGGCTCTTCGAGCCAGTGCAGGTCGAGCGGCGCCAGCCGTCGCGCCATCTCGATCGCCTGCGGCACGCTCCAGGGGCAGTTCGTGTCCACCATGATCGGGATGCCCGCGCCGGCGACGTCGCGCGCGGCCTTCACCTCGGGCACCGTGATCTCGTGCAGCTTGATGAGCCGGTAGCCGCGCCCGAGCGCCTGCTGCGTGTAACGGGCGACCGCGTCAGCCGTGCCGTAGCGCAAGAGGCTCGCGTAGGCCGGCAGCTCGACGCGCGGGCTCCCGCCGAGCAGGCGATAGGCCGGCATCCCAGCGACCTTGCCCGCGATGTCCCACAGCGCGATGTCGATGCCCGACAGCGCGTACATCGTCGGCCCGTTGCGCCCGATCCCGTGCAGCAGACGCTGCACGTCGTCGTGGAGGGCCGAGATCTGGCTCGGATCGCGGCCGACACACATGGGCCCGAGCAGGGTGTCGATGATGGCACGCGTGGCCGGAAACACCCGATGGCCGAACGCCTCGCCCCAGCCGACGACGCCGCCGTCGGTCTCGACGCGGACCAGCAGCATGTCGATGCTGGTTCGCGGCCGCCCGCCGAGCATCGGCGTGGGCCCGTCGATCAGCATCGGCATGTTGAGTACGAGCGTCTGAACCCTTGTGATCTTCATGCGGATCGAGCCTCCAGGCTTCCGTGATAGGGTACTCGGACCATGCCTTTGCGCGCTGCGGGACCAATAGAGGAGTGCCAGTGGTCACCAGAGAGCGGTTCGAGCAGGGGCTGACCCTGCAGCAGTACGTCGATCATATGTCCGTCAACCGGCAGCGGTTCGTCGATGCGCTCGACGATCTCGCGATCGGACCGGGCGACGCGCAGATCCTCGAGCGTCTGGCCGGGACGCGCCGCGTGCTCGTCATCAGCGAGGACTGGTGCGGCACCTGCCTGGCCCACGTGCCGTACGTGGCCAAGCTGGTCGAGGGTCGCCCGGACATCGAGATGCGGCTCTTTCCGCGCGACGCGAATCTCGACCTGATGGACCAGTACCTCAAGAAGGGGCGCTATCGCTCGATCCCGGTATTCGCGTTCTTCGACGAGCACATGAACGAGCTCGCCCGCTTCCTGGAGACCCGCCCGAGATGAATCCATGCGCGGCATTGTAGCGTCTCAACGTCGGAGGGGGTGGACTCGATGAGCAATCCGGTCGTGCACGCAACGAACGCGACGTTCGACGGCGTGGTCACGAGCGAGCGTCCAGTCGTCGTCGACTTCTGGGCGCCGTGGTGCGGTCCGTGCCGGGTCATCGGACCCGTGCTCGACGAGATCGCGCGTGAGGTCGGCGACCAGGCGACGATCGCCAAGGTCAATGTCGACGAGGAGCCGGCGCTCGCGGCGCGCTTCGGCGTGCAGGCGATCCCGCAGCTCGTGTTCTTCAAGTACGGCGTCGAGAAGGACCGGCTGGTGGGCGCTGCGCCCAAGCGCGAGATCGTCAAGCGGCTCGACACGCTTCGCGACTGAGGCACACGGGCCGATGAGGAGCCCGGGCCGATGATCGACACAGCAGACGCGGTCGTCGTCGGCTCGGGCGCCTTCGGCTCGAGCGTCGCCTATCACCTGGCGCGGCACGGTCTGCAAGTGGCGCTGCTCGACCGCAGGCACCTCGCCTCGCAGACCTCGCCGCGCGCCGCCGGCCTCACCAGCCAGGTCCGCGCCACGCCCGCCCTCACCGCCATCGCCCGCCGGGCGGTGGTGAAGCTCGCGTCGTTCACCGCAGAGACCGGCCAGCCTTTGCGATTCACCCAGAGCGGCGCCCTCAAGATCGCTCGTAACGAGCGCGATGCCGCGCAGCTCGGGCGCGAGGTCCAGCGCGGCCGCGAGGCGGGCATCCCGATCGATTTCGTCTCGACCGCCGAGGCGCAGAAACGGTTGCCGATCCTGCGCGAGCGCGGCATCGCCGCCGTCACGTGGAGCCCGACCGACTGCAATGTCGAGCCCTCCGAGCTGCCGATCGGCTACTGCCGCGCGGCCGAGAAGATCGGCGCGACTCTCCTGCCGCACACGCCCGCGGTCGGCTTCGAGATCGGCCCGCACGGTGTGGAGGCGGTACGCACACCGCACGGCACGATCGCCACGCGGGTGGTCGTCGACGCCGCCGGAGCGTGGTCGCGCGTGGTCGCCGAGGGCCTCGGCGCGCCGCTGCAGGTGGTGCCGACCCGCCACCAGCTCTTCATCACGGAGCCGATCCCGGGCGTCGTCCCGGAGTTTCCGATCGCGCGGGTCATCGACGCGCACGTCTACGTGCGCCACGAGCGCGGCGGCCTGATGCTCGGCGGCTACGAGGCCGACCCGCTGCAGATCGACGCGGCCGCGCTCTCGCCCGCGTTCGAGATGGCCGAGCTGCCGCTCGACATCGAGGTGCTGCGGCGCCTCGCGGCGAGCGTCGCCGACCAGTTCCCGATCTTCCAGGATGGGGCGATCCGGATCGCAGAGCATCGCGGCGGTCTGCCGACCCTCACGACCGACGACCGCTATCTGATCGGGCCCCTGCCGGGGATCGCGGGGGCCTGGGTGATGAGCGGCTGCTGCGTGGGCGGTCTCAGTGCCTCGCCCGCGCTCGGCGAGGCGCTCGCCGAGTGGATCGTCGACGGGCGCTCCGCGCTCGATCTCTCGGAGATCTCGACGGCGCGCTTCGCCGCGCGCGAGCTCGACGAGGCCGAGCTACGCGAGCGCTGCCGGCGCGCCTACGCGTCGCACTACCGCGCCGATCGGGAGTGAGCGAGCCCCACGCCCGAGAACGCGGCCACGAAGCGCCGCATGTCGGCGAGCGTCCCGATCGTGAGGCGGAAGCTCCCGCCGATCACGGGCTTGCCGGCCATGCTGCGGACGAGGATCCCCTGGCCGCGGAGCGCCTTCACCGCGGTCTCGCAGTCGCCGGGCGGCCAGACCAGGATGTAGTTGCCGCCCTCCCCGGCATGGCGCACACCGAGACGCCGGAGCTCGCCCATCGTCCACGCCTTCGCCTCGAGCACCTCGGCGACGTAGCGTCGCATGTGATCGGGATCGCCGAGGGCTGCGCGGCCGGCGACCACCGCGAGCATGTTGATGTCGTACGGCCCGGTGACGCGGCGTAGACGCTCCACGATGGTCGGATGGCCGGCCGCAAAGCCCAGGCGCAGCGCGGCGATCCCGCCCGCCTTCGACAGCGAGTGCAGCGCGACCACGTTCGGAAGCTCGAGCGCCAGCGGCACCACCGACTGGCCCGTGAAGGCCACGTAGAGCTCATCGACCACCACCAGGGTCTGCGGCGCGGATCGCGCGAGCGCGATGATGGTCTCGGGCGGCAGCAGGGTCCCTGTCGGATTGTTCGGGTTGCAGACGAAGAACAGCCGGGGGCGCGACTCGAGCCTACGCGTGACGGCCGCCAGGGGATACGTCAGATCGTCCGCATAGGGGACTTCGTCGATCACCATCCCCTGCTGCTGCGCGCACGGCTCGTAGTAGCCGAAGGTCGGCGCCGTCGTGAGGAACGTGCTGCCCTTCTCGCCGTAGGCGTCGAAGATCGCGCGGATCGCCGCGTCGACGCCGTTGAACGCCTCGACGTGGCGCTCGGGCACGCCGACCGTCTCCGCGTAGGCGGCGTTGAGGCCGGCGTACTCCGGGTAGGCGGCGTAGGCCTCGGGCGGGAGGCCTCGAATCGCCTCGAGCACGCGCGGGCTCGGCCCTACCGTGCTCTCGTTGAAGTCGAGCCGCAAGAACGGCCGGCGACCCTCGAGCGGCGCCACGTACGGCGTGAGGGCTTCGACCTCGGCCCTGGCCCTGATCATCTCGCGGCCGGCCGTGTCAGGCCCGGGCCGGAGCGGCCGCCGACTTCTTCTTGAGCTCGGGGATGACGTGCTTGCCGAACATCTCGATCGACGTCATCACTCGATCGTGCGGCACGGTCTCTGTCGCCATCAAGAACTGCAGCTCGTCGACGCCGGCTTCCTCGTGGATCGCGATCCCGCGCAGGCAGCTCTCGGGATCGCCCGCCACGAGCACGCCGCGCTCCACCAGGGTGTCGGCGTCGATCTGATTCCACAGCGCCGACGCGATCTGGCCGGATCCGCCCGACAGATCCACCTCTGGCGCGCCGGCGGCTCCTTCGGTCTTGAGGTAACGCGAGAAGTTCGCCTTCAGATGCTCGGGCACGCCGCCCCACGAGGCGACGAGCTGCTCGTAGAGGTGGGTCTGGTCCTTCAGGTACGGGCGGTCCGGGCCGAAGAAGGTCCGGAGCGATTTCGCCGCCAGCTCGCGCGCGCCTTGGTTGTCCCAGTCGCACAGCGCCATCGTCGAGCTGAGCCACTGGTCGTTGACAAACTTGCCGACGGGCTTCGCCTGCCGTACCCGCTCCTTGTACTGCCTGATGTGGGGCGCCAGGTACGAGGGCGCTGCCACGCTCAGCGCCATCACGCCGATGCCAGTCTCGGCGGCCAGCTCGTAGGTCGCCGGCTGCAGTGCCGCGACCCAGATCGGCGGGTGCGGCTTCTGATAGGGCTTCGGCCGCACGTCGCGCGGCGGCACCTTCCAGAACTGCCCGTCCGCCGAGAAGAGGCCGTCCTCCCAGATCTTCGGGATCATGCGCAGCGACTCTTCCCACATCGCGCGCGTGTTGCGCGGATCGATCCCCATGCCCATCTGCTCGTACGGCGCCGACCGACCGGTGCCGAACTCGACCCGCCCGCCCGACATGTGATCGACCATGGCCACGCGCTCGGCAACCCGCACCGGGTGGTGGTACGGCAGGATCACGACGCCGAAGCCGAGCCGGATCCGTTTCGTCAGCTGGCTCAGCGCGCCGAAGATGACCTCCGGGCACGGCGACATCGAGAAGCTCGTCAGGAAGTGGTGCTCGACGAACCAGACTGCGTCGAAGCCCATGCGATCGGCGAGCACGCACTGCTCGAGCGTCTCCTTGATGACCGCGTGGTCGTCGACCACCGGCCGCTGCATCTCGTACGCCAGGCTCAGTCTCATCGAATCCTCCGTGGGCACCAAGAGTAGCAAACCCTGGGCGCGAGGAGGACCTTGACAGCCCTGGGCTTTGCGCCGATCCTCGCGCGCAAGATGCCCGCGGTCGCCGGCAAAGAGTTTCTCGAACGACTTCGCCGCACCAGGCGCCAGCTCTGGGTGGAGGGCCAGCTCGTCGACGACGTCACCGCGCATCCGGCGCTCGCGGGCGGCGCGCAGACGATCGCCGGCGTGTTCGACCGCCAGCACGCGTTTCCGGACGACTGCCTGACTCCCGATCCCGAGACCGGCGAGCCGGTCAACATCGGGCACCTGCTGCCGCGCTCGGTCGCCGATCTCAAGCGCCGCAACCGCGGCCTCGCGCGGCTCGCCGAGGCGACCGTCGGACTCATGGGCCGCACACCGGACTACATGAACGTGAAGTTCGCCAGCTTCGCCTCGCGCGCTCACGACTGGCGCGGCAGCGAGGGCCGGAACGAGTGGGGGGCGGACAACCTCGTGCGCTTCCAGAAGGAGATCGCGCGCGCGGACATCTCGCTGACCCACACGATCATCCATCCGACCATCGACAAGGCGACCGACGGCCAGTTCGCCGGCAACCGGGTGCCGCTGCACAAGGTCGGCGAGACTTCCACCGGGGTCGTCGTGCGCGGCGCCCGGATCCTGGCCACCCTGGCGCCGTTCGCCGACGAGATCGCCGTCTACCCGGCGCATCCGCTGCCGGCGGGCGCCGAGGCCTACGCGCTGGCCTTCTCCATCACCGTCGACACGCCGGGCCTGATCTTCCTGTGCCGCGACAGCGCCGCCACCCCGGGTGCCCACGTCTTCGACCGGCCGCTCTCGACGCGCTTCGACGAGCAGGACGCGTTCGTGATCTTCGACGACGTCGAGATCCCGCGCGACCGGCTCTTCTGCGACGGCCACCTCGACGTGTACAACACGGTCGGCACGACCGGCCTGCGCGACAACATGACGAACCAGACGACGATCCGCGCGCTGACCAAGCTCGAGTTTGCCTATGGGCTCGCGTGCCGGATGGCGGACACGCTCGGCGATTCGAGCCCGGTGACCCACGAGATGCTGGGGGAGCTGCTCGACTACGTCGAGGTCTCGCGCAACGCGGTGATGCTGTCGGCCGAGCGCGGGTACGACATCGGCAACGGCGTCTGGTTTCCCGAGGGCCGGGCGCTCCATCCGATGCGGTCCTTGCTGGCGACGTGGTTTCCGCGGGTGAACGAGATCCTGATGCTCATTGGCAGCCACAATCTCCTGGCCACGCCGAGCCGGCGCCAGTTCGATCACGCCGGGCTTCGGCCGCTGCTCGACGAGTTCATGCACGGGGCGAAGGGCACCGGTGCCGAGGAGCGCGCCGCGCTGTTCCGGCTCGCGTGGGACTTCGTCGGCTCGAGCCTGGCCGGCCGCAACGTCCTCTACGAGCGGTTCTATCTGACCTCGGCGGCCCGCAACCGCATCAACCACCACCTTCGCAACGTCGACCGGAGCCGCGCGTACGCGCTGGTCGACGAGATCCTGGCGGCCGGGCGCAAGTCGGCCGATCGCTGAGACGCTTCGGTCGGGCCGGAGCGGATCGCTTTATTCGAGCGCGAGGACGGCGCCGCGAAGCTCGCCGATGTGGACGGCGCGAACGCCCAGCGGATGAAGCACCGGAAGTGCCAGGGCGACTCGCGAGCCGAAGCCGTGTCGTACATGACGTAACGAGCCGCGTCCTGGTGCCGGAACGGCGGTGTCTCGGGCCGCAGCGTCACCGGAGCGACAGGCTCTGTGAGATGCTTCACGCCATGCCGCCCTCTTCCGAAGTGATCGTCGCGATCGGCCAGTTGCTGCAGCCGCTCCTGGAGACGCTCGAGCGGATCACCTGGGTGCAGCGCCACCTCTTTCCTCCGCTCGCGCGACGCCTGGCCGAAGAGCTGGCACCGTGCGCCGAGGCCGTCGGCCAGCCCCTGAGCGCCCTCGAGAAGGTCCAGTGGCCGGACGATCTCAGGTTCATGCGCGACCGCCTGGTCGACGTGGCGCGCCAGACGGTGGATCTGGTCACGGCGTTCGGCGAAGCCGCGCACGCGGCGGACAATCCCCTCGACCTCTATCGCGCGATCCGGCGCTTCGCCCGGCTCCAGGAGACGCTCTACCCGCTCGCGCCCGCGTTCGAGCCGGTGAGCCGCTGGTTCCTCGAGCCGGCGCGGCGCGACGACGACGCGCTGGTCGCGCGGCTGCGCGAGGGCGCGCTGCGCGACGACGACGCGCGCGTGGGCGTGCTGCATGCCTCGAACGAGCGCGACGCGCGCGGCGGCTTCTCGGTGTACGTGCCCGAGCAATGGGACGGCGAGCGCGCGATGCCGCTGGTGGTGGCCCTCCACGGCGGAAGCGGCCACGGCCGCGACTTCCTCTGGAGCTGGCTCGCCGACGCGCGCTCGCGCGGCGTGCTGCTGATGGCGCCGACCGCGCGCGATCGCACGTGGTCGATCATGACCATGGAGGACATCGACGCCGACGGGATCAAGCAGATGATCGAGGGGGTAGCGGCGCGCTACCCGCTCGATCGCTCGCGCATATTACTGACCGGGATGTCCGACGGCGCGACCTATGCGCTGCTGAACGGCCTGCGCGATGCGGAGACGCCCTTCACCCACCTGGCGCCGGCGTGCGGCGTGCTCCATCCATTCCTACTGGCGGGCAGCGGGCTTCGGTACGCCGCCGGCCGCCCCATCTACATGATTCACGGCGCGCTCGACTGGATGTTCCCGCTCTCGACGGCGCACATCGGGCGCGACGCGCTGCAGGAGGCGGGCGCGCGGCTCGTCTATCGCGAGATCGAGGACCTCTCGCACACCTACCCGCGAGACGAGAATCCGAAGATCCTCGACTGGCTGTCGGGAGACGCCGCCGCTACGGCTTGAGGATCACCCGCGTCGCGGCCGTGCCCGCGTTCTTGCCCTGCCACTCCGCGAACGCAAACGCCTTGTTGACGTCGGCCAGCGGGAAGCTGTGCGAGACCACCTTCGAGAGCGGATACTTGTCCCGCGTCCGCACCAGGAGCTCGAGGGCGGCCGGCATGATCCACGGGTTGTAGTGCATGAGCCCGGTCCACTTGATCTGCTGCGAGATGACCTTGATGGCCGGGAAGCTCACGGGCTGCGGCACGATGTTGCCGATGTCGACGAACTTGCCGCCCAGGCGGACCATGTCGAGCCCCTCGACGGTGGCCGCGGCGACGCCGACCACCTCGACCACGACGTCGGCGCCGCGCCCGTCGGTGAGCTCCTTCACCCGCTGTACGCGTGATTCCGGCGTCGTGAACTCGTTCATGTCGATGACGTCGGTCGCGCCGCACTTCTTCGCGAAGTCGAGACGCAGCGGCTGCTTGTCGATCGAGATGACCTTCGACGCCCCCTTCTCGGCCGCGATCGCCGCCGTGTAGATGCCGAGGCCACCGGCGCCCTGGATCGCGACGACGTCGCCGAACTGCATGCCGGAGTACTCGAGCCCGTGCAGCACCTGGCACATCGCGCAGTTCACCGGCGGAATCGACTCGTCCGGCAAGATATCGGGCACCTTGAAGACGTAGTGGCCGGGCGGCAGGAAGTAGTACTCGGCGTAGCCGCCGTCACAGTACGGGTACTCGTTCAGGGTGAACTGCATGCTCCGGCGCTGGCGATACGGGCAGACGTGGTGCTCGCCGCGCACGCACCAGTAGCAGCGGTTGCACGGGTTGAAGAACGGAAACGCGACGCGATCGCCTTCCTTCAGCGGCTTGCGCAGCGAGTCGGTCGTCACGCCCTTGCCGAGGCTCGCGACCACACCGGTGAACTCGTGGCCGGGCACGCGGCGCATGTCGGGGCCCGAGTAGTTGCCGTCGTTGCGCCAGTAGTGGAGATCCGAACCGCAGATGGCCGCGGCGGTGTTCTTGATGAGGATGCCTCCGGGCTCGACCTCCGGGGTCGGCAGGGTCTCGAGCTCGAGCGGCTTTCCAGGCTGGTTGAGTACGACGGTCAGTCCCTTCGGCACGGCGTGTCCTCCTCAGATGTGCGCCCAGCTCGAGGCGCGATCGGCGGCCCTGGGCCGCCCGGCCCCTATCCTAATAGATGTTGCGTCGCTGTTCCTGCCGACACGCAGCCCCGTCGATTCCGGTGTCCTGGCTCGGACGCAATGTAAGAACTACCCGGTATAGATTACCCGGCATGTAGCTCTTGCAGGGCTCCGATCCTTTCAAATCAATACTTTATATGCCACATGAACGTGGCATTTCTTTTGCCCCTCAAGCCCGCCCGGGCAATTACCGGACTCGCGCCAGGGAAATACCCTGTAGCCACTGGATACGGAGTAGTGTGCGCCGACGCCTTCACGGATCCGGGTTCCGAGGCCGAGGCGAATGAGAAGGAGCGGCTGAATGGCTCGCGTCGCACAGGCCTCGAGCAGCGTCGACCTGCCTAGCTTTCTGACAGCCCTCAAGGCCGTCCGCCAGGGCGACTTCTCCGTGCGGCTGCCCGACCACTGGACGGGCGTCGCGGGCAAGGTCGCCGACACGTTTAACGAAGTCGTCGAGATGAACCAGCGCCTCGCCTCCGAGCTCGAGCGTCTCCGCCTCGCCATCGGACAGCACGGAAAGATCACCGAGCGTGCATCGGTCGGTCCGGTCTCCGGCGCGTGGGCCGATTCGGTCGCGAACGTGAACTCACTGGTCGCCAGCCTCGTGCAGCCCACCAGCGAGGCCGCGCGCGTGATCGGCGCCGTGGCCAAGGGCGACCTCTCGCAGATCATGGCCGTCGACGTCGACGATCGTCCCCTGGAGGGCGAGTTCCTTCGCACGGCGAAGACGGTCAACCTGATGGTCGAGCAGCTCCGCTCGTTCGCCGCCGAGGTCACGCGCGTCGCCCGCGAGGTCGGCACCGAGGGCAAGCTCGGCGGTCAGGCCGACGTGAGAGACGTCGCTGGAACGTGGAAAGATCTGACGGATTCGGTCAATTCCATGGCGGGCAACCTGACGGCCCAGGTCCGCAACATCGCCGAGGTGACGACGGCCGTCGCCAACGGCGATCTGTCGCGCAAGATCACCGTCGACGTCCGCGGCGAGGTGCTCGAGCTCAAGAACACCATCAACACGATGGTCGACCAGCTCCGCTCGTTCGCCGCCGAGGTCACGCGCGTCGCCCGCGAGGTCGGCACCGAGGGCAAGCTCGGCGGCCAGGCCGAGGTGCGCGACGTCGCCGGCACCTGGAAGGACCTCACCGATTCGGTCAACTCGATGGCCGGCAACCTCACCGCCCAGGTCCGCAACATCGCCGAGGTCACCACCGCCGTCGCCACCGGCGATCTGTCGCGCAAGATCACCGCCGACGTCCGCGGCGAGGTGCTCGAGCTCAAGAACACCATCAACACGATGGTGGACCAGCTCCGCTCGTTCGCCGCCGAGGTCACGCGCGTCGCCCGCGAGGTCGGCACCGAGGGCAAGCTCGGCGGCCAGGCTCGCGTCGAGGGCGTGTCGGGCACGTGGCGCGACCTCACCGATTCGGTCAACTCGATGGCCGGCAACCTCACCGCTCAGGTCCGCAATATCGCCGAGGTCACCACCGCCGTCGCCAACGGCGACCTCTCCAGGAAGATCACCGTGAACGTGCGGGGCGAGATCCTGGAGCTGAAGAACACCGTCAACACGATGGTCGACCAGCTCAGCTCGTTCGCCGCCGAGGTCACGCGGGTCGCCCGCGAGGTCGGCACCGAGGGCAAGCTCGGCGGTCAGGCCGACGTCCGCGACGTCGCCGGCACGTGGAAGGACCTCACCGATTCGGTCAACTCGATGGCCGGCAACCTGACTTCGCAGGTGCGAAACATCGCCGACGTGACGAAGGCGGTCGCCAACGGCGACCTGTCCAAGAAGATCACCGTCAACGTGCGCGGCGAGATCCTCGAGCTCAAGAACACGATCAACACCATGGTCGACCAGCTCAGCTCGTTCGCCGCCGAGGTCACGCGGGTCGCGCGCGAGGTCGGCACCGAGGGCAAGCTCGGCGGCCAGGCCGACGTCCGAGGCGTGGCCGGCACGTGGAAGGACCTCACCGATTCGGTCAATTCGATGGCCGGCAACCTGACCGACCAGGTCCGTAACATCGCCGAGGTCACCACCGCCGTCGCCAACGGCGACCTGTCCCGCAAGATCAGCGTCGACGTCCAGGGCGAGATCCTCGAGCTCAAGGACACCGTCAACCGGATGGTCGATCAGCTCCGGTCGTTCGCGGCCGAGGTCACCCGGGTCGCGCGCGAGGTCGGCACCGAGGGCAAGCTCGGCGGTCAGGCCGACGTCAAGGACGTCGCCGGCACCTGGAAGGACCTCACCGACTCCGTCAATTCGATGGCCGGCAACCTCACCGCTCAGGTCCGCAATATCGCCGACGTCACCAAGGCCGTCGCCGCCGGCGATCTCTCGCGCAAGATCAGCGTCGACGTCCACGGCGAGATCCTCGAGCTGAAGGACACGGTCAACCGCATGGTCGACCAGCTCCGCTCGTTCGCGGCCGAGGTCACCCGCGTCGCGCGCGAGGTCGGCACCGAGGGCAAGCTCGGCGGCCAGGCCGACGTGAAGGAAGTCGCCGGCACCTGGAAGGATCTGACCGACTCGGTCAACTCGATGGCCGGCAACCTCACCGCTCAGGTCCGCAACATCGCCGACGTCACCAAGGCCGTCGCGACCGGCGATCTTTCTCGCAAGATCAGCGTCGACGTCCGCGGCGAGATCCTCGACCTCAAGGACACGGTCAACCGCATGGTCGACCAGCTCCGCTCGTTTGCCGCCGAGGTCACCCGCGTCGCGCGCGAGGTCGGCACCGAGGGCAAGCTCGGCGGTCAGGCCGACGTCAAGGACGTCGCCGGCACCTGGAAGGACCTCACCGACAACGTGAACTCGATGGCGAGCAACCTGACCGGTCAGGTGCGCGGCATCGCGCGCGTCGTGACGGCCGTGGCCAACGGCGACCTGCGCCGCAAGCTCACGCTCGAGGCCAAGGGCGAGATCGCCGAGCTCGCCGACACCATCAACTCCATGATCGACACCCTCGCGACCTTCGCCGATCAGGTCACCTCGGTCGCGCGCGAGGTCGGCGTCGAGGGCAAGCTCGGCGGCCAGGCGCGCGTGCCCGGCGCCGCCGGCACGTGGAAGGACCTCACCGAGAACGTGAACCAGCTCGCGGCCAACCTCACCACCCAGGTGCGTGCGATCGCCGAGGTGGCGACCGCGGTGACCAAGGGCGACCTGACCCGCGAGATCGCGGTGGCCGCGCGCGGCGAGGTGGCGGTCCTCAAGGACACCACCAACGAGATGATCCGCAACCTGCGCGAGACGACGCAGAAGAACTCCGAGCAGGACTGGCTCAAGACCAACCTCGCGAAGTTCAGCCGGATGCTCCAGGGCCAGAAAGACCTGCTCGAGGTCGGCCGGCTCATCCTGTCCGAGCTGGCGCCGGTCGTCTCGGCCCACCGCGGCGCGCTCTACCTGCTGGACGCCTCCGACGACCAGCAGCGGCTCAAGCTGCTCGCCGGCTACGCGCTCGAGGCCGAGGCGCCTCTGGCATTCCGGATCGGCGAGGGCCTCGTCGGCCAGTGCGCGCGCGAGAAGCGCGGGATCCTGCTCGACAACGTGCCGGCCAACTACGTCCGCATCAGCTCCGGGCTCGGCGGCGCCACGCCGGCGAGCCTGATCATCCTGCCGGTGCTCTTCGAGGGCGACGTCAAGGGCGTGATCGAGCTGGCCTCGTTCGATCGCTTCAACCCGACTCACAAGGCGTTCCTCGATCTGCTCGTCGAGTCCATCGGGATCGTGATCAACACCATCGAGGCCAACATGCGCACCGAGTCGCTGCTGGCCCAGTCGCAGTCGCTGGCCTCCGAGCTCGGACAGACCAACCAGGAGCTGCAGGAAAAGGCACAGCTCCTGGCCCACCAGAACGCGGAGGTCGAGCGCAAGAACCGCGAGGTGGAGCTGGCCCGCCAGGCGCTCGAGGAAAAGGCCGCGCAGCTGGCGCTGACGTCGAAGTACAAGTCGGAGTTCCTCGCCAACATGTCGCACGAGCTCCGCACGCCGCTGAACAGCCTGCTCATCTTGTCCGACCAGCTGTCGAAGAACCCCGACGGAAACCTCAGCGCCCGCCAGACCGAGTTCGCCAAGACCATTCATTCGTCGGGCAACGACCTCCTGAACCTGATCAACGACATCCTCGACCTCTCCAAGATCGAGTCCGGCACCGTCGTCGTCGACGTCGGTGAGATGTCGTTCGCGGACCTGCACAGCTTCGTGGAGCGCACGTTCAACCACCTGGCGGAGGCCAAGGGCCTCGAGTTCGGCATCCAGGCCATGCCGGATCTACCGCGCGCGATCCACACGGACGCCAAGCGGCTGCAGCAGATTCTCAAGAACCTCCTGTCGAACGCCTTCAAGTTCACCCGGCACGGCCGCGTCGATCTGACCATCGGTCCGGCCGATCCCGCCAGGCTCGAGCAGGGCATCCTCGATAGCGGTGGCCCGGTGGTCGCGTTCTCGGTCGCCGACACCGGCATCGGCATCCCGCCGGAGAAGCAGCAGATCATCTTCGAGGCCTTCCAGCAGGCCGACGGCAGCACCAGCCGCACGTACGGCGGGACCGGCCTCGGCCTGGCGATCAGCCGCGAGCTCTCGCGCCTGCTCGGCGGCGAGATCCACCTGGTGAGCTCGCCCGGTCACGGCAGCACCTTCACGCTCTACTTGCCGGTGACCTACACGGCGCCGGCGGCGCCTCGCCGCCCGGCCGGGGTCGTCGAGAGCGCGGCGCCGGTGCCGGCTACGCGCGTGCCCGTCGCCGCGGTCCTGGCCGAGGCGGCGACCGCGACCGCCGTCGAGGAAGCCAGCGACGACCGCCGGGGCATCGCTCCCGACGACCGTATCCTATTGATCGTCGAAAACGACGCCGCCTTCGCGCGCGCCGTGCTCGACGAGGCGCACGCGCAGGGCTTCAAGGGTGTGATCACATCGTTCGGCGCCGCCGCCCTGGGGTTGAGCCAGGAGTTCCAGCCCGTCGCCATCACGCTCGACATCTCGCTGCCCGACATCAACGGCTACTGGGTGCTCGAGCGCATGAAGAACGACATGGCGACCCGGCACATCCCGGTCTACGTCATCACCACGGACGACGACGCCGAGCGCGGGCTCCGCCTCGGCGCGCGGATGGTCATCACCAAGCCGCTCGCGACCGGCGAGGCCCTCGAGGAAACGGTCGCCGCGATCCGGCGTCACGCCGACGAGACCACGCGCGAGCTCTTGATCGTCGAGCCCGCCGTGGCGCGCCGCGAGCAGCTCGCGGCACTGCTCGACGGGCCGGACGTCAGCGTGACGGCGGTCGGCAGCGGCGCGGACGCGATCGCGGCCCTGGAGCGCCGAATCCCGGAATGCGTGGTCCTGAATCCGCGCCTCGTAGACGCGACGCCGCTCGACTTTGCCAAGCGGCTCCTCAAAGGCGGGCCCGTCCGGACCGCCGCGGTGCTGGTCCACGGCGAGGTCGACGGCGAGGATCAGGTCGAGGCCATCAAGCGCGCCGTGCCCGGGCTGACGGTAAAGGACGTGCGCACCGAGCAGCGGCTCCTCGATCAGACCGCGCTCTATCTGCACCGGCGCTTCGGCGATCTCTCGGCCGCGCAGCGCCGGATCCTCAGCGACCTGCACGAGGGAAGCCAGGCCCTGGGCGGCAAGAAGGCGTTGATCGTCGACGACGACATCCGCAACATCTTCGCCCTCACCAGCGTGCTCGAGGAGCACCATATGCTGGTGGTGTCGGCGGAGAACGGCCGGGACGCGATCAAGGCCCTGCAGGCCTATACCGACATCGACGTGGTCCTGATGGATATCATGATGCCGGAGATGGATGGCATGGAGACCACGCGCCAGATCCGGCGAGATCCTCGCTCTCGGCACGTCCCCATCATCGCGGTCACCGCCAAGGCCATGAAGGGTGACCGCGAGAAGTGCATCGAGGCCGGCGCCTGGGATTATCTGGCCAAGCCGGTCGATCCCGAGGAGCTCGTCGCCATGCTTCGGGCGTGGCTGGTCCGCTAGCAGTGACAGAGCCACTTCTTCCGGCTGCGCGCGAGCGCGTCGACATCCTGATCGTGGACGACACGGCCGCTCAGCGAATGGCGGTCGAGTCGGTGCTGGCCGATCTGCAGGAAAACGTCGTCGCGGTCGATTCCGGGCGCGAGGCGCTGCGCTATCTGCTCGATCACGACGTCGCGGTGATCCTGCTCGACGTCAACATGCCGGAGATGGACGGCTTCGAGACGGCCGCCCTGATCCGCCAGCGTTCCCGGACCCGCAACGTGCCGATCATCTTCCTCACCGCCGACACCGACGAGCTGCACGCCGCTCGCGGCTACTCGCTCGGCGCCGTCGACTATCTGTTCAGCCCGTTCCTGCCGGAGGTCCTGCGCACCAAGGTGAGGGTCTTCGTGGAGCTCGCGCGAATGCACACGCAGGCGCGACGCCACGCGGAAGAGCGGATCACGCTGGCGGCCGAGCAGGCCGCGCGGGCGGCGGCGGAGGCCAGCAACGTCCGCCTCGGCGTGCTGGCCGAGGCCACGCGCGTGCTCACGCGGCCCCTCGAGAGCGCGTCGATCGCCGGCGATCTGCTCCGCGCCGTACTCCCCTACGCCGCCGACCTGGCCGGCGTCGTGGCCGCCGACGCGGCGAGGTCTCCGGAAGCCGAAGGCGTCTGGCTCCGTGTCGATTCCGAAGGCCGCCTGAGCCCGCCGCCCGCCGGCGCTCCCATGCATCGCGAGATCCTCGATGCGGCCCTGCGGGTGATCGCCAGCTACAAGCTCGAGACCCTGCTGGCCAAGGACGGCAGCGGGGTCTGGGCAATCGTGGCGCCGCTGCCCGCGCGCGGCGCGACGCTCGGCGCGATGGCGTTCGCGATGCTCGATTCCGGTCGCCGCTATACCACCGCCGACATCGACCTGGTCCGCGATCTGGCCAGCCGTACCGCCATCGCCCTCGACAATCGTAGCCTCTACCGCGAGATCGAGGAGCGGGACCGGCGCAAGGACGAGTTCCTCGCGATGCTCGCCCACGAGCTCCGCAACCCACTGGCCGCCATCGCCAACGCGGTCGCCGTGCTCGAGAAGCTCGGCCACCAGGACGACGACACGTCACGCATCCGGATGATCATCGGGCGCCAGACCACTCACCTCGCCCGCCTGGTCGACGATCTGCTCGACGTCGCGCGGGTAACCACCGGCCGGATCGTCGTCGAGCGCCAGCCGGTCCCGCTCGCCGACGTGGCCCGCCGCGCGCTGCAGGCCTTCGAGGCGGCCGGCAAGACCGCGCATCACGAGGTCGTTCTGAAGGTCGACCCCGTGTGGGTGATCGGCGATGCCTCGCGGCTCGAGCAGGTCGTGGCGAATCTGGTCGATAACGCGCTCCGCTACACCGCGCGCGGCGGCCGCGTCCTGGTCAGCGCGCAGCGCGACGGCGCCGAGGCGGTGCTGCGCGTGCGCGATACCGGGCGCGGAATCCCGTCGGCCCTGCTGCCGCAGATCTTCGATCTGTTCGTGCGCGGCGGGGGCGCGGGCCACGCGCGCGCCGACGGGCTCGGCCTCGGCCTGACCCTCGTCCGCCGGCTGGTCGAGCTGCACGGCGGCTCGGTCGAGGCGCACAGCGCGGGCGAAGGACTGGGCAGCGAGCTCGTGGTCCGCCTGCCCGCCAGCGCCGCACCGGCCGGGCGCGCCAAGCTGCCCGAGCCGTCGTCACTGCGCCCCACGCGCATCCTCATCGTCGAGGACAACGAGGACGCGCGTGAGAGCCTACGCCTCCTGCTCGAGCTCGACGGTCACGAGGTGATGGCCGCGGCCAGCGGCGAGGAAGGCCTCGATCAGGCGCAGGCCCACGAGTTCACGATCGCCCTCGTCGATCTGGGACTTCCCGGGATCGACGGCTTCGAGGTCGCCCGCCGATTGCGGGCATTGGCGCGCGGCGCCGAGCTCCGACTGGTCGCGATCAGCGGCTACGGTCAGCCGCTCGATCGCAAGCGCGCCCAGGCCTCCGGCTTCGACGCGCACCTCGTGAAGCCGGTCGACACGGACTATCTCCGCACGATTCTCGCCGACCTCGCGCCCGCCGGCTCTGCCCAAGAGTAACCGGGCGCTTCCGGCGGCGCGCCGGACGAGGGGCCCGCGGGAGACGACCATGTCACGACGTCGGGCTCGATCACGCATGACTGTACTCTACTGGCGTTTGCCGCCGCTGACGAGCGCCGTCAGCCGTCACTTCGCGACGTAGGTCACTCGCTGGCCGCCGACCGAGGCCTCTGCCATGGCGCCGACCACCGGCCGCACGAAGATGGCGACCCCGTCGACGAACCGAGCGTTCCTGGCGGCGCCGGTCCTCGCGATGATCGCGGAGGCATTGGCGCCGAACTCGAGCTGATTGTTCTTGAAGCGGTCGAACGCCGCCTTGTTCTCGAACACGATCAGCTCGCTGTAGGTCTGCCCTCCGGCCTGGAGCCCGACGGACCCCTGGGTCACATCCGCGAAGCCGATGGGCTGATTGTGCTGGAAGACGACGCCGCGGCCATAGCCACCGCCGACGACGAGCCCGCCCTTCGTGATCTCCGGAAAGAACGCATAACCCTCACTCTTCTTGGCGAGATCCTCGATTCCAGGGTCGAGCCTCTTCCACTCCTCTCTCTCCGCCATCGCCTTGTGGCTGAGCTCGTCTCTTGCCGTCGGCGTGGTCGGCGCCGTGCTGCAACTGGCCAGAAGGGCCGTCATCAACACCACCATCGCGGCACTGGAAGTCTTCGGCATCGTCGTCGCTCCTCGTTGAAAGCGCCGGGCATTGTCGATCGCGTCCTCGCGGTCTCTCGAGCGCCCGCGCGAAAGCGCCGGGCGCGGCCTAACGGCTCAGAACGACCAGCTCCAGGCGGCGGTTCTTGGCCCGCCCCTCCTCGGTGTCGTTGGGTGCGATCGGGTTCTCCTGGCCATAACCGGCGGCGGTGATGCGCGACTCGGCGACACCGCCCTTGACCATGGCGCCCTTCACGGCATCGGCCCGGTCGAGGGAGAGCTGCTTGTTGGCCGAGGCATTCCCCGTGCTGTCGGTATGCCCCTCGAGGGCGACCGAAACCGCCG